>Ga0335076_10005461_pt1 | contig 12841 bp, 9 predicted proteins | sample Lox_Sample_25_FD_206717 | JGI IMG/M metagenome (GOLD analysis project Ga0335076, IMG submission 206717) | Soil microbial communities from Loxahatchee National Wildlife Refuge, Florida, United States - Lox_Sample_2.5 | ecosystem: Environmental > Terrestrial > Soil > Wetlands | place: USA: Florida...
GCGTCACGCTCGCCGACGGTGCCGGTCAGGTCAAGGCGGGCACCGAGAAAGTAGTCACGTTCGACGGCCGCGCGTCGGCGACGATTCCGGCCGGCGCGCCGCTCCTGAGCGACCCGATCGACCTCAACGTGCCCGATCTCGCGACGCTGTCGGTGAGCCTGTACCTCAAAGGCGAGACGGGCTCGTGCACTTGCCACGCGACGGCCATGCAAGACGCCTATGTCGCCAGCGGCGATCACACGCAGGGCACGTTCGCGCCCGAGCAGACGATCCAGATGCGCGCGTTCCTGTCGGGCGTCGAGGTGCTCGCGCCGAATGCGCAAGCGATCGTCGTGCTCGGAGACTCGATCAGCGACGGCGTCGGCTCGACGGTCGGCGCGAATCGGCGCTGGCCGGATCTGCTCGCGGAGCGACTCGACGCACGCAAGTCTGGCAAGCGCTTCGGCGTCGTGAATCAAGGCATCAGCGGCAACCAGGTGCTCGCCGACGGCGCGGGCCAGAGCGCGCTCGCGCGTCTCGATCGCGACGTTCTGTCGGTGCCGGGCGCGAGCTACGTGATCGTGTTCGAGGGCGTCAACGACCTCGGCCTCGGCTACGGCAAGCTCGAGGGCCCACTCGCGTCGATCATGCCGCCGCCGGCGATCAAGCCGACGCGCGACGCGATGGTCGCCGGCTATCGGCAGATCATCGCGCGCGCTCGTGCGAAGGGGCTCAAGGTCTACGGTGCGACGATCGCGCCGTACGAGGGCGCCGCGTACTACTCCGCCGACGGCAACGCCGTCCGTCAGGCGATCAACGACTGGATCCGGACGAGCAAAGAGTTCGACGGCGTGCTCGACTTCGACGCAGCGTTCCGCGATCCCGCCAAGCCGACCCAGATAAAGGAGGCGTTCCAAGCCGGCGATCACCTGCACGGCAGCGACGCGGGCTACCGCGCGGTCGCGGATTCGATCGACCTCTCGCTGTTCCGCTAGGCCGAGCGCCCGCCGATCAGCCAGCACGCGGCGACGAAGCGAACCTCGGCGCCGTCGACGTACGGATCGAACGCGGGCAGCACGGCTTCGACGATCCGCGCGCGAGCGCGCTCGTCAGCGTTGCGCAGCACCCGGCCGAGGGGCCCGATCCGCGTCACGTAGCCCGCGAGATCGGCCTTCGCAAACGTGCAGGCGACGTCGAGCGGCCGCACCTCGATATCGGCCCAGCCGCTGGCTGCGAGGATGTCCCGGACGCGGCGCGCATCGGCGAACGCGAACGGCCCCGGCCCATCGACGCGTCGCGGCGGAATGTCCGGTAGGAACGGCGCGGCTGCACGCTCCGCCGCGGTCATGAACGGGTTCTCGGCCGGGCTGCGCCACGCGATGAGCGCAAGATCGCCGCCGCGCCGCACGGCGCTCCGTAGGTTTGCAAAAGCGCGCGTGGGGTCGTCGAAGAACATCACGCCGAAGCGAGACACAATCGTGTCGAAGAACCCCGGCTCGAACGTGTGCGACTGAGCGTCGGCAACCACGAACTTCACCGCTAGGTGCTCACGCTCGGCGCGAGACCTCGCGACCGCGATCATCGGCTCCGAGATGTCAACGCCTACGACGCCGCCACCATCGAGCGCTCGCGCGATCGCGAGCGTGGTGGCGCCGGTTCCGCAGCCGACGTCGAGCACGCTTCGAGCGCCGCGGGCGAGGACCGTCTCGACGAGCAACTCCTCGAACGGCCGCAACAACCCATCGAGGGTTTCCTGAGCCTCGACCCAGCTGAGCCCGGCCGTGCCGTTCCAGGCCGCGGCCTGATCTTCGATTTGCTGCGGGACGCCCATATCGTTCTCCGGTTGCTCATCGATGTGCCAATGCCCGACGTTCCGGCGCCTGCCGAACGTCGCGTCGAAAGGCGCGTTCGGCAAGCGGCGCAAGCCTACTTCGACGGCGGTGGTGGCCGCTGGCCGCCGCCCTGGAAATCCTTCTGCAGCAGGTGCGTGAGCGTGTGCACGTAGCGCAGCTTGCCGTTCTCGATCCTGAACAGATGAGTGTCTGCCGAGCCGCTGCCGCCATTCGGGCCGCCGGCGCCGAACGTACAGAACGCGACGATCGAGCCCGTGACCTCGTCGACGACGAAGCGCCGGTTCGCGATGTTCACTCCGCTCGGCACGCCCACCTCGCAGCTGTCGGACGGTAGGCCCTTGCCCGTATGGGCGCCGCCCTCGGTACGCTGACACGGGAAGCCCCACGGCACGAGGTCGATCTTGCCCTCGAGGAACGCGTCGAGGTACGCGTTGGCCGCGGCGACGAGCGTGTCGCGCGTGTCGCGCTTGTCTGCCGGGATCGGATCCCAGTTCTCCGTCGACGAATACTTCAGATACGCGTCGGCGTCGAAGAGCCAATAGCCGGTCGTGGTCCAGAGGATCTCGATCTCGGCGATCTTGTCGTGGTTCACGCGCAGCCGAGTGCCGAGCACATACGGATTCGCCTTGTCGGCGACGATCGACTCGGTGAACGCCTGGCACGTCGAGGTGTCGAGAAGGCTCCAATGATGGTCGATCTTCATCGCCCGGTGGATCAGCCCCATCTCGATGTCGACGCGAGCCGCGTTCTCGTAGTAGCCGAGGCCCTTCGCGAGCGGCAGACCCGATGTATCGCCCTTCGTCTGAGCGTCGAGGTACATATCCACCGCGCGTTGCAGGCCGCCGCGTACGCACGAGATCTCCGCGGCGAAACCGGTCGCGGGCACGGCCAGCACGGCCGCGAGCACGACCCATCCGAGCTTGTGAGCACTCATCGTCTTACCCCCTCTGTGCTTCGCGAGAATTCTAGACGACCGCGGGTCGCTTCGCAGGCGCTCACGCGGGCGAGCCGAGCGTAGCTCAAGCTGGGTGTGGGCCGTGTACAGTAGCCGACGCCGGCGCGCTGCTATCAGCCCGGGAGGAGCAGATCGATGGGCGTTTCTCGAGCCGTTACTTTGGTCGGAGTCGCGGCCGCCGCGCTCGGCTCTCTCTGCGCGTCCGCGCAGCGCACGACGTCGACGGCGCCGGCGTTCCCCGCCAAGCAGCTCACCGCATGGCCGACCAACAGCTGGATCACGAACGGCGGCAACGTTTACAACCAGCGCTACTCGCCGCTCACCAGGATCAACCGCGACAACGTCGCGCAGCTCAAGCCGCAATGGCGCACGCACCTGAACGGCTCGGGCACCGAGAGCAAGTACTCGGGGCAGGCGCAGCCGCTCGTCTATGACGGCGTGATCTACGTGCCGACCGGCGCGAACGACGTGTTCGCGCTCGACGTCGACACCGGCAAGATCCTCTGGACCTACCAGGCGCACCTCGACGCGGGCATCACGGTGGTCTGCTGCGGCTGGATGAGCCGCGGCGTGGCCCTCGGCGACGGCAAGGTCTACGCGGGCCAGCTCGACGGCAAGCTCGTCGCGCTCGACCAACGCAGCGGCGCGGTCGTCTGGTCGCAGCAAGCGGAGACCAACGCGGACGGCTTCAGCATCACGGCCGCGCCGCTCTACTACGACGGGCTCGTGATTACGGGCTTCGCGGGCGGCGACCGCGGCAGCCGCGGCCGCGTGAAGGCGTTCGACGCGCGCACCGGCAAGCCCCTCTGGACCTTCTACACGATCCCGGGGCCCGGGGAGCTCGGCCACGACACCTGGCCGGCCGACAACGACACGTGGGAATACGGCGGCGCGGCCGTCTGGCAAACACCCGCGGTCGATCCGAGCTTGGGGCTCGTCTATTTCTCGACCGGCAATCCGGGCCCGGACTTGAACGGCTCCGTGCGCCGTGGCGACAACTTGTTCAGCGTCTCGATCGTCGCGATCGACGCGAAGACCGGCAAGTACCGCTGGCACTTCCAAGAGGTGCATCACGATCTCTGGGACTACGACGCGCCGAATCCCGTGATCCTGTTCGACGCGCTCTACGACGGCAAGCCGCGCAAGGGCATCGCCGAGGTCGGCAAGACCGGCTTCGTCTACATCCTCGACCGCGAGACCGGCAAGCCGCTCGTCGGCATCGAGGAGCGCGCGGTGCCGCAGGAGCCGCGCCAGGCGACGGCTGCGACGCAACCCTATCCGATCGGCGAAGCAGTCGTGCCGCACGAGATCGACATCGTTCCCGAGGGCTTCGAGCTCGTGAACAACGGCCGGATCTTCACACCGTTCTGGGACAAGCCCGTGATCGTGAAGCCGCTCGGCACCGGCGGCGCGAACTGGCCGCCGAGCTCGTACGATCCCGAGACGAATCTCTTCTACGTCTGCGCGAACGACGGCGCGGCCGCCTACTCGACGCGCGAGGGCGGCGTCGAATGGGAGATGCCGAAGCCCGGCACGCGCTATTTCGGCGGCGAGTACACGCGCTCGGGCGCGCAGCGGCGCGGCATCTTCGCCGCCGTCGACCTCAAGACGAATCGTCTCGCGTGGCGCCAGCAGTGGGCCGACATGTGCTACGCGGGCTCGATCGTCACGCGCGGCGGCCTGGTGTTCATCGGGCGAACCGACGGCCGCCTCACGGCGCTCGACAAAGCCAACGGCAAGCTGCTCTGGGAGTTCGAGACCGACGCCGGCCTGCACGCGCCGGTGACGACGTTCGAGCGCAACGGCAAGCAGTACGTCGTCGCGCTCTCGGCGGGCTCGTTCTTCCCGGGCACGAAGCGCGGCGACAGCGTCTGGCTGTTCTCGCTCGAGGGCGGCGCGGCTCTGCCGAGCGGCGCGAGCAGCGATTCCTCGCTCGGGACCGGCGACACGGAGCTCAGGCACTAGGCCCCGGCCGCCAGCGCTCGTCGCGTCGCGAGCTCGCCGTCGCGAGCGGCCGTCAAAGCGCGCCGACGGCGCGTTCCAGATCGAGCCGCGCCGCGGCCTCGTCGAGCACCGCGGCATCGCGGTTGCCCCGCGCGGCGATCTGCAACGCGACCGCTTCGAGCACGTTCGTATTCGTTCCAAGTCCAGCGCCATACAGCTCGCGCGTCATGCGAACGTTCTCGTCGGCTTCCTCGACCGCGCGCGCCGACGCCTCGCGCCGCGCGTGCGCAGACCGCACGGCCAGCCAGGCCGACCGCACCTCGAGCTCGATGCTGCTACGTAAATCGGCGGCTCGCTCGTGGAGCGCAGTCTCCGCGCTGCGCAGCGCAGAGCTGCGCCCGCGCGCCTGACCGCCGTCGAAGAGGCGCCACGTGACGCCGACGCCGACGCTGCCGAACTGATTCCGGTCCAGGATGGCGTTCTCGATGTAGTTGTAGCCGCCGACGATCGCGACCTGAGGCCGCTGCGCCGCGCGCTCGGCGTCGGCCTGCGACGCCAGGCCGTCGGCCCGTGCCGCGATCGCGCCGAGCTCGCCGCGGGCGGAAACGGCGCGCACCAAGAGGTCTTCGAGCGGCGTGGTCGCCAGGGTCGCGTCGGCCGGCAACTCGTCGGAGAGCGCGGGAGTGCGGTCGAGCGGCTCGCCGAGGTAGCGGTTGTAGGCCGCGTAAGCGAGTGCGACGCCGTTCTCCGCGCCGACGCGGCCCTGCTCGGCATTCGCGAGCGCGACGCGGGCGGACAGGAGATCGCTGGGCGGCACGAGCTCGCGCTCGACCATGCTCCCGACATCGGCCGCATGCGCCGTGAGGCTCGCAACGCTCGACTCCGCGGTCTGAAGCCGCCGCTGCGCCCGCAGAACGTCGATATAGGCAAGTGCGACGGCATAACGAAGCGTGCCGCGAGCCGCCCTCTCCGTTTCTTGGGCGCCGACCGTGGCATCGTGCGCTGCGTCGATGCCCGCCGAGATCCGCCCGCCCGTATAGACGGGCATGCTGATCTCGAGGGCTCCCGATGCATAGCCGTTGTTCGGGAAGACTGGCGCAGTCAGCGCGAAGCCCGGTGTCGCGATGTCGAGCGACGGAGCTGTCGCGAACTGGGTGAAGCCTGCGGTCGCCGCAACCGACGGCCGTCGCGCTGCGTGCGCCGCCTGCTCGCCGTAGCGTGCCTGTTCGAGATCAGCCTGCGCGGCAGCGAGGCCGTGGTCGCGCTCGAGCGCGGCGCGCCACGCTTCCTCGAGGGTCTCGGCACGCACGGCGGCCGTCGCGATCATCAAGCCCGCCAGCGCTCCGCACGCTGCCCATGTCACCGGCGCGTCTCCTTGAGCGAGACTATGCCGAGCGCCTTGAGGACGTAGCGCTCGTACACCGGCGACACCGAGCCTGTGCGCACTTTGCGCAGGAAGTACTTCTCGAACGCGATCTTGGCGACGTGCACCCACTTCCCGACCTTGGCCCAGGTCACGTTGCGCGGCGGAATCTCCGGCAGCGCGACGAACGCGGCGCCGGTGTCCCCGAAGTCCGCGAGACAGATCGCGTTCCAAGTCGCCTCGGCGGTGGCCGGCCGGCCGTTCAACTCGGCCACGATGTTCTCGCAGATCGCGCTCACCATCGATTCGATCATGTAACCCGTCTTCGGCGCGCCGGTCGGGATCGGCGTTGTCTCTACCGGCGGTATCGCGACGCAGACGCCGGCCGAGAAGATGTTCGCGTATTTGGTCGAGCGCTGTTTCGAGTCGATCAGAACGAAGCCGCGAGGGTTGCAGAGCCCCGGCACCTGCGCCACCGCGTCGACGCCCTTGAACGCGGGAATCACCATCGAATAGCGGAACGGCACAACGTGCTCCTTCTTCACGGCGCCGTTTTCGTCGTGCTCGAGCACCTTCATCTCCGCGGCGGAGACCCCGCTGATTTTCGCGTTCGTGATCCACTTGATGTGTCGCTGGCGCAGCTCTGTCTCCATGAGGCCCTTGCTGTCGCCGACGCCGCCGAGACCCATGTGACCGATGTACGGCTCGCTCGTCACGAACGTCATCGGCACGCGGTCGCGGAGCTTGCGTTTGCGCAGATCGGCGTCGACGATCATCGCGAACTCATACGCCGGTCCGAAGCAACTCGCGCCGGCCGCCGCGCCGATGACGATCGGCCCCGGGTCCTCGAGAAACGACTGATAGTGCTCCCACGCACGCGCGGCGTGCTCGTGCGTGCAGACCGATTGAGTGAAGCCGGCCGGACCGAGCCCCTGGACTTCCTCGAACGCAAGCTTCGGCCCCGTCGTAAGGACGAGATAGTCGAATCCGATTCGGGCGCCGCTCGCGAGCGCGACATTTCGCGCTTCCGCGTCGATCGCGACGACCGGCTCCGGAATCCACTGGATGCCCTTCGACTCGAGCGGCGACTGCAAGTCGACGCGGGTCTGCTCGCGCGTGCGCCAGCCAACCGCTATCCACGGATTCGATGGCGTGAACTCGAAAAACGGCGAAGTCCCGATCAACGTGACGCGGTGCTCCTTCGCGAGCTTCTTGCGCAACTCGTAGGCGCACGGGACTCCGCCGACGCCCGCACCGACAATTACGACATGAGCCATTCCGCTAACCCCCTGCGCGCTGCGCGCGCTCCTGTTTGCGTTTCAAGTAGGCGTAATAGAGCAACGGGATCAAGACGAGCGTGAGCAGTGTCGAGACGAGGATCCCGAAGATGAGGCTGATCGCGAGCCCGTTGAAGATCGGGTCGTCGAGGATGAAGAACGCGCCGATCATCGCCGCGAGCGCCGTCAGCGCGATTGGCTTCGCGCGGACCGTGCCGGCCCGGACCACGGCGTCTTCGAGCGGGCTGCCCGCCGCGACTTCCTTGCCGATGAAATCGACGAGCAAGATGGAGTTGCGCACGATGATGCCGGCAAGCGCGATCATTCCGATCATCGACGTCGCGGTGAACTGCGCTCCGAGCAACGCGTGACCCGGCATCACGCCGATGATCGTGAGCGGAATCGGCGCCATGATGATCAAGGGGAGCGCATAAGAACCGAACTGGGCCACGACGAGCAGATAGATCAAGACCAATCCGACCGAGTACGCGAGCCCCATGTCGCGGAAGGTCTCGAACGTGATTTGCCACTCGCCGTCCCACTTGATCGCGGGAGCCGTCGTGTCGCGCGGCTGGCCCACGAAATGCTGTGCGATCGGCGCTCCGCCGGGCGGGTTGCGGCGGATGTCGCCGACCATCGAGAACATGCCGTAGAGAGGGCTGTCGAGCCGTCCGGCCATGTCGCCGGTCACGTAGACGACGGGCAAGAGGTCCTTGTGGTAGATCGCCCCGTCCCATTCCGCGTCGTGCACGGTCACGAGCTCCGATAACGGCACCGCCGCGCCGCTCGATGATCGCGCCTCGAGCCCGAGCACCGAGTCGAGCCGCGCGCGGTCCGCAGATGAAAGCTCGACGCGCACCGGGATCGGGTCGCGCTCGCGTCCTTCGTGGACATAGGTCGCATCCGCGCCATCGAGACCCGCCGCGAGCGTCTGGACGACCGATCGTTGCTGCACGCCGAGCAGCGCGGCACGTTGCCGATCGACCTCGATCGTCCAACGGCGCGCGGGCGCCTCGACGCTGTCGTCGACATCCACGACGTCCGGGGTCGCGGCGAAAAGATTGCGCACGCTGACCGCCAGCTCGCGCTGCCGAGCGTACGTGGGCCCGTAGACCTCGGCGACGATTGGCGCGAGCACGGGAGGTCCCGGCGGCACCTCGACCACTTGCACGATCGCGCCGTGCTTCTTGCCGATAGCGGCGAGCACGGGCCGCGCGGCGAGCGCGATCTCGTGGCTAGCGCGCCTGCGCTTCGCCTTCGCGACTAGATTGACCTGCAGGTCGCCGAGCTGTGGCGACGCGCGCAGGTAGTACTGCCGGACGAGGCCGTTGAAGTTGATCGGCGCGGCGGTGCCGGCGTAGGCCTCGATGTCGCTCACCTCGGGCACCCCCGCGATCGCATCCTGGAGCTCCCCGAGCACGTGTGCCGTCTCCTCGACCGGCGACCCCTCCGGCAGATTCACGACGACCTGGAATTCGGACTTGTTGTCGAACGGCAGCATCTTGAGGACCACGAGACGAATCGCAGCCATGCCGCCCGCGAGGACGATTGCGACGAGCACGCCGGCGTAGAGGCGATGGCGGTTGGCTCGCGCGCCGCCCGTGCCGAGAAACGGCCGAAGCACGCGTTCGAACACCGCGCGCAGCGGGCCGTTCGGCGAATCGTGAACCGCGTGTTGCGCCGCCTGCGCTTCCTCTGCGCGCACTGCGCGGCTGCCGAGCAGCTTGCGGCTCAGCCACGGGGTGAAGACGAGCGCGACCGCGAGCGAGAGCAGCATGCCCATGCTCGAGTTGATCGGGATCGGGCTCATGTACGGTCCCATGAGGCCGCTCACGAACGCCATCGGCAACAGCGCCGCGATCACGGTGAACGTCGCGAGAATCGTGGGGCCGCCGACCTCGTCCACCGCGCGCGGGATTACTTCCGCCAGCGAGCCCCCGCGCGCGAGATGCCGATGGATGTTCTCCACGACGACGATCGCATCGTCGACCAGGATGCCGATAGAGAAGATCAACGCGAACAGCGAGACGCGATTGATCGTGAATCCCCAAGCCCACGACGCGAACAGAGTGGCTGCGAGCGTCACAAGCACCGCCGCGCCGACGACGACGGCTTCCCGGCGCCCCATCGCAACGACTACGAGCAACACGACGGAGCCCGTCGCGAACAGCAGCTTCTCGATCAGCTTGATTGCCTTGTCGTTCGCCGTAACGCCGTAGTTGCGCGTGACGGCGAGGTCGACGCCTTCGGGTACGTACAGGCCGCGCAACGCTTGCGTGCGCTCGATCACTCGACGCGCGACCGCGATCGCGTTCTCGCCGGGCTTCTTGGAGATCGCGAGCGTCACGGCGGGCGCCCTCGCGACACCGGGGACCACCCCGGCCTCTCCCGCGGCGGGCCCCGTGCCGAGCCATACATAGGAATCGACGTCGGCGCGCCCGTCCGACACGGTGGCGACGTCGCTCAGGAAGACCGGGTGGCCGTCGCGGGCCGCGATCACTAGACCCGCGACGTCGTCGCGGCTCGCGAGAAACGTGCCCGCGTCGACCGGCGTGACGCGGTCCTCCCCGATCACCGCACCGGCGTGCTGAACGATGTTCGCGGCCTCGAGCGCCCGGAGGAGCTCCTCGACCGTGACTCCGTAGCCCGAAAGCTTCGGCGGATCGATCGACACGCGCACCACGCTTTCGCCGCCGCCGACCGAGTAGACGTTGCGCGTTCCGGGAACGCGCTTGAGCTCCGTTTCGAGGGCCCGTGCAACTTTACCGAGCTCGTAGGAGCCGCGCGCCGGATCGCGCGTGAACAGCGTGAGCGTCACGATCGGAACGTCGTCGATGCCCTTCGGCTTGACGATGGGCTCCAAGATCCCGGCGCCCGGCGGGCGCCAATCGCGGTTCGAATAGATTGCGTTGTAGAGCCGCACGATCGCCTCGTTGCGCGGCTCTCCGACGACGAATTGGACGCTCAGCACCGCCACGCCGGGCCGCGAGACGGAGGCGATATGCTCGACCCCGGAGATCTCGCCGAGCACCTTCTCCATCGGTGTCGCGACTAGACTCTCGACTTGCTCGGCGGATGCGCCAGGAAACGGGATGAATACGTTCGCGAACGTCACGTCGATCTGCGGCTCTTCCTCGCGCGGCGTCACGAGCACCGCGAATACGCCCGCGAGCAGCGCCGCGAGCGCGAGCAGCGGCGTGAGCTGGTGCTCGAGAAAGCGGCGCGCGATCCGCCCGCTGATCCCGAGCGGCTCGCTCATCGCTGCGCGCCCCGAGCCTGAGCGACACGCTGCGCCGCCGCGACGGGGTCGCGGGCGACGCGATCGCCTGCGCTCAATCCGGCGAGCACCTCGGCCTCGACGGCGCTGCACCGCCCAAGGCGAACCGCGCGCAACGACGGAGTGCCAACGTCATCCAGCGTGTAGACGGCCACGAGCTCGTCGTGCTCCACGAGCGCCGAGGCAGGAACGAACAGCCGCTCCGAGTCGCCGATCGCAACCGCGACTTTCACCAGCGTGCCGGGGAACGGCATCTCCGAGCCCGGCGGCAGCTCGACCCGCGCGCGAAAAGTGGCCGAGCGTGGCTCCGCCTCCGGGAACACGGTCAGGCGGGCCGCGTCGATCCGCCGTCCGCCGATCTCGACCCACGCCTTCCCGAGGCCGCGGACTGACTCGACGATTGACTGTGGAACGTCGAGCACGACGCGCAGCGACTCGAGAGAGACTCCGCTCATGATCGGCGTGCCGGGCGCGACGGTCTCGCCGACCTCGACGTGGCGCTGCGTCACGATCCCCGCGTACGGGGCGCGAATCTCCGTGTAGGCGACGCCTTCCTGCGCGCTCGCGAGCGCGCCTTTGGCGGCAGCGAGTCGGGCGACCGCCGCGTCGCGATTGGCGGCCGCCTCGTCGAGTGCCGCTTTCGCGACCACCTTGCGCTCGTACATGTCGCGGATGCGCAGGAAGCGCGTTTGCGCCTCGGTCTCCCGCGCGCCGGCCTCGCGCAATGCGGCCTCGGCTTGGAGCAATTTCGCCTGCTGCTCGGCGGAGCGCAGGCGCGCGACGACCGCACCCGCCGGCACGAAGTCGTTCACGTCGTACAGAAGCTCGGCCACGCGCCCGGCCGTTTGCGCCGCCACGGTGCCACGATTCGTGGCTTCGACCACCCCGTCGAGCACTCGCTCCAGCGCCTCGCGCCGCGGCTGGACGACGAACGATTCGAGCGCCTCCGAGCCCACACCCGCAGGCGAGGGTGCGGGCCGGCCGCAGCCGGCCACGGCGAACGCGATCGTGGCCGCGACGGCGACCGCGATCGGCATGGCCGGCGCTCTCGATCCGCGCATATCAGCGAAAGGCCGCGCCCGGCGTGACGCCGAACCGCTTCAGCACGATCGCGAGCGGACAGAACCCCGTGACGGACGACTGCACCATGTTGAGCCCGACGAAACCGGCGAGCACGAGCCAATACGGCGAGACAAGCCAGCTCAACAGCAGGCTCAGCAGGACCATACTGCCCGCAAACGCCAGCACGATTCGATCGATGGACATTGCACACCTCCACTGAATTCGATAGAATTATATTACAGAGGTCTAATTTAGCATTGACTGATTTTCATTGCAAACCGCGGGAGGCGCAATACGTAGAAATGCGAGCGTCACGCAAAGACGACGAACGGGTCAGTCCGCCATCGAGCACGAAAGCCCGTGACATTGCGCCGCACGCGGAGAAGGCAGCCGCGCTACTGAAGGCGCTCGGGAATCAACAGCGGCTCATGATCTTGTGCAATTTGCTCGATGGGCCGCTCGCGGTCGGCGAGCTCAACGCGCGGATCGGCCTCAGCCAATCGGCTTTATCGCAGCATCTCGCGGTGCTGCGCGATGCGAACGTCGTCGCCACCGAGCGGGAGGCGCAGACGATCTACTACTCTTTGCCGAAGGGACTCGTGACGAAGATCATCGGCGTGCTCTATCGCGAATTTTGTGAGGACGGCTGAGCGTAGAGCCGCACGGCCCGAACGTCTTGGCCGGAGCCGCGGCCGGTGGGACTAGAAGCGACCCGCCGCCTGCACCGACGCGGTGTCGGTGTCGCGGAAGTCCGCGTACGAGTGGGCGCGCTGGCGACCGAAGGCGAAGCGCAGATCGACCTTGCGCGTGACGAACCAGCTCGCCGCGACGTCGTACGCGTAATCGAGCGAGTCGGCATCGTCCCAGTAAGTGTAGCCGAGCCTCACGCCGAGCTTGCGCGTCGGGAACACTTCGCCGGCGACCCCGTAGACGAGGAAGCGATCGAGGCCGAGCTTCGTCGTGCTCCCGGGCACCGTCACGTACGGCACTCCGCCCTGGAACACCACCCCCGGCGGCAGAACCGGCGACAACACCGGCAGCTGGAACGACGCCGAGTGAATCGCGAGCTCCCCACTCGTATCGCTGACGGAGCCCGATAGCACGTAGGTCAAAGAGCGGAAGTGTCGCACA
>Ga0335076_10005462_pt1 | contig 12841 bp, 11 predicted proteins | sample Lox_Sample_25_FD_206717 | JGI IMG/M metagenome (GOLD analysis project Ga0335076, IMG submission 206717) | Soil microbial communities from Loxahatchee National Wildlife Refuge, Florida, United States - Lox_Sample_2.5 | ecosystem: Environmental > Terrestrial > Soil > Wetlands | place: USA...
CGCGTTGGCGGGCGCGACGTAGACGTGGTCCGGCGCCACCCGCAGGCCGGCGCGGACCTCGGTCACCGTCATGCGCGTCGAGTGGCCCAGGATCTCCGGCAGCTTGCTGTCCCGCCTGGGGTCGAGGTGCTGCACGAGGACGAACGCCATTCCGGTGTTCGGCGGGAGGCGCTCGAGGAGCTGGGTGAAGGCTTCGAGGCCGCCGGCGGAGGCGCCGACGCCGACGATCGGGAACGCCTCCGGAACCGCCTCGACCGCAGCGCTCCCCGGCCGGATCCCGTCGGGCCGGCGCACCGGAGATCCCTTCCGTTTCTCGCCACGGCGAGAGGCGGAAGTCCGTTTCGCCGCTTTCCGGCCGATGACCAAGAAACCCCCTAGAATCCCGGACGCTCGCGCTCGAAGTCTATATAGCCGAAATCGTCAGCGGACGGGGGTGGCTCGGCGCCGTCTTTTCTCGCCGGAGGCCGGAGATCTTCCGGCCACCGTGGCCGCGGTCAGAGGGTCCGGACCGCCCGGAGGGCGCGGGCGAGCGGCTGGCGCGCCTTCCAGAAGTCCCGCCAGGGGTCGGCCTTCGCCAGGTCGCGGGCGTGAGTGCCGAGCGTGAACCGGCCCGGCTGCAGCCCCGTCCGGACGTCCCTCCACGCGAGCGGCTTCGAGTACGGAGCGCCGGGGCGGCGCCGGACCGAGTACGGCGCGACCACCGTCTGCGCGAACCCGTTGCGGAACGGGTCGAGGTAGACCTTGCCCCGGCGCGCGGCGATCCGGGACTCGACCGTGAAGAGCTTCGGGAACGCCTGGGCGAGCTTGCCGCCGAGCGTCTCGGCGAACGCGAGCACCTCGTCGGCGTCGGGGCCGCGGCGGATCGGCACGAAGACGTGCAGGCCCCTGCCGCCCGAGGTCTTCGGGAACGACGCGAGCTCGAGCGCGTCGAGCGCTTCCTTGACCTTGCGCGCCGCCTCGATCGCGTCCTCGAAGCGCTCGGACGAAGGATCGAGGTCGAAGCAGACCCAGTCGGGCTGCCGCGGCGCGCTCGCCCGCGCGCCCCACACGTGGATCGCGATGCACCCGAGGTTCGCGAGCGCGAGCTGCGTCTCGAGCCGGCCGCCCACGACGTAGTTCGTGACCTTCTTCGCGTGCTGGATCGGCTGCGTCGGCGTTCCCTCCGGAAGGCCCCGCGGCGCCTCCTTCTGGAAGAAGCATCCGCCGCGCATGCCGTCCGGACACCGCTCGAGCGAGAGCAGCCGGTCGTCCACGTACGGGCGCAGGCGCTCCCAGACCGCGGCGTAGAAGGCGATCAGGTCGCCCTTCGTGTAGCCGTCGTCGGGCCAGTACTTCTTGTCCGGGTGCGTGACGCGCACGCCCTCGATCTCGCGCGCGGCCGCGGCGGCCGCCCTCACGACGCGCTCCGGTTCGAGTGCCAGACCGACCTCTTCCCGGACTTCTTCGCCGGCTTCACGAGCTTCGGGTCCGCCAGCATCTTCCGGAGCAGCGCGGGCGGGTCGCCGTCGGCGGCCTTCTTCATGTTGCCGCCCTCGTCCCGCGCGATCTCGACGAGCAGCCGGTCCGACACGACCGACCGCGGCGCCTCGTCCACGATGTCGCGCGGTCCGGCGAACTCGTCGCGATGCTTGATCAGGAGCCAGGGCGTCTTGCCGCCGGAGTCCCGCCGCGACATGCGCACGAGCACCCACTCGCCGTGGAGCTTCTCGCCGTCGAGGCGGAGCTTCAGGTCGCCCTTCTTCAGCGCCGCGTCGACGTCCTCGGACACCGGCGTCCACGTGCCGCGGTCCCAGATCATCACGGTGCCCCCGCCGTACTCCCCCTCCGGGATCACGCCCTCGAACCTGTTGTACTCGATCGGGTGGTCCTCGACCTGCATGGCCATGCGCTTGTCCTTCGGGTCGAAAGACGGGCCCTTCGGCACCGCCCAGGAGAGCATGACGCCCTTCCACTCGAGGCGGAAGTCGTAGTGGAGCGCGGTCGCGCGGTGCTTCTGCACGACGAAGGCGAGCTTCTTCGTGCGGCGCCGGGGCGCCTTCCCCCGCGGCTCCGGGGTCACCCCGAAGCGGCGCTTCTCGCGGTATTTCTCGAGAGCCATGCGCGGTCTCCGACGATTATGGGCCGGTCCCGGGAAGGCTGGTTCAAGAAGCGTGCCCCGTTCCGGGCACGGATCGGATGCGCCCGCCGGGACCCGACCGCGCCTCGAGCAGCAGGACGCGCGCGCCGCCCCGCGCGAGATCGCCCGCGGTGGCGAGCCCCGCCGCTCCCGCGCCGATCACGATCGCGTCCCAGCCCTTCATCGCATCGACTCATCAGCAAGGGAGGGCCACGTGCCGGATGACCGGTATGGAGTTTGCACCGTCCCGCGCCCGGAGGTCCTATGAAAACGCGCGAGTCCATGAAGGAGAAGACCCGAACGAACTCGAAGATGATGAAGGAGCTGCTCGGCCAGGCGCTGGAGACCGAGATGGGAGGCGTGAAGGTCTATCGAGCGGCCATTCAGTGCGCCCGGAACGAAGACCTGAGGGAGGAATGGTCCAAGTATCTCGAGCAGACGGAGCGCCACGTCGAGATCGTGCGCGGCATCTTCGAGGTGGTCGGCCTCGACCCCGAGGAGGACAGCCCGGGCCGGGAGATCGTGCGCGAGAAAGGCGCCGCCCTCGTCTCGGCGATGCAGAAGGCCCTCAAGGAGGCGCCCGAGGCCGCGGAGATCGTCGCCGCCGAGTGCGTGGTCGACGCCGAGACGAAGGATCACGCCAACTGGCAGCTGATCGGCGCGTTGTCGAAGTACACCCAGGGCGACGTGCAGAAGGCGCTCGCCGACGCGTACGACGAGGTCGAGGACGAGGAGGACGAGCACCTGTACCACACCAAGGGCTGGTGCCGGGAGCTCTGGCTCGACTCGCTCGGGCTCGACGCCGAGATGCCGCCGCCCGAAGAGGAAGAGGACGTCAAGACGGCGCTCGACGAGGCGAAGACCGCGAAGAAGCGCAAGACCGAGATCGAAAAGGCGGGGAAGAAGGCGTCGTAGGGGTCAGTCCTGATTTTGCTGATTTCGATTGGCGGCTGCGGCGAGCCGCGGCCGCCAATCTGCCTTTTCATCCATCCGTGATCCCATTCTTCCTTCCTGGTACCGGTCGGGTCCTGCGAAATCCGACAAATCAGGACTGACCCCTACAGGACGAACATCGCGACCGCCGCGAAGCCGAGCAGGGCGCACGTCGCGATGAGCGTCGCGCGGTTCAGCGGAGAAATCGGCTGCCCCAGCATGAGGCGCCGATCCGCCGCCACCATCAGGATGGCCAGCAGCAGGAAGGGCGCGAGCAGCCCGTTGATCACCGCGCTCCAGTAGAGCGCCGCGACGGCGGGGATGCCCGCGAGGTCGGCGGCCACCGCGAGCGCGGTCGAGGCGATGACGACCGTGTAAAACGACCGCGCGCCGCGGAAGCCGCGGTCGAGTCCCTGCCGCCACCCGAACGTCTCCGCGAGCGCATACGCGGCGGAGCCCGAGAGCGTCGGGATCGCGAGCAGCCCCACGCCGACCAGGCCGGCGCAGTACAGCACCTCGGCGAAGCGTCCCGCGAGCGGCTCGAGAGCGCGCGCGATCTCGAGCGAGGTCGTCGGATGGCGCGGCCCGGACCGGTGGAGGGTAAAGGCGGTCGTCACGATCACGAAGAACATGACGAGGTTCGAGACGAGGGCGCCGCTCGCGACGTCGATCCAGCGGCGCCGGATCGCGCGCGCCGAGGTCCCCCGCCGCTCCGCCACGCGGCGGTGCCCCGCCGCCTTCTCCTCCTCGACCTCGAGGGAGGCCTGCCAGAAGAAGAGGTACGGACTGATCGTCGTGCCGAGGATCGCCACGAGCGTGCTCCAGGCCTCGCGGCCCCGCGGCAGCGTGGGGATCACCGCGTCCCGGAGCACGCGCGGCCAGTCCGTCACGACGCGGAACGCGGTGATGACGTACGCGAAGAGCGCGAGCGCCAGCCACTTCAGGACGCGGCTGATCGCGGCATAGCGGAGGCGGATCGTCGCCGCCGTGATGCCGACCGCGAACACGAGGACGAGCAGCGAGCGCGGCACGGGCACGAGCAGTCGCGCCGCGTCGGCCATGCCGGCGATGTCCGCGGCGATGTTGATCGTGTTGGCGAGAAAGAGCGAGAACGCCACGGCCGCGAGCACGGGGCGCGGCAGCTTCTTCTTCAGCGCCGCGCCGAGGCCCTCGCCCGTGACCATGCCGATGCGCGCGCACGACATCTGGACGACGGCCATGAGAGGCGCCGTGAATGCGGCGGACCAGAGCAGCGACGTGCCGAGGGCGGCGCCCGCGATCGAGTACGTCGCGATGCCCGAGGGATCGTCGTCGGCCGCGCCCGTGATAAGCCCGGGACCGAGAACGCCGAAGAAGGAGCCCAGTCGCGCACGGAGGCTTCGCCGGGGAGGCCGTTCCGCGGGCGCGCCCCCCCTCTTTCCGCGAGATGGAGTGGACACCGCCCTGCCCGGCTGCAAAGCCGGTGCCGTGGGGTCAGGTCTCTCGATGGTGATCTTCGGCGCGAAGTCGCTCTTTGAGAGACCTGACCCCATTTGACGCGGCACGTCCATTGCAGGGCCTCGAGCGAGAGAGGAGATTTGTGTCCAAGGCATCCGAAAAGGAGGACCGCTCGGTGCCGGTCTCGAGTCCGTCGCCCCTGCCGGCGGTCCCCGAGTCGTTGGGGCCGGACGCTTCGCCTTGGCCGGCGAGCGCGGCGAAACCGATCGACATCGGTCGCTCGGACGAGGAGATCAATGCGCGGCGCTACGAGGCGATCGTCGAGTCGTCGGACGACGCGATCATCTCGAAGGCGCTCGACGGCACCATTCTGTCCTGGAACCCGGCGGCCGAGCGCCTCTTCGGCTACACGGCCGACGAGATGATCGGAAAGCCGATCTCGGTGCTCATGCCCGAGGAGCGCTACGACGACATGGAGTCGATCCTCGGGCGGATCCGCCGCGGCGAACGCGTGGATCACTACGAAACCGTGCGCGTCTCGAAGGGGGGCCGGAAGATTCCGGTGTCGCTCTCGGTCTCGCCGGTCCGCGACGCGAGCGGCCGCATCATCGGCGCCGCGAAGATCGCCCGCGACATCAGCGGGCGCCGGCGCGCGGAGGCCGAGCGGGAACGGCTGCTGCGCGACGCGCAGCAGGGGGTGCAGATCCGGGACATCTTCCTCTCGGTCGCCGGCCACGAGCTGCGGACCCCGTTGAACGCGCTGCGGCTCCTGCTCTACAACCTCGCCCGGTCCGCCGAGCCTCCCGCCCAACGCGCGATGGTCGAGCGGGCGGAGGCGCAGGTCGAGCGGCTGACCGAGCTGACGAGCCGGCTTCTCGACGTCGCGCGCATGGCCGCCGGCGGCTACACGCTCGAGCCGAAGACGATGGACCTCTCCCGGGCCGTCGAGGACGCGGCCGCCCGGATCCAGGAGCAGGCGGTGCGCGCGAACTCGCGCATCACCGTGTCGTCCGAGCCGGTCGTGGGCTTCTGGGACCCGAGCGCCGTCGACCAGGTCGCCACGAATCTGCTGTCGAACGCGATCAAGTTCGGCGGCGGCAAACCGATCGCGGTCGCGGTTCGGAAGACGGGCGACGTCGGCCGGGTCGAGGTGCGCGACGAGGGACCGGGCGTTCCCGAGCCCGACCGCCGGCGCATCTTCGAACGATTCGAGCGCGGGGTGTCCGAGCACTCGTACGGCGGTCTCGGGCTCGGTCTCTGGATCTCGCGGCAGATCGTCGCCGCGCACGGCGGCCGGATCGGCGTCGAGGAGGCGCCGGGCGCCGGCGCCCTTTTCTATTTCGAGCTGCCGCTCGGCGAGAGGGGGGACGATGCGGGTCCTGCTGGTTGACGACGACTCCTCGTCGACCGAGGCGCTGTGCGAGCTGCTGAAGCTCGCGGGGCACGACGTGGTCTGCGCGGACAACGGCCGGACGGCGCTCGACAAGCTTCACGAGGGCCACCGCGAGGGGGACTACTGCGTGATCCTCCTCGACCTGATGATGCCGGTGATGAACGGCTACGAGTTCCGCGAGGAGCAGCTGAAGGACCCCTCGATCGCGTCGATCCCGATCATCGTCATCACCGCCGGCGGGCGCGCCCGCGAGAAGGCGGCGCAGCTCGGGAGCGACCGATACTTCCAGAAGCCGCTCGTCCCGGGCGAGCTCCTGCGCGCGATCCGCGAGTACTGTCCGCTGCCTCCGCCCGAGGGCCGCCGCGCCTGAGTCAGGCGGAACGGCGGTGTCCCCTCCGCGGAGACGCCTTCTTCGGCGGGCGCCGCGACTCCGGCAAGGGAAACGGATTGCACCGCGGGCATCCGCCGCCGTGGACGCGCACGTTGCCCTGGCGGTACCCGTCGACGTAACTCTGCCCGCAGGTCGGACAGATCATCCGAACGTCGACGATCGGCGGAAACGGCGCCTCGTCCATGGATCTCGGAGCGGCCTCGAACGCTATACCCGATTCGGGACGCGTGCAAACGCCGGTCCCGGGCCCTCATCGTCCGTTTCGAAAGGGGCCCGCGGACCGTTTCCGGCCCGCGGGCTGGTCGACCTCGTCCGTCTCAGAAGGCGCTCGTGTCCGATTGGCTCGCCGTCTGGCCGGCCGGGTTCGTGTACGTCTTGCTCGCGCCCGTCAGCGTATCGGTCACCGTCACCGTGTAGGCCTCGGTGGTCAGCGAGCCGACGAAGACCCAGAACTTCCCGTTCAAGCCTCGGGCGTCGAGGACCTTGACCACGACGTCCACGTCCTGCGGCGTGAAGAACCAGAAGCCTTTCGAGTCCGTCGAGAGCGGGGTCAGATTCGCGGGGTGGCTCTGGCCGCCGCCGTCCGTCCAGGTGACCGTCGTCAGGAAGCGGGCCGGCGGCGCGGGCGTCACCTGGGCCGCGGGCGCGGGCGCGAAGAGATCAGTCATGGTCGATGTCGTCGCGTCGCACGCGTGGTTCAGGCACGGAAGCCCGAAGCCCGACTCGAGCGAGCGCAGCAGCGAGAAGTGCGTGTAGAAGGCATTGCTCTTGACGCCGCTCACGCCGTAATTCGTGTCGACCGTGACCAGCACCTGGTTCGTGTTCGGCGTCGCGCTGTAGTCGTTCTCGTCCCACCACAGGACGATGGCGTTCCGGCCCCAGCCCCAGGCGGGAGACGCGTGGATCGCCTGCACCAGCGTCTGGATGGTCTTGTCGCCCTGATAGATCAGCGCCGGGTTGAGGCCCGTCTGCGTGCCGGTCGTGGACGGATCGAAGTCGCAGAGCGGGCCCGCGTTGCCGCGTCCGTGCTGATCGTTGCACTGGTTGGGCACGACGATCGAGAACGAGGGAACCTGGCCGGAGGCGAGGTCCGCGTAGAGACCGTTCGCTCCGTCGAAGCCCACCGAGTTCGCGAGGTTGTTGCCGGAGGGGCCCTCCTGCACGCTCCGAAAGTACACGAACGGATTGTGCTTGACCGCGTAGAGATTGACGAGCGACTGCGACTCGTTCGGCAGCGAGTTCTGGATCGGGTTGACGTCGGAGTAGAACCCGTCGCTGTTGTTGACTCTGTCGGCGCCGGTCGGCGGCAGGCTCTCCTGGTAGCTCTTCCAGGAGAGGCCGTGCTCGTAGAGCTGGTCGCCGATGGTCTTGCCGACGATGCCGGACGCCGCGGGAATGGACATGACGCCGTCGATCTCCGTCACCGAGGTGATCGAGGGAGGCGACGTCTCGTTCGACGTGTCGAAGACCGGCGTCGCGGCGTCCGTGCCGGTGCCGGCGATCGGGCAGACGTTCGGCCCGCCGTTGTCGTAGGAGGTCGTGCCGGACGCGAGGTTCGACGTGCAGGCGCCGTTGTGCCAGTCGGGGCTGTTGTCGTTGAGCACGCCGAAGTTCGAGCCGCCGACGAACTCGAGGTAGTTCGTCAGGCTCGGATGCGCGATCGCGAAGTAGTTGGTCGCGGCGTTCACCATGTTCATGTAGCTGTTCGTGAACGGCGCGCTCGGATTGCCGACGATCTGCTGGTAGGCGTGGTTCTCCATCAAAATGACCCAGACGTGATCGAGCTGCGGCACGCCCGCCGGCACGCCGCCCTCCTGCGCGGACAGAGCTCCGGCGAGAGCGCAGATCCCACCGAGCGTCGCGACCGTTCTGAAAATGGACGGACGGATCCGACGATTCATGCCTTCCTCCTCGTGCGCGCCCGGAACGGGCGCGAAACGCCGCGACGATAGGAGGGCCGCGTTGACGCGGCGCCAAGGCGGAGGCAATCCGGTGTGAAGAGATGCGGGCCGTCGTTCGACGATCGTAAACGCGCCGCTCCGGCGCCGTTAACGCGCGTTGAGCGGCGGTTCAGGACGGGATCGGGACGCGAGTCGAATCTCATCGACAGGAAGCGTCGTTGGGAAAACCTGAACGGGCTTGTCCTGCCCATGAGCGACCGGCCGGCGCGAGTCCTCGGTCCCGGCAATTCAAGGACGATTTGGCGGAAGCGTGTGGGAGTCGAACCCACCCGTCCCGGCACGAGGCCGCGACGCCGACGGATTTGAAGTCCGCGAGGGTCACCGGACCCCGTGCGCTTCCGGGCGGGATTATGCCTCGGGTACGGAACGGGCGGGCTCTCGCCATCCGCGGCGCTCTGTGAAGCGGGAACTTGCCGCTGCTCGGAACTTCAAGTCGCTCGTCGAGACTCTCTTCGCCCTGACGCCGCTGCGCGCCCGGACTCCCGCAATGGGCCCGAGTCTCCGGTCCCCACGGAGCTCCCCGAATGGAACGACCCTCCAGGGTGGGCGGATCCATCACGCGCCTCGGGTCCGACACCGCCCCGAAGCGCCCTGGACATCGGAACGAAATTTGCATTTCGGCGATTCGAAACGAATGACTCGTGAAGGCCGAAGATCGGAGGACGGGCGGAAGATCGGGTCTGCCCCGCCGTGACCGGCTCCGAGTTCACCCTGCTCGTCGGCGCCGGTTCGCTCCTGGCCGGTCTGCTCGGCGCGATCACGGGCCTCGGCGGAGGGGTCGTGGTCGTGCCCCTGCTCGCGCTCGTGTTCGGCGTCGACATCCGTTACGCGATGGGAGCGTCGCTGATCTCCGTGATCGCGACCTCCTCCGGCGCGGCGGCCGCCTACGTGAAGGAAGGCTACTCGAACCTTCGCGTCGGCATGTTTCTCGAGATCGCGACGACGCTGGGCGCCATCGGCGGGGCGCTCCTCTCCGCGAAGCTGCCGACATCGGGAATCGCCGTGATCTTCGGAATCGTCCTTCTCGGGTCCGCCTACTTCTCGCTCCGCTCGAGGCGGACCGGATTCGCGAGCGACGCCCCCGACCGCCTCGCCGGGCGCCTCCGCATGGACGGGAGCTACCCGTCCGCGGGCGGGCGCGACGAGTACCACGTGCACGCCGTGCCCCTGGGCTTCGGCCTCATGTTCGTCGCCGGGTCGCTCTCGGGGCTGCTCGGGATCGGCTCGGGCGCGCTCAAAGTGGTGGCGCTCGACGAGGCGATGCGCATTCCGTTCAAGGTCTCGACGACGACGAGCAATTTCATGATCGGCGTCACCGCGGCCGCGAGCGCGGGCGTGTACCTCGCGCGGGGTTACATCGACCCCGGCGTCGCCATGCCGGTGATGCTCGGAGTGCTGGCCGGCTCGATCGTCGGGACGCGGATTCTCGTCCGGGCCGGCAGCCACGTCCTGCGGGCGGTGTTCGCCACGATCCTCGTCGTGCTCGCCGCCGAGATGATCTACAACGGTCTGACCGGGCGGCTGTAAGGCGCGAATGACGCATTCCGGGGGCCCGTGGACCGATCGGCACGTCGAGCGAGTCGTCGGAAGCCTGCTCCGGTTCGGCGTCGTGGCCTCCGCCGCAATCGTGATCCTGGGAGCGGCGCTCTTCCTCGCGCACCCCGCGGCGTCCGCCCCCGACTACCGCGTGTTCCACGGAGAGCCCGCGGACCTTCGAGGCGTCCCGGGGATTCTCCACGACGCGCGAGCGCTCTCCGGCCGCGGCCTGATCCAGCTCGGGCTGCTGATCCTTCTCGCGACGCCGGTGGCGCGCGTGGCGTTCACCGTCTACGCGTTCGCGAGGCAACGCGATAGGACGTACGTCGCCGTGGCGCTGATCGTGCTGACGGCTCTCCTCTACAGCCTGATCGCCTCGCGACGATGAGCCGACGGCCTCGGACCGCGTTCTCGTCACGAACTCCGGAAGCGTGTCGCTGTGGCCTGCCCGGACGGATGGCCCGGACGATGTGGGGACGAACCAGGACGCTCGACATCGTCGAGGCCATTGAACCTCGCGACGTTCGCCGCGGTCGCAACGTATCCTACTCTGCAGATTGGAGGCGCCAATGTTGCTGGAACGCGGATCGGAGGCACAAGAGCTTTGACGCGCTACCCGTTAGGCCGTTGGTTGTGAGATGAGTTTCATCTCCTCGCTTCTCCGGTTGCGCAATGGCGTGGCTAAAGTAGCAGCGGGCCTGACTCCATTTGGGGAGTCCGTCTGGCCGGGAGTGCGCAACGATCTCTTTCTGGCGCATGAATCGATATACCGCTTCTTCGCGACCTTCGCTGCTGGGCGCCGTGTGCTTGACGCGGGATGCGGGACCGGCTACGGAGCATTCGCCCTCGCGCAAGCCGGGGCTCGAACCGTACATGCGGTCGACATTGACCGGCGGAGTATCGCGTACGGCCGTCGCCATTACGCTCATCGAGCGATCGAGTTCTCCGTGGCGAATCTGGACGAGGTCGATGTTCCGATCGCGTCCTTGGATCTCGTAGTCAGCTCAAACTGCCTGGAGCACTTGAACGACCCGTCGCGATTCTTAGTGAAGATGCGCGACGCCTTGGTACCGGGCGGGCAAGCCGTGGTGGCGGTACCACCCATCACCTCGCCATTACTGCTCGAGGCGAATCGAGCGATCCATTTTCATCGCTCGAACCTGACGGTGGACGAGTGGCTGGCGACTCTGGGTTCGGCTGGCTGGCGTGACGTCGCCGTCGTGGCGCATCGATATCGGGCGACACCGATGCCGGATTTCAGGTTGCCGACACCATCTCGGCTCATCGCCGATGCGTTCACGTTCGAGCCCGCGACCCGAGATAGCATCTACTCCAACCTGCCGATAACCGTAATTTTCGTACTGAGCAAGCAACCGGCCTAACCCGCGCGCGCAGCGCCGCCGTCCGGGCAATTATCGATGTTGGCGCCGACGCTTCTGGACTGTCGAAATCGTGGACGCGCTCGAGCGCCGCCTGGCTCGTGACGCCGGTCGGGGCCGCGCTGGCGCAGCCGGAGCGTTTACACGAGAAAGACGCCACCCTGTTTCCTACCGCGGACGGCGGCGTTGTGGTTCATCAGCTCGCTCGGGAGGTCTCTCGGGGACTCCCTTAGCCCGGCGAGGATCGAGCCAGCTATCCCGTACCGCTCTGGCCTTCGAAATACCTCGGTGCGCAAAGACGACATGCCGGGACATTTCTGAGCTGGTGGAGCTGACCGGGATCGAACCGGCGACCTCCTGAATGCCATTCAGGCGCTCTCCCAAACTGAGCTACAGCCCCACGCGGAAGAGGGCGCGAAGATAGCACGCGGACCCGACCGGGCCAAGCCGCCGGAGGCTACGACGCCCGAATCGTCAGCCGGCCGCGCGCACCGGCGCGGCGGCCGCGAGGGCCTCCTTCACGCGCTCCGGAGTGAGCGGCAGGCGCAGCACCCGCGCGCCGGTCGCGTCGAACACGGCGTTCGCGATGACGGCGCCCGTCGGGCAGATCGCCGGCTCGCCGCCTCCCTGCGGCGCGAGCGCGTCGTTTCGCACGATCACGGTCTCGATCGCGGGCACGCGCGAGAAGCGCGGCAGCCGGTAGGTCTTGAAGTTGCGGTCGAGGATGTCGCCGCCGCGAAAGCGCAGCTCCTCGCTGAACGTGTACCCGAGCGCCATGGTGATCGAGCCTTCCATCTGCATCTTCGCGCCGTCGGGGTTCACCACCGTGCCCATGTCCTGCGCGGCGACGATGCGCTCCACGTGGACCGTGCCGTCGGAGCGGTCCACCCGCACCTGCGCCATCAGGGCGTCGTAGGAGCCGGCGTCGGTCGAGCAGGCGACCGCCCGCCCCTGTCCCGACGGGCCGGCGCCCGGCTTCCAGCCGAACGCGGCCGCCGCGGCCTCGAGCACGGCGCGGAGCCGGGGCTCCCTCGCGTTCCGCAGCCGGAACTCGAGCGGGTCGATCCCCGCGGCCGCCGCCATCGCGTCGATCTGGGATTCGATGGCGAACGCGTTCATGTTCGCGCCGGGGGCGCGCCAGGGCCCGACCGCGAAGGGATGCACGCTCGAGCCGCCGTCGCCGTAGCTCATCCGTCCCGTCGAGCGCAGCCGCAGGTTCGGGATGTCGTACGGCGGCGTCGCGCCGCGCTCCCCCGCCGCGTGGACGGTCGCGTCGTAGAAGACGATGCGCCCGCCCGCGTCGGCGCCCGACTCGATCTCGACGACCGCGGCCGGATCGAAGCGGTCGTAGAAAAACTCCTCCCCGCGCGTCCACGCGACCTGGACCGGCTTGCCCGCGATCTTCGCGAGGCGTGCGGCCTCGATCGCCTGGAGGTCCGCGCTCTTGCCCCCGAACCCGCCGCCGACGTAGGGAACGATGACGCGCACGGCCTTCGCGTCGAGGCCCACCGCCTGCGCGATCCGGTCGCGCGTCGGGAACGGCGTCTGCGTCGACGCCCAGACCGTGATCCGCCCGTCCTTCGGCTCGGCGACGGCGGCGTGCGGCTCTATCGGCGCGTGCGCGACGTAGCCCTTGCGGTACGCCGTCCGGGTCACGTGCGCGGCGCGGGCCCGGCCCGCCGCGAGATCGCCGCG
>Ga0335076_10005463_pt1 | contig 12840 bp, 17 predicted proteins | sample Lox_Sample_25_FD_206717 | JGI IMG/M metagenome (GOLD analysis project Ga0335076, IMG submission 206717) | Soil microbial communities from Loxahatchee National Wildlife Refuge, Florida, United States - Lox_Sample_2.5 | ecosystem: Environmental > Terrestrial > Soil > Wetlands | place: USA...
GATCGGCTCGATCTTCGCCGTCGCCCTTGGTGTTCTCTGCGGCACTCAGCTCGAGGAATGGCTCGCCGCCGGTGCTCGCCGATTCGATCGGCTACAGCCCAGCAGGCCAGTCTGACGTGGAGGACGATCGAGTCCAACCGTCGGGTCCGCGGGCAATCAGCGTGCCTGCACGAACACCGCAGCCGTTCGGCCACATCACCGATGCCGACGATCCCGGCCGAACCGATCCTCGGGCATAGCGCTCGGCATGCCCGACGAAAGGAGATAGCAATGCCCAACGAGTTCGAGGAGGCCAGTTCATGATTCGAGTCTGCGTGGCGGGGGTTACCGGCTGGGTGGGTCGTCCGCTTGCCGCGGCGGTCACCGATGCGAGCGATCTCGAGCTCGTGGCGGGCGTCGCACGCTCAGATCCAGGGAGTTACTCCTCAGTCGGTGAGGCGCTCGACTCTGTCGACGCAGATGTGCTGGTCGACTACACGAATGCCGCTTCCGTCCGGGCGAACGTCTTTGCAGCTATCGAGCGAAGTGTCAATGTCGTGGTCGGCTCAAGCGGTCTCTCGGCCGCGGACTACGAGGAGATCGACGCTCTCGCGCGCAAGCAGCGGGTCGGTGTCATCGCAGCCGGCAATTTCTCGCTGACGGCAGCGCTGCTACTTCGAGCCGCAGTCGAAGTTGCAGGTCACCTGAAGGCATGGGAAGTAGTCGACTATGCGGGTGCGGGGAAACAGGATGCCCCGAGCGGTACGGCCCAGGAACTCGTCGAACGAGTCGATGCCGTGCGGGCCCCGACGCTCAGTGTTCCCATCGATGAGATTGTCGGTGCTCGAGAGGCCCGCGGGGCGACCATCGCCGGCACTCAAGTGCATTCAGTCCGCCTTCCCAGCTTCGTCCTCTCGACCGAGATCATCTTCGCCGCGGAAGGAGAACGGCTCTCGATTCGTCACGACGCCGGCGACACTCCGGAGCCGTACATCGCCGGAACGCTCCTCGGGATCCGGACTGCCCCGAAACGTGTCGGATTGGTCCGAGGTTTCGACCGGCTCCTCGACTAGCCGCACGCGTCCGGTCGACGCGAGCGCCGGAGCCTTCCTCAGCACCACGCTCGCGCAGGCCATCGCCCGCGCCCTCGAGCGCCGGAGGTAGTAGAAACGTTGCGTGGTGCCCGCAGACGATCCGCGCATATGCCGATCTCGTGCCCGTGCATCTCGCCCAAGATCCAGTCATGACCGACATGGCCGAGCTCGTCCGGGGCAAGAGCGTCGTCGCCGCCATCGATTTCCACCACACCTCGATCTTCCCGACCGACGCGTCGCCGGGCCAGCTTCCCGAGCACGTCCTCCCCACCGATCCGCATGGCCACTTCCACAAGGTTCATCACCGCGGCGGAAACCCGGAAGGCATCTACGAAGCCGACAGCCCGGAGTACTGGCGCGAGATCACCGAGGCCCTGGTCCCGGCAGGTGCGATCCTGCTGCTGGGACACGGCAAGGGCAAGGCGAATGCGTCCCACCACTGGATCGCCTGGGTCGAGAAGCACCGCAGAGACGTTGCCGCCAAGGTGGTCGCTGATGTGCGCGTCGACATCGACCACCTCGACGACGAGCAGGTGCTACGGCTTGCCCAGTACTACTTCGCCGGCCCAGCCCAGCGGGACTTCGGGGACAGTCGCTGGGGAGAGCCGGCGCCCCGCTGAGCGATCAGTGGAGGTTCGTCGCGAGCCAGACGACCACGAAGATGAAGACGAAGCCGGCGACGGTTCAGCGCGACACGGAGCTTCGAGGGGTGGTCACGTGCGCCTCGCGCGTTCTTCCCTCGGATCACGACGTCGCCCGGCGGCCCGACTGATCCCGATCCGCGAGAGCAGGAGGGCGATCCCGCCGGCGACGGCGAGCATGATTGCGAATACGAGCAGTGTCTTGCCGAGAGTCTCCATCGTCGCCGCCCTCCGTTCGAGCGGCTCCTCTCTCGTTGAAGCCGGAGCGACAGAATCGGCGCGCGCGGATCGTGCGCGGGAGGCTCGCAATCAGGCCCGACGAGGCGCGAATCCCGCGTTCGTCAGCATGCGCCGCAGGTCGACGAGCATCTGCTGGTCGATGTCCTTGCCGGACGGCGGCTCCAGGATCTCCGTCTCGCCGCCGAGGGTGACCTCGAGCTTCCCGTTAGGCCGGCGCCGCGTTGCTCCGAGCGCTTCGAGCAGCGACAGCACCTGGCGCCACTCGATGTTGCCGCTCGAGGCATGTCCGAAGACCTTGTCGAGGGTATCGCGGTGACGGTGACCGAGCTCAGCGGCCATGGGCTGTCCTCCTCGTCGGATCGGCTTTCCGTGCACGATTGCACTCGCCGGGCCTGCCGGGATCGGCGACGGCACCGAACGGTTGCGCGAACCTCGCAGGTTTCCCGCACCGAATCTGGCGCGGCTCGGATTCCGCCGCGGTCCCCCCGTGCCACGATCGCAGAAATGGAGCAGCGGAACGAAAAAGGCCGCGAGGCGCCGATGGTGATCACACCACGAGCGGCCTGGCATCTGTTGAGGCGAATCGTCTCGGCCTCGCGACGAACATCTGCGTCGTCGGGCGCGTGAGCACGACCTTCAGGTCGAGGCAACGCCGGGACGAAAGCAAGGCTGAGCGACCGGGCTTCAGCCGCCCGGAGCCACACGTCCGTTGCGGTCGCACCACTCCGAGAACAGCGCCCAGTTGAAGAGGTACGCGCCGAGCTCGTCGAGACCGCAGTGCACCTCGAGCAGCGAGATCCAGTGGCAGTGACCGCAGTAGCCGAGCTCGTCGACGGCCGGCTGCTCGTCGCAGCGGACGCAGGCAGTGAGAAGCTCGTCGTCCAGAGGGAAGACGGCCATGCCTCGACCCCTAGGCGGCGCCGAACGCCGCGGAGCCGTCCTGCGGGACGACCCGGCCGGCGTTCAGCAGCCCGAGCGCGACGAGGAGGCCGAAGAGGAAGCCGCCGACGTGGGCGAAGAACGCGACGCCGCCGCCGTTCGCCGAAGCCGAGAAGAGCCCGAAGTTCGCCTCGATCAGCTGGTAGAGGAACCAGAGGCCGAGGAAGTACCAGGCCGGGATCTTCACCGGGACGACGATGATCAGCGTAAGCACACGCGAGTTCGGATAGAGGACGAAGTACGCGCCCATCACGGCTGCGATCGCGCCACTAGCGCCGAGGTTCGGAACGCGCCCGTCGGCCGCCGTGCCGAAGAGGAGCGTCATCGCCGTCTGGGTCATCATCGCGACGAAGCCGCCCGCGAAGTAGAAGCCGAGATAACGCAGCGGCCCGAACGCGTCCTCGACGTTCTTGCCGAAGATGAACAGGAAGAGCATGTTCCCAAGGATGTGGTCCCAGCTCCCGTGCATGAACATCGCGGTGATCCAGCTGATCCCCCACGGCTCCGGCGCGCGACACGCATTGTCGACGGCGCATGGGTAGAAGGAGGCGTGGAAGACCGCCGAGTTCAGGTGCGGCAGCTCGTAAAAGATCCACACGGCGAAATTCGCGACGATCAGCGCGGTGTTGACGAACGGGAAGTTGCGCGCCCTGAGGCCGTCGGAGAGGGGGAGCATGACCGCACTCTCGCTTCGGCTCGTGCGTGCGGAATCGGATCGATCGCTGAGTGGCTGCGCGAAAGACGATGAGATGTCAGCCGGCGGCCGCGCGACGCTGGAGAACCTTGCCCGCGGACTCGGGCGGTGGCTCGTGGTCGAGCACGAATACGTCGATCAGAGTCGCCACCGCGGAGGTCACCGGGATCGCGAGGATGACGGCAAAGGCCCCGAAGATGAGCCCGACCGCCGACACCGAGACGAGCGTGACGAGCGGCGAGAGGCCGACCGAACGGCCGGCGACATGGGGATTGACGACGTAGCTCTGGAACTCCCGGACGGCTACCAACACGAGCAGTCCCAACGCGGCGGTGTGGAGGGACTGCGGCAGGCCGACGGCCACGACGAGGATCGCGCCGATCAGCGGTCCGATCACCGGGACGATCTCGAGCAGGCTGACCAAGCCGCCGAGCAGGAGCCAGTAGTTCAATCCGACGAGGTTGAAGCCGAGCGAAAGGACGGCCCCGATGGCGAAGACCATGAGGAACTTGATGCGCGTGTAGACGCCAAGACGCCGGTCGATCGCGAGGTACGTCCGTCGCGCGCGCTCGCGTTTCTCCTCCGGCGCAAGCGCGGTCAGGAGCCCGATCATCGCATCACGCTCCGCGATCCAGTACCAGGTCGCGGCAAGCGTGAAGAACACTGCCACGATCGCGGTCGTCGCCTTGTGTCCGTATGACGCGGCTGGGTGGAGCAACGCCGCGCCGGACGGAAGACGCCGGAGATGCTGATCGAGCCAGACGAGAACGTCGTGTCGGATCCCTGTCGAGTTGTGAATCGCCGCGCTTCCGCTGCCGCCCTGGTTCAGCGCTTGCGTCACCTGGTGGATGAGTGGCGGCACCGCGAGCCAGAAGAAGACGGCGGTGATCGCGCCGACGCCGACGAAGAAGACAAGGATGGCCATCGCCTCGGGGACGCGGTGGCCGTGCAACCACTCGACGCCGGGTCTGATGGCGGCAGCGAAGGTGAGCGCGAGAAGAAGCAGGATCACCATCGTCCGTACCTGCCAAAAGCCGGCAGCGAGCGCCGCCACTCCGAGTACGGCAGCGGTCATCTTGGCTGCGAGCAGGACGAGGTCGCGGTCCGAGCGCACCGCGGCTGCGGCGCTCACAGCGTGCCGAGGATCGCCTCGCGCGCCCACGGGCGGAGCCTGCCGGGAGGCGGCCGAATAGCACATCGGCGATCTCGCCGAAGGGCTGCGCAAAGACGCAGTCGTTGGGGATTCCGACGGATGCCGACCCCGGTGATACGGCGGAGGATGCATGCGTGACATCTGGCGTGACCGTGAAGAAGCTCACGCGTCGAGGACTGCTCCTCGCCGTGACCGGGGTATCGCTCTACCTGCTGCTGCCGAGCCTTCTGGCTGTCTTCTCCTCTGCCCATTCGCTGACGCGGGACTCTGTGCCCTGGGCGGTACTCGTGCTCATCTGCGAGGCGGCTAGCACGGTCGCGGTGTGGGAGCTCGACCGGATCGCGTTGCGGACGCGCAGTTGGTTTGCCGTGGCCACTGCCCAGCTGAGCGGCAACGCATTCGGCCGGGTCGTCCCCGGCGGCGGCGCCACGGCAGCGGCGTTCACCATCGGCATGCTGCGACAGGCGGGGATCGATGCCGGACAGGCTGCGGCCGCGCTCTCGGCCTCGACGGCCCTGCAGATCGCCACAACGTTTGCCCTACCGCTGCTCGCGCTGCCCGCCATCCTCGGCGGCGCTCCGATCAGTCACAGCCTTGCCACGGCCGCCTATCTCGGCTTCCCGGTACTACTGCTGCTTCTCATCGCGGGCGGCGTCGCGTTCACGACAGACAAGCCGCTCGAGCTGGCGGGGCGCGCACTCCAGTGGGCGCTGAACGCGACGGTGCGGAGACGGGGGCACCTGACCGACCTGCCGCAGCAGCTGCTCTCCGATCGCGACTTCATCCGCACGACCCTGGGCGAGCGTTGGCACTCGGCAGTCCCGGCGGCCGCAGCCAACACCGGCCTCGACTATCTGGCCCTGCTCTGCGCGCTGCGTGCGGTCGGAGCCGACCCCAGGCCCTCGCTCGTGCTGCTCGCGTACACCGCCGCAGAGGTGCTCGCGCTCATCCCACTCACACCGGGCGGCCTCGGCTTCGTCGAGGCAGGCCTTGTCGGCACGCTCACGCTCGCCGGCGTCTCGGGCCGCGATGCCCTCGCCGCCACCCTCCTCTACCGACTCGTCGCCTACTGGCTGCCGCTCCCGGCCGGCGGAGTCGCCTATCTGCTCTTTCGCCGCCGCTACGGCGGCGTGCGGAGTTCACGCACGCGATCAGCCGCATCGCCGATTCCCGCAGGCGCCGTCGGCGAGGACAGTCGAGCCGACAAAGCCCAACCGGGAGGTACCTGATGGAGTCCATGTTCGAACGGGCAGAGAAGACAGCCGGAACGCAGCTGACGAAGATGAGGTGGGCGCTCGGGATCAACGGCGCGCTCGCCATCGCGCTCGGCGTGCTGATCCTGGTCTGGCCCGGCATCAGCGTGTATGTGCTGACGATCTTCTTCGGCGCCTACGCGCTCGCTTCCGGCATCGTCGGCCTCGTGATGGCCTTCAGCTCGGACGCGAAGGACGAGCGGGGATGGCTGATCTTCTCGAGCCTACTCGGGATCGCGGTCGGCGTGATCGTCCTGGTCTGGCCGAGCATCTCCGCGCTCGCTCTCCTGTACGTCATCGGCGTCTACGCAGTCGCACTCGGCATCTTGGCCATCGTCGGCGCGTTCTGGCTCCCGATCGGCGGCGGCGACACCGCCCTGATGATCCTCAGCGGCCTGGTCTCGATCCTCTTCGGGATCGTGATCTTCGCCAAGCCCGGGACCGGGGTCCTCGTGACGTTGGCCCTCATCGCAGCGTTCGCCCTCATCACGGGAATCACCGAGGTCGTCGTGGCGATCGGCGGCGAGCGACTGCTCGACAGCGACCTGAAGCGCTCCTTCGCGCCAAGGCCGAAGCCGCACCCTTCCACCTAATCCATCACCACCTGGACGCGGGGGAGGACCAGCGGTTCTCCCCCGCGCCATCCGACCGCCAAAGGAGCGCCCATGACGCACGACACCACAGCCGAGTCCGCGTCGGGGTTCCGCACGGCGACCGTCGTGGGCGGCGGCGTGATCGGGATCTCCTGGACCGCGCTCTTCCTCGCCCACGGGCTCGAGGTGACCGTCTCCGACCCCCTTCCGGACGTGAGGGATCGCGTCCGCGCCGGCCTGCGCGAGATCGCGCCGACGCTCGCCCAGCTCGGCTACGCGGTGGCGCCCCTCGAGCAGTCCTCGCCGATGCTGCGATTCGAGGCGGAGCCCGCCGCAGCCGTCCACGACGCCGACGTCGTGCAGGAGAACGCGCCCGAGCGGCTGGATGTGAAGCAGCAGCTCTGGCAGGAGATCGAGCGCGGTGCACCCGCGCACGCGCTGCTCGCATCGTCGTCGTCCAGCCTGCCAGCGTCGCAGATGGCGCAGGGGATGCAGGCGCGAGAACGCCTGATCGTCGGCCACCCCTTCAACCCACCGCACCTCGTTCCTCTCGTCGAGGTGGCGCGGTCGTCCACGACCGATCCCGCGGTGGTCGGCCTGGCCGTGACGTTCTACAGGTCGATCGGCAAGCGGCCACTCGTCCTCGGCCGCGAGATCCCCGGCTTCGTCGCAAACCGGCTGCAGGCGGCGCTCTTCCGCGAGGCGGTCTACCTCGTGTCGCAGGGGATCGTGACCGAACAGGCGCTCGACGAGGTCGTCACCTCTTCGATCGGGATGCGCTGGGCCGTTGCCGGTCCGTTCCGTACTTTCCACCTCGGCGGCGGACAGGGCGGTCTGCCCGACTTCCTTCTCCATCTCGGGCCTGCGTTGCAGGCGCTGTGGTCGCAGCTCGGAACGCCCGCACTCGACGCACCGACGACCGATCTGCTGTCCAGGCAAGCGCAGGACTTCGACGGAAGCGTGGTCGAGCTCGCGCGGCAGCGGGACGAGGCCGAGGTACGGCTCATGCGTGCACTGGACGAATCTCCGGCATGAGCGAGCTGCAGTTCATAGTGCCGCAGCTCGGGATCTTCGCCCAGGGCACCGCCGCCCATCACTTCCTCGAGTTCGACCTACGACCCGGGGTCGGGCCGGCCGATGCGATCGGATCGTTCCGGCAGCTCCGCGCGCCGGAGGTCTCCTCGGGTGGGATCAACATCGTGCTCGGCATCTCGGCCGAGATCTGGCGAGCGGTCGCTCCCTCGCACGCGCCACACGACCTCGCCGACTTTCGCCCGATCTCTGCCGCCGGTGGCCGCGGCGCTCCAGCCACGCAACACGACGCCTGGGTCTGGATCAGCGGCGCGGCGGCCGACATCGCGTGGGATCACGCACGCGCCGCAACGCAACGCGTCGCCGACGTCGCGGAGCTCGTCGCCGAGCAGCCTGGGTTCCCTTACCACGACGGGCGGGACATGACCGGCTTCGTCGACGGCACTGCGAACCCGCCGACTCGGCTCGCCCCACACGTCGCACTAGTGCCGCCCGGCCAGCCGGGGGAGGGCGGCAGTCACGTGCTCGTGATGCGCTGGGTTCACGACCTCGCCAAGCTCTGGCGACTGCCCGTCGACCAGCAGGAGACGGTGATCGGGAGGACGAAGGCCGACAGCATCGAGCTCGTGCCCCCGGCGCGACCGCCGACGGCGCACATTTCCCGCGTGCAGGTGGACGACCCGCAGGGTCACGAACTCGAAATCTTCCGCCGCAGCGTCCCCTTTGGCACGGTCAGCGAGCACGGCCTCAACTTCATCGCGTTCAGCGGCGAACGGAAGCGGTTCGACACGATGCTCGCCCGGATCTTCGGCACAAGCGGCGACGGGCTCGCCGACCGGCTGACGGAGTTCTCGCGTCCCGTCACCGGCGCGTGCTACTTCGCGCCATCCCTCAACGCCCTGGCCGAGGTAGGGGGGCCGGAATGAGGCACGTGCTACGCGACCTCGAACTGCGCGCCGAACAGCCTACGCCCGGCGGCGTCGCGCTCGTGACGGTGGCCGTCGCCAACGTTGCGCTCTGGGTCGCAGCGCGACCGCCGGGACAGCCGACCGAACGGTTCGTCGGCGAGCTCTGCGAGGCCGAGGCCGTTCTTCTAGCGCGTCGAAGCGGAACACCAGACGTTCGTGCCGCACGTCGTCGTCGCCGAGCGAGGTGGGTTCTCGACCGCCGACCAGACCGTTTCCGAACATGCGGAGGTCGGCGATGTCTGGGTCTACCTGTGCGGCCCACCGCCGAGACGAAGGCACTTTCCGACGGCTTCCTTCGCCTCGGCGTCGCCCGCGGGCGGCTGCGCTGGGAACAGTTCGCCGCCCGCTGAGGCAACTCGCGGGGTATCCGTACGAAGTCGGAGTTCGCACCGATGCCGGCGGGCGCGCTGTCAATAACCATCGATGGGGATGGGACGTTCCTTCCTCTTCGTCTCAGCCCTGTCGCCGAGAGCCGCCGCCGACGCCGTCGCGAGGGCCGGAGCACGCGTAGACCTCGTCGTGAGAAGTCCCACCGACGTGGCCCGGGAGACCGCAGCCTACGCCGTCGGCGGACGCCGGGTGTTCACTGTCGAAGAGCCTCTGCTGGCGCGACGCGTGCCCGCCGAGAGCAGCTCCGACGTGGCCGCACGCCTTGCGCGCGCGCTGCGCAGGGTCGCAGCCTGCGACGCCCACACGCCGCTCGTGGTCTGCCACGAGCTCGACCTGCTCGGAGCAACCTCGTTCACGCTCGACGAAGTCGGACTGATGCGCGTCGCGGACGACCTCGAGCGACTCCAACCGCTGCGGTGAGCTCCAACGTCCTCCTCTTCCTCGGCGCCTTCCTCGCCAGCGCGGTCGAAGCGGTCGAGGCGCTGACCGTCGTCCTGGCGGTCGGAGTCACTCGCGGCTGGCGCTCGACGCTCGCGGGCGTCGGTGCTGCTTCCGTCGTGCTGATCGCGATCGTGGCCGCGCTCGGCCCCGCACTGAACCACATCCCGATCTCGACGTTGCGTTTCGTGGTCGGCGCGCTGTTGCTGGCCTTCGGCTTGCAGTGGCTGCGCAAGGCGATCCTCCGCGCAGGCGGGTTCAAGCCTCTACACGACGAGGACGCCGCTTTTGCGCGGGAGCGTGAGCAAGCAGGCGCCGCCGCACCAGCGGCCGCGAAGGGGATGGACTGGTACTCGTTCACCGTCGCCTTCAAGAGCGTTCTGCTCGAGGGGCTCGAGGTTGCCTTCATCGTGATCGGTTTCGGCAGTGCGCAGGGGGAGCTCGGACTCGCCGCGGGTGCCGCCGCCGCTGCGGTCGTCGTCGTCATAGCGGTGGGCATCGCAGTGCGCGGGCCGCTCGCGCGCGTCCCGGAGAACTCGCTCAAGTTCGTCGTCGGCGTCTTGCTGACGAGCTTCGGCACTTTCTGGGGCGCGGAAGGAGCCGGAGTCACCTGGCCTGGCTCCGATCTCGCGATCCTCGGCGTCGCGGCCTTCGTCGCCCTAGTTTCCCTAGCCCTCGTGCGCGCCCTCAGGCGCCGGATACCCGCACTCGAGCCTGCGACGGCGCGAACGTGAAGTACGTAACTTCGTTCATCCGCTTCTGGTGGAACTTCATCGTCGGGGACGACTGGCGCGTTGCAGTCGGTCTCGCGGCGGCACTCGGCGGCACGTGGGCGCTCGCGCACCACCGCGTCAACGTCTGGTGGCTCCTCCCGCTCGCCGTGGCCCTGCTGCTGGTGGAATCGGTCGTTCGGGAGAGTCGCGCCGGCCGCTGAGGCGGCTCGCTCCACTGGCTGGTCAGCGAGACTCGGCGAGAGCCAACCGCCGATACCGGACCGTTCCTTCGTTGCCCTCTAGCTCTTCCCGAGCGCCTTGAGCACGACCACGGTGAGTGCCAGGACTCCGACGGCCGCGACGCAGACGGTCGAGACGGCGCGGAAGACACGCCCGTTCGCGGCGTTGCCGAGAACGCTGCGGCGGTTGGCGAGGATGAGGATGAAGACGAGCAGCACCGGCGTGATCAGCCCGTTCAGCACCTGCATGTTCACGACGAGCGAGATGAGGTTTCCTGGCGCAAGCGCGACAGCCGCGCCGACGACCAGCTGCAACGTAAAGAGGCCGAAGAACACCGGCGCCTGGCGCGGCCCGTTCGAGACGGAGCGCTCGACGCCGAGGCCCTCGGCGATCGCGTAGGAGCTCGAGAGCGGGACGACCGCAGCGGCGAGCAGCGACGCGCCGAGCAGGCCGATGCCGAAGAGCGCGGGTGCCGCCGAGCCGACGGCGGGAACGAGCGCCTGCGCCGCCTCGCGGGCCGAGGACAGCGGACCACTGCCGCCGATCGCTGCGGCGGTGGCGATGATGATGAAGATGCTGACGACATCGGAGACGATCGCTCCGTTCACCGCGTCGACACGCTCGGCCGGGTACTCCTTCGGCCCGATCCCCTTGTCAACGACGGCCGACGCGACGTAGAACTGCATGTACGGCGTGATCGTCGTGCCGATCAGTGCGACCGCGAGCACGAGGAACGCGGTCGAATGGACGAAGTGCGGCGCGACGAGATCGCGCGCGACGAGGTGCCAGTCCGGGTGCGCCATGATCGCGGCGATCGGATACGCGACGAACGCGAAGGAGAGCACGATCGCGGCACGCTCGGCCTTGCTGTAGTCGCCGAATACATTGATCGCCCACACGCCCACGAGTGCGATCGGGACGGCGATGTAACGCGAGACGCCGAAGATCTCCATCGCAGCACCGATGCCGCCGAACTCGCTTACCGTGAGCCCGACGTTTGCGACGAGGAGGAGCAGCATCGCGCCGGTCGAGGCACGGAGCGGAAACTGCTCGCGCATGAGGGCGCCGAGCCCCTTGCCCGTATAGGCGCCGAGCCGGGAGCACATCTCCTGCACGACGACGAGCGCGACGGTGACGAGCACCATTATGAAGAGCGTGCGGTACGCGAACTGCGCTCCGGCGCTCGCGTAGGTGAGGATGCCGCCGGCGTCGTTGCCGGCGTTGGCTGCGATCAGGCCGGGACCGGCGATCGCGAGCAGGCCGAGCACGCGCCTGAAGTGGCGCCGCGGTCTGGCACGAGGGACGGTGGCTTCTGTCACGCGGCCCCCGTCGAGGAGCCGGGGAACTGCGCGCGCTCGTGCGGTGGCAGGTCGGCCAGCAAGCGCTCGAGGTCGGCTGGGCCGCGCTCGCGCAGGGCCGCGACGGCGTCGGTCAGGTGGAGGACCGAGCCTGCGTCGCCGGCATCCCGCTCCGAGAACGCGGCGACGGACGCCCAGTCATACACGCGTTCCGGTGCGACCCGCCGCCGCAGGACACGCGGACCGACCCGCCGCAGCAGCGTCCGAACGCTGACGTCGACCCCGACGAGGCGGAAGCCGTCGTCGTCGCGGCCGAGCACGAGGTCGGACACCCGATCGATGTCGGCGCCGTCGACGTCGACGATCTGCCGGTCGAGCACGTCATGCGCGAGCGCGACCAGGCCCGGCCTGGACTCGACCGGACGCCGCTCGAACGGGTCGGCCAGCACGAGCTCGCCGGGGAGGATCTCGACGATCGACTCCCCGCTCACGTATGTGCGGCCGCGAGCCGAACGAACGACCGCTCCGACGAGCGGGGGATACGTCTCCTCCCCGACCCGAACGACCAGATCATCGACCAGACCAACCAGCCGACCGCCGGCGTGTACGCGAGCGCCCACGATGCCCGCGACGGAGAGCAACCGCGCACCGGGGCTGACCCGCGGGTGGCGCCGCCCTCTGAGGGGATGCAGGCGGATGCGGCGCGGTAGCGGGCGGACGGCGTGCGCGCTCATCGCGCGAGCCGGTGGGCGAGCTCGGCATGCGATGTCGACGGCATGACCGGAGGATCGCGGCGGCGCACGGGGGAAGCATCGGTAGTGCGCTTGATCGGCTGCGGAATTGACGCAGGAGCTCCGCGGATCGGCGGATGCGCCCTGCTGCCGGGTCGAGGGATGCTTCCGAAGCAAATGGCCGACGAACCGATCCTCATCTGCTACGACGGCTCCGCCGGCGCGGTGCGCGCGATCGAGGTCGCCGCGACGCTGCTCGGACGGCGAGACGCCGTGGTCCTCGACGTGGGGCCGCCCATGACACCCGGGGAGAGTCTCGCCGCGATGTCCCCGGTCGTTCCCGGTGCTGCGTTCGAAGAGCTGAACGCGGCCGCAGCGCGGGAAAACTCCGATCAGGGCACCGAGATCGCCCGCGCCTCTGGCTTCGCGGCCGAGCCGCGCGGC
>Ga0335076_10005464_pt1 | contig 12840 bp, 9 predicted proteins | sample Lox_Sample_25_FD_206717 | JGI IMG/M metagenome (GOLD analysis project Ga0335076, IMG submission 206717) | Soil microbial communities from Loxahatchee National Wildlife Refuge, Florida, United States - Lox_Sample_2.5 | ecosystem: Environmental > Terrestrial > Soil > Wetlands | place: USA: Florida...
GCGGATCGACGGCAGTTCGGCGGCCTTGGCCTGGCCCACCCGGTTGAAGGCCAAGGCGACGCGGCGCTCGGCCGCGATCATGTCGGGCCGGCGCTCGAGCATCTGCAATGGCAGCCCTGCCGGCACCGGGCCTGGCAGCGGCGGCAGGTCCGGCCGCGCACGCAGCTCGGTGGCCGGGTAGCGGCCGAGCATCAACTCCAGAGCGCGCACCGACGCCTGATGGGCGTAGCGCGCCTGCACCAGCGAGTCGCGCGCGGCATTCAGGTTGGCGGCGGCCAGAGCCACGTCTTGGTCGCTGCCGGCGCCGATTCGATAGCGGTCGCCGGCCAGGCGCACCAGGTGGTCGGACGACTTCACCATGTCGTCAGCCAGCTGCTGCTCGCCGAGCGTCTGCGCGGCGATGAACCAGGCCTTCGCGGTGGTGGCGGCGATCGACTGGCGGGCGAACTCGGTGTCGGCGCGCACGGCGGTGAGTCCCGCGGCCGCGGCCTCGCGCTGGTAGCGCAGCTGGCCCCACAGGTCGAGCTCCCACGTCAGCAGGCCGGCGATGCCGGTGAGCGCCGAGCTCATGTCGGTCATCTTGATGCCGCCGGTGCCGACGATGCTGATCTGCGGCCGCCGCGCCGCCTCGGCGATGCGCAACTGCTCGGTGGCCTGCTCGACCCGGGTGGCGGCGATGCGCAGGTCCGGGTTGCGCTGCACCGCCTCGGCGACCAGCGCGTCGAGCTGCGCGTCATTGAAGGTCGCAAGCCAGTTGTCCTGCACGACCGCCGGGTTGCCATCGCCGGCACGCCACGGCGTGGTGACGTCGGTGCTGCCCATCGCCTGCGCGCGCGTGTCCTCCGGCTTCGGCGCCGGCTGCAGCGCGCAGCCACCGGCGAGCAGCGCCATCGCAACCGTGGCGAGCAGGTCCAGCCGCTGCCAAGCAAACACCGCGGATCCGGTTTTGCCGGTCGGCCGGTGTTGCCGCACCTGGGAGGAGGCGGCCACCGCAGGCCGCTTCGGGGAGGAGTCCATCTAGTGCAGTTTCAGGATCAGCCAGTCGAGCTTGGCCGACACGCGCATGAACACCTTGCGCAGGATGTGGATCATTTCGGCGTAGTCGGTATAGATCGCACCGAAGCCGCGCGCGCCGGCGGCGATGAACAGATCCTTGTCGTCGGGGAACAGTCGTACCGCGAGTGCCCCTGGTGGGATCCCCCCGATGTTGGGCCCGTTGCCCAGCACCGGCACCAGGCCGCCCGCGGTGGCCCACACCACGGAGTCGACCTTGCACTTGATGATGCGCCCCGGGTACATCTGCAGCGCGATCTCGGCTTCCTGGCCGGGCTGGACCTTGCGCACCTCGTTCTGCGCGAACAGCGCGATCACCCACTGCCCGTTCTCGACGAAGGTCATCACCGGTGCCATCGGCAACGCCGCCGACACCTGGCCCGGGCGCAGCTGCAGGTTGACGACCGTGCCGTCATTGGGCGCGTAGACGGTGGTCTGGTCGAGCTCCCACTGCGCATCGGCGAGCTGCGCCTCGGCGCTCGCGATCTCGGCCTTGGTGCGCGCGACCTCGTCCTGCTCGCCGTCCTTGGTGCGCGCCTGCGTCTTGACCACCGCCTGCGTCTCGCTGGCGTTCAATGCCGCGATCTCGTCGCTCAACGAGGCCACCTCGGCCTGCGCCTGCTCGAGCTCGAAGCGCGGGGCGGCGCCGGTGCTCGCCAGCTCGTCGTATTGCTTGACGCGCAGCCTCGCCAGCTCGAGCTTGGAAATGACCGCCGCCTTGCGCTTGGCGACCTCCTTGACCTGCTCTTCGTAGCTGCGCTGGTTGGCCTTGTTGCCGATCAGCTTGGCACGCAGCTGCTCGACGTTGGCCTGCGCCGCCCTGACCTTGAGCTGGAACGGCACCGGATCGATCTTGAACAGCACGTCGCCCTTCTTGACCGGCCGGTTGGGCTCGACCGGCACCTCGGTCACGCGACCGGTGACGCGCGGCACGATCTGCACCGAGTAGTTGATGACGCGCACGTCGTGGCTCGACGGTGCGCCGATGTTGAGGAACAGGATCAGCATCGTCAGCGCGATGACGGGAATGGTGACGACGATGACCTGGCTGGTGATGTTCCACGGCAGCCACTTGAACTTGATGAAGATCAGCCAGACGAAGAACGAGTAGATCAGGAGCAGCAGGATGTCCATGCATCAGCCCCCTTGACGCGTCGGCGCGGCACGTGCCGGCACCTCGGCCTCGGCCGTCAGCACGGGCACCGTGCCGTCGGCCTCGGGGGTGGCGCCGTGACCGTGCTCGTCGACGTCGGTGCCGTAGGCCATCTTGTGCAGCACCGGCTTGGTGTAGGCCCATAGCCAGGCGATCGGCCACAACATGCCGCCGAACACCAGCGACAGCAGGCACAGCACCTGGATCGCCTTGGCCTGCGGGTGGCGTTTGTTCTCGGCGATCTTCTCCGGCAGGATGTGCACCAGCCAGAACACGACGATGGCCACGATCGGCACGATGATCAGCGCGACCCACGCGATCACGTCGGCCGCCGTGTCGAGCGCCTCGCCGGACAAGAACGACGCGTGCGCCATCGACGGCATCAGCAACACCGGCACGAGCGGCCCCGCCGATGCCCGGAGCATGGCCTTCGCGAGCCACCGCCAGCGCCGCCGGGAATGCCCTGTCACGCAGGCTGTCGTCTTTACAAACCCCACACGCACCCCCAGGCGATCACGCAGCAGAACACAGGAGGCCGATGCTACCGGAGCCGCCCGGCCATGCCCGTTACCCCAGTGCGCGCAAAGGCCTCGCGGCGATGATGCAGCCGGTCATCGCCGGCCGCTTGCGCGCGATCAAGCCAACGACCGTGGTTGACACCCGTCAAGGCCGCGAGCGAGCCAGTCCCTAGAGTCACGCCATGCGCCCGCCACGGTCCCACCGCTGGTCGCTGGGGACCAAGCTGTCCCTGGTAGGCCTGCCGTTCCTGCTGCTCGGGCTGCTGGTCACCGCGCTGACGCTATGGGTTTCGTGGCAGCTCGACGGCGGCGCAGCGGCGGTCAACGAAGCCGGGCGCATGCGCATGCAGGTCTATCGCATGGCGTGGCTCGCCGAGCGCGGGGATGCGTCCGCACTGCGCGCGCAGGTTCTCGCCTTCGACGGCAGTCTGGCGTTGCTGCAGCACGGCGACGCCGAGCGGCCGTTGGTGATGCCGTGGGACGACGCCGTGCGCGCGCGCTATGCCACCGTCGACGGCCACTGGGCGCAGTTGCGGGCGCACTGGGTCACGCCGTCCGATGAGGTGCCGGCGGCGGCCGACCCCGAGGCGACAACCACCCTGATCGGCGAGATCGACGCGCTGGTCTCGGCCATCGAGGAGCACCTGTCGCGCTACACGTCGCGCATGCACCTGCTGCAGATCGCGCTGTTGGCCTCGGGCGTGCTGGGCGCGGCGGTGCTGGTGCTCACCGGCTACCGCTTCGTGCTCGAGCCGGTGGGGGCGTTGAAGCAGGCCATCGCGCGGGTGCGCGAGGGCGACCTCGGCGTGCGCGTCAGCCCCACCAGCAGCGACGAGTTCGGCGCGCTCGCCGAGGGTTTCAACGACATGGCCGGCAAGCTGCAGGCGCTGTATCAGCACCTGGAAGCGCGCGTTCACGACAAGACCGCCGAGCTGGAGGACAAGCGCGAGCGCCTACAGAACCTGTACGACGTGAGCACGCTGATCACGCATTCGAGCACGCTGCCGGAGCTCGCCAGCGGCTTCGTCGAGCGCGCGCGCCGTGCGCTGCGCGCCGATGCAGCGGCGCTGCGCTGGGCCGACGAACCCGGCGAGCGCTTCGTGATGCTGGCCTCCGACGGCCTGTCAGACGCCTTGGTGCGCGAGGAGCAGTGCATCCACGCCGGCGACTGCCACTGCGGCGTCGCGGCGGATCAGGTCGGCGCGCGCGTGATCCCGCTGCACACGGCGGACGGCGCGGCCCGCTTGCATTGCGAGCGTGCCGGCTCGGCCACCGTGGTGACGGTGCCGGTGCGGCTGAAGGAGCGGCTGCTCGGCGAACTGGATCTGTTCTTCCCCACGCGCTGCGAGCTCGGCGACTCCGAACGCACCTTGCTCGACGCGCTCACCGGGCACCTGGCCAGCGGCATCGAGAACCTGCGCGTCAACGCGCTCGAGAAGGAGGCCGCCGTCGCCGAGGAGCGCAGCTTCCTGGCGCGCGAGCTGCACGATTCGATCGCGCAGGCGCTGGCCTTCCTGAAGATCCAGGTTCAGCTGATGCACGAGGCGATGGCGCGCAGCGATCGCGACGGCATGGCGCGGGCGCTGGCCGAGATCGAGCTGGGCGTCAAGGAGAGCCACGGCGACGTGCGCGAGCTGCTGATGCACTTCCGCACCCGCACCAACGGCGAAGACATCGAGCCGGCGCTGCGCACCACGCTGCGCAAGTTCGAGCACCAGACCGGCATCCCGACCGAGCTGACCCTGCACGGCCAGGGCCTGCCGCTGGCGCCGCACGTGCAGGTGCAGGCGCTGCACATCGTGCAGGAGGCGTTGTCCAACGTGCGCAAGCACGCCGATACGGGCAAGGTCTGGCTCGAGGTGTGGCGCCAGCCGGTGTGGCGCTTCGAGGTGCGCGACGACGGCCGCGGTTTCGACACCGGCCACGCCGCTGCCGGCGAGACCCACGTCGGGCTGCACATCATGGCCGAGCGCGCCAAGCGCCTCGGGGCGCGCTTCTCGGTCGAGTCGCAACCCGGTCGCGGCACGCGCGTGCGCCTGACCCTGCCGCCGATCAACGCCGCGGCGGCGACACCGGTGGTCCTCGACGAGAGCCGCGAGGCGGTGCACGACACGCCATGAGCACGACCGCCGGCAGCGCCCCGATCCGCATCCTGGTGGTCGACGACCATCCGCTGTTTCGCCGCGGGCTCACCGCGCTGCTGGCGCGCGACGAGTCGCTGCAGATGGTGGGCGACGCGGGCGATGCCGGCGAGGCGCAGCGCAAGGCGGCCGCGCTCCGCCCCGATGTGATCCTGCTCGACAACCATCTGCCGGGCGTGCGTGGCGTCGATGCCGTGCCGGCGCTGCTGGCCGCGGCGCCGGGCGCGAAGCTGCTGATGCTCACCGTCAGCGAGGACGCATCCGATCTGGCCGCCGCGCTGCGCGCCGGCGCCCACGGCTACTTGTTGAAGACGATCGACGGCGACGCGCTGTCGGCGGCGATCCGCCGCGCCATGCGCGGCGAGCACGTGATTTCCGACGAGATGACCGGCAAGCTGGTGGCGGCCTTCAAGGACGGCCCCGGCGGGCCGACGCCCGCACCGGCGGCCTCGCCGCTGGACGCGCTGTCGCCGCGCGAGGGCGAGATCCTGCGCGCGATCGGCCGCGGCGCGAGCAACAAGGAGATCGCGCGCGAGCTCGACATCGCCGAGTCGACCGTGAAGATCCACGTGCAGCACCTGCTGCGCAAGCTCGACGTCAGCTCGCGCGTGCAGCTGGCCGTGATCGTCAGCCAGCACGACGCCCATTGACGCCGCGCAAGCCCGCACCGCTTTGACGGCCAGGTAGTTCTTTCGAACGATGCGCCCGGTGGCGGCATCGTTCGTTCGCCGGCCCGATCACCGGCCATCGGCGGATGCCGCCAATACGGTGCCGTTCCTACGATCCCTCGGTGTCATCGAGGAGCGTGGATCCATGAGCAAACAAGGCAAGGCACTGTCGGTGCTGATCGTCAGCACGCTGGCCTTCACGGTCTGCTTCATGGTGTGGATGATGTTCGGCGTCATCGGCATCCCGCTGAGGAAGCAGCTCGGGCTCAACGCCACCGAGTTCGGCCTGTTGACCGCCACGCCGGTGCTGACCGGCTCGCTGGTGCGCGTGCCGCTGGGCATCTGGACCGACCGCTTCGGCGGCCGCATCGTGATGGCGCTGCTGATGGCGGTGACCGTGCCGGCGATCTGGCTGATGGCGTATGCCACGGCGTTCTGGCACTTCCTCGCCATCGGGCTGTTCGTCGGCCTGGCCGGCGGCTCGTTCTCGGTGGGCACGCCGTACGTCGCGCGCTGGTTCCCCAAGGACCGGCAGGGCTTCGCGATGGGCGTGTACGGCGCCGGAAACTCGGGCGCGGCGGTCAACAAGTTCGTCGCGCCCGGCCTGGTGGTGGCCTTCGGCTGGGCGATGGTGCCGCAGGTCTACGCCGCGGTGATGCTGGGCACGGTGATCCTGTTCTGGCTCTTCAGCTACGACGACCCGGCGCACAAGGTGCCGAGCCACACCCGCTTCGTCGACCAGCTCATGGCGCTGAAGGACCCGCGGGTGCTGAAGTACTGCCAGTACTACTCGATCGTGTTCGGCGGCTACGTCGCACTCAGCCTGTGGATGGTGCAGTACTACGTCGGCGAGTACGGGCTGGAGATCCGGACGGCGGCGTTGCTGGCGGCGTGCTTCTCGCTGCCCGGCGGCGTGCTGCGCGCGATCGGCGGCTGGTTCGCTGACAAATACGGTGCGCACAACGTCACCTGGTGGGTGATGTGGGCGAGCTGGATCTTCCTGTTCCTGCTGAGCTACCCGCAGACCGACTTCACCGTCGTCACCGTCGACGGTACCCGCAGCTTCCACATCGGCCTCAACGTCTACGCGTTCACCGCGCTGATGTTCGCGCTGGGCATCGCGTGGGCCTTCGGCAAGGCCAGCGTCTTCAAGTACATCAGCGACGACTACCCCGACAACATCGGCACCATCAGCGGCATCGTCGGCCTCGCCGGCGGCATGGGCGGCTTCGTGCTGCCGATCCTGTTCGGCGCGCTGATGGACCTCACCGCCGTGCGCTCCAGCGCCTTCATGCTGATGTACGGCGTGGTCTGGGTCTCGCTGATCTGGATGTACTGGACCGAGGTGCGCCGCACCGAGGTGCTCGGCCCCCATGCGCCGGCCGGTCCGTTCGCACGCTCGCTCGCGCGCTGAGCGCCACGCCTTCTCCAACGGAGTCCCCAACATGAACAAGCCCATCACCGCGGCACCGGCGCTGTCCGGCGGCGGTGCCGACATCGCCGACTGGCGCCCCGAGGACGACGCCTTCTGGGAGTCCACCGGCAAGCGCATCGCCTACCGCAACCTCTGGATCTCGGTGCCCGCGCTGTTGTGCGGCTTCGCGGTCTGGGGCATGTGGGGAATCATCACCGTGCAGATGCTGAACCTCGGCTTCCCGTTCACGCAGGCCGAGCTGTTCACGCTGACGGCGATCGCCGGCATCGCCGGCGCGACGATGCGCATTCCGGCGTCGTTCCTGATCCGCCTGGCCGGCGGACGCAACACGATCTTCCTGACCACCGCGATGCTGCTGGCGCCGGCCATCGGCACCGGCATCGTGTTGCAGCACAAGGATTGGCCACTGTGGGCCTTTCAGCTGATGGCGCTGTGGTGCGGCGTCGGCGGCGGCAACTTCGCGTCGTCGATGTCGAACATCTCCACCTTCTTCCCGAAGCGGCTGCAGGGCACGGCGCTCGGCCTCAACGCGGGCCTCGGCAACTTCGGCGTCACGACCATGCAGATCGTGATCCCGCTGGTGATGACGGTGCCGCTGTTCGGCTCGCTCGGCGGCGAGCCGATGACGCTCGCCAAGGATAGCGGCTGGATCTTCGGCAAGATCCACTCGGGCACGCCGACCTGGGTCCAGAACGCCGGCTTCGCGTGGCTGCTGTCGCTGGTGCCGCTGTCGATCCTGTGCTGGTTCGGCATGAACAACCTGAAGACCGTGTCGCCGGACACCGGCCATCCGATCGTCGCGTTCGCCAAGATCACCTGGCTCTACACGCTGGCGTTCATCCCGTCGATCCTCGGGTTGTACCTGTACCTGCCCAAGCCCACCGGCCTCGGGCTGATCAGCATGTGGGTCGCGATCCCGCTGGACATCGTGGCCGCGCTGACAATCATGCGCCTCGCGGCCTTCGGCCCGATGAAGGACGCGATCGCCAAGCAGTTCGCGATCTTCAGGGATCCGCACACCTGGAGCCTGACCGCGCTGTACATCGTGACGTTCGGCTCGTTCATCGGGTTCTCGATGGCGTTGCCGCTGGCGATGAAGGTGATCTTCGGCATCAGCCACGTGCCCGATGCCAACGGCGTGATGCAGCACGCCGCCAACAACCCGAACGCGCCGACCGTGCTCGCCTATGCCTGGATCGGCCCGTTCGTCGGCGCCGCGGTGCGGCCGCTCGGCGGCTGGATCTCCGACAAGGTCGGCGGCTCGATCGTCACGCAGGTGATCTCGGCCGTGATGGTGGTCGCCTCGGTCGCGGTGGGCTACGTGATGATGCAGGCCTACGGCTCGGCCACGCCGGAGCAGTACTTTCCGATGTTCCTGGGGCTGTTCGTCGTGCTGTTCTTCGCCAGCGGCATCGGCAACGGCTCGACCTTCCGCACCATCGGCGTGATCTTCGATCGCACGCAGGCCGGCCCGGTGCTCGGCTGGACCTCCGCGGTCGCGGCGTACGGCGCTTTCGTCGCACCGATCGTCATCGGCAACCAGATCAATGCCGGCACGCCGCAGCACGCGATGTACGGCTTTGCCGTGTTCTACGCGCTGTGCCTGGGGCTGAACTGGTGGTTCTACCTGCGCGCAGGCGCCTCCGTGAGGAACCCTTGAGGGAAATCATGATGCAACGTCAGTCATTCTTCGAGCGGGCCGAGCGCCGGGCCGCTCCCAAGCCGGCCCGCATCCCCTCGGGGGATCGGACGACGTACCCGTCGGACGAGGGGCAGTCATGAGCCACTTCCTCGATCGCTTGAATCACTTCGCGCTGCCCAAGGAGAGCTTCTCCGGCGGCCACGGCCGCACCACCGGCGAAGACCGTACGTGGGAAGACGCGTACCGCAACCGCTGGGCGCACGACAAGATCGTGCGCAGCACGCACGGCGTCAACTGCACCGGCTCGTGCTCGTGGAAGATCTACGTCAAGGGCGGCATCGTCACCTGGGAAACCCAGCAGACCGACTACCCGCGCACGCGCTGGGACATGCCCAACCACGAGCCGCGCGGCTGTGCGCGCGGCGCCAGCTACAGCTGGTACCTCTACAGCGCCAACCGGGTCAAGTACCCGATGGTGCGCGGCCGGCTGCTCAAGGCCTGGCGCGCCGCGCGGCTGGCGCACGATCCGGTCGATGCCTGGGCGTCGATCGTCGAAGACGACGCCAAGCGGCGCGACTATCAGCAGGTGCGCGGCCTCGGCGGCTTCGTGCGCTCGTCGTGGGACGAGGTCGACGAGATCGTCGCTGCCGCCAACGTCTACACCATCAGGAAGTACGGCCCGGACCGTGTGATCGGCTTCTCGCCGATCCCGGCGATGTCGATGGTCAGCTACGCCGCCGGCTCGCGCTACCTGAGCCTGATCGGCGGCGTCTGCATGAGCTTCTACGACTGGTATTGCGACCTGCCGCCGTCGAGCCCGCAGATCTGGGGCGAGCAGACCGACGTGCCGGAATCGGCCGACTGGTACAACAGCTCGTTCATCATCGCCTGGGGCTCCAACGTCCCGCAGACCCGCACGCCCGACGCGCACTTCTTCACCGAGGTGCGCTACAAGGGCACCAAGACGGTCGCGGTGACGCCCGACTACTCCGAGGTCGCCAAACTCGCCGACCTGTGGCTGCACCCCAAGCAGGGCACCGACGCGGCGCTCGCGATGGCGATGGGCCACGTGATCCTGAAGGAGTTCTACGTCGACCGGCGCGCGCCGTACTTCGACGACTACGCGCGCCGCTACACCGACCTGCCGATGCTGGTGCTGCTGCGCGAGCACACGCGCCCCGACGGCCGCAAGATCGTCGTGCCCGACCGCTATCTGCGCGCGTCGGATTTCAATGGCCAGCTCGGCGCCGACAACAACGCGCAGTGGAAGACGCTGGCCTTCGACGAGAAGGGCTGGGTCGTCGTGCCGCACGGCTCGATCGGCTTCCGCTGGGGCGCCGAGGGGCGCGACGACGCCGGCCGCTGGAACCTCGAGTCGCGCGAGGCGCGCCACGGCGTCGAGGTGCGGCTGCAGCTGTCGGCGCTGGAGGGCAGCCCCTCCGGCGCCGAGGTCGTGCAGGTGGGCTTCCCGTATTTCGGCGGCCAGGCCAACCCGCACTTCACCGCCAACGAACAGGCCGGCGACGTGCTGGTGCGCGGCGTACCGGCACGGCGCATCAAGCTCGGCAAGGCCGGCGACGAGCGCCACGCGCTGGTGGCCACGGTGTTCGACCTGCAGCTCGCACAGTACGGCGTGGCGCGCGGCATCGCCGGCGAGCACGCGGCGCGCGGCTTCGACGACGACCATCCGTACACGCCGGCGTGGCAGGAGCGCATCACCGGTGTGCCGCGCGACCAGGTGATCGCGGTGGCGCGCCAGTTCGCCGACAACGCCGAGAAGACTTCAGGCCGCTCGATGGTGATCATCGGCGCGGCGATGAACCACTGGTACCACGCCGACATGAACTACCGCGGCGTCATCAACATGCTGATGATGTGCGGCTGCGTCGGCAAGAGCGGTGGAGGCTGGGCGCACTACGTCGGTCAGGAGAAGCTGCGCCCGCAGACTGGGTGGACCGCGCTAGCCTTCGCGCTCGACTGGATCCGCCCGCCGCGGCAGCAGAACTCCACCAGCTTCTTCTACGCGCACACCGATCAGTGGCGCTACGAGAAGCTCGGCATGGGCGAGGTGCTGTCGCCGCTCGCCGACAAGGCGGCGTACCAGGGCAGCGCGATCGACTTCAACGTGCGCGCCGAGCGCATGGGCTGGCTGCCGTCGGCGCCGCAGCTCAACACCAACCCGCTGCAGGTGGTGCGCGACGCGCGCGCCGCCGGCAAGGACCCCAAAGATTACGCGGTGCAGGCGCTGAAGGCCGGCACGCTCGACCTGGCCTGTCACGACCCCGACGCGCCGCAGAACTGGCCGCGCAACCTGTTCGTCTGGCGCTCCAACCTGCTCGGCTCCAGCGGCAAGGGCCACGAGTACTTCCTGAAGCACCTGCTGGGCACCAGCAACGGGGTGCAGGGCAAGGACCTGGGACCTCAAGAAGCCAAGCCCACCGAGGTCAAGTGGCACGCGCAAGCGCCGGAAGGCAAGCTCGACCTGCTGGTGACGCTCGACTTCCGCATGAGCACGACATGCCTGTACTCCGACATCGTGCTGCCCACCGCCACGTGGTACGAAAAGAACGACCTCAACACCAGCGACATGCACCCGTTCATCCATCCGCTGTCGGCGGCGGTCGACCCGGCGTGGCAGAGCAGGAGCGACTGGGAGATCTACAAGGGCTTCGCGAGGAAGTTCAGCGAGGTCTGCGTCGGCCACCTCGGCGTCGAACAGGAGCTGGTGCTGACGCCGCTGATGCACGACTCGCCTGGCGAGCTCGGCCAGGCGCTCGACGTCAAGGACTGGAAACGCGGCGAGTGCGACCTCGTGCCCGGCAAGACGGCGCCGGCGATGGCGGTGGTCGAGCGCGACTACCCCAACGTCTACAAGCGTTTTACCGCGCTCGGGCCGTTGATGGCCAAGGTCGGCAACGGCGGCAAGGGCATCGCGTGGAACACGCAGGCGGAGGTCAGGCAGCTCGGCGAGCTCAACGGCCTGGTGCGCGACGACGGCGCCACCAGCGGCCTGCCGCGCATCGACAGCGACATCGACGCCTGCGAGGTGATCCTGCAACTCGCGCCCGAGACCAACGGCCACGTCGCGGTCAAGGCGTGGGAGGCGCTGTCGAAGGCCACCGGCCGCGAGCACAAGCACCTCGCGCTGTACCGCGAGGACGAGAAGATCCGCTACCGCGACGTGCAGGCGCAGCCGCGCAAGATCATCAGCTCACCGACGTGGAGCGGCATCGAGAGCGAGACCGTCTCGTACAACGCCGGCTACACCAACGTGCACGAGCTGATCCCGTGGCGCACGCTGACCGGGCGCCAGCAGTTCTACCAGGATCACCCGTGGATGATCGCCTTCGGCGAAGGCTTCTCGAGCTACCGCCCGCCGGTGGACCTGAAGACCACCGCCGCGCTGCACGACCAGCGGCCCAACGGCAACCCCGAGATCCTGCTGAACTTCATCACGCCGCACCAGAAGTGGGGCATCCACTCCACCTACACCGACAACCTGATGATGCTCACGCTCAGCCGTGGCGGGCCGATCGTGTGGTTGAGCGAAGCGGACGCCAAGCGCGCCGGCGTGGTCGACAACGACTGGGTCGAGCTGTTCAACGTCAACGGCGCGATCGCCGCGCGCGCGGTGGTGAGCCAGCGCGTCAACCCCGGCATGGTGATGATGTACCACGCGCAGGAGAAGATCGTGAACACGCCGGGCAGCGAGATCACGCACGTGCGCGGCGGCATCCACAACTCGGTGACCCGCATCGTGCTGAAGCCGACGCACATGATCGGCGGCTACGCCCAGCTGGCCTACGGCTTCAACTACTACGGAACCATCGGCACCAACCGCGACGAGTTTGTGGTGGTGCGCAAGATGGACAAGATCGACTGGCTCGACACGCCCGTGGGTGAAGAGCGCGTTCCGCTCGTGCAGGCCCAAGGAGAGAACCCATGAAGGTGCGCGCACAGATCGGCATGGTGCTGAACCTCGACAAGTGCATCGGCTGCCACACCTGCTCGGTGACCTGCAAGAACGTCTGGACCAGCCGGCCGGGCATGGAGTACGCCTGGTTCAACAACGTCGAGACCAAGCCCGGCATCGGCTACCCGAAGGAGTGGGAGAACCAGGACAAGTGGCACGGCGGCTGGGTGCGCAAGGCCGACGGCTCGATCGAGCCGCGGCAGGGCGGCAAGTGGAAGCTGCTGATGAAGATCTTCGCCAACCCCGACCTGCCGGAG
>Ga0335076_10005465_pt1 | contig 12840 bp, 10 predicted proteins | sample Lox_Sample_25_FD_206717 | JGI IMG/M metagenome (GOLD analysis project Ga0335076, IMG submission 206717) | Soil microbial communities from Loxahatchee National Wildlife Refuge, Florida, United States - Lox_Sample_2.5 | ecosystem: Environmental > Terrestrial > Soil > Wetlands | place: USA...
GCCCACCAACCCGCTCGAATTCGCCAAACCGTTCGGGAACTGTGCCGACTTCGACAGCAGCAGCAGCCTCGGTGTCTCCGCTCCATTCGCGCAGACCACCACCGCTTTTGCCTTTTGCAAATGCATATTCTTCTTGGCGTCAAAATAGACCGCGCCGACAACTCGGCCCGTCTTGTCCGTCTCGAGCCGGTGCACGTAACAGTTCGGCCGGATCTCGCAGCGCCCCGTCGCTTCCGCCACGGGAATCATCGCCGCCAGCGAACTCGATTTCGCCTTCACCTCACAGCCAAATCCAAGGCAAAATCCACAATTGACGCACGCGCTCCGCCCTGGACGAGGCTGCGAGAGAATCGCCATTGGTGCAGGAAACGGGTGATATCCCAATTTCTTCGCCGCTCGCTCGAAAATCACTCCCGAGCCTTTCACGGGCAGTGGCGGCATGGGATACGGTTTCGAACGTGGCGGATCGAATGGACTCGCCCCCGCCAGCCCCGACACCCCGCACTCCCACTCCACCTTTGTGTAATACGGCTCCAGGTCCTCGTAGCGGATCGGCCAATCCACCAGCGACGCTCCTGGCACGTCACCGACTTTGCTCCGTTCGATGAAATCGATTTCGTGCAAGCGCCAGTAATTCGCGGTGAAGTGCACGCTGCTTCCGCCAACGCACCTTCCATACATCACGCTGTACTGCTTTTGGGCTTTCTCCTGCTCGGTCTTTCGAAACGTCGTCGGCTGGAACTTCGGATTGTTGGTCAGCTGATGATTGAACACCACGTCAATTTCGTTGTCGTTGAAGTCCGCTTCGGTCAGGTACGGTCCCTGCTCCAAGACCACCACGCGGAATCCGTTCGTCGAGAGCTCCTTGGCCAGCACGCCGCCCGCCGCGCCGGAGCCAATAATCACAAAATCCACTTCATCGCTGGTTTTGTAACTCACCTTGGGCTGGCTCATTTCTTCTCCTCAGCCTCCATCGCCTTTTGCCAGCCCGGATAGTCCTTATCGTAGAAGCCAAAGGGCGGAGCGAAACTGTGCGCCGGATCGCGTCCGATGACTTTCCACCCCACATAGTCGCGATTCCCTCTCGTCGAGGGATCCGCTAGAAATCCAAACACCGTGTGCTGCCAAATCGTTTGGAAGAAATCTTCTGGCGTGGCCGCCTGGGGCCTTCTGCGCCCGCCGACGTTGTGCGACTTCACTTCGCTGCTGATCTCGCTCACCAACTCCTTTTGCTGCGCATCGGTCGCATCCGCAAACCGTTTCACTCCTGGGTATTTCTCGCTCGTTAGGGCACTGAGGTCCGCCAACCCCTGCTGATAGGTGGCCAACGCGTCGCGCGCGAAGGTCTTCAGCGCCCGGTCAATGAAATACACAACCCCCGCTTCCCGGGCCCCCGGCAGGTCGTCCGTCGGAATGATCTGTGCCGCGATTGCCTCCACGTCTTTCGCTTGCGCCGCGCTCAATACTTCAAACCTCACCGGCGTCTTGGAACTCACGGCTTGGTGTGCATGTTCGGCAGCCGCCACGATCGCCGGCCACCGTGTGCTCAGCCAGGCTAATCCCGTCGACCTGCCGGCCTGCAATAGAAATTCGCGTCTTCCCGTCGATGGCCCGCTCATCGCACCCCCAAAAGTATCTGAGCAATCTACGTGTGGAACGCGCCAGCGTCAAGCGGCCCCGGCTCACCAGTTTGGTGCTATTCATGCGCTTGCAGTATGATGAAACATCTGGCCTTCACATGAGTACCTTTACAGGCGCTATTGGTAGCGGCGGGAAATGGCTGCTCGACCGCATTGTTGGCGCGCTGGCTGCTACCGGCGTCAATCCCAATCTCCTTACTTTCCTCGGCCTGGTGGTAAATTTCGCCGCGGCCGCCAGTTTTGCGGTTGGTAATTTCCGGACCGGTGCCATCATCATCTTCTTCGCCGGTTTTCTTGACATGCTCGACGGCCAGGTCGCGCGCCGCCAGAATCGCGTCACCGCCTTCGGTGCGTTTTACGACTCCACTCTGGATCGTTACGCGGACATGGCGCTGTACATGGGCCTGCTCGTCTACTATTCCGTCAGCGGACGCACTCCCTATGTGGTCCTTGCCGCTGTCGCCACCGCCGGCTCCGTCATGGTCAGCTATGCCCGCGCGCGTGCCGAATCACTGATTCCGCTTTGCAAGGTTGGATTCATGGAGCGGCCCGAACGCCTGGTGCTCCTGATTATCGGCGGCCTCTTCAACCGCATGGCACAGGTTCTCTGGGTGATCGCGATCGTTTCGACGATCACTGTCATTCACCGCATCTATTTCACGTGGCAGGAAACCAAGGCGGGGCGCATCTTGCCCGGCTTGAAAATGTCCTCTTAAGCGGGCTCTGCGGTCGCTTTTTCGCCGCTTCTGGCCCGCTCTTCCAACGACGCTTCCACCGGCTCCTCAATCGTCCGCTTGACCCGTTCTTTCAGCGCTGGCACGTCGTCCTTCTTCATTCCTTTCGTCTCGATCGTGTCGTGCAGATACACGGTGATGGTCGTCGGCCGCAGGATCCAGTCCTCCGTTCGCAGATGATGGAACGATCCCACCAGGCTGACCGGCACGATCGGCACACCCAGTTGCTGCGCCAACCGGAAGCCGCCATCTTCAAACTCATTCAGGTGCCCGTCCCGGGTCCGCTTTGCCTCTGGAAAAATAATCAGGCTCACGCCGCTATCAACGGCTTCCTGCGTCATCCGCCACAGCCGTTTGAGGTCCTTTGCTCCGCGCACGTCCGGCACCGGCACGTTTCCAAACCGTTTCATCAGCCAGCCATAGATCGGAATCTTGAAGTGTGATTCCAGCTCCCACCCGCGCACCAACTGCGGAATCGCGCAATACAACATGAATGGGTCGAGCAAGTTGACATGATTCACCATGAAAAACGATGTGCGCTTTTCGTCGAACCCAGCCGATTTCTTTGCCACCACTTTCGCGCCCGAAAAAAACGCGATGCGCCGGCATAGGCCCCGCTGCAACCAATCGTGTTTCCGCGGATCCAGGACCACCGCCAGCGCAATCAGGATCGGCACCACAATCAAAAAATGCAGCCAGCTGAGAAACCACAGAAGCAAGCTCCGCACCACGTCCCAGGCCCGGCTCATATATACACGTCCATCGCGCCGGGCAGAATTTCCAGCTCTTTGCAATCCACGGTTACAATTTCGCCGTCCACCATCACGTCGACCGCCTCATTCAGCGCAAACTCCACACGCTTCACCGCACGCCGCGACGCCAACGGATGCCCGATGTGCGTTCCATCGTAAAGCCTCGGCAACATGCGGATCAGTCCCAGGCGCCCAATCGGTCCCCAGCGCACATATTCGATCAGTCCATCGCTGGGGTCCGCGTTCGGCGCAATCAACATCGTACCGCCCGTAAACTTGCTGTTGTTGAACGTCAGAAACAGGCAACGGCGTTCATCCCATTCCGTGTCGTCGTCGCACCGCATCTTGAAGGGCCGGCGGTTCAATTGCACTACTTTCACAAACACACCCAGCAGGTATCCCAGGTGACCGAACGGCTTGAACATCCGGTTGGTAATCGCGCCGACGTCCGCGGTAAACCCAACACTTAACAGATTGAAGGAATACAGCGTCCCGCCGGCGTGCCGCAATTTCAATAAGTCCACGCTGCGTTTCCGGCCGGCCTTCAGCGCCTCAAACGAAGACTCCGCTCCGTTCTTGGTGAAGTCCCGCAGAAATGAATTTCCCGTTCCGAGCGGCAGAAAACCCAGTTCGACGTGCTCGACTGCCTCGGCTCTCGAAAAAATCCCGTTGATGATTTCGTGTGCGGTCCCATCACCACCTACCGCCAGAAATCTCCGGTAGCCCTGCAGGTAGGCTTCGTTCGCCAGTTCCGAAGCATGTCCTGGCTCAGTTGACGCGATGACATCAATACTCAACCCGGCGTCCTTGAGCCGGTTGATTTCCGCTCCTGCAAGCTGTGCCGAGCGCCCGCCTCCTGCCGCGGGATTCACAATCGCGATGAACGTTTCTCTCACAGAGCTTCCGCCGCCCGCATCCTGACGCGCCACGCCTTAGATCGGCTGCACTGCCTCTTCCTGCTTCAGTTTCCCCAGCCGTTCCGCCAACACCACCCGGATAGTCTTCAGCGAGGCGGTCAGCGGGAAATCCTCATCATAGACCACCACGCCGTGAATTCTCTTATAGTTGATCAGCTTGTTGTTTCGCGCCACGATCTCCTGTTTCAGTTCATCCGTGAACGTCTTCCCCGGCTCCGGATGAATCACCAGAACCAATTGCTCGCCCAGCATCGACCGGCTTGGCCAGATGTAATTCGCGGCGAATACACAAAACTCTTTGACCGGCAATCCGTCGAACGCCTGCTCAATGTCTTCCGCATAGACGTTCTTGCCCTCCTCTGTCACGATCATGTTTTTTTTCCGCCCGAACAGTTGCAGGTGCCCTGTGCGGTCAAGTCGGCCCATGTCGCCGGTCATCAGCCAACCATCTACGATGGTCTCGGCCGTCAGGTCGGGCTCGTTCAGGTAACCCGCCATCACCGTCTTGCTGCGTACCGCCACTTGTCCGATGCCGTCCGCGTCCGGATTGACGATGCGCACTTCCATTCCCGGAAGAGGCTTCCCCACCGTGTCCGCACGAAACGGCTTCAGATCATTCACCGTTACCGCCGTTCCCGCTTCGGTCAAGCCATATCCATTTGCCACCGGCAATCCCAGGTCGTAGAAAAACTGCAGCGTCTGCGGTTCCGTAAACGCGCCGCCCACAATAATCGCTTCAACGTGCCCTCCAAATCCTTCATGAACCTGTTTCAGCAGCAACCGGCTCAACGGCCGCATCGTCCGCTGTTTCGTCAATGCAATGTTAATTTTCCTCAGTACTTCAAACGCGCGGCGCTTTCCGGTTGGCAATTCGTCAAATCGCGCCTGCAATCCCCTTTGCAGATTCTTCAGCACCAATGGCACCAGACTCACATACGTAATCTGATATTTCGGGAATGCTTCCCGCACGAATTCCGGCCGCAGCGTTCGTAGATGAACCACAGCTGCGCCGCACGTAAACGGCCCAATGAAGCCCACCATGAAATCGATCGCGTGATTCGTCGGCAGAATGCTCAGATACTTCACGCCCGGCCAGAACGGATACCAGGTGGTCAGCGCAACGCACTGCTCCAGGTAATTCCCGTGCGTCATCATGCAACCCTTGGGCGTTCCACCCGTCCCCGACGAGTACACGATACAGGCAAGATCGTCGCGCTTTCGCGGAACGATTTTGGGCTCGCCCGTTCCCCGCGCATCTTCCCAGCGCATAGCGCCGGCCAAGTCCGCATTTGCCGGCGCTTCCGTCACCAGGATGGTGGTGATCTGCTCCGCTTCCGCGCGCCCGGGCGCCATGTTGAGCTGCCGCCAGATCGGATACTCCGTAATCAGCACGCTCGCCCCGGAGTGTTTCGCCAACTTCCACTGCTCTTCCGGCCTCAGTTTGTAATCGAGCGGCACCAGCGTTCCGCCACAATAAAATACGGCGTACGCGCTGATTAGCCACTTCGACTGATTCGTCATGATGATCGCCGCGCGCTGGCCGGCGCCGAATCCCGAATCCTGCAGCCATTTTGCCAGCGGCGACGCCCGCTGCTTGAACTCGCGGTACGTGATCCGCTCTTTTTCTTGCCCGCGGTCCGACTCGTACAAGCACACCTCGCGCGGCCACGTCTCCAGCGCGTCGCGGAGCGCCTCGCCCAGCGAGTTGTATTTGGTAAGGTCCAGCATACAAACCCGTCGATAGCCACTGAGACGCAGAGGTCTCAGAGAACAATCCTAAAGAATAAAGCGTCGGATTCCCTGGGTCAAAAGACGCGAGTTGAAATTGGTGAGGGGCCCCACTTTTTTGCCTGAAATCTTTAGATAAGTTAACACCTGAGCTTCAAACAGGGGCTGAACCCGCTCGACACACTCTTGAGCTCCACGACCACGCGATCTTCTACCAAATCCAGCCGGTGCTCACCAATCGACTGCCCTTTATACGTTACGGGTATTGCGACCTGCCTCTGAAATCGTAGCCCAGCGTCACGCAGTTCTACGCACAACGTGCTCTCGTAGAGAGAGTCCAAAGCCCTGGGCCGAGTTCCTTGTGGACTTGTATCGCACACCCATGATGCGCTCCGTAATGCGATTAATCTCTTCAATCGTTGCAGAGTCATCCATGCCATCGGCACCGGGCTGTTGCGCAGCGAGAGGAGAACTCAAGAACCGCAACACCGACTCCGTGCGCTCTGTGGCTCCGTGGCACTCTTCTCTCAGAGGCGCGCTTGCACGCGTTCGGCAAGCGTTTTGAAGTCACTCACGCCCTGTACTTCGTAATCCGGCAATTCAATGTGGAAATGATTTTCCAGGCGCGAAAGCAATTCCAACGCCTGCAGACTGTCGATCCCCAGCTTCTTGTAAAAGTCGTCCTGCGGCTTCAGGCTTCCCGGCGTCACCTTGAACTGCTTCTCGGCTAACGTCAGGATTTCCTTAGTCGTTTCGTCCAGATTTCCCATAGTTCATAAATCTATCATTCCCCGTTGCAGGAAGGAAAACGTCCGGCAAGCGCAAATCCCTCAGGTTTCATCCTGTGCTGACGAGTAATCGCGCCCCTTCGAGCGCTACCGCCCAAGCTTCTGATCGAAAAACTTCGCCATCAACTCCAGGCACTCCTGGGTTTCCGGAAAGTCGAAGTGATACCAGAACGCATGTGGAAGTGCTTCAAACACGACTAACTGCGCGTCATTTCCCGAGCGCACCAGCGCCCGGTGAAAAATTGTCGTTCCACTTAACAACAAATCCCGCGTGCTGGTCACCAACAACGACGGCGGCATGCCCTTCAAATCGGCATACATCGGCGACAGCACAGGGTCTTTCGGGTCCGTACTCCCCACATACTCGCTAACGGTTCCTTTTCCAGCGTGGTGCGGCTCCAGATTCCCCGGAAATCCGTTCAGTGTGAACAAATTGACCGAATCTCCCGGGTTGCTGAAATCCGCCATCATAGTGAACAATCCCAGCGCTCCCGGCAGCGGAAGCCCAAGCTGCCTCAACTTCACCGCCGCTTCCGCCGACAAAATCCCGCCGGCCGATGTTCCGTAAATCCCGATGTTCTTTGGCTTGTACTCTTTCAGCAGTTCCTTGTACACCGCCACTACGTCGTCTACCGCCGCAGGAAATGGATTTTCCGGCGCCAATCGGTAATACACCGAAACCACCTTGATCTTTGCCAGATTGCTGATGGGAATCCCCTCGATCAACGATCCTGAATCGCCGTTGAATCCCCCACCGTGCAGATTAATCAGCACCCGCCCGCGATTTGCCGCCGGCATCTCCAGCGGAGTAATGATGTCCGTCTTCACTCCCGCGATCGTCTTGCTCTCCACGTTCGCCGGAAAGTGCTTTTTTGCCTCCGCTGTTCCCATCGCGAGCCACTTTTCCAGGCCCGCTCGCCGCTCCGCCAGCGTTTCCGGCCCGTACTTCCGGTGATTGAGCGATTCCAGCCATTTTTGCGCCTCGGGGCTGATCGTTCCCGGCATCGGCACAACCCGCGTGAGATGCGCCGTCCCGTCCGCATCAAATGTCGCTGAATCTCCGGACGCCGCCGCCGGCTGCGCTTCTTTCTGCGCCGGCCGCGAACACGACAACGCCAAGAAGCACACGACGCCAAACACGACAACCTCACCGCAACGCTTCCACGCCGGCAGTTTCATCGCTCCTCCTGGTTTCGTCCGATCTTCTACTTGTTTTGCGCCGCAACGGGCAAGTGCTTCATCGGTTCGTCACTTTCAACGAAGCGCCGCAGGCTTTCCATCACTACGGGTCGATTGAACAACTTGCAGAACAGCTCGATCTCTTTCTTCAATTCCGCCCTTGGTATCGGCTTGATGAACTTCTTCGCCGCGATCCGCGTCTCTGCGTCGAACTTTGTCACTTGCTGCGCGGTTCCGCGCGCCACTTGCAGCGCGTATCCTTCGCCCGCCAGTTGCGCCACAAGCCTCGCCTGATGCGCACCCTCCGCTTTCACGGTGCGCCCGGTCAACAGCAGATCCCGTATGAAGCTATTCCCCACGTCGCGCCGCAGGCGCGGAATCCCCCCGAATCCAGGGATCAGTCCCAGTCGCAATTCCGGAAATCCAAACCGCGCCATCTTGTCCGCCACAATCTGATCGCATGCCAGCGCCAGTTCAAATCCGCCTCCCGCGCACAACCCATGCACCGCGGCAAACGTGACAAACGGTGCCTCATCAATGGCGTTCAGCACCGCGTGAATCCGTTGCAGAAACTTCCGCACTCCCGCCATTCGTTTCGCCTTCGAAAGCGATAACGCCCCGTAGTACAGTTCCTTCAAATCCGCGCCCGCGCAAAAGCCTCCGGGCCGCGCACTAGTGAAGATGCAGGCCGCCGTGGTCGGCGCCAGTGACTTGATTGCTCCGGCGAACCTCTCCAGGTCCGCCAGCATCACCGTGCCAATTTCATTCAATGGCTCGCGATCCAGCGTGACCTCAACCACGCCATCCCGGCACTCCCACCGTAATGCTTCTCCCCGGAATTCTTTCATCGTCCGTTCCCCACGGCTGCCGTGCTGTGTTGCCTGTACATCTCGTCAATCTTTTCGCGGAAACGCGCATTGATCTGATCGCGTCGCAATTTCCCGTTAGCCGTCACCAATCCGCTTTCCGGCGCGAAGCCTTGTTTCTCGATGGTGAAATTCCGCACCTGCCGGTAGTGCGGTAATTCCGTATTCACCTGATCAATCGCCGCCTGCACCGCCGCCGCATCCACCTCGCCCGTCACCAGCGCGCACAAATACCCGCGTCCGTTCCCTACCACGACCACTTGCTGCACTCCCGCCACCAGGCCTGCGATCTTCTCTTCGATCGGTTCCGGTGCGATATTGTGTCCCGAATTCAGGATGATCAAATTCTTGATGCGTCCGCTGATCCGCCAATTTCCTTTCGAATTCACTTCACCCTGATCGCCGGTATGAAATACGCCGCCCTGCAAAGTTCTCGCTGTCTCTTCCGGGCGGTTCCAGTATCCCGGAAACACATTCGGCCCGCGCACCACGATCTCTTCACTTTCGCCGACCGTCATCTCAATCCCCGGAATCGCCTGTCCGACGCGTCCCGGCTCGCTAACCAGGCGCGGATCATCCATCGTGCAGATCCCGCACGTCTCCGTCAGCCCGTACACCTGCCAGATCGGAATCCCCAGCATGGCGAAGAACTCTTGTGTCTCCGCCGCCAGCGGCGCTGAACCGCAAACCAGTCCGCGCACATCACCACCAAATTTCGCCAGGATCTTGCTGAAGATCAGCGTTCGTGCAAGGAACAGCCACAATCCTCCGCCGCCCTCGCCTTCTTGCTCTCGTTTCCATCCTTCGCGCGCCTTGCGATAAATCCGCCGGACGATGCCGGGTCCTTTCGCGATTGTCTCTTCCACTCCGCGCCGCACTCGCTCGAGCAGCGTCGGCACGTTGAAAAAGTAGTTCGGTGCGGACAACCGAATCTCGTCAGCCAGTTTGTTCAAATCCGTGGAGAGCGTCAGCACCGTGTTCTTCGCTAAACAAGAGAGCATCACAATCCACGACGCCGCAAAATTGAAGGGCAAATACTGAAATACCCGCATGGGCTCCGGTTTTTCCCATCCCAGCCGGTCCATCCATCCTGTTGTGCAGCCGATCATGAAATCCAAATTTGCCAAGTTCAGGCACACGCCCTTCGGCTCACCCGAAGTTCCCGACGTGTAGATAAGGGTGATCAAATCGTCGCCGTTCCGCGGGTTCGGCCCACCCATCACGCCTTTCCCGCCGAGCGCTTCCGCAAACAGAATGCGCCGCGGGGCTTCGGTCCACGTTCCAGCAACGCTCTCTCCCAGCGCCGTATCGCTCACAAACAGAAATCTCGCGCCGGAATCCTTTACCATTCCCGCCAGTTCGCCGGGCGCCTGCCGTGAGTACAGGGGCACCACGATCGCTCCCTCTGCCATCAGCGCCAGATCCACGGCCACCCATTGTGCCGAGTTCGGCCCCAGCAGTCCGCAGCGGTCGCCTTTCTGCAATCCTAGTTCGCGCAGAAATCCCCGCGCCCGCGCCACCTGATCCAGCAACTGCCTCGCGCTCACCTCGACAAACTGTTCTCCGCGAATCTCGCGCAGCACCACGCTGTCGCCGGCCTGATTCAGCCGCGCAAACAAATGCTCAAGGAAATTTGCCATTGCCCTACCGTCCCGCGCTCACTGCCACAGCCGCCGCGTCGTACTCTTCCACCAACTGCCTCAAGTTCTGATTGAGTGGCGGAAGATTATCTTCCCAACTCAGCACGCCCTTGCGCAGCGGAAATTCCGGGTATATGCGCCGCAACTCATACTCCAGAAACGCTCCCATGCGCGCCATGCCTTTCAGGTTCGCTACCACCGTCCGACCAATGCTCTCGCGAATCGCGTCGGCTTCCACAACCATTCGTTCCATCACTTGCAGCAATCTCGGCCCCAACTCCGGATCATCCACGGTCAGCATCAGGTGCTGGTGTCCGCGCTCGCGCATCAAGTTGCGGATTCGTTCGTCCATGGTCACGCCTGCCGACACCACGCCCGCCGGCATGCAGGTCACAATGCCGTGATACCGCGACGACACCATATACGTGCACTCGCGCAGAATCGACACCAACTCGAACATATCGTAATCGTCCGACGTCACCACCGCCGTCCCCGGCATCTCTTTCTCAATCGCGTGACATGCCACTGCGTCTAGCCGCTCCATCGCCACCAGAATCGGAAACACGCGGTATCGCTGTAAGAACACCTTGGCCGCTTCGATATATCCCTTTACGTAGTGCGTGAACTTGCGGTCGACTTCGCTGCCCGATTCGAAGAAATACACCGTTCGGTACTGGCTGTCTTTGTATGCCCCGGTCGTTGCCCGGGCGATATATTTCCCAATCGATGCTCGAACTGGCCACACAAATGGGTGTATCGGACAGAGCGCCAGAACCGGCGTCTTTCCGTCCCAACCCAGCGCCCGCAACGCCTTCCGCCCGTATTCCGGTGGATGCGGCTCAAACGTCCACGCGGTGTCTGCGCCCAGTTCGTTGGGAACGCCCAGTTTGCTGAGCAATTGCTGTGATTCCAGGCTCCGGGTAATCACCAGCGAGTCCTTCGTGTACCGCGCACACATCCACTGGATCAGGTCGTCCATGTGCCCGGCATCGCCGCCATACGCCACCGACAGCTTGTTCTCTGCTGACGCCAACCCGAGCGAACCGATCATCATCGTCGTCAGTGCATTCGCGAACTTGCTCTTGAACATCGACCCTTCGCACGAAATTACGCCGTGATTCGCGTGCACTTCGCGGTGCAAAAATGGTGGAAACACATCCGGCAGGTGAACTTGCCTGGAGCCCTGGAAATATCCTTTGGTTCTTTCGAGATTCTGGGTCATCACGCTGAAGTCGACGTTCTCCGCACCCAGGACGTGCCGGATCTGCCGCAACATTTCCTGTACGCGCACGTCGCTGCCCGTATTCCGCGTGCCGTTATACCCGGCGAATAGCAGTTTCAGTTTTTCGTTGGGGCTCCAGCGCTTGCCCAGGCCAAACATCCAGCGAAAGCGCCGCATTTCGATCAGCGCGCTGACCCACATCACCAGAAGAAAATCCGTCACGCCACCACACTCCACAGGAATCTAATCGTTCGCCTTCGATCCCGCCCATTAGCAACCATCTGTCATCCCGAGCGCGCCTTTTGCGCGAAGGATCTCAATTGCTCGTCGGCATTGCCTACGGATAGGGCTGCCGCAGGCCACGGCTTCGCCGGGTATTTGAACTTGTTTGTGCGGCTGAACTGCAGCAGCGGATACGCGTACACCGAAAACTTTGCTGGCGCCTCGCCCATCTCCTGCACCACCCGCGAATTGTCGAACACCGTGTTCCAGTCTAAATACGGCCAGAACACCTTCAACAACGAAGCCCCATATCCTACCGCCCCGCCTTTGAACGCCATCCAGTTCACCGTCTTCGAAAATGGTCCCCCGAGCCATGGCTGATAACTCGGCCGTCCCCACCCGCCCTGCTTCGCCAGCGCATCCGTCAGTTCCTTGTACGTCTGCGAACCCGTCCCTGACGACAGATGATAAATCCCGTAGTTCGGCTTCTCCATCTGGTGGATCTTTACAATCGCGCCGCCCACGTAATTTGCCGGAACGATATCAACCTTGTCGTCGGGCCGCAGCGGCAACACCGGTAAACGCGCCAGCATGTTGAATGCCTGCACCATGTCGAACTGCGTCGTCTCCGGCTTCCGGCTGTCTCCCAGCACGATCGCCGGACGGAAGATCGTGTGCGGCACATCCGGCAACAACTGATGCACCATGTGCTCGCAGAATTTCTTTGTTCGCGCGTAAGGATCGTAGTCGGACCGGGCCCAGTCGATCGAACTGTCTTCCTGAACCACTTCGTTCTGCCGCTTGCCCGCCACAGCCACTGTGCTGACGTGCGAATACCGCCGCAATCCGTGATGGTTCTGCGCCCGCCGCGCCAGTTGGATCACTTCCAACGACCCGCGCAGATTGACGTTCAGGCATTGTTTTTCCGATTTGCGGTTCAGCGACGCGGCGCAATGCAAAATGGAATCCGTCGAGTCCACCAGCGCCCGATACTCGTCGTCGTCCAGGCCGAACCGCTCGCCGGTCAGGTCGCCGCGAAAAATCCGCACTCGCGTATTCACGTATTCCAGGAATTCCGGAAACTCCAGATGCAGCTGCAGCGATTGCCATAGCCGCTCGCGCGCCTCTTGTTCCGTCTTCGCGCGCACCAGC
>Ga0335076_10005466_pt1 | contig 12838 bp, 8 predicted proteins | sample Lox_Sample_25_FD_206717 | JGI IMG/M metagenome (GOLD analysis project Ga0335076, IMG submission 206717) | Soil microbial communities from Loxahatchee National Wildlife Refuge, Florida, United States - Lox_Sample_2.5 | ecosystem: Environmental > Terrestrial > Soil > Wetlands | place: USA: Florida...
AAGTTGAGATCACCTATGTTCGCGGCGGGAAAGCTCATAAAGTACAGGGGGCTCATTGCGTACTCGCCTGCTACAACATGGTGATCCCGTATCTTTGTCCGGAAATGCCCGACACGCAGAAGGAGGCCTTGCATTATGCCGTCAAGATTCCTCTCGTCTATACAAATGTGCAGATCAGGAACTGGGAGTCGTTCCAGAAACTAGGGCTAAACTCCATTTACTCTCCGGGGAGTTTCTTTAATGGAGCGTCGCTGGACTTCCCGGTTTCCATGGGTGAGTATCACTTCCCCAGCAAACCGGATGAGCCTTGCTTGCTCCACCTCCTGAGAACGCCCTGCAAACCCGGCCTTGCGGCGAAGGATCAATATCGCGCCGGACGCTACGAATTGATGACCATGCCGTTTGATGTCTTTGAGCGCAATATCCGCGATCAACTCGGACGCATGCTCTCGGCCGGGGGCTTTGATTCCGCTCGTGACATCCAGGCCATCACTGTGAATCGCTGGCCGCACGGATACGCCTACGAGTACAACCCATTGTTTGAGCCGTTGGATCGACCGGCTTCCGAGCGTCCCTGTGTTATCGGGCGTCAACCTTTCGGACGGATTCACATTGCGAACTCCGACGCCGATGGCCACGCCTATACCAACATCGCGATCGATCAGGGATATCGCGCAGTTCGCGAAATAACCGCAGGTGCGAAACAAGGTGCAGCGAGCACGGGAGCGTAGCACGTGTGATTCCTTGCATCCCCACAAGGTTTTATTGCATGGACGCCGGTTTGTCTTAAAGTTCGACATTCCGAAGAAAGAGCATTGATGAAGAAACAGAATCGCAGAGAATTCCTAGGGCTTACTGGACTCGGCGCCGCCGGCATTGCAAGGGGCGGGTTGTTGCGCGGGAACGCGTTCGCCGAAATAGAAAATGCCGACGCCGATCCTCGCCATGCAGATCTCGTCGTCTTCAACGCTAAGGTTTACACCATTGACTCCGGAATGCCGAAGGCAGAAGCCTTCGCGGTCAAAAATTCACGCTTCATTTACGTCGGCAACGCAGCAGAGGCTAAAGCTTTCATCGGCAAGAGCACGCAAACATTCGATGCGAAACAGATGACGGTCGTCCCGGGATTCATCGACTGCCACAATCATGCAGGCGGTGACATCCTGCTGTATGAGGTCCTTGTTGGCAATCCATTCGAAGTCGAATTCGTCACCATCTCCAGCATCATCGACAAGCTTCGCGCCAAGGCACAGAAGACGCCCCCAGGCTTCTGGATCGATGGCTACTTCTTTGACGACACTAAGGTCAAAGACAACCGCCAACTCAACGTTCACGATCTCGACCAGGTCTCAACTGGACATCCCGTCTGCGTGCATCATCGGGGGGGCCACACCTCTTTCTACAACAGCAAAGCATTGGAACTCGCCGGAATCAGCAAGAACACTCCCAATCCAATGGGCGGAACCTACGACCGCGACGCCAATGGCGAACTGAACGGTCGAGTCACGGACCGGGCGAATGACTTATTCAAGAATGTCGGCAAGCGCGAAACCTTCACGCCAGAACAGAAGGAACAGCGCGATCGTGACGGGCTGGCATATATCTCGAAACAATTCGTGCGCTACGGCTTGACCAGCGTGCACCACGAGGGCGGAGACTTGTTCTCTCTCCAGCAGGTGCGGGCGCGCGGCGAACTGCTGCATCGCGTCAGCTACGAAACCAGTGGAGAGCTTCTAGAATCGATGATCAAGAACGGCATCAGCACCGGGTTCGGCGATGAATGGATTCGCTTCGGCGCCACAGCCGAGCACACCGTCGATGGTTCTTTCTCCGAACGCACGATGGCCCTGAGCCGGCCATACGAGGGCACGAATCCTCCTTACAGCGGGAACATCACGCAAACTCAGGACGATCTTAACGCGTGGGTTGAACGTGTCCAGCGCGCGGGCATTCAGCCCAACTGCCATGCCAATGGAGATGTTGCCATCGACATGGTGCTGAAGGCTTATGAGCGGGCACAGCAAGTCGTTCCCCGGCCTGACGTGCGCCCAAAGATCACACATTGCACTTTGATCAATGACGATATCCTGCGCCGCATGAAAGCGCTTGGCGCAGTCCCAGCACCATTCACCAGCTATGCGTATTACAACGCTGACAAGTTCCACTTCTACGGCGAAGAGCGGATGAAACATTGCATGGCATACCGCTCCTTCTTTGATAACGGAATCCGGGCAGCGGCCGGTTCAGACTTCAGCCCTGGCCCCTTCGCCCCGCTGATGGGCATCCAAGGCATGGTCACGCGCACCGGCTGGAATGGAGAAACATGGGGAGCCAATCAGCGCATCACCGTGGACGAGGCCCTGCAAGTGAACACGATCAACGGTGCGTACAACTCTCACGAAGAAGCCATCAAAGGCTCGATCACGCCCGGCAAGCTGGCGGACTTCGTTGTTCTCGCGGACGATCCGCACACTCACAGCCCCGACAAACTCAAAGACATCGAGATCGTGGAGACGGTTACCGGCGGCAAGGCCGTGTACCAAAAGTGAGTGGCCGTTCATTCACGATAATGGCAGAGACTAGCTGCTTTCATCCCCTGTACAACTGGAATGGCGCCCAATAATAAGGACTGCGGAAGGTGCCGCTCCTCAGTAACGAAATTTTGGCGATGCGAAGAGCAACTTCCGGTTCCGATCCTTTGGCGAGTTCGTCATAAAAGCGATTCATCAATTGGTCCGTTGATGAATCTTCAACGTCCCACAGAGCAGCAATCACGTTTCGCGAACCAGCGCGCAAGAATGCCCAAGCCAGCCCAACCAGACCCTCTCCAGAGTAGTGACGCTCTCCGGCGCCATAACAAGCGGAAACCGTAACCAGGTCCGCTCTTAGGCGATGGCGGATGATGTCCCGCGCGTAAAGTTTAAAGTTACCGGACCCGTCTTCTTTGGATAGCACGATCGCGGAGTCCAGCGGGCTCAGGCGGCTTCCTATGCCATGCGCTACGAAATGGATGTTGGAGAACTGCGCTGGATTATTTTCCAAGTAGGCTTCTGGAGTTGCTTGTTCGCGCTGAAAGACGCGCTGCTCGCCCCGGGCAAAATGCTTCGAGACACTCGCCATCTGATCGGCGGCCTTAGGCAATTCCGGATAGTCGTTGCTCACCGCAATACTGTTACCGATAAGCAGAAGGTCCTTGTGCATGGCGCTCTTCCCTGCCGGTGCAGACGCGAGTATGCGCAAAGAACTCGACGCCACAATGACCACGTCTTCAATCCAGTAATGAGGCTTTTCTGAAGGAACGATAAGCGTTTCGAAGTTCAAATTGGCCAGGCTGCCGTCGGGGATAATGAACACTCGAGAGTTTGGCTGAAGCAATTTGCTCGCGGGCGCAATGAGTGTCTCGTAAAGGACCTTTCCATCTTCGTTTCCGGAGTCCAGAACATTCTGGGGACCAACCACTGCCGCCCGATAGCGTCGGACCTGCGCCTCGATACTGGATCGAGGTGGCAACGTGAAAAGTTGAGTCGTGCGTGATGTCGCTGCCCAGAGGTACGACTGCTTCTCTCCGAGCCAATAAAACAGGATGGTGCCTCCGGCTCTACGGGCAACAGCTTGCGCGTCCACTTTAGGAGGAGCGATGTTGGAATCCGGCGATGTTTGGCGGAATTTGATCTCCGACACTCCAAGTCCCTCAGCCAAAGTCCGGGCACGGCTGAAATCAGCCCATTCCATGGCATCTTCCATTTTTTGACGCGACACCAGGAAGTGAACGTAGTCGTCGTACAGGCGCTCGCCATTGGCAAGAAAAGAGAGCTGATAGTCCTCGCGCCGCACTGCTGAGCGAGCGCCTTCGAAAGTTGCCAAGGCGTCCCTATATTGGCGGTCGGCGCGATCTGGAAGTTCCTCGTCCTCGTAGAGCCGGGCGAGCGAATGCTCCGCTTCCCATTTCAAAAATATAGGGCAGGATTTGTCTTGCTCGACTTGGCGTAGGGTCCCTTCGGCAGTTGTGAAATCTTTTCGCTTTGCCGCGATCTGTCCTAATACGAGTCGGGGATAAAGCTCGTCCTGTTGACTTGGGATTCCTCGGGCCATCCTCAACGACTGTTCGGCAAAGTCCTCAGCTTTATCGAGATCACCTAACTGAAGCGAGAGGCGGGCCAGGACGCGTAAGGCGTTGTAAATATCCTCTTTACGATCAATTTTATTGGCCAAATCAACAGCCTGCAGAAACGAGGCCTGCGCTTCTTCCAAGCGTTGTTGGTCCATGTAGATATAACCAAGATTTGTGAGCACATTCTCGTGATCCGAAAAATCGCGATGATGTGCAGCCTCCTTCTCGGCCGCGAGAAAAATCGCGAGTGCGCCTTCTGAGTCCCCAAGCCTGTAGCGGGCCCAACCGATGTTTTCTTGAGCCGCGAGTTCGACCACCCGCGCTTGTTGGGAGGCCGCGATGCGAACAGACGATTCAGAGAAATCGATCGCCTCATCGTAATGATCCTGAGATAGGAACTCATCACCCAGGTTCAGGAGTGCATCGGCTTCAAGAAAGGCGTCGTGATGAGCACGCGCAAATTCGAGGCTCTGCCGATAGAAACTCGCTGCATTTGTGGACTTCCTCTCCTGGCTGGCCAAGAGCCCGCGCGACAGCAGCATTTCGCCGCAGCTCGGCATAAGGTTAGATTCGCAAAGTTCGGCGGCTTGACCGAGAATACGCTCCGCCTCTGGGAAGTTATAAATGTAGGCATTCGCAACACCGCGTAAGGAGAGTTCGGAGATCAGTGTCTCCGGGTCAGAAGCCGGCGTCCCCGAATCAAGAATCTTCAGAACGTCCCGGTAGGACCCACTCCACGCAGCAGCTTTGGCTTCGAGAACCTGGAACTTGCGGGCCCACACGGGATTGGAACGTTGAAAGCGTTCAACGTCTCGCGCGCACTGTTCCTGACACTCCGGGAGATTTCCCTGTGTGAAAGAAAGGTTTATCTTCGCAAACTCCGCTCTCGGTGAAGCGCCGCCGTGTTGACACGAGAGCAGCGCTCCCAGCGAAAACAGAATCCACCCCAACGTCAGGGTTTGTGGGTGCCATTTGCGGTAGCGCTTCCGACCACCGCACTTCCATGCGCGACACAACCCATCTCCATGCTGATGCCCGTCAGCTGGAAGTAAACGCTCGGCTTGGGCGGTGTCGGATCCGGATCGTCCGGATCGGCCTTGTGATTCTTTTCGCCCACGACGATTTCCCCAAGGGAGACAGACCCGAACTCGGGGATGACCAAGACATGCCCATACGACCTCACGCCCGGGATCGGAATTTCGCCAATGCTCTCCACTAGGGAGCATACAATTCGAGGCTCGTCGTTATCCCACTTTCCGGCGCGACTAATCGCGATCAAGCGGTTGACGTTTTCAAGTCTCTCATAATAACTGTCCTTGAGACCTTGCGGAAGGTCTTCGGCCTTCGCGATCTTCTCGGTCTGCCGCTTGATTCCCTCGAGGAAGGTCAGATCCCGCAAGTACGACCGGTCATCTGACGGCCTATTGCCGCAGATTCCAAAGTTAAAAGTAAGCGGAACCTCGAAACCGCTCACGCGCAGATTGTTGAACTGGCTGCCCAGAAATGTCACGCGCGCATAATGGCCATCGTTGAGCGAGTGGTCTGTTGAAACTTGAGAGATGACTCGATCCGCTGTGATCACCTCGAACGAATTCAGACCCTCCATGATCGATGCAGAGGTTGTGACCCAACCGCCGTGTTTCTTACTGCGGCTTCCAGAGACGCGCGTCTTTCCCTTCGCAAAAGAAATGAGCCCTTCAACGCTGGTGACCTCGTTGAATCTGGTGAAATGACCGCCTCTCCGGTCATGGAGGCTGATATGGGACACAGCTTCAATCTTCTGCTCGATGGGACGTTGTAGGTCTCCGCTTAAAACATGAGCTTCGGCATGGTAGTCGTGGTACGGAGCTTCGCGGATCGCCTTCTTTTTAGGAACAGGTTCTGTCATCGTCGCCATCTTTCACGCTCCACTCGAAATTTATTTTGTGACCTGCAATGTGAAAGGAGCACTACCCAGGTCTTTGGTTTCACCGGACGCGGTCACGCCGCGTAACGCAATCCTATAGCTTCCCGCTTCGTGATTGGCCCCAGGGATGAACACTGGCCACTGATCCTCGATCGAGGCAGTGGGAGTTTCGAGAGAATATTCTAGTCCTCCCGCTGGGTTATACAAGTCCGCAATATAGCGGACGTAGCCGCCCTCGGCGGGAGTCCTGACAAATAACACAAAACCCTCCCCTGGTTTCACTGTGAGGGCGTGGCCGGGCCCATAGGTTTGTGTCGTTAGCGAAGCCCAAGCAAGGGTCTGCGGCTGCCGGATCGTCCTCGCCATCCGCGGCAGCGTGACAAGGTTCTGGTATCCAACCACGGCAATCAGAAGGGCCATGGCAGCTGCGGCAAATTGCGGCTGCAGCCAGCCTAACCAGCTGAATCTACTGTGCTTGCGAGGCTTGCTTCCGCTAGGCAAACGCTCTTCGGAAGGCTGTAAGAAAATGATCTTGCTGGTTTCCACGAACTCCGATGCCGTTCGAAGATCGAGCGCGCACTCGGAACATTGGAAAAAATGCTCCTCGAATTCGTCGCGAGCCTGTTCCTCGAGTTCGTGAAGTAGATATCTTTCCGTCAGTTTTTGTCGAACCACTTCGTCGTGGTTCATAGCGAACCCCCTCGTTCTGGTTCCTTCTTGCCAGCAACCCTACTAGGCCGGAGAGTAATCTGGGGAACTCTCTCCGATGCTTTTCAGATAAGCCGCTTTGAAGGCTTGTTTAGCGCGGTGCAACAGCACCCGCAGATACTCACGGTCGACTCCGAAATCACGACATACCGCATCTTTATCCCGTTCCTCGAGAAAGATCTCTCGCAAAAGACGCCGGTCGCGCTCCGAGAGTTCCTCGAGAATGTCCTTCACCTTCTTTTCTCTCTCTTTTGTGCGAAGCGTTTCGATGAGGTCAAAATCAGAGGCCGGTAAGTTGTTCTCGTCTTCGTCTTCGAGTGGAGTGCTGCGCGCCGAAGCGCGGTAGTACTCCAATAAAACGTTGTTGCAAATGGAATTCACGAAAGCGCCAAGCCGATCGGGCTGAAAGATTTTTCCTGCGCGCAATGCCGCGAAAAACCGGGTAAAGGTTTCCTGGCGCAGATCTTCAATCGCCTCCCGGGACTTCAATCGTGAACTCAGTTTGATCCGGATTAGCGCGCCGAAATAGCTGGAAAAATGCTCCTGCGTGCGAATGTCACCCGATTGCAATCGGCCCAGGTACGCTTCGTCAAAGGAGTGGAACTGCAAGTATCTGCCCCGAGGCTCGTAGATTGTCTGACAGTGTAGCACTCCGGTAGGCGTCGGGCTGGAAGGCTCCGAATTTGGATTCTTGCGTTTGACGAGCGTGAGAGCAGCGCGGCGGCAGAAGGCGGGTGGTTTGAGCTGGGCAAGTTGCACTGAAACTCCGTTACGGATCCTGTTTGCGCTCGCTTGACGACGAACCACTTTCAAGAAGTGCCGGAACTGTTTCCCCCCGGTCAGTTCCGGCACTTTCGAGAACCCTACCAAGCAGTTCACTGGGCTGGGTCCCAACAGTGGTCACCGCGATCCTGCGATGTACGCCACATAGATATAGTGCAGACCGGCTAGAAAGCGTTTCAGGAATTTGTCAAAAATTTGGTCGGGCCTGAAAGCTACAGTCAAACAGTTTTGGATTGTTTGGTTTAGCGAAAAACCGCCGGGGACCCTGTCGGACTGTCCATCACCCACCCAAAAATTCGTCGATGCCACATTACTCAAGCTAATCCTCGACATTCTTCGTAAAACTTCTTTGTTTGGGAACTGTTCAGGAATTGCGGCGGTGACCAGGCCATTTAATTGTGTGGCCTTCCAGATCAACTACTGATATCTTCTTGGCTCGTTCTGATCTTTGCGAAAGTGCGGCTGTGAAAAAGCAAACTCGCAGATCTTTTCTGGCCACCTGCTCCGTTGCTGGTTTAGCCGCGACCTTCCCGCCAGGGTTCTATCTTCAAACCTCGGACAAGTCGGGCAATCGACCTCCCATCGTCGGCTCCAGTGAACACATTTACGAGTGCGTCCATGACTGGCTCATTCCGCCGGAGGGGTTGGTATGGGGCGATACGCATGGACTCTGTCAGGACGAGCAGGGGAATGTCTATGTAGGGCACACCGTCCACAAGTCAAGCATGCGCGGCGAAGCCGTTGTTGTATTTGATGAGAAAGGCAAGTTTATTCGCGCGTTCGGGGAAGGCTTTCGTGGAGGCGCGCACGGACTGAAACTGCGTCGCGAAGCAAAAGCCGAGTTTCTCTATCACTGCGACATCAACCGCTGCCGCGTCGTGAAGACCACACTCACGGGTGAAGAAATCTGGGTGCACGGCTATCCCCGGGAGGACTCGAGCTATGGCTCACGGCCGATTGACTTCGTTCCGACCAACGTTGCTTTCGCTCCCAATGGCGACTTCTATGTGGGCGACGGTTACGGTTCGAGCCACATCCTCCGTTACTCGCTGGAAGGAAAATTCGTAGGCGAAGTCGGTAAGCCGGGACAGGGCGATGGAGAGTTCCAGACTCCTCACGGTCTTTGGGTCGATCCTCGCGGAGAAACGCCTCTTTTGACCGTAGCCGATCGCGGCAATCGAAGAATTCAGACCTTCACGCTCGAAGGTGCTCATCTGAAGACAATCAAAGATGAGGGACACATGCGCATGCCCTGCAACTTCCACACACAAGGCGAGTGGATGGTGTGTCCCGACCTGGATAGTCAGGTGTGTATCCTTGATCGTGACCACAAGGTTGTGGTGCAACTGGGAGATGGCAAAACCGAAAACGGCGACGTCGGTTCTCGGCGAAGCCAGTCGCGGGCGCAGTTCACACCCGGAAAATTTATTACGCCGCACGACGCCATTTTTCTCCACAATGGCGACATTCTGGTAGCTGAGTGGCTCCCAATCGGGCGGCTAACGCTCCTGCGGAAAACCTGAAAGTTCCTCACTGGACCGGTGGCGATCGGCTTGCGATCAACGCCGGTCAGGCATCAGAAGACAATTTTTCCAGCCAAGGCTTCGGGCACTGAGTTGCCAGGCCGGATGCCGGTTTGCCCCGCATAAAAATGCAAAAGCTTCGGAAGCTTTGCGATCACCGGCAAGACCGCCGGCGTGATTGGAGCGCCATATACATCCAACGACTCGAGTTGATTCAATGCGTCGAATCGCGAGAGTGCGGCATCCGTAAGCTGAGTATTCACGATCCGCAGGACACGCAACCGTTTCATGGCTGCAATCGCATTAGCAGAATGATCAGTAACCGCCGTCCGAGAGAAATCTGCGATAACGATGTGGTCTGCGACTGGCGCAAAGGCCTCCAGATCCCGGTCGCCGAACTTGCTCCCCAGGAGAGAAGCATTCAATCGTAAATCGGCTGAGCCTCGCGAGTCATAATCCAATACGTTGGGAAATTGCTTCTGCAACTGGGATATTGCGGGTGCAACTGCAGATCGCATTTTTGCGACTGCAGCCGGATCGACCTCAGCAAATGTTACTTCCGAAGGAGAAGCGGGACCTGAGGGTGCATTCTTGATGGCGTCGACTGCAAGCGTCTGCGAAGCGCCTGCTCCAATCCACAACTCGATTGCCTTCACCTGATCGGGCGTTAGAGGCGATTTTCCCTTCGGCATGAAGTCGTCGTGACTGGCCGGCAAGCTGATTCGACGAAACAGGTCGCTGGCCTGCGCGTTCCCCGCTTGAATCGCCGGTCCATTTTTTCCGCCTCGCATCAGAGCCTTATAACCGTCGAGCCGAAGATTCCCCTTGTGTTTGTCTTCACCATGACAGTTGATACAACGTGCGGTGAAAATCGGCTGAATTCGCGCCCCGTAAAACGTGTTCGGATCGGCGGGCAGTCCGAAGGCTTCGCGGTTGCTGCCAACACCGAGCAGCGCACGTAGCCCGCCGGGCATGTGTTCTGTAAGATGATTCGGCCCGAGCGACAATTGCCCGCCGCGGTAGCCGGTCCAGGAAACGAGTCCAATTCCGAGCGCCAGCGCCACGGTATAAGCCGAGGCCAATTCGCGCAGCCGCGCGCGTAACAGCCAACAGATCCAACAAACGATCGATAGCGAAACGCCACCCCACATGTGCTGAGTGATGAGTCGGCCCGAGTAGCCACCACTGCGGGCGAGGCACCATCCCAGAACCGCCGCGGCTGTTGCCGCGATGGTTGCCAGTGTGAGGACAAAATTTACCGAAAGGCGCAGATACGTGAAGCGAGCGTTACGTCCGGCAATTTCGAGGATCGGCACCAGCAGGAAGAGCGCGATTGGGAAATGGGTGAACAGCGGATGAAAGCGTCCGATGAACTGCACCCATTCCCCGCGTTCATTTCCGTCGGGAGGCCAGAATGTGGCCAACGCTGCTACAGCCAGGATGGGAGCCAGCATCGCAAACTCAAAGCGAGATCGGCTCAGGAATCGGCGATGGTCCGACGCTGTGACAGAAGGCCCACCGCTTTGATCGGAAATTCGATCCGGGACACTCATGCCAGAATTTCGGCTACTACCCGCGACGGTTTTACGCTGGTCAGTTTCTGTTCCAAACCTTGAAACCTGTAATTGAGCTTGTGATGATCGAAGCCAAGCAGGTAAAGCAAAGTCGCGTGCAGGTCTCGAATTTCAACCGGGTCTTTCACGATTTCATAACCCATTTCATCGGTTACTCCGTGGGTGATACCGGGCTTCACCCCGCCGCCCGCTAACCATATTGTGAAAGCGCCTGGATTGTGATCGCGACCTACATACTTCATCTGCTGCCCGCCTCGGTTTTCTCTCATCGGCGTGCGCCCGAATTCTCCACCCCACACCACCAGAGTGTCTTCGAGCAAGCCACGTGATTTAAGGTCGGCAAGCAGCGCTGCCGTAGGCTGATCGACTTCGCGGCAACGGTCGTTAAAGCCCAGGTTCAAGGCCTCTTTGGCGTCGGCGCCATGAGAATCCCATCCCCAGTGATAAAGCTGGATGAATCGCACTCCTCGCTCCGCGAGACGTCGCGCTACCAGGCAATTGTTGGCAAAGCTGGTTTCGCCCGGTTTCGAACCATATTGCGCATGTACCGAATCAGGTTCCTTGCGAATGTCCATCGCATCGGTCGCGTCCATCTGCATGCGAAACGCCATCTCGTATTGCGCAATGCGTGTCACAGTCTCGGGATTTCCGAAGGCCGCATACGTCTGCTGATTGATGTCATCAATCGTGTCGAGCATGCTACGCCGCAACGAGCGGCTTACACCTGAAGGATTGTCGAGGTAGAGTACGGGTTCGCCGTGGGACCGGCACTGCACTCCCTGATACACGCTAGGGAGAAAACCGGAACTCCACAATTGTTTTCCGCCATCGGGCGATTTGCCGCCGGATAGCAACACGATAAAGCCGGGCAAATTCTGATTCTCTGTACCAAGCCCGTATATCACCCATGAGCCGAACGATGCATATCCGAGGCGCGGATTCCCAGTCTGCACCAGCAGTTGCGCCGGCGCGTGATTGAACTGGTCCGTGCGCATCGACTTGATGAAGCAGATATCGTCAGCGTGTTTCTCGATGTGTGGCAGACGATCCGAGATCCATTGACCGCTTTGTCCCGCCTGATGAAACGGGTACTGCGATCCGAGCAGCTTCGGAACGCCACTGATAAATGCAAATCTCTTTCCGGCCAAAAATGAAGCTGGACAATCTTGCCCATCGAGTCTCTTCAAATCGGGTTTATATTCGAACAACTCCAACTGGCTGGGAGCGCCGGCCATGTGCAGGTAAATAACGCGACGCGCTTTCGCTGGAAACTGAGGTGGCAGAGCAGCCAGAGGAGCCCTGGCATCGCGGCTGAAGTCCAGAGCGTAGTTTTCTGCTCCCGACGCTTTTGCCGAAGGAACAAGATTAGACGCCAGTGTTCCTAGAAACAGTGAGCCGAGGCCTCCGCCCAAATTCCGGAGAAAATGCCGCCTCGTCCTCGACTGCAGCAACATCAACTCAGCTTCGTTCGGCGATCCAGATCTGACTTGCCGATCGTCAAGGCTTCGGCCACCCATTTTCGATTCGCTCACAGTGATTACCTGGTCAAAGATGCATCAAGATTCATGAGAACGCCTGCCACGGCAGTCATGGCGGACAAATCCCTGGAACCGGCGCGTGTAGTCGCAGCGACCGGCTTCAAAGTCGATGTTGCGCTGGTTTTTTCGTAGAGGGCACGTAGCGCTGTCAATTCCTTATCAGTAAGGTTCCTCGACAGAATAAGCCGAGCTCCGTATCTGATGCGAGCATCTACGTTCCCTTCTTTGGCGATCATGCGCTCGGCCATTGCCTGCGCCGCTTCGAAGTACACGGGATCGTTCAGCGTGACCAACGCCTGCAGCGGAGTGTTGGTCGGAATGCGCCGCGCCAGACTCGTGTCGTGATCCGACGCATCGAAGGTGAGAAAGCTTGGGTAACCACTGGTCCTCTTTATATAGGTGTAAATCGCACGCCGGTAGCGATCCGGGCCAGTTGCGTCCTTCCATTTGCTGTCGTTGTAGACGGTATTCCACACTCCTTCCGGTTGTGGCGGCATTACTGGCGGACCACCCATCTTGTCCGACAGCAACCCGCTCGCCAGCAGTGCCTGATCCCGCACCATTTCCGCAGTCAATCTTTGCTGCGGTCCACGTGCCAGCAGGCGATTATGCGGATCTCTTTCGACAAGCTCGGGACTAGCCTTTGCGCTTTGGCGGTACGTCGCACTTGTGACCAACTCTCGTAAAAGAGCTTT
>Ga0335076_10005467_pt1 | contig 12837 bp, 11 predicted proteins | sample Lox_Sample_25_FD_206717 | JGI IMG/M metagenome (GOLD analysis project Ga0335076, IMG submission 206717) | Soil microbial communities from Loxahatchee National Wildlife Refuge, Florida, United States - Lox_Sample_2.5 | ecosystem: Environmental > Terrestrial > Soil > Wetlands | place: USA...
TAAAGGCGCCCCGGAAGCTCGAGGCAAACACTGCGCCGCTGACCGTTACCTGGCCTGCTGGTCCTGCCAGGCGAAGGCGAGCGGGGTCAGTGAGGTCAGGTCGATGGCCGGCTCGACCGTGGAGTAGGACTGCACGTTGTCCTGGAACACGGCCTTGTGCCCGTTGTAGGCGGCGTACGGCACGTCACCCGGGGCGTTCGCATTGCACCGGCGCATATTCGGCACGGTGCCGGTGGCGGCGAACGAGTTCGGCCCCTCCACGGTCGCCCCGGCCAGCACCGGCGGCTTCCCGTTGTGTGAGCCGACCAGATTGGTGACCTGGTGCTGCATGCAGTCCGGGAACACGGTGCCGTCCCCGACGATCAGCGAGACGCCCCACCCGTTACTGCCCAGGATGTTGTCCAGCCAGTGCTGTGCCCAGCCCGCGTAGACCGGGCGGCCGGTCAGCGCGTCGTACTCGTCGGCCATCACGGTCAGCCCGGCGCCGTGCGTGGTGGTGTCGTACTGATCCCAGGCGAAGCCGAACCGGAACGGGTCGCTGGACGCGGTGTGGATGCCCTTCTCGATCTGGCCGCGCAGGTTGGCCAGCAGCTGCGCCCGGGTCACCGCCAGGCCGCTGACGTGCTGGGCGCGCAGCGCCAGGTCCAGTTCGTAGTCGGCCAGCGCGCTCACGTCATACAGGTTCAGCGTGTCGGACAGCGCCTGCTTGCTGTGCATCCAGGCGCTGGCCCAGTGCGCGGCGGCACGCAGGTAGCCGGTGTCCGGGCGGCCCGCGTCGCGCAGCGCGATGGCCAGTTCGGTGGCACCCAGCATCATGTCGTCCTGCCAGCTCGTCTCCGGGTAGAAGTCGAACGGGATGGCCGTCATCAGCTGGCCCTTCCAGTGCGTGTTGGCCAGCGAGTACACCGTCTTCGCCTCGGTCAGGCAGCGGTCCGCATAAGCCGGGTCGGACTTATGGAACACCTGGTAGCAGAGCGCGAAGTCGGCGGTCAGCCGGCCGGCCAGGTTCGGGCTGAGCTGCGCGCCCGGCCGGGCGGCCCGGAACACCGGCGGGTGCCGGATGTACACGTACCGCGGGTTCGTCCCCTTGTAGTGGTCGTCGGCCTGGGGCAGTCGCCAGATGTCGTGGTCGCCGAAGTAGTAGTTGTTGGCCTCGCCGGTGCCGACCTGGTAGTAGAGCGTCTTGGTGTTCTGGTGCCACATCCGCTGCAGGAAGTCCATGCCGAACTTGGCCTCGCCGGTAAAGTCCGCGCTGGCCCCGGCGCCCATCTGGCCAGGGAACGACGCGATGCCCTGCAGCAGGATGGCCTCGGTGTAGCTGGTGGTCTCGACAAAGTGCAGGTAGTCGCCCGCGTCCCACCAGCCGCCGGTGGCGTTGATCCGCACCCCGGTCGCGTACTTGGCCAGGCTGCCCTTGAAGTCGCCGTTCTCGTCCACCGGCGGGGTCCGGTACGTCATCGCGCTGGCGTCGCTGCGGTGGCCGGGCGCGGTGCGCAGCGCGGTGTGGATGAAGTCCGGGCCGTCCCGCTCGTTCTGGTAGAAGTACAGCGCGTTGGCCAGCGGCTTGGCGTAGATCTGGGTGGCCGGGCCGACCGGGAACCAGGCCGAGGCGGCCGACGGGTCATTGAGGATGCCGACCCGGTAGCTGCCCGGCGTACGCAACCCGGAGAACCGGGCCGCCCACACCCAGCCGTACCGCTTGCTCCAGGCGCCGAGGTCGGTGGCGGCCCGCCCGGACGCGGCCACCGTGCAGGAGCCGGCCCGCACCACCACCCAGCGCAGCGCGCTGGCCGGCTTCGACTTCGTCATGATCTCGGCCTGCTTGACCGCCCCGGCCGGGTAGCCGACCTGGTCCACCCGGATCGCGGCGGCGGGCGCGCCAGCCGGCGTCCGGTGCGAGCCGGTGGTCAGCACCGAGCTGGGGTCGGGCTGGTGGCAGATCTTCTGCACCGTGGCTTTAGGCACGGGCGGCCCGCCTGCCGAGGGCGACGCGGCCTGCGCGCTGGCCGGGCCGGCCGGGCCGGCCGCCGCGCACAGCCCCAGCACCAACCCAAACGCGGCCACGGCCGCGGTTACCCGGGGAACCCGCAGAAGATCATTCATCGGGCCAGGCTAGGCCCGGGACAGCTGGCCCGACAATGCCCACGGGACGGGAGATTTTCCTCCCCCGTGGTCAGCCAGCAGAGCTCACTCCTGCGCGACGACCTGGAACGTGGCCAGGCTGGGATCGGCCGCGTAGGCGATCCGGCCGCCGTCGGCCACGGTCGCGCGCAGCGCGTCGAGCGCCGCGGCGGTGATCACCTCACCCGGGGCGAGCACCGGGACGCCGGGCGGGTACGGTGCCACCAGTTCGGCTGAGACCCGGCCGACGGCCGCGGGTGCAGCTAGCGTTCGATGGGGCAGGAAGAAAGCCTCACGGGGCGCGATGGCCGGCTCCGGCGTGACCAGCCAAGCCGCCGCGGGCAGGGGCCGCCTGGCCGGGCCGCGGTGCCGCCGCACCGCGGCAAGCAGGGTGTCGGTGAAGCGGGTCACCGTGTGCTCGTCGTCGGCCAGCGTCACGATGGGCACGATCGTGTCCCGGTCCGCCATCTCGACCGGCATCCCGGCCGCGATCAGGTCGGCCTCCACCGCGTTCCCGTGCGCCCCGGTGCCGGGCAGCAGCACGACCAGCTTGGTCGGCTCGACACCAGGCCCGTCCAGCACGTCCAGCCCGGGTTCGGCGCGGAGCCGCTGCTTGGCCACGGCCACCACGCGGAGCAGCCGGCCGCACAGCTCGGCGCCATCCCGGGCCAGCAGCGCCCGGGCCGCGTCGATGCTGGCCATGATCGCGCCCGCCGGGCTGGTGGTGTGCGTGGCCTCGAACGCCCGGTTCAGCCGGTCGCCGTCCAGCCGGCCTTCCCGGGCCAGCACCAGCGCGCCCTGGGTGTACGCGGGCAGCGCCTTGTGCGCGCTGGTCACCATGCCGTCCGCGCCCGCGGCCAGCGCGTGCGGCGGCAGGTCCGGGTGGAAGCCGAGATGCGCGGCCCAGGCCGCGTCCACCAGCAGCGGCACCCCGGCCCGGTGCGCCGCGGCGGCGTGCCCGGCCAGGTCGCCGGTGGTGCCGACGTAGGACGGGTCGCCGAGGAACACCGCGCAGGCGTCCGGGTGCGCGGCCAGTGCGGCCTCGACCGCGGCCACCGGGACCGGCCCGGGCAGCCCGGTCGCCGGGTCCACCTCGGGCAGCACCCAGACCGGGTCCAGGCCGGCCAGCACGATGCCGAGCAGCAGCGACCGGTGCAGCGCCCGGGTGACCACGATCGGCTGCCCGGGCTGGCCGGCCGCCAGGGCCAGCGCCTGGTTGCCGTGCGTCGAGCCGGCCACCGAGAACCGGCACCAGTCCACGCCCCACAGCTGCGCCGCCCGCCGCTCCCCCTCGGCCAGCAGCTGGTCGGCGTGCTTGATGGTGTCCAGCCCGCCGTACAGCGGCGCGTCGCCCGCGGTCACCGTGCCGGTCAGGTCGGTGCGCTGCTTGTGCCCGGGCACGCTCATCGGGTTGAGCAGCCCGGCGTCGGCCTGTTCGGTGACCCGTAGCCAGGCGTCCAGCAGCGGCGCGTCACCGCGCAGTTTGAGGGGGTCCCTGGTGCCGTCCGTCCCGGTCACGCTCACGCCGCCGGGGCCGGGGCGCCGGGCTGGTGCCGGTAGAACTCGACGTGCTCCGGCGGCAGCGGCGTGTTGCCCAGGATCAGGTCGGCGGCCTTCTCCGCGGTCATCATCACCGGCGCGTAGATGTTGCCGTTGGTGATGTACGGCATGACCGAGGCGTCCACCACGCGCAGCCCGCCCAGGCCATGCACCCGCATGCTGGCCGGGTCGACCACGGACGTATTGCCGGTGCCCATCTTGGCCGTGCACGACGGGTGCAGTGCGGTCTCCGCATCCCGGCGCACCCAGTCCAGGATCTGCTCGTCGCTGGACACGTCCGGGCCAGGCGACAGCTCGCCCGCGTTGAACTCGTCGAACGCGGGCTGGTTCAGGATCTTCCGGGTGACCCGGATGGCTTCGCCCCACTCCTTGCGGTCGGTCGGCGTGGACATGTAGTTGAACCGGAGCGCCGGGTGCACCTCGGGGTCGCGGGACACGATCCGCACCGTGCCGCGGGAGTCGGAGTACATCGGGCCGACGTGCACCTGGTAGCCGTGCCCGCCGGCCGGCTGGGACCCGTCGTAGCGGATCGCGATGGGCAGGAAGTGGTACATCAGGTTCGGGTAGGCCACCTCGTCGTTGCTGCGGATGAACCCACCGCCCTCGAAGTGGTTGGTCGACCCGGGGCCGCTGCGCAGGAACAGCCACTTCGCGCCGACCATGGGCCGGTTGCGCATTTTCAGTGCCGGGGCCACCGAGACCGGCAGCTTGGACCCGTACTGCACGTACACCTCGAGGTGGTCCTGCAGGTTCTCGCCCACCCCGGGCAGGTCGGCCACGACGTGGATGCCCAGCCCGCGGAGCAGGTCCGCGCTGCCCACCCCGGACAGCTGCAGCAACTGCGGGGTGTTGATGGCGCCGCCGCACAGGATGATCTCGTCGCCGCGGACCAGCCGGGCCGCGCTGCCGCCCCCGGCACTGCGGCTGACCGCGCCGCCGGTAACGCCGCCTTGCCGGTACTCCACGCCGACCGCCCGGCGACCCTCGAAGATGATCTTGGTGACGAAGGCCCGGGTGGTCACGTCCAGGTTGCGCCGGTTCATTACCGGGTGCAGGTAGGCGCGCGCCGCGCTCAGCCGCCGGCCACGGGAGATGTTCCGGTCGAACGCCGCGAAACCCTCCTGCTGATACCCGTTCACGTCCTTGGTCAGTGGATACCCGGCCTGCTGCACGGCCCGGAAGAAGGCCTGGAACAGCGGGCTGGTGGCTGGCCCGCGCTCCAGGATCAGCGGGCCGTCGCCGCCGCGGTACTCGTCCGCCCCGGCCAGGCAGGTCTCCATCTTCTTGAAGTACGGCAGGCAGTGCGCGTAGTCCCAGTCGGCCATCCCCGGGTCGGCCGCCCAGCGCTCGTAGTCCAGCGGGTTGCCGCGCTGGAAGATCATGCCGTTGATGCTGCTGGAACCGCCGAGCACCTTGCCCCGGGCGTGGTAGATGCTGCGCCCGTTCAGCCCGGGCTCCGGCTCGCTCTTGTAGCCCCAGTCGTAGAACCGGTTGCCAATCGGGAAGGTCAGCGCGGCGGGCATGTGGATGTACACGTCCCACGGGTAGTCCGGGCGGCCCGCCTCCAGCACCAGCACCCGGGTCCGCGGGTCGGCGGACAGCCGGTTGGCCAGGGCGCTGCCCGCGCTGCCGCCACCGACGATGATGAAGTCGTACTCCGCTGGAGCCATCTGCCCGCCTCCTGCCGTCGCCCGCACCCACCGGCGGGCAGATTCGTACAATAACGGGATCTACCTGCGGCTGGCCTGTGCGATCCGGGGGGATGCTGGCGCGGGGCGGCCCAGACACGGGGGTATTTGCCACGTTCGTGCAGATCATCCAGGGCCGGATCGGCGATGCCGCCGCGGCCCGGCTGCTGGACGAGGAGATGTCACTGCCGGACGACGTCAGGTTCCTCGATCCGCACCAGCCCTGGTTCGCCTCCCGGCACTGACCGGGTGGCGTGCGGGCGCCGCCCGGGCGCAAGCCAGCCGGGCGGCCGGGCTACCCTGCCCAGGTGGCAACGCCTGAGCACGAGCCCGCCCCCAGCCGGCCCGACCAGCCTCCGCACCCCGGCGCGACGGTCTACCGGCAGGCCCGCTTCCGGCTGCCGCCCGGCGGCACCGAACTGCTGCTGATCCGCCACGGTGAGTCCGAAGCGGCCTACCTGGAAGAACCGTTCCCGCTGGTCGACGGGCATGCCGACCCGGAACTCGCGGCCAACGGCCGAGCCCAGGCCGAGCTGCTCGCGGACCGGCTGGCCAAGGGCCCGGTCGACGCGATCTACGTGACTACGCTGCGCCGTACCGCGCAGACCGCGGCGCCGCTGGCCCAGCGGCTCGGCCTGACTCCGCAGGTCGAGAAGGACCTGCGCGAGGTCAACCTGGGCGAGTGGGAGGCCGGCCTGTTCCGCAAGAAGGTGGCCGAGAACCATCCCATCGCCCAGCGGATGTGGACCGAGGAACGCTGGGACGTCATCCCCGGCGCCGAGCCAGCCCCGGCGTTCGCCGCCCGGATCGAAGGCGCGATCAAGCGGATCGCCGCCGCCCACCCGGACCAGCGGGTCGCGGTCGTGGTGCACGGCGGGGTGATCGGCCAGGCCCTGGCCCTGGCCACCGGGTCCCGCCCGTTCGCCTTCCTGGGCGCCGATAACGGGTCCATCTCCCGGCTGGTCGTCACGCCGCAGCGGTGGATCCTCCGCGGCTACAACGACACCGCCCACCTGGAGCCCGGCTACTCCCCCTGACCGGCGGCGCCGGTGAGGGCGGCCTTGCCGCGGACCACGGTGTTGACCAGCTCCCCGATCTCGGCGATGGAGATCCGGATCCGGTCGCCTTCGCGCAGCGTGAACGGCAGGTCCGGGACCAGGCTGGTGCCGGTAGACAGCACCGCACCCGCCGGGAACTCGTCCTCGCGGAACAAGAACCGGGCCAGCTCGGCCACGGTCCGGCGCAGCTCCCGGGTGCTGGCCTGGCCGGCCCAGGCGGCCACGCCGTCCCGGGTGATCGTCATGCCCATGCTCAGGTTGTGCGGGTCCGGCACCTCCCAGGCGGGCCGGATCCACGGCCCGACCGCGCAGCCGCCCAGGTAGATCTTGGCCTGCGGCAGGTACAGCGGGTTCTCCCCCTCGATCGACCGGGAGCTCAGGTCGTTGCAGATCGTGTAGCCGACCGGCTCGCCCGCCGCGTTCAGCACCGCGGCCAGTTCCGGCTCGGGCACGTTCACCGCGGAGTCGGCCCGCACGCTGACCCTGGCGCCCGGCCCGGCCACCCGCCAGGCCGCCGACTTGAAGAACAGTTCCGGGCGGGCCGCGTCGTACACCTTGTCGTAGATGTCCGCCGAATCCTCGCTCTCCACGACCCGCGCGCTCCTGGACCGCTCGTAGGTGACCCCGGCCGCCCACACCTCGGTCCGCCCGTCCAGCGGCGCGAGCAGGCTGGCCGGGTCGAACCGCACCGGCTCGAACGGCGGGTCCCCGTCGGCCTGGCCGGTGCACAACTCGCGCACCGCCAGCACCGGCAGGGCGAGCAGGTCGGCCATGGTGGCGATCCCGGGCAGCCCCCTGACCTCGCCGTCCTCCAGCACACCGACCCGCGGCGCACCGCCGGCCGCGCGGAACCTGATCAGCTGCACCTGCGGTCTCCTTCCGCTGCCGCGGCCCGGCGGTCAGCGTATGGCCTGCCCCGGCCCGGGGGCTACCGGGGCGCCGGGCTCGGCCCGGGCCATCTCGCGGCGCCGCACCAGCCACCGCCGCAGCATGAAGTACCCCAGCAGGATCAGCGCCACCACGCCGAACACGACCAGCCGGGTGCCGCTGTACCGGACCGGCTGGAGGCTGTACCGGCTCACCGACACGGTGCCGTTCCCGCCGATGGCCAGGCCGAAGCTGATCGCGGTGGCACCGCGCGGCACGGCCGGCGTGTCCCACGACGCCTGGGCCCACGCATCGGCGGCCGGCATCGCCGAACTGGTGGTCCAGTACACCCAGTTGCCGACCGTGGTCCGGTAGTACAGGTCGAACCGGACCGGCCGGCTGGCCCGGTAGAACTCGGCCACGCTGTACCGCTGGCCCGGCCGGGCCGGCGGCGCGCACTGACCCAGGTCCAGCGTGGGCAGCAGCTTGGCGTCCCCGGACGCCCAGCCGGTCATCCGGACGGTCTCCGCGCCGGCGCCGCCTTGGCCGCCGGCCGGCTGGTAGCTGAACTGGGCCGTGTTCGAGCCGTACCGGGCGGTCTGGAAGCAGGCGGGCACGCCGCCCGGGCCCCGGGCGGCCAGCGCGGCGTTGCTGATCCCGGGGCCGCCGATCGGCGGCGGCGTCGGGCCGGCCACCAGCGGCCGGACCGGCCCGCCCGCCACCTGGCGCACGGTCCGCACGCTGACCCCGTGGCTGGCCTGCCCGGCCAGCCAGGCCAGCACGCTGCCCAGTTCGGGTTTGGTGACGCCCAGCGCACAGTCCCGGGCGCACACGTCGTGGATGTTGAAGATGATCCAGCCCCCGCCACGGCGCTGCGCACCGGTCACGATGGACTCGAATGTGGCCGGGGTCCACCGGGTACCCACCGAGGCCACCTCGATCGGCGCGCGGAGCAGGTACGGATTGTGCGGCGGGATCGTCTCCGCCCAGCCACACGAGCCGCACAGCCCGGCGCCGCGCAGTTCCCCGGCGCCCAGCCCGGTGTTGTACCCGCACCGCTGGACCAGGCCCTGCAGCGCCTTGGTCACCTCGGCGAACGGGTAGGCGAAGTCGGTGACCTGCATCCCCCACCGGGTCAGGTTGACCCGGTCCTGGCAGATCTCCCGCTGCGCCTCGGCGGCGGGCAGCTTGGTCAGCGGCACGTGCAGCACGGTCAGCCCGCCGATCTCGTTGCCGTCCGCGGCCAGCGTCCGCACGTCCTGCAGCGTCAGGTAGGGCGCCTGCGCGCAGCCCGGATCGGTGTCCGGCACGCAGACCAGGCCGGAGGGCACGTAGTAGGTCGCGTGCATGTGGTACTGGCGGAAGATCGGCAGCGCGCCCATCTGGTTGGCGAAGCCGCCGCCCCAGGTGAAGCTGACCACGGTACGGGCCGGCGGCCCGGCCGCCGCCGCGGCCACCGGGGCCCCGGCCAGACCGAGCACACTGAGCACACCGAGCAGCACGGCCGCGAGCAGCGCCGCCGCGCCACGGGCATGTCGCTGGAGCGCCCCCCGGACTGCCACAGCTATAACATTAGCCGCCCGGGAACAATCGGCCGGGCAGGCCACGGCCCGGTTTCGATGGCATACGCTCCGGTGATAACACATCGACAACCGTCAGCCCGGTTGGTGGGGGCGGAATGTCCAGCTGGTTCACCACGAACATTGAGCAAACAGGACGGCTTCCGCTGTTCTGCTTCTTTGTCGCGTTCGTGGCCGGTTTCGGGTTCATCCGGCTTTCCGTCCGGATGATCCGGGCCAACGTCCGCTGGTGGCCGGGCAACGTCACGCCGGGCAACCTGCATGTGCACCACATGGTGTTCGGCGTCGTGTTCATGCTGGTCGGCGGCGTCACCGGCATCGTCGCGCCGGGCGGGTCGCTGGACTGGCGGGCCGGCGCGGCCGCCCTGTTCGGGCTGGGCGCCGCGCTCGTGCTGGACGAGTTCGCGCTGATCCTGCACCTGAAGGACGTGTACTGGAGCAGCGATGGGCGGCTGTCGGTGGAGGCGGTGTTCGTGGCGCTGGGCGTCACCGTGCTGCTGCTGCTCGGCGTCGTCCCGTCGGTCGTGCCCACCCCGGGCGACCAGCACGCGAGCCCGGTTGAGGCCATCATCGGCCTGACCGTCAGCGTCCTGCTCACCTTCGGCCTGTGCGCGGTCACCCTGCTCAAGGGCAAGATCTGGACCGGCCTGTTCGGCCTGTTCCTGTTCCCGCTGCTCATCGTCGGCGCGATCCGGCTGGCCCGGCCCGGCTCACCGTGGGCCCGCTGGCGCTACCAGAACAAGCCGCACAAGCGGGCCCGGGCCGCGCGCCGGGAGCGGCGGTGGCGCCAGCCGGTGGTCCGGTTCCGGGTCCGGCTGGAGGATTTCGTGTCCGGCCTGCAGGACCGCCCCGACCCGCAGCCGCTCAGCCAGCCCGAAAAGTCCAAATCGAAATAACCTGCCGAACGCCATCAGCTGGTTTCCCTGAGCACGCCCTTAGGTCTGGCTGCCTGGCCGAACGCCATTACCTGGTGCCCCCGAGCACGGCCTGGGTCTGGGTTACCTGGGCAGCCAGCCGGCCGGTGTCGTCGAGCAGATTGGTCTGCACCACGATGACGGTCCGCCCGGTGTGCAGCGGCCGGGACACCGCGGTGACGACACCGTCCCGCACGCCGCGCAGGAACACCGTCGAGGAGCTCATCGTCGCGGTCTGCGCGCCGGGCGGCAGGTTCAGGTAGGCACACAGCCCGCCGAGACTGTCGGCCAGGCTCATCAGGGCGCCGCCGTGCATCAGGCCACTGGTCGTGCACAGCCGCTCTGACCAGGCCAGATGGCCCCTTACCTCGGTGGCATCGACGCTGTCGAGCTCGATGCCCAGGGTGGCCGCGAACGGCATGACCGGCAGCTGGCTCTCGTCTGTCACGGCGCTCACCGTACTCCCGCGGCATGGAACACCGCCCCGGCCTGCATGGTTCTACTTAGTGGAAGTCATGACTAAGAAGAACATTGCGAAATGCGTGACCTGCGGGGACGAACTGCATCCCGAGCGGGCCAGGAAATACAACTACTGCATGTCGCCGGAGTGCCAGGCGAAGAACCTCAAGGGCCTGACCATGGTGGCCGTCGGGGTGAACAAGTCGGCCGAGCAGTACCTGCTGCTGGACGAGGAGACCAAGGCGGATCTGGCCGACGGCAAGTATCACGACCAGCGCCGCGGCACATTCGGCCGCACCGCGCCAGCATCCAGCCCACCAGCTCCGGCGGCCACCCCACCAGCCCCGGCATCCCCATCAGAATCATCCACCCGGCGAGCACCGGCGGTCCGGCGGGCCACAGGCGCCGCGCCGCGGCCCAGCCGGCCAGCACCGCGCCGCCCGGCGGGGCCGCGCCAGCCGGGTACGGCGTCCCAGCGCCGGCTGGCCGTGCTGTACAACCAGCAGGGCCTGCGCCCCGATGAGATCGCCAGCAAGCTCGGCCTGACCCGGTACGAGGTGACCCAGATCATCCTGGCCGCCCGCACCCAGGGCACGCTCTAACCGCCAGAAAGGTTCAGCCACAGCCGCGCCCGGCCGTCCGGCACCACGTGAATGAAACGCTCATGCGCACCAGACCGCCTGAATGAAACATCCACGTGGCTGGGAGGGGCGCCCGTCAGGCGGTCGGTGGCTGGGAGAGGCGCCCGTCAGGCGGTCGGCTAGTCGAATTCGGCGCGGACGCCGAGCAGGCGGACCGGGCGGCGCCGGGTGAACCGGTCCAGCGCCTCCAGCGCGGCCCGCTCGATGGCCGCCGGGTCCGCGGTCGGCCCGCCCAGCGTGCGCGAGTGGGTGCCGGTCTGGAACGGGGCGTACCGCACCTTGACCACGACCCGGACGGCCGGCCGCTGCTCGGCCGCCACGTCATCGGCCACCTGGTGGGCCAGCCGGATCACCTCGGCCCGCACCTCAGCCCAGTCGGCGATGTCCTGCTGGTAGGTCACCTCCCGGCCGCGGGAGCGGGCCAGGTACGGCTCGCTGGACACCGGCGAGTGCGAGATGCCCCGGGCGACCAGGATCAGCCACGGCCCGGACGCCGGGCCGAACTCGGCGGCCAGCACGTCCGGGTCGGCGCCGGCCAGTTCGCGGACCGTGCCGATGCCGAGCACGGCCAGCCGCCGCGCGGTCTTGGCACCGATCCCCCACAGCGCGTCGGTCGGCCGGTCGCCGAGCACGTCGTACCAGTTCTGCTGGGTCAGCCGGAACACTCCGTCCGGCTTGCCGAACCCGGTGGCCAGCTTGGCCTGCAGCTTGTTCTGGCCGATGCCGACCGAGGCGTGCAATCCGGTCCCGGCCAGGATCCGGGCCGCGATGTCCCGGGCCACCTGCTCCGGATCGTCGGCCGGCACGGCCAGGAACGCCTCGTCCCAGCCCAGCACCTCGGTGGTCCAGCCGGTGTCCCAGAGGATGGCCATCACCTCGGCCGACGCCGCCTCGTACGCTGCCTTGTCCACCGGCAGGAACACGCAGTCCGGGCAGCGCCGCGCCGCGGTCCGCAGGGCCAGGCCGGAGTGCACCCCGTACTGCCGCGCCTCGTAGGACGCGGTGCTGACCACACCCCGCTTGGCCGGGTCCCCGTCGCCGCCGACCACCACCGGGCGGCCGCGCAACTCAGGGTGGCGCAGCACCTCGACGGCCGCGATGAACTGGTCCAGATCGACGTGCAGCACCCAGGGCCTGGCGGCCGGCTCCGGCCCGGCCGGTGTGCTGATCACGCTTGACGCCTGCCCACCGCCGGGCCCGATCATGCCTGGCGGGCGTTGACTTGCGCTTTCGCTGCCTGGATCTTGGTGTTAACCGGGCCCGGGTGGCCGGACCGTCCCGGGAAGAAAAGAAAATCGCCTAGAGTTTCGTTCTAGACGGTCAAAACAAAGGGACCTAAGCGGCCCCAGATAAGGCGCATTATAAAGAAAGGGAGGCCGGTTGTCAAACGGAGAAGCCGACCTTGAGCAGAGTTACATCTCAATGCTCTATGGCAGGCTCGACGACCTCCGGGACCGGGCGTCGGGCCGGCTGTCCCAGGTGCTGCTGGAAACCGGTGGGACGCCTGCGGCCAGGTCAGAGCGCGACTCTTTCGTGGAGATGTACTCACGGCGGATCACCCAGCTCGACGCGGCGGAAAACGGGCTGTGCTTTGGCCGGCTGGATCTGTCCGAGGGCGACCGCCGTTATATAGGCCGGATCGGCATTCTCGACGACACCGACGATTATCAGGCGCTGCTGGTGGACTGGCGGGCGCCCGCGGCGCGCCCGTTCTACATCGCTACCGCGTTCTCGCCCGAGGGTGTGCTGCGCCGCCGTCATATCCGCACCCGGCAGCGCACCGTGACCGGGGTGGACGACGAGGTGCTCGACTTCGACGGCGACGCCTCATCGGCCGGCGTCCCCGCCGGGCACACCGGGCTGACCGGCGAAGCGGCCCTGATCGCAGCGCTGTCCGCGACCCGGACCGGCCGGATGACCGACATCGTGGAGACCATCCAGGCCGAGCA
>Ga0335076_10005469_pt1 | contig 12836 bp, 13 predicted proteins | sample Lox_Sample_25_FD_206717 | JGI IMG/M metagenome (GOLD analysis project Ga0335076, IMG submission 206717) | Soil microbial communities from Loxahatchee National Wildlife Refuge, Florida, United States - Lox_Sample_2.5 | ecosystem: Environmental > Terrestrial > Soil > Wetlands | place: USA...
CTGGGCCAGCGGGTTGTACGGCGCGATCGCGTGCCCGAACACGGCGCAGACCACCCAGAACAGCAGGATGCCCGCGCCGGCGAAGAACGCCGGCCGGCGCAGCAGCAGCCGCCACCGGGTCGGCGTGGCCCGGCGCGCGGCCGCCACCGCGGCCGCCCCGGTCGGCCCGAGATACCCGCCGGCGCGATCGATCGGAGCGACCGGATCAACGGCCGACGCCGCGCCCGGCTCGGTCGGCTGCGGCACTGGGCCGCTCACTCCGTGCCGCCAAGGCGGAGCCGCGGGTTGAGCACGGTCAGCAGCAGGTCCGCGATCAGCGTGGCCACCACGTAGACCACGCCGATGACCAGGACCCCGGCCTCCAGCATCGCGTAGTCCTTGGCTTGCGCGGCCTTGTAGATGAGGTTCCCGAGGCCCTGATAGTTGAACAGCGTCTCCACCACCACCAGGCCGCCGATCAGGTACCCGGTCTGGGTCGCGATGACCGTGATCGTCGGGAGCAGCGAGTTACGCAGCACGTGCCGCCGGATCACGGTCGTCTGCGGCAGCCCCTTGAGTACCGCGGTCCGGGCGTAGTCCGAGTTGAGCGCCTCGATCGTCCCCGCCCTGGCCATACGGGCAATGTAGCCGAACAATACCAAAACGAGCGGTATTGCCGGCAAGATCAGGTGCCGGAACTGGTCCAGGTCTCCCGCGCCCGCCCCCGCCGAAGCGGTCACCGGCAGCGCCTTCAGGGTCACGCCGAACACCACGATCAGCACGATGCCGGACACGAACTCGGGCACGCTGGACAGTGAAAGCCCGGTCACGGAGATGACCCGGTCCGCCGTGCGGCCCTCGTAAAGCGCGGCGATCACGCCGCCGGCAATGCCGAGCGGCACCACGATGACGAACGCGAGCGCGGCCAGCTTGACCGAATTGATCAGCGCGGCCCGGACGAACGGCTCGACCGCGCTGCGATACGCGTACGAGGTGCCGAAGTTTCCGTGCAGCAGCCCGCCGAGCCAGCTCAGGTACCGGGTCAGCAGCGGCCGGTCGACGCCGAGCTGGTGATCGAGGCTCTGCACGGCGCTGTTCGCGGCGAACGGACCGAGGACGGCCCGGCCGGGATCGCCGGGGAGGATCTGGCCCGCGAAGAACACGATCAGGCTCAGCAGCAACAAGGTCAGTACCATCAAGCCGAGGCGCCTAAGAAGGAACGCTGCCATCGCTGGACTCCTCAGTGCTGGCCGCCTCGGGGACCTTGAGCCGCCTCACGCGGAACGCCCTCGAACGGCAGAGCCTAGCTCAGTTATAGATGGGCGAGCAATTGATGACGATCACGCCCAACGGAAGTGACCTGACTGTTACGCAGGTCGTCGCGGCTGCCCGGCATGGTGAGGCGGTAGCGCTCGCCCCCGAGGCGATAGCGCGCATGCGGCAGGCGCGCGCCGTGGTGCAGGAGGTGCTCGACGGGGGCGAGCCGGTATGCGGCCTGACCGCGGGCGACCCGAGCCAGCTGGCCCCGGCCGCCTAGCCGGCCTCGGCGCCCGCATCGGCCCCGCGCCGTGGCCCGCTACACCGTGACCCGTTAACAACGGGCCGGCTGAGCCCGGCCGGCTCAGCCGGCCAGGGCCTGGCTCAGGTCGGCGATCAGCTCGTCGCCGTCCTCCAGGCCGATCGACAGCCGCAGCAGGCCGTCGCTGACGCCGGCCGGGGTGCCTGCGGTGGTGCAGTGGGTCATCCGGGCCGGCTGCTCGATCAGCGACTCCACGCTGCCCAGCGACACCGCGAGGGTGAACACCCTGGTGCGTTCGCACACCCGGCCCGCGGTGTCGGCGTCACCATGCAGTTCCGCCGACACCACCCCGCCGAACCCGCCGGACATCTGCTTGCTGGCCAGCAGGTGGCCGGGATGGCTGTCCAGCCCGGGGTAGTGCACCCGCCGCACCGCCGGGTGCCCGGCCAGGAATTCGGCGATCCGCTGGCTGCTCGCGCAGATCTGGCGCATCCGCACCGGCAGCGTCTTGATCCCGCGCCGCACCAGCCAGGCTTCCTGCGGGGCGGCCGCCGTGCCCAGCATGCCGACGTGCCGGCTGATCGTGGCGCCGGTCTCGGCCGCGGCGGCGACGACCGCGCCGCCGGTGATGTCGGAGTGACCGCCGAGGTATTTGGTGGTGGAATGGATCACCAGGTCCGCGCCCAGCGCGAGGGGCTGCTGCAGGCACGGCGAGGCGAAGGTGCTGTCCACTGCCAGCAGCGCGCCGGCCTGGTGCGCCAGGCCGGCCACGGCGGCGATGTCGGTGATCTTCAGCAGCGGGTTGGACGGGGTCTCCGTCCACACCAGCGCGGTTTCCGGCCGGATCGCGGCGGCCACCGCGTCCAGGTCGCCCATGTCCACCGCGGTGTAGGCCAGGCCCCACCGCGGGTACACCTCGTGGACCAGGTCCCAGGTTCCGCCGTAGACGTTGTCCGGGATGACCAGGTGCGCACCGGACCGGCACAAGGCCTGGATGACGGTGGTGCACGCCGCCATGCCGGAGGCGACCGCGACGGCCGAGGCGCCGTTTTCCAGGGTCGCCAGGCACTCTTCGAGAGCGGCCCGGGTGGGGTTGGCGATGCGCGAATAGTCCCAGCCGGATTCGACCGGCCGGGCGTGCGGCCGCACGAAGGTGGAGACCTGGTAGACCGGAGTGGTCACCGAGCCGTTGTGCCGGGCCGGGTCGTGGCCGGCGTGCACGGCGCGGGTGGCGAACGCAGTCATAACACCTCTCCCAGGTCCATGGATTCGCGGTACCACCGGTAGTACCAGCGGCCGATGATCTCCTGCTCGGTCGGCACCAGCACCCCCCCGTTCGCGTAGGCGCGGGATCTCATGTTCGGCTGGCACCGTTCCGAGGCGGCGAAGTCCTGCTCGTTGACCCGGTGGAACAACTCGACGGTGTCGTCGAGGTCGCGGCCGGCGACCGTTTCCGGCGGGAAGAGCCACTCGCACACCACCGTGGTGAGCTCCGGGCTCACCGGCTGGAACCGGTGCGCGATGACGTGGTCCGGCAGCAGCGAGAGGAAGCAGTTGGGCCGGATGACCATTCCGTAATACCTGCGGTCGTCGCGGTCCTCCAGGCCCGGCAGCCGGGGCAGGATCGCGGTGCCGCTGACCGAGAACGAGGCCTTGTCCCCGGCAAAGTAGTAGCCGTCGGTCTCGTAGGTCGCGTCCGTGCCGCCGGTGAGGTTACGGAACTGGGGCAGCGTGCTCACCAGTGCGGGGTGGATGGTGCTGCAGTGGTAACACTCCTGGAAGTTCTCCATGATGATCTTCCAGTTCGCCGCCACCGGGTAGTCCACCCGCCGCCCGGCTACCAGCCCGGCCAGGCCGTAGCGGGCGAACCGGGCCCGGTCCCCGCCGAGCCGGCAGTCGATCTGCGGCCACACCTGCTCCCCGGCCGGCCCGGGGTCCTCGGCCAGGTTCAGCCAGACCAGCCCGTGCCACTCGGCCAGGTGCACCGGGTGCAGGCCGTACCCGGCCTTGTCGGCGGCGGCCATGGACCGCCAGTTGGGCGCGCTCATCAGGCTGCCGTCAAGACGGTAGGTCCAGGAGTGGTACGGGCAGCGGATCGACCGGCCGACGTCTCCGCTGTCGGTCGGGCACAGCGTGGAACCGCGATGCCGGCAGACGTTGAGGAAGGCGCGCAGTCGCCGGTCGCGGCCGCGGACCACGATGACGTTCTCGCGGCCCACGGTCGCCCGGACGAACCGGCCCGGGGCCGGCACGTCCTCCGGCCGGCACGCGTACAGCCACTGCCGCTCGAAGATGTTCCGCAGCTCCCGCTCGAAGATGGCCGGTTCGGTGTAGTACCTGCCGGGCAGGGTCGGCAGGAAGACCGAGGACGGGGCCATGGTCATGGCGTGCTCCCTTGGACGTCGCCGGGCGAGGCCTGGGCCGCCAGGGAGAACCGGAAATCCGACGGGAAGTCCGGGTCGCGGACCGCGGGCCGGTCCATCGAGAACGCGTCGATCGGGTAGCCGGTCCGGCCGTCGACCGCCAGGTCGGCCAGGATGTGGCCGATCAGGCCGGCGAACTTGGCGGCGTGCCCGGCACCGACGAACACGGCGATCCGCGGCTGACCAGGGACCGTGTCCAGGATGAAGTTCCGGTCCGCGGTGAGGTCGTACACGCAGGCCTTGCTGGCCAGTTCCGGGCCGACCGCGCCGGGCAGGTAGCGGGCCAGGAACTCGGCCACCTCCGCGGTCTGCCCGGGGTCGGGCTCGAACCGGCGGGTCTGCTGGGTGACGAACCGGCCGGACATGTCCCGGGCGGCCTTCACCGCGGCCTCGCCGTACACCGGGAAGCCGTAGAACGTCCGGTCCTGGCCGTGGAAGATCCAGACCGGGAACCGGTCCGGCGCGAAGGGCCGCAGGTCGGGGGCGGCGAAGTAGGTCACCTGCTCCTGGGTCAGGGTGAGCGGTAGGGCCAGGCCGAGCCCGGCGGTCACGGTCTCGGTCCACGAGCCGGCGCAGATGGTGAGGGTCCCGGCGGCGAAGACGTCGCCTTCGGTGGTCACCTCGACGCGGTCGGCGAAGGGCACGATCTTGCGCACCGGCGCCCGGTCCAGGAACGTCGCGCCAAGCGCCCGCGCCCGGGAGATGTGCGCCGAGTTGACCCGCCGGATGTCGAGAATGCCCGATTCGGCCTGGTAGAGGCCGACGACATCGGCCCCCGCCCGCCACTGCGGCCAGCGGGCCCGCACGTCGGTTCCGTCCACCAGCTGATACGCGTGCCCCTGCCCGGCCAGTGCGCGGGCGTAGCTGCCGATCTCGGCGTTACCGGGGCCGTCGTTGGGTGCCAGGTGCAGGCCGCCGGTGATGCGCACCAGCTCCAGGCCGGTCTCCCGTTCCAGGTCGCGCACGTGCTGGTAGGCTGCGCGGGTCAGCGAGGCGTACTCAGCGGTGTGATACGAGTGCCGGATGATCCGCGAGTGGTCCTCGGACGCGCCCCGGTCATGACCCAGCCGGTACTGCTCGAGGGCCAGGACGCGGTGGCCGCCACCGCGCCGGGCCAGCCAGTAGGCCGCGGCGCTGCCGATGCCGCCGGCGCCCAGGACGATGTGCTCGTAGCGGCTGTTCATCTGGCGTTCAGCTCGATGCTCATGCCTCACCTTCGGCGACGGTCCCGATGTATCGCAGCTTAAGCGGGGTTACGCCACGTCTGCTACGGAGTCGGCGCCGCGGTAGTGCCGGAGTCGCCCGCCCCGGGACGAGACCCAACCCTGCTCGCGGAGCCCGGCATCCAGGACCTGTATAACAGCGAGATGGACAGGTCGCCCCTCCAGGAGCCGTTCATGTCTGCTATTGACGGGTTTGTGATCGCGCCGAAGCCGACGGCGCATTTCGGCGTCGGCGCGATCGAGCAGCTGCCGCCCATCGTCCGCGCTACCGGCGCGGAAGCTGTGGTCGTAGTGACCGATGAGGCGCTGGCGTCGGCGCCGGCGGTGGCCACGGTCCGGGCCGTGCTGGCCGATGCCGGCCTGCCGGCCCGGATGTTCTCCGGCGTGCACCCGAACCCCACCACCGACGACGTGGCCGCGGGCGCCGCCGCGGTGGCCGAGGTGGCCGCGGGCGCCGCCGCCGTCGTCGAGGCCGCCGCTGTCGCCGCGACCCTGAGACCTTCTGCGCCCCTCGCTGCCCCGTCCGCCCCGGCCGATCCGGCCGCCTTCGTCTACAGCGCCGCTCCGTCTCCGGCCGCCTCCCCCAGGCCGGGCGTCTGTCCGGCTACCCGGATCGCGCTGGTTGCGGTGGGCGGGGGGTCGCCCATCGACGCGGCCAAGGGGATCGCGATCGCCGCGGTGAACCCGGAGCGCGGCCGGGACCTTGACTACCGCCGGAGCTTCACCGTCCCGGCGCTGCCCATCGTGGCGGTGCCCACCACGGCCGGGCCGGGCGCGGAGACCAATGCCTTCGGCGTGGTGACCGACCCGGCGGCCCGCCGCAAGTTCTACGTTGGCCACGCGAGCTCGATGCCGGCCGCCGCCATCCTCGACCCGGCGCTGACCGTGGGGCTGCCGCCGGCGATGACCGCCGTGACCGGCCTGGATGCCCTGACCAGCGCACTGGAGTCCTACCTGTCGGTACGTCCCAACCCGTGGTCGGACGGGATCGCGCTGCAGGCGATCCGGATGATCGCAAGGCACTTGCCACGCGCCTGCGCGGACGGCACGGACCTGGCGGCCCGGTCCCAGATGCTGCTGGCCGCGCACATGGCGGGTGTCGCGATAGCCAACACCGGCCCCGGCCCGTGCCGCGCGATCGGTCATTCGCTCGGCGGCCGCTGGGGCGTCGCGGACGGGGCGGCGCTGGCCGCGCTGCTGCCCGGGGTGCTCCGCTTCAACCTGCCGGTACGCACCCAGCGGATGGCCGAGGTCGCCTTCGCCCTCGGCGTCGGCGACACCCACGCGGACACCTGGCTCAACGCGGAGGCCGCCATCGGCGCCATCACCGCCCTGCGGGACGAGGTCGGGCTGGGCAGGGGGATCGGCGATTTCGGCATCACCGAGGCCGACTTCGGCCAGATCGCCGCCGACACCCTGGACGACGAGGTGCTGGCCGATGCCCCGAGCCCGCCGTGCCGGGACGATATCCACGCCATCCTGCTGGCCAGTGCCGGCTAGGCCCGTGTCCGGGAAGCAAAGCACGCTGATCACCGGCATCGGCGAACTGGTCACCAACGATCAGGGGCGCTACGCGGCGGTGACCGGCGCGGCGCTGGTCATGGCGGGCGGGACGGTGGCGTGGACCGGGCCCGCGTCCCGCGCGCCGGCCGCCGACGTGGCGGTGGACGCGGCCGGCCGGGCCGTGCTGCCCGGGTTCGCCGACTCGCACGCGCACCTGGTCTTCGCGGGGGACCGGAGCGCCGAGTTCGCCGCCCGGATGGCGGGCCGCCCGTACCGGGCGGGCGGCATCCTGGCCACGGTGGAGGCGACCCGCGCCGCCTCCGACGCCGTGCTGCGGGCGAATCTGCGGCGGCTGGCCGCCGAGATGCTCCGCCAGGGCACGACCACGTTCGAGTGCAAGTCCGGGTACGGGCTCACCGTTCCGGACGAGGCGCGCGGGCTGGCGCTCGCCGCCGAGGTCACCCCCGAGGTCACCTACCTCGGCGCGCACGTGGTGCCGCCCGAGTACGCCGGCGACCCGGCCGGCTACGTGGACCTGGTGTGCGGCCCGATGCTGGACGCCTGCGCGCCGTCGGCCCGCTGGGTCGACGTGTTCTGTGCGGAGGGGGCGTTCGGTGCCGGCGAAGCCGCGGCAATCCTAGCGGCGGGCCAGGCCGCGGGCCTGGCCGCCCGGGTGCACGCGAACCAGCTCGGGCCGGGCCCGGGCGTCCGGGTGGCGGCCGAGGCTGGCGCCGCTTCTGCCGACCACTGCACGTTCCTGACCAGGGCCGACATGGACGCGCTTGCCTCGGCGTCGGTGGTCGCGACGCTGCTGCCTGGCGCTGAGTTCGGCACCAGGCAGCCGTTCCCTGACGCGCGCCTGCTGCTCGACGCGGGCGTCACGGTGGCCCTGGCCACCGACTGCAATCCCGGTTCGTCGTTCACGAGCAGCATGCCGTTCTGCATCGCGCTCGCGGTCCGCGAGATGCGGATGACCACCGAGGAGGCGGTCTGGGCCGCCACCGCGGGCGGCGCCAGGGCGCTGCGCCGGACCGACATCGGCCATCTCGGCCCGGGCGCCCGGGCCGACCTGATCATGCTGGACGCGCCGTCCCATGCCTACCTGGCCTACCGGCCCGGCGTCCCGCAGATTGCCGCCGTCTGGCAGGCCGGCCGCCTGGTCGCGGGCTCAGTCTCCTGATGCCGCCGCGGTCCGCTTAGGGCTTGCGGGCCACGCCGGCCCACACCGCCGCGGGGCTGGCCGCCGCGAGTTCGGAAACAGGCCGCCACTCGGCGGTCCGGACCACGCCCGGTTCCACCAGTTCGAGCCGGTCGAACAGGCGGGTCACGCCGGCCCGGTCGCGCAGCGTGGCCTTCTCCGCCACGGACTGGTTGAGCCGCCGGACCATCTCGGTTTGCTGTTCGGTGTCGATGTCGCTGGCCGCGTGCGAGAGCGCCACGAAGCTGCCCGGCACGCACGCTCCCGTCAGCCGCTTCACGATCTCGGCGGCCTCGGCGTCGTCGCCGATGAAGTGCATGACCGCGACGAGCATGACCGCGACCGGCTGGCTGAAGTCCAGGGTGTCCGCGGCGGCGGCCAGGATCTTGTCCGGGTCCCGCAGGTCGGCGTCGAGGTAGGCGCACGCCCCCTCGGGCTTGCTCGTCAGCAGCGCCCGGGCGTGTGACAGGACGACCGGGTCGTTGTCTACGTAGACGATCCGGCACTCGGGCGCCACTCGCTGGGCCACCTCGTGCGTGTTGTCCGCGGTCGGGATGCCGGTGCCGATGTCGAGGAACTGCCTGATCCCGGCCTCGGCTGCCAGGAAGCGGACCGCGCGGGCGAGGAAGGCGCGGTTGGCCCGCACCGAGAACACCAGGTTGGGGTAGGCCGCCAGGGTCCGCTCGCCGAGTTCCCGGTCGGCGGCGAAGTTGTCCTTGCCGCCCAGCCAGTAGTCGTAGACGCGGGCGATGTGCGGGACGGTGGTGTCGAAGTCGGGCACCGGGCTCCTTATCCGGACGTGGACACGCTAGAGCCTACCGTGGCAGGTAATGACGGCGGAAACGGATGAGGGGCTCGGCCGCGTCCGTCACGTAGGGGACATCGGTGACCCGGGCGATGACCAGCAGGTGATCTCCGGCCGGGATGAGCCGCTCCGCCGAGCATTCCAGCGCGGCCAGGCCGCCGTCGGGAATCAGCGCCCCGGAGGCCGGGCCGCGCTGGTGCGGCACGTCGCCGAGCATCAGCCGGGCGCCTGGCCGGCCCGCCGCGGCGAACCGCCCGGCCAGCATCCGCTGGCCGGCCGAGAGCAGGGTGACCGCGAACCGCGTGACCGGCTCCTCGGCCCGGCCGAACAGTTCCGCCGGATACGACCCGGCCAGCAGCGACACCAGCACCAGCGGCGGATCCGCCGACACCGGGCAGAACGCGCTGACCGTCGTCCCGATGTCGTCCCGGCCGTCCGCCGCCGTCACCAGCGTGACAGCGGCCGCCCACGCCTCCCACGCCCCCGCCACATCCGCTCCCGCGGTCGCCGGGGCACGGAGCCCGGTTCGTTCGGTCAACGGATTATCCAGCGGCCCGGGAGCATCAGCGGTCCGTACGGCGACAGGCCGGCCCGGGCCGCGAACCGCCAGGCGGGGCCCCACGCGTCGGCGAAGCCGAGGTCGAGTGCGGCCGCCGCGGCAGGGCGCGACTCGCTCGATTCCGGCGGGCGCAGCTGGTCGAGCGGGGTCAGCCGGGGAAAGACGCGCAGCGGCGCGTCGGCGGGCAGCCCGGCCCGGCGGCGGGCGATCCCGGCCGCGGCCGCCATCCCGCCGATCTCGTCCACCAGGCCGTTCTGCGCGGCGTCGGCGCCGGTCCAGACCCGGCCCCGGGCGATCTCGTCTACCTGTTCCGCCGTCATCCGGCGGCCCGAGGCGACCTTCGCGGTGAAGTCGCGGTAGATCGCGTCGAGCCAGCTGTTGATCCGCCGCCACTCGTCCTCGCTGAACGGGTGCGTGGGCGTGAACATGGTCGCGCCCCGGCCCACGGACACCGAGTCGGTGGTGATGCCGGCCCGCTCGAACGCCTCCTCGAATACGGGCTTGCCGGTGATCACGCCGATGGACCCGGTGATGGTGCCCGGCTGCGCCACGATGACGTCGGCCGCCATCGAGATGTAGTACCCGCCGGAGGCCGCCACGTCGCTCATCGACACCACGACAGGCTTGCCCGTCACGCGGGTCCTGACCACCTCGCGCCAGATCGTGTCGGACGCGACGGCCGACCCGCCGGGGCTGTTGACCCGCAGCAGCACGGCCCGGACCCGCTCGTCCGAGGTTGCCGAGCGCAGCGCGGACGCCACCGTGTCCGAGCCGATCGAGCTGCCGCCCAGCGGGCTCCGGCTGCTGCGCCCCTGCCGGATCGGCCCGTGCGCGTGGATCACCGCGACGAAGCGCTCGCGCGGGCTGGGCAGCTTACGCGCCCGCTCGGCCAGCGCGTGCATCCGCTGATAGCGCGCGACGTACTGCAAGATCGCGCCCGGGCCCGCCTCCTTGCGCACGTCGGCGTACACCTCGTCCCGGTAGCCGAGCGCGTCCACCAGGCCCTCGGCCAGCGCGTCCTGGGCCAGGAACGGCCCGCGGTCGAGCAGCGCGCGGGCCTGTTCACCGGTCTTGCCGCGGCGTTCGGCGATGGCGGCGGTGATCTGCTCGGCGACCGAGACCGCCAGGCGTTCGGTCGCCTCCCGGGCCGGGCCGGTGAAGCCGCGCTCGGTCAGCGGGTCTGCGGCCGACTTGTACTCGTACCGTTTGGCGCTCTGGAAGCCGACGCCGATCTTGGCCAGCGCGTCGTGCAGGAACAGTTGCTCGACCGCCACCCCGGTGAGCCCCAGCGAGCCGGAGGGCTGCAGGTAGATCCGGTCGAACGTGGTGGCCAGGTAGTAGGGCACGTTGCCGTGCGTGAACTCGCCGAAGGTCTCGGACCAGGCCACGGTGAGCTTGCCCGACTCGCGGAAGTCGGCGACGGCCTCGCGGATCTCCTGCATCCGGGCCAGCCCGATCCGGCCGCCGCCCACCTTGACCACGAGCGCGCGGACCCGGTCGTCCCGGCGCGCGCGGTGCAGGCCCTCGATGACGTCGGACAGCCGCGGCTTGCGCCGGGACATGATGGCGGACAGCGGATCCGTGACGGGCCCCTCGGCGATCCCGTCGGTCAGGTCAAGTTCGAGGATCAGCGGCGCGGTCTGGCGCTGCCGTAGCCTGGAGACCTGTTCGGTGATTTGCCGGGCGAGTTGCACGTCTGCCATGCGGCCAGCTTACGGTGCGGAGGGGATCGGGATCGGCGGACAACCGGTGACGATCGTTGTTGATGTCGCGAACGTGATGGGCTCGCGTCCCGATGGCTGGTGGCGGGACCGGGCCGCCGCCGCCACCCGGCTGTATGACCAGATCGTCCGGCTGGCCGCCAGCGGCCGCGCGATCCTGCCGGACGAGGCCAGTCCGGTCGACCCGGCCGGGTCGGCCGGGTCGCGGGCGGAGGCCGGATCGCGGGGGCAGGCCGGATCGCGGGGGCAGGCCGGATCGCGGGCGGAGGCCGGATCGCGGGGGCAGGCCGGATCGCGGGGGCAGGCCGGGCCGCACCGCGAGGCCGGATCGCCGGCGGAGGCCGGACGGCCCGGGTTCACCCTGGTGCTCGAGGGCGCCGCCAACGCCGCCGCCGCCCGGATGTCGCCCGCCGAACCCGGTGATGTGCCGGGCGTGCCCGGGGCACCTGGGGCATCCGGGGCGGTGGTCGCGGGCCACCGCGGCGGACCTGGCGTGGCGGAGCCGCCGCGACCCGGGGAGGTGCGCGTGGTGCAGGCGCGCGGCTCAGGGGACGACGCGATCGTAACCCTGGTGCGCGAACTGCCCGGTCGGCGGCTGGTGGTGACCGCCGATCGTGAACTGCGCGCGCGGGTGGCGGCGGTCGGCGCGACGGCTGCGGGGCCGGGCTGGCTCCTCGGCCTGCTCAAGGACTGAGCTCCGGGACCGGGTTCCGGGACCGAGCTCCGGGACCGGGTTCCAGGACCGGGCTCCGGGACTGAGCTCAAGGACTGAGCTCTGGGCGTTGGGCCACCCGGCCCGTTCAACCGGGTGGCCCCACTTCGCCTCTCACGCCGGCGCACTGGGTCGCCGGAGCGAGCATCGTAGCAGCCGGGAAGCCTCGCTCGCCCGAGATAGCCACATGCGTACGGTTTGGAAAATACTGTGAGCACCAGCCAGACTGGTCGGGCGGACTGTTTCCCGAATGACGAAACGGAAGAGGCCTGTGCGATTGGTGATCGCTGTCGTGATAGTTCTTTTCGTCTGCCTGCTGCTGCTCGCCGCCGACCGGACGGTCAAGGTGATCAGGCGCGGCCTGCGCCGCCGCGAGGCCTCCCAGCGGCTCGCCGCCGCGGCGGCCCAGGCGGAGGCCGAGGCCAGCCAGCGGAAGGCGGCCGAACGGGCTAGCGGGGCACTCACCTCGGTCATGCCGACCATCCACGACATCGACACGCGCACGGTCGGGCAGCCCGCCCAGCCGCACGACCTCGCCCGCCGGTCCGGCCGAGCGGCGCCTCCGACGTGCGGGTAGTGGTCCTAGCCGACACTCATGCGCCGCGGCGATGGCGGGCCTGCCCGCCCCGGGTGGCCGCGCACCTGCGCCGGGCGGACCGAATCCTGCATGCCGGCGACGTGTGCACCGCCTCGGTCCTGACCGAACTCGCCGAGTACGCGCCGGTCGTCGCCGTGCTCGGCAACAACGACGGTCCCGATGTCGCCGACTGGGGCGCGGCCGAGACAGCCGAACTCGACCTGGACGGTCTCAGCCTGGCTATGCTGCACGACAGCGGAGCCGCCGCGGGACGGCTGGCGCGGCTCCGCCACCGGTTTCCGGCGGCGGACCTGGTGGTGTTCGGGCACTCGCACATCCCGCTCGACCAGTCCGGGCCGGGCTTGCGGATCTTCAACCCCGGATCGCCCACCGACCGTCGGCGCCAGTCGCACGGCACGCTCGGCGTCCTTGACATCGACGCCGGCCGCCTGGCCAGAGCCGTCATCGTCCCGGTCACCTGAACCCCGCGAACCGGTGCGACGCGAGGCGGACCGGTGCGACGCGAGGCGGACCGGTGCGACGCGAGGCGGACCGGGCGCAAGCGGAGGGCCGACCGGGCGCAAGCGGAGGGCCGACCGGGCGCAAGCGGAGGGCCG
>Ga0335076_10005470_pt1 | contig 12836 bp, 9 predicted proteins | sample Lox_Sample_25_FD_206717 | JGI IMG/M metagenome (GOLD analysis project Ga0335076, IMG submission 206717) | Soil microbial communities from Loxahatchee National Wildlife Refuge, Florida, United States - Lox_Sample_2.5 | ecosystem: Environmental > Terrestrial > Soil > Wetlands | place: USA: Florida...
GCATCAGCCGCACCGCATAGAGGTGCGCGACGTCCGCATTTCCCGCGCGAGCCATACTCAAGCCCTTTCCCCGGTGCCGCGAAACCGTGCGGCAATGCCTTCATGTGTCGGCCCGCTTGCCGCGGGCATCTCGTCCCGGCTTACGCCGCGGCCGTCGTCTTCTGTTCGAACGCCCCAAAAAATCGCTTGATGTCAGCGGCCGGCTTCGCCGCGCTGAACAAATAGCCCTGCATCTCGGTACAGCCGAGCTCGCACAGCAAGTCGCGTTGCGCCGCGGTCTCGACGCCTTCGGCCGCCGTCGTCATGTTGAGCGTGGCGGCGATGTTGACGACCGCCTGCACGATCGACGACGACCCGTCGGTTTCCGCGATGTCGCTGACAAAGCAGCGGTCGATCTTGATCTTGTCGAACGGGAAACGCTTCAGATAACTCAGCGACGAATAGCCGGTGCCGAAATCGTCGAGTGCGATCCTGACCCCGATCTCGCGCATTTGGTGCAGGATGGCGAGCGCGGCCTCGTCGTCGCGGATCAGCACGGCTTCCGTGATCTCGAGCTCGAGCCGGTCCGGCTTCAGCCCGGAAGCCGCCAGAGCGCCTGCGATCCGTAGCGCCAGCGTCCGGCACTTCAACTGCACCGGCGAGACGTTGACCGCGAGACGGACGTGCTCCGGCCAGGTCGCGGCCTCCGCGCAGGCTGTCGTCAGCACCCATTCGCCGAGCTCGTTGATCAGCCCGGTATCCTCGGCGACCGGAATGAACTCGGCGGGCGAGACCATGCCGCGCTCGGGATGGCGCCACCGCAACAGCGCCTCGCAGCCGGACACCGCTCCGGTCGCAAGATTGACCAGCGGCTGATAGTGAAGTTCGAAGCCTCCGTCGGCCATCGCCTGACGCAGATCCTGCTGCATCGAGAGCCGCGCCTTGGCGCTCGCGTCCATCGACGGTTCAAAGAAGCGGTAGGTGCGCCGGCCTTCGGCCTTGGCGCCATACATTGCGAGGTCCGCACTCTTGATGAGCTGGTCGAGGTCAGTGCCGTCCTGCGGCGCAAGCGCGATACCGATCGAAGCGTCGGTCGACAGCTGGTGGCCAAGGCAGTGATAGGGCTGCCGGATCGTGTCGTGCAGGCGCATGACGAAGTCCACGACGTCCGCCTTGCCGGCGATGGCGGTCTGGATCACGGCGAACTCGTCGCCGCCGAGCCGCGCGATCAGGTCGTTTTCCTTGATGCAGCCGCGAATGCGCGCCGCGACGCTCTTCAGCAATTCGTCGCCGACATGATGGCCGAGCGAATCGTTGATGCCCTTGAACTCGTCGATATCGATATAGAGCAGGGCAAACTGCCCGCCCTCGGCGGCCTTTTGCAGCTCACGTTCGATCTGTTCGCGAAACAGCACCCGGTTCGGCAGGTCGGTCAGCGCATCGTAATGCGCCAAATGGGCGATCTTCTCGTTGGCTTGACGCCGCTCGGTGACATCATCGACGACATGAATGAGATAGCGGGGCTCACCGGCATTGTCGCGGATGGCGATGCGCTTGGAGGTGACGAAGCGGTGGCCAAGGGTCGGGCTGTCCCAGGCGAATTCGGCCACAAACAGCCTCTCGCTCGATTGCAGCGATTGATCGTCGTCGGCGGTGAGCTCTTTGGCAAATGCCTTTTCAAACATGTCGAAGCATGTCTTGCCGACGATCTCCTCGTGCGGCATGCCGAAGTGGGTCTCGGCCACCGAGTTTGCCAGGACGTAGCGGCGGCTGCGCGCATCCTTCACGGTGATCTGCGTCGGGATATGATCGATGATCTCGCGCAGGAACGCGTAGTTGCGGTCCCGCTCCTGCTCGAGATTGCGCCGCTCCGTGATGTCCTCGATGGTCGCGACCCAGCCGCCCTGCGCGAGCGGCTTGTTGACGATATGGTAGGCGCGGCTGCCGGTTTCCATGACGGTGCGGCTGACCTTCCCCTGCGAGACGTCCCGCATGATCGGGTCGCAGAAGGCGCGGACGTCGCCATCATACGATCCTGTATCCTTGCGGTGCTGGATCAGGTCGTAATAATGCAGGCCCGGTTTCACTACATCTCGCGACAGGTTGTACATGTCGATGTAGCGCTGGTTGAAGGTCACTATGCGGGCGGAGGCGTCGTACTGCACGAGGCCCTGCGTCATGTTGTTGAGCGCGGTGTCGAGCCGGTGCTTTTCCGCCTCGAGCTGCCGCTGGGTGTCGCGGTTCTGCCGCGTGATCTGGCGGATGATCAGGAACAGGATGCAGGCGACCAGCGCGGCGGACAGCGCTGCGGCGATGACCAGAAAGCGGGTCTGCGCGCGCCAGTCGGCAAGCGCGGCGGCCACCGTATTGGTGGCGACGACCACGATCGGGTAGCGGCCGAGCGGGGCCGCGGACCCGAGGCGATCGATGCCGTCGATCGGGCTCTTCACGCGCAGCGTCTGCCGGCTTCCGGTCGATACAACCTTGCGGAGCAGTGGTGCGTCCTTGAGCTTCTGTCCGATCAGCGCATCGACATGGGGGTAGCGCGCGAGCATCGTGCCGTCGCTGTGGAACATCGAAATCGCGGCCCCTTCGCCGAGCGAAAGCGACGCGAAGAAGTGCTCGTAATTGGCGGGGTCTATGCGTCGCGACATCACGCCGAGCAGCGTCCCGTCCGCCCCGCTCAGCCGGCGGGCCACGACCGTCGTCCAGCTGCCGTCGAGATAGCTGCGCGCAGGCTCGGCCAGTATCGCGTTGGCCTGCGGGTCGGTCTTGAACGTCCTGAAATAAGGCCGGTCGCGGATGTTGAGGACGGGCGGCGGATAGTCTCGTGACCAGTTGATCAAGACGCCATCGGTATCGAAGATCGCGACATCGCCGATGTAGGACAGCGCGCTGACTTTCGATTGCAGCATCTGATGCGCCTCGGGCGAGGACATCCTCTCCTTGAACGCTTCCGGTGTGGAAACGCCGGAAATATGCATCTGGGAAATGACCTCGGCCGTGACCGTCTCGGAATCGTCGAACTGTTGCTCGAAGTGGCGGGTCAGCAGCATCACGGTGTTTTCCAGCTCGCGCTCGTTGTTGGAAAGCGCGCGCTCGCGGAATTCGCCGACCATGATGGTGGTGCCGGTGCAGATCCCGGCGATCAGGAGGCATCCCGTCACGACCAGCCAGAAGATCGGATCGCGCGTCCTGACAGCCGCAAGCCGGCGAAGCGCGGCTGTCGCGCTTCGTGAAATCCTGCCCTGGATGCTGGCGACTGAGGCGCGCATTCCCCCTCCGAGGAGGAATACATACGATGCAGACAGGACATAACCGGTTAGGAAATCCGGTTACTTTCGAGATAATCGCGTTTCGTCCGCAACGATTGGGTTAACGGGTGCTTAACGCGCGGAAAAGTCAGGGGCCGGGGTTGCGAAGCCGTTACTGTCAGCGACCATAAACGCGATTGCGCGATAACGATGTTCGGTTCTCCTGCACGGGCCGGCTTGCCGGGTTGACGCGCGCCTCGCTGGCGAGCCGGTGGTCCGGCTTCAATTCCTCAAGGAAGATCGGCCGTGAAAAATAGAAGCCCTGCGCGTAGCGGATCTTGGTTGCAGCCTGCAGGTAGGCGAGCTCTTCGAAGGATTCGATGCCTTCGGCAACGACGGTCATTCCGAGCGCTTCGCTCAAGGATTCGATCGCGCGCAGGATGCCCTGGCTGCGCGGCCGCCGATGGATATCGGTGATGAAGGAGCGGTCGATCTTGATCTCGTCGGCGGTGATGTCGGCGAGCGCCGACAGCGAGGAATAGCCGGCGCCGAAATCGTCGATCGAGATGCCGACGCCGATCTTGCGCAGGATCGGCAGGATATCGTCCTGGAAACGCGTCTTTGCGACGAAGGCGTCTTCCGTCACCTCGATCATGAATCGCCCGGGATAGCCGGTTGCCTCAAGCGCACTTGCGAACGAGTGCATGAATTCGAGATCGCCGGCCTGCTTGGCCGCGACGTTGATGCTGATGGTGGCTTGCGGACCGAAATTTTCATTGATCAGGTCGATCGACTTGACGATCTCCGCCAGCACCAGATGGGTGAGTTCGTCGATCAGTCCGAGCTCGACGGCAAGATTGATGAAGGTGCTGGGCACCTGGATCAGGCCTTCGTCGTCGCGGAGCCTTACCAGCGCTTCGAGCCCCTTGATCTCCTGCGTCCTGATGTCGACCTTGGCCTGGAAAGCGCAGCAGAACCGCTTTTCCAGGATAGCGAGCCGCAGCGACTGCTCGATCTTCATCCGCGCCATGGCCTCGTGCTCCATGCCGCTGTCGAAGAAAACGGCGGCTCCCTTGCCGTCGTTCTTGACATGGTACATCGCGAGATCGGCGTTCTGGCGCAGCGCCTCGTAGCTTGCGCCATGATCGGGGAACATGCTGACTCCGATCGAGGTGGAGGCAAAAATCTCGGAGCCGTCGATGAAGAACGGCGCACTGAGCCTTTGCAGCGTCGAAGAGATGAACTCCCGCACCTCATGGACGTCCTGGATCGGATGCAGCAGCAAAAGGAATTCGTCGCCGGAAATACGCGACAGCATGTCGGTGTCGCGCAACTCGCGACCCAGTCGTTTGGCGAGCTCGACCAGCAGCGCGTCGCCGATCGCGTGACCGTAATAGTCATTGATGTGCTTGAAATTGTCGATATCGAGGAAGGCGAGCGCGAATTTCCCGTCCACGCCCCGCTTCAACAAGCCGTTGGCGCGGTGCTCGATCACCCGCCGCGACGGCAGGTCGGTCAATTCGTCGTAGTAGGCGGACCGGAACAGCTGGTCCTCGAAAGCCTTTTGCTCGCTGATGTCGGCCGAGCATGACAGAAGCAGGTTGCGGCCGTTGGTACGAACCGCCCGGTGACTGGTCAGCAGAACCTGCTTGTGCGCCCCGTCGCCGATGCTTTCCTCGGCAACGAGGGCGCGACCGGCGCGAAGCAGGGCCATGCCACGATCGCGGCGCTGGTCGAGTTGCGGCGACGGTGCGGCGGCGTGGCTGTCCGATATCCCGAGCTGGGCCGCGGCGGCATCGTTCATCAACATGATACGACCGTGCTCGTCCAGAACGGTGACGCCGGCCGGCAGCAGTTTCAGCACGTCCTTCAGAAGGGCGAGCTCGGTCGCGGCGGCTTGCGGGTCGTCGGCATCCGTGGCGGCGGCCCGCATGTCGTTGATGCCAAAGCGTTGCATGGCGAGGGATTGTGATGGGTTCCCTCTTAGGTTTGGTTAAGCAGTCCGCGGAAACGTGTGCCGCTGCGCGACAATGGGACAGCGCGACCATTTCGCCGCGATTTGTCATTAACAGAGTATCAACAGCGCAGCGAATGCGCGTGCGTGACCGGACCGTTTGGCGTTGGCTTTGGACCGGCCGGCGCTGATCTTCAGCTTTTCGGAATCCGGCACTGCATGGTGCAATGAACGCCGGTCTTCAGATAGGCGATCTCGGTCTTGCCGTCGAATGGCGTCAGCGCCGATTTCAGCAATCGTGTGCCGAAGCCCGGCGCGCCCACCTGCTCCACCGTCGGACCCTCGGTTTCGTCCCAGATCACGCTCAGGCGATCGTCCGACAGCGTCCACGACACCTGCAACAACCCGCGCGCCGAGGAAAACGCGCCGTATTTGGCCGCATTGGTCGCAAGCTCATGGAAAATCAGCGCGAGCGATACCGCGGGCTTGGCGGGGAGGAACAGCGCTTCGCCGTTAAGCGAGAAGCGGACGTGACCGTATGGGCCGAGCTCGGAAAGCAGCAAATCGCGGATGTCGCAGCCGTAGCCGTCGACGCGCGCGATCAAATCGTCGGTCGCCGACAGCGCCCGCAGCCGGTGGTCGATGACCGACCAGACCTGCGGCTGGCTTTCCAGCACCTGATGCAGCACCGCGTGAATGGTCGACAGTTTGTTCTTCAGCCGATGCTGCAGCTCGTCGACGACCAGCTTGCGATACTCTTCTTCCTGGATAAGGCGCTTGGCGTTCGCGCGCTGTTGCGCGGCCATCGAACGATAATGCTCCAGACCCCAGATGGTCAGCCCGCACACCGCCCAGAAGATCGCAAGCAGGATCACCCGTGCCGAGTCCGCGGTGGCGTCGCCGAAATTGACCGCGATCCCGAGCAGCCCGCTCGCGATCGTGGTGAGAACGCCGAGACGCAACCCGCCGACGGCGGTCGCAAAGAATACGGCAGGAATATAGGGGGTGAAGAAAATGTCCGGCCGGATCTGGGCGAGGCCCCAGCGAAAGAGTGTCGCAAGCAACAGGCAGATTGCCGAAAAGCCGATTCCCATGGCAAGCGACGGCTGGGAAATTCCGTGCCAGCCGCGCCGGAATTCGTCGATCAATTTCCTGGTAGACGCCATCCGCGACCGTTCCATTAATGGGGCATGGCTTGGACAAAATGGGTGCCTGCCTTACGGCAGCATAGCTTGCCTTGTCCGACGCGGATCGCAAATAATGGTTCCCGGCAGGGTTCCGCCAGCAGCGCGCGGACGGTTCGAACAAGAGGGAAACGGACATGGGACGGCTCGATGGCAAGGTTGCGGTGATCACAGGTGCCACCAGTGGCATCGGTTTGCGGACGGCGGAAATCTTTGTAGACGAGGGCGCAAGACTGGTCATTGCCGGGCGCCGCGTCGCCGAAGGCGAGGCGCTGGCAAAGAAGCTCGGCGCCGCTTGCGTCTTTCGGCAGACCGACGTCACGGTCGAGGAGCAGATGCGCGCGCTGATCGCGCTTGCCGTGGAAAAATTCGGCAAGATCGACTGCCTGTTCAACAATGCCGGCGGGCCGGCACAGACCGGCGGCATCGAGGGGCTCGAGGTTGCACGCTTCGATGCGGCGATGGCGACCCTGGTGCGCAGCGTCATGCTCGGCATGAAGCACGCCGCACCCCACATGAAGAAGCAAGGGTCGGGCAGCATCATCAACAATGGCAGCATCGCCGGGCGGCTTGCGGGCTTCTCATCTTCTGTCGTCTATGGCGCGGCGAAGGCGGCCGTCATCCATCTCACCAAATGCGTGGCGATGGAGCTCGGCGAATCCGGCGTGCGCGTCAACTCGATCTCGCCGGGAGCGATCGCAACCGGCATTTTCGGCAAGGCGCTGGGGCTTGCCACCGAAGCCGCCGAAAAGACCGATGCCGTCATGCGCGAGGTCTACAAGACCGCGCAGCCTATCCCGCGCGCCGGCCTGACGGACGATATCGCCCATGCGGCGGTGTTTCTGGCGAGCGACGAATCCTCCTTCGTCAACGGTCACGACCTCGTGGTCGACGGCGCCATCACGGGCGGCCGCAACTGGACTCAGCAGCAGCAGGGCTATGTCGCGCTGCGCAAGGCGTTCGATCAACACACGGGGTAGCCAAGCCCCGGCGTTGAGAGCGAGGCTTCACACCGGCTTCAGCCTCACACGCAGCCCGTCGCGCGGTTTCGGGATCGGCCACATCTGCCAGGCCGGCTGGTAGCCGGGCGCAAGCGAGACCTCGAGGTTTTGCAGGAAATGCCGCGCGAAGCACTTTGCCTGCATATAGGCGAAGTGCAGCCCCAGGCACATATGCGCGCCACCGCCGAAGGGCACGAAGGCGAAGCGATGGCGGTTGCGCTGCGCCTCCTCGGTGAAGCGGGTTGGATCGAAGGTATCGGGCTCGGGCCAGATCTCCGGCATGTGGTGCGTGAACAGCGGATTGACGCCGATGCTGGTGCCGGCCGGAATCGCAAAACCGTTGAAGGTGAAATCGCGCACCGCGCGGCGCGGCATCGAGGGCACCGGCGGCTTCTTCCGCATCGCCTCCTTGAACGCCATCTCGGTCTCCGGCAGCGCCTCGAGATGATCGAAATTCGTCGGCGCATCGCGCGTGAGCCCGAGCGCCTCCACTTCGCCGCGCAGCCGGTCCTGCCACTCGGGATGGGCCGCGAGCTCGCCCACAAAGGAGGTCAGCGATGAGGTCAGCGTATCGTGCGCGGCCATCATCAGAAAGCTCATATGGTCGATGATGTCCTGCTCGGACAACAGGGCGCCGTCTTCATGGGTCGCGCGGCAGAGTTGCGAGAACAGATCGTCGCCGTCGCCCCTGGCGCGGCGGATCGGGATCTGCTCGGAGAAATAGGCGACGATGCGCTTGCGGCCGGCAACGCCGCGCGCCATCTGCGTGCCCGGCAGCGGCCATCTGACCGGTGCAACGGCGGCCGCCACCATGTCGATGAAGGCGCGGTTGATGTCTTCCACCTCGGGTCCGATATCGGTGCCAAGGAACGACGTCGCGGCGAGATCGAGCGTCAATCGTTTCATCGCCGGATAAAGCAGCATTTCACCCGATCGCTGCTTCCAGCGCGCGATCCGGCCGGCAATGCCTTCGTCGAGCTTGGCAAGGTAGGATTTCATCGGTCCGGCCTTGAACGCGACCGACAGCGCCTTACGGTGCATGCGGTGCTCGTCGAAATCGAGCAGCATAAGCCCGCGCGGGAACAGGCGTCCGAGGATGTTGTTCCAACCATGCGTGGAGGAGAATTGCTTCGCCTGGTCGAACAGTACAAGCTCGTTGGCCTCAGGCCCAAGCAACACGATCGAGGTCTCGCCAAATATGTGGCTGCGGTAGACCAGGCCGTAGCGTTTGGCATTCCGCTCGATATGCCCCTTGGGGTCGGCCAGCACCTGAAGCGTCTTGCCGATGATTGGCCAGCCCTCGTCGCCGGGAATATGCTTCAGCGAATTGCGCTTCGGCGGGGTCAACGAAATCTCGGGCGAGGCCACACTCTGCATCGACATGGCGTTTGCTCCGTCGGACCATCGGCGGGCTCAAAATCGCCCCGAAAATAAACCCTTCGCGCGCGCCTGCAAAGGCTGGCAGCGCCCTGCGGCGAAATTACGCCGGGTTACCGGACGCGATAGAGTCGCGTGCAGTGATGCGTTATGCGTGTATTATTGGCAGTGACCATCAAACATCGGTGTTCTCGGCGCGCGAGCGGAGCGGGCCGGACGTATGCGCCGGATCGCAGTTCTTGTTGGATACCTCCCGGTCCAGCTCCCGACCAAATTCGAGCTGGTGTTCAACCTGAAGACGGCGAGGGCGCTTGGTCGGACTGTCCCGCAATCCCTGCTCGCCCAGGCGGACGAGGTCATCGAATGAGGCGGCGCGCGCCCGGCACGCCGCATCTTCGTTAAGCCTTCCGCTTCGCCGCTTCCTTCTGCAAATCGGGCGCGTTCGCCGAGGGAATCGCGACGCGCCCAGGCCCTGTATCCGTAAGCGCGGCGGCCGCCTTCTCGTTCCCCATGATCTTGGCCATGACAGCCTCGCCAGCGCGCTCAAAGATGGCGCGGTTCTCGATCACGAAATTCTGCGACTTGCGCATGCTGTCGACATAGCCGTTGATCTCCGGCACCACATAGCGCGCCACCATGTCCCAGCTCCGGCGCGTATTCTCCGGATTTGCCCAGTCATGCGCGAAACCGATGATCGTGCCAACGCCGCCCGAGACCTTCATCACGTTCTTGATCAGCTTCACGAGGTCGTCCGGCGTGCCGATCGCCGACGCCGCGCCCTCGACAAAGGCGGTCTGGTCGACGGCCTCGTCGGGAGAGGAGAACGCCTTCAGCCCCGGTCGCATCAACGTTCCGACGTTATATTCGTTGTGCCACCGCATCAGGCCGGCGCCCGCCTCGCGCCGTGCCTGCTCGCGGCTCTCGGCGACGTGCCAGGTCAGCAGCACACGCCAGTCGGCACGGCTGACTGTGGTGCCGTGCTTTTTCGCCGCATCCTCGGCAAATTCCCACTGCTGCGCCAGCGACATCAACCCCTTGGTCGACATCGAGCCGAGCGAGATGATTCCGATGCCGTATTTGCCGGCGAGAGTCATGCCCGACGGCGAAATCATCGAGGCCACGACGCACGGCATCTCTTCCTGCAGGGGCAGGATCTGCAGCGCGGCATCCTGCATGGTGAACCAGTCGCTCCTGGCGGTGACGCGCTCGCCCTTGAAGAGGCGACGGATGATCGCGATCGCCTCATCCTGGCGGTCGCGCTGGGTCATCGGATCGATGCCGAGCGTGTGCGCATCGGAGGCGAGGGCGCCCGGACCCGAGCCGAAGATCGCGCGGCCGCCGGTCATGTGGTCGAGCTGCACCATGCGCTGCGCCACGTTGAAGGGATGGTGATAGGGCAGCGAAATGACGCCGGTGCCGAGCTTGATGCGCTTGGTGCGCTCGCCCGCCGCCGCCAGAAACATTTCCGGCGAGGCGATCATTTCCCAGCCGCTCGAATGATGCTCGCCGCACCAGAACTCGTCATAACCGAGCTCGTCGAGCAGCTCGACGAAATCGAGGTCACGGCGGAATTGCAGCATCGGATGCTCGCCGAGCGGGTGGTGCGGGGCGAGGAAGGCTCCGAATTTCAGGCGCGGCATATTGCTTTTCTCCCAAGCCGAATTTTTCTCGTTTTCCGAGCTTTCAAGGCTACGTGCTGGCGCCGTGCAAGGCAATTGTTCGACGCCGCAATCGGTCAAACGGAAAGGCTGCCATGCGTGCGGCCAATGGGCGCTCCGGGACCCACCGTGACGAGCGCGAAGGACCGCTCACCTGCGAGGTGGTCTTTGCACTGACGAAACGTTGTCGGGCGCGGTATACTTTGTGATCGAATCAGCAGGCTCAGCGCAACACACGATGTTTGCAGCGCTTTGCTGGCGTATGATCGATTATGACAAGCGTCGCATTTTTGTCGTGGTTGCGGCGCGGTGCCCGAAAGTTAGCCACGTTAACTTTTTACCGTAAGTGAATTCGGCAACACTTTCTCGAAATATTGGGGATCGACAGCACACGGCCATTTTATCCCTTTTTATTTTGCAGTGCGGCAACTATCTGTTTGGTGAGGTCAAGAAAGCCTCAAGGAGCGACCGGTGTCACTTGCCGAAAATGTCGATTACCTGAGCCGTTTGCGCAAGCTGAACGGCTTTGACAATTTGGAGGCCTACGCGCGCAGTCACCGACGTGACGTGCGTAGCCCGCTCGTCGAAGTCACTCGGTTCGGCTCGAATCCGGGCAGCCTGCGCATGTTTGCTTTCGTGCCGGCCAACTTGCAGCAGCCGCGCGCACTTGTCGTCGTGCTGCATGGCTGCGGGCAGACGGCGGCCGGCTACGATCATGGCGCCGGCTGGTCGACGCTCGCCAAGCACTACGGCTTCGCGCTGCTCTTGCCCGAGCAACAGGTTTCGAACAACGCCAATACCTGCTTCAACTGGTTCGTCCCTGAAGATATCACGCGCGAGAGCGGCGAGGCTGCGTCGATCCGGCAGATGATCAGGCGCATGGTCGATACACACGGTATCGATCCGCGCCGCGTGTTCATCACCGGGCTTTCCGCCGGCGGCGCCATGACCACGGTGATGCTCGCAACCTACCCGGAGGTGTTCGCCGCCGGTGCCGTGATTGCAGGCCTGCCGTATGGCGTCGCGTCCAACGTGCGCGAGGCGCTGACGGGCATGTATGGCGGGAAAGCGCGGTCCGGCCATGAGCTCGGCGATCTCGTGCGCAAGGCCTCCCGTCACAAGGGCAAGTGGCCGCGGCTTTCGGTGTGGCACGGCAGCGCCGACCGCATGGTCAACCCGGCCAATGCCGACGAGATCGTCAAGCAGTGGCTCGACCTGCATCATCTGCCGCTGGAGCCGATGTCGGAAGGCATGGTCGACGGCCATCCGCGCCAGGTCTGGTGGGGCGGCGACGGCGAAACGCTGATCGAGTCCTACACCATCACCGACATGGCCCACGGCACGCCGCTCGGCAGGGCCGACAACGACAAGCATTATGGCAGCGAAGGTGCGTTCCTGATCGAGGCGGGGATTTCCTCCTCCTATCACATCGCAAAATTCTTCGGCCTCACAGCTTGGATCAAGCAGGCAAGGGCGGCGGCCAAACCCGAAAAGGTGCCGATTGCCGACTCGCCAAGCACGAAATTGATACCGACGGTCTCGCCGATCGGGCGAATCATGCCGGTGACGGCGCCTCCGGATCTGTCCGAGGTGTTGTGGCCGCAGGCCGCACGCAAGCCACAAGCGGAGGCCGCGCGCAAGCGACAAGTGGAGGCGGAGCCCAAGCCACAGGCGGAGCCGGAGCGCAAACCACGGCGCCGTGTGATCGACGTCGGCGCCGCGATCACCCGCGTGCTTACCGCGGCGGGTTTACGAAAGTAGCCCCTGACTATCTCAGCCCGCGGTCTCTCCGATCAGTTCGATCGGCGTGACCGTGACCTCGCCGCCGGCTGCAACCTTGCGGGTCGCCTCGCTGTAGGCCTTGAAGAAATCCCGCGACTGCAGCGTCTTCACCGCCGCATCGTCGGCGGCGGCCGCCAGGTGGAAATAGCTCGCATCGTCGCGGTTCTTCATGCAGCGGTATGTGATCCTGCCCTTCAGCTCCGGATCGCCGTCGATCGCCGCAATGAACCGCGCGATTTCGCCGTGCCAATCCGCCATGGTGCCGTTGGCGAACCGGTATTTGATCATGAAATGCTTCATCCGATCGCTCCCTTGACGCGGCCTGGTCCCGCGATGCAGCGGATCATCTGTCGTTTGGGAGCAAACGCGCAAGTATGGACAAAAATGATAGTATGGACTTCGACGCGGCAGTTCATATGCTCAGTGACGGTTTTTCGCGAGGTCACGACATGGTGAAAGCGAAGGCGCCTGCGCGCAGCTGCCCTGTGGCGGTTTTCCAGAAGCTGATCAGCGGAAAGTACAAGCTTCGGATCATCTGGGATCTGAAGGATGGGCCGCGCCGCTACGGCGAACTCAGGAGCGGACTGTTGCGCGGGCTCGACGGCGGTGCCGAGATCGCGCCCCGGGTGCTGAGGCGCGAGTTGAAG
>Ga0335076_10005472_pt1 | contig 12833 bp, 14 predicted proteins | sample Lox_Sample_25_FD_206717 | JGI IMG/M metagenome (GOLD analysis project Ga0335076, IMG submission 206717) | Soil microbial communities from Loxahatchee National Wildlife Refuge, Florida, United States - Lox_Sample_2.5 | ecosystem: Environmental > Terrestrial > Soil > Wetlands | place: USA...
CAACGCATAGCTCCCATTGTCACCGCTCACCGTGTGCTGCACCCAGCGATGGCCCGCCTCCGCCACTGTCCGCCGGGCAGGTCACGGTGCCCATCACCGTTGCAGCGCACAGATGACCCAGATCAGTGCCCACCATGGCCGACATCGTCTGGCCTGACGGCTGCGCCATATCAGGGCGGATAGCGCGCGCGACGAGTCACTAGGACCGACAACGTAGCGTGATCAACGCCGATCTGCACCGTGGTGCGAGATCGCCGATTGTTCCGACGTCGGAACAACGCCGAATAGGGATTCCTGCTGAACGGCAGGAATATGTGGGCTTCGGCGCGCAGAACGTCCGGTTAGGTCGGCCAGGCCCAGCTCACAGCCGGTGGTGCACCCACACCGCCGGCTCGACATAGACCGCGTAGTCATGCTCGACGCTGCACTGGACCGGCACGAGCGCGCCGGGCACCACGACCGGCCCCGACTCGTCGAACGGCAGGCCGGTCCAGGAACGCCACTCATCTAGCGTGCCGGGGATGACCATCGCGCGCTTGCAGGTGCCAACGATCCGGCCGCCGGCCCGGACGTGAACACGCAGCCACGCATCCCGCGGCATGCCGTCCTCGCGGACCAGCGCCGCGTAATCCGCGATGGGCATGTCCGGGACTAGGTGCTTGCGGTTCGGCCGCACCGGGGCGACCAGGTCCGTGAACCCGAGACGCTTCACGTTGTCCCGCATCGCCGCCAGCATCTTCCCGGACAGGCCGGTGCCCTGCAGGTCCGTGGGGACGGTGATCTCCAGCGCCGAAACCAGGTTCGGCTTCTGCCCGATCTGGCGATCGCGCGCCGAGCGCCAGATCACGCCATCCCAGCCATCGACCGGCAGCTCGCCGAGAGCCGGGTCGCCGTCCCAGGCGAAAGGCACGCAGAACGCCCGGGCGACCGCCTGGTCCGGGGCGTCCGCATCGTAGGCGATCAGCCCGTATTCAGGGTGCGCGATCCGGACGTCGCTGAAGTAGAGCCAGCCGATCGGGTCTTCGTTCATGAACGCGGGCCATGGCTCGGTCTCCTTGTTCACGAACCGGGACTTCATGGCGGGCCGCTCGGCAATGGTCGCGATGCGCAGGTCCATGCCCGGATCATAGGGAGGTCAGCGCGCCGGGAGCACTTGATTTTCCCCGTCCTCAGCTGCGACATCACGGCACCGCTAATCGTCAGACGCCTCCGAGGGTTGCTCTATGGCAAGCCTGGAGACGCGAACGCCGGTCGGTAGCAGCTAGGGACGGCGACCGGAATGTGCACTGCTGCCCGTCAGGCTTCTCTCCGTCGGGCCTGCCCTGGAGGCCACGTGAAGAGGAAGGATCCGGGGGACGACGCCGCGGGCCGGCGCCAGCGTGTCCCCGGCGGTTTCCTCGGCGTGCTGCGGGAGACCATGGCTGGCGGCGCGGGACTCATCACCCCCGGGGAGGTCCCAGCGGGCCGGGCGGAGCGCCTTGGCCTTACCGAGGCGGCCTGACGGCCAACACCGCCTTGGCGCTGCCGTTCGAATTCCTCCGGCTCGGCGATAAGCCCCGGGCCAGCGCTGTGCTTCAAGGCCGCCCCGGTGGCCTGGGTGCCTGCGTCTTTGAGTTCAGCGCGGATGAGTTCGCCCCCGGGGGCACCGCCGGCGGGAACGCCGACCTGTTTCCGTGGTCCCAGTTCCGGTACCACGTTGCCGCCCTGGAACTTGGGTTCCAGCTGCCCTGGTTCGCGGTAGCGGTCCAGCGCACGCACGCCCCGAAGGGTGCCCGCCGCGGCTTCGCCGGAGCCAGGCCGGGTAACCGCGCGCTGAGCGGATACCTGGACCTGCAGCGGCGCGTGGACGATCCCCGCATCACCAGGTCCAGCCCGTACACCGGACGGCTGTACGTTCACCAGTTCCGCATCCGTGCGCTCGGCGAGCTTGACGACGAGTTCGCCGGCTGGATTCACGAGGCCTACCAGGTGGGCAACGGCGCACATCTGGACCTGCGGCCGCCCACGACGCTAGCCCGCTTACTTGAGCGAGGTCATGAAGGACCGGATGCGTTCCAGGGTGGGCGGGGCCTGCCAGATCGCATCAACCTCGGCGTCGAGGCCCGCCAGGTCGTGAACGCGCTCCAGGAACCGCTGCCGTAGCTGGCGCTTGGTGAGGCCGAACGCCGGGCCCAGGGCGGCCAGCCGCCGGGCGGCGGCCAGCGAGCGGCCGGCCAGCTCCGCCGCGGGCACGGCCTCGTCGACCAGGCCACGGGCCAGTGCCTCTCCGGCGCCGAAGGTGGCCCCGCTCACGGCGAGCGGCCGGGCCTGCGCGTCACTGGCGCGCAGCCGCAGCAGTTCCAGCGCCACGGCCGGGAACGGGACGCCAACCAGCAGCTCGGTCACCCCGGCCCGGCCCGGGCCCTCGGCCATGATCGCCCAGTCCGCGGCGGCGAGCAGGATAAACCCGCCCGCGATCGCGTGCCCGTTGACGGCCGCCACCACGGGCAGCTCGAAGGTCGCAAGGCGGGTGAAGGCGCGGCGCAGCTCAGGCAGGAAGGCAGCCACGTACCCCTCTCGTCCGGCGGTCACCCGCTTGAGGTCCACTCCGGCCGAGAACACCGACCCGGCGCCGGTCAGCACCACCGCGGCGACGCCGTCGGCGGCGGCGCTATCCAGCGCGCCGCACAGCGCCTGGCACAGCTCGGTGTCCAGCGCGTTGGCCTTGCCGTGCCGCATGGTCAGCACGGCGACGCCGTCCTTCGTGGTGGATTCGATCATTCTCCATTTCTGCTCTGTCTCGGCCTGCGCCGTCAAGCGGCCCGTCCCCTTATCACTGGACGCCGCGCTTGGCGGCGATGCGCATGGCGGCGACGGTGGCCGCGACCGCGTAGCAGCAAACGACCGCGAGCGACAGTGCCGCCATCGCGGCCGCGTTCTTCATCCCCCAGATGTTGGTTAGCGCTGCCGTCCCGTCGCTGGTGAGGCCGTACCGCAGCAGGGCCAGCGCGTGGGTGAGCGGGAGGGCCCTGGCGACGTCGGTGAGCCAGTGCGGCAGCGCGGTGATCGGATACAGCGTCCCGGCGAGGAACCAAGGAACGATGGCGACCGCCGGGACCGCGCCGATGTAGGCCTCGGGGCTCGGCAGGCGGTTGGCCAGCAGCTCGGCGACCGCGTACATCAGCACCGAGAACACCAGCGCGGCGGCGAAGAACCAGACCAGGTGACGGCCGGAGACGAACGTGGCTCCGCGCAGGGCCGCGCAGGCGACCAGCACGGCGACCTGAAGCGCGGTGATCGACACCGCGGCCAGCATGTTCCCGGTAACGATCGACGCCCGGCTGACCGGCGCGACGAGTAGTTCGCGCTGCGCACCCTGCTGGCGGTCGACGATGACGCCGATGCCGGAGAACAGCGTGTTGAGCGGGATGAGCAGTCCCGCGGTGGCCAGTGCGACGAACGTCATATAGGCGGTTCTCGCGCCCGGCGTGGCGATGATGCTGGCCAGCGCGGGCGCGATGATGACGGCGAACAGGACCGGCGTGACCAGCGGAACGATCAGTTCCCTCGGCGTGCGGACGGTAAGCGTGAGCCGTCGCTGGTACAGCGCCGGCACCGCGGACAGCGCCATGGCAGGCTCCCTTCGGTGTGTGCTATTCGGGCTTCGGTGTGTGCTATTCGGGACTGATCCGGTTCCCGGTCAGCCGGAGGTAGACGTCATCGAGCGTCGGCACCCTGGTCACCAGCTCCCTGATCGGCATGTCGAGCTGGCTGGCCAGCTCCATGGCGCGGGAAGGCGGAAAGCCGCGCAGCGGAATGGTGACCGTGCCGCCGATGACGACGGCGCCGTCGCCGGGCAGCCCGCGGGCGCGCAGCGCCGCGAGCGCGACGGCGGGGTCGGCGGCGACCCGCAGTTCCAGGATCGCCTCGCCGAGGTCCGCGAGCAGCCTGGCCGGGGTGTCGCAGGCGACGATGCGGCCGCCGTCGATGATGGCGAGCCGGTCGCAGAGCCGCTCTGCCTCGTCGAGGTAGTGCGTCGTCAGCAGGACCGTGACACCGGTGCGTTCCCTGAGGGTCGCGATCGTGTCGAACAGGTCGTGGCGGATCCGGGTGTCCAGCCCGACCGTCGGCTCGTCGAGGAACAGCACCCTCGGCGCCGATAGCAGCGCCCTGACGATCTCCAGCCTTCGCCGCTCTCCCCCGCTGTAGGTGGCGACCGGACGATCGAGCAGGTGCGCCAGGCCCACCGCCTCGGTGAGCTCGGCGAGCCTGGCCAGCCCTTCGGCCTTCGGCACACGCCACAGCCGCAAGTGGAGCCGGAGGTTTTGCCTGCCAGTCAGCGGCCGGTCGACCACCGGGTCTTGGAACACGACGCTGCTGACCCTGCGGGCCCCCATCGGATCGGCCTGCACATCGTGTCCGGCGAGCAGCGCACGGCCGGAGGTCGGCCGAACCGTCGTGTTCAGCGTGCCGATCGTCGTGGTCTTCCCCGCGCCGTTCGGGCCGAGCAGGCCGAACGACTCCCCCGCCGCGACCGAGAAGCTGATCCCGCGCACGGCCTGGACGCCGCCCGGATAGGTCTTCACCAGCTCAGCGGCGACGATCGCCGCAGGGCCCGGCGCGGCATCCCGGTCCGGCCCGGCGGAAGGCCGGAGGTCCCGGCCGGGCACTGTCACCGGCACTTGTCCGGTCATGGCTGACTGCTCCTTCGGGAAAAGACGTTGACCGGGTTCCCGGCGGGATCCCGGAAGATCATCGACCGGCTCCCCCAGGGCTGGGTGGCAGGCGGCATCATCACGTCCGCGCCAAGCGCCGCGATCCGCGGGTATTCGGCGTCGACGTCCTCGACGAGGAAGTCGAGGACGATGTCGCAGCGGCGCCGCCGGCCGGAAGCCGCCAGCGGCGGGCAGCCGGAGGCCGGGTACTCGGTGAACCGCCGTCTGGAGAAACCCAGCGACGCCGACCCGGCCTGGATCTCGACGTAGTAGTCGTTCAGCGCCGCGGACGCGCCCAGCAGGCTGGCGTAGAACCCGGCCAGCCCCGCCACATCGCGGGTGACGATCCGGCATTGCACCAGGTCCATATCGCTACTCCGGGCCGTTCGCGCCGACCGCGGCCGACAGGTCATTCGGTGTCTGCGCGTAGTTGAGGAAGTAGGCGGTGAAGATGGTCAGGGCGAGGTAGGCGAAGGCCTCAGCCAGCTCCGCGCTGGTCCAGCCGCACGCGGCAGCCCGCTCCCAGGTCACGTCGCCCACCTGGCCTGCCCGCTCCGCGGCCTCCCGGACCACGGCGGTCAGCGAGCCGAGCTTGTCGTCGCCCAGGCTGTGGCCGTCCCGGAGGGCCAGCACCTCGGCCTGAGTCCACCCGGTCCGCAGGGCCAGGCGGGAGGTAACGTCCTCGGCGTAGCCGCTGTGGCTGACGCCGGCTGTGGCGAGCATGAGCGCCGAACGGACACGGGAATCCAGCGTCCCGTGCGCCGCGATGGCCTCCCGGATGGATGTGTAGGCGGCCAGGACCGCCGGGGAATGCGCCATCTGCGCGTGCAGGTTCAGCGGCTTGCCGGTCGGTGACGACCGGGCGGCGCCTTCCAGCAAAGGACGGGACGCCGCGGGCGCCTCGGTGAGGGTATGGCTGGGGATGCGGGTCACGATGTCTCCTCCGGTGAACCAGGCTGCCGACGCAGCGATCGGCTGGATGTCACCGGTGAAGGACGAGACGAGCCGCCGGAAAGTGACCGCGTCACTTTCCGCGGGCCTGCACCGTCCTTCAGGCAGGGCCGCATCCGCACGGAGGCGAGAGATGACGGAACAGCAGCGCGATGAGCAGGTCATCCAGGCATGGAACGCTCATCGCCCCTACCTGGTGGACCTGGCCTTCCGGATGCTCGGGGACATCGGCGCGGCCGAGGACGTGGTGCAGGACGCGTTCGCCAGGCTGCTCCGCGAGCCGCGCGGCGAGATCACCGACGACCGCGGCTGGCTGATCGTCGTGACCAGCCGACTGTGCCTGGACCAGATCCGCTCGGCCCGGTCGCGGCGCGAGCGGACACACGACGCGGGCGAGATCGAGTTCGTATCCGGCGGCCAGCAGCCACCCGGCCGCGCTGCGCCGGGCGACCCGGCCGACCGGGTCACCCTCGACGACGATGTCCGGCTGGCCTTGCTGGTCGTGCTGCAGCGGCTCAGCCCCGCCGAGCGGGTCGTCTTCGTGTTGCACGACATCTTTGGCGTGCCGTTCGAGTCCGTCGCGCGGACCGTCGGGCGCACGGTTCCCGGCTGCCGTCAGCTGGCTCGCAGGGCCAGGCAGAAGATCGACGAGAACCGCGGCGCCGCCAGCTTCGACGTGACCGCCGCCGAGCACCGGCAGGTCACCGAGAAGTTCATCGCCGCCGCGGCGGGCGGCGACCTGAACGGCCTGCTCGAGGTGCTCGCCCCGGATGCGTGGGGCGATCTGGATGCGGGCCCGGGCGGAACGTCGATCGGCGTCGTCCGCGGCGCGGTCCGGGTGGCCAGGCACCTGCTGTACTACTGGGGTCCCGGGACGACCCTGGTGACGTACCCCGTCGCCGGGCAGCCCGCCCTGCTCGGGTTCACCGGCCGGACGCTGACCGGGGTCCTCGTCCTCACCATGCGCGGCGACAAGATCCAGGCCATCCACGTCATCGGCAACCCGCGCAAGCTCAGCTTCCTCAGCGCCCAGCTCGGCTGAGACCGCGCACGCGGCGGCGGGCGAAGGTCTGGGTCACGTTCTCGGCGGCTCCGCCGTCCTTACCGGTGCCACCCGCCGGGTGGTCACGGAGCGGAGCGCGAGCGACCCCGTTCGCGTCCGCATGAGGAAAGGAGCACGCCGGTGAACACACCGCAAGCAGAGCCCGCCGCGCCCGCGCAGATCGGCCCGTCGCGTTTCGTGCGCTCGGTGTTCGGCCCGCTGACCGGGCTGCTCAACCCCGTCATCGTGAGGCTGGCGGGCCGTCGGCACGTTCGGTTCGCCGCGCAGATCCAGCACACGGGCCGACGGTCGGGGCGGGGCTACGTCACGCCGGCTAGCGCGCGGCTGGCCGGCGACACGTTCTTCATCCCGCTGACATTCGGGAACAGCTCGGACTGGTGCCGCAACGTGCGGGCCGCCGGCGGCTGCACGATCCGGCTGAACGGCATCGACTACCGGGCGGTCCGGCCGCGGCTCGTGGACCGGGACCAGGCCATGCAGGAGGGCCGTCCGGCGTTCAACCGGGTCGAGCGGAGCACGTTCCGGGCACTCGGCATCAGGCAGTTCCTGCTGCTCCAGCGCGCCGGCTGACGGCGGGCAATTGTCCGTTCGGGAAAATCAAGAGCATCAGCCCGAACGGGCGCGTGGTTCCCCTGATACCTCAGCCGGCTGCGCCGTCCACGACGCGGTGCGCCAGCGCCCATCGCGTGGCGGCAGCGCGGTTGGACACACCGATCTTGGTGTAGATGTTCTGGATGTGGTGCTCGGCAGTGCGGGTCGAGATGAACAGCTCGCTGGCGATCTCTCCGGACGTGCGGCCTGCGGTGACAAGACGCAACACGTCGATCTCGCGCCTGCTCAGACCGCCCGGGCGGGTGGCGCGCGACCGCGGCCGGGGGTCACGGCGGGCGGCGTCGATCTGTCTGCGGGCGTAGTCCGCGGCGGCGTCTAGGTCGAGGCCCGTACCGGCCGTGACCAGCTCGTCCGCCCTGGTCGCACCGAGCCTGGAGGTGAGCCCGTCCCTGAGCTCGGCCAGTTCGGGGACGTGGTGGAAGCTGGAGGATTCCCGCGACATCGCGCCCAGTAGCGTCGCCGCGGGCTCCAGACGGTCGAGCCGCTCGAACAGCGCCGGGACGCTGGCGAGCGTGATGATGAGCTGCGGCACGTTGCCGGCGCGGTGGAACGCCCCGATCGCCTTGGCGAACAGCCCGAGAGCTACGTCGGGCTCGCCGTCCGAGGTGTTGAGGCGGGCCGCGTCGCGGGCGATGAAACCTTCGAAGAAGTGGATACGGTGCTCCTGCACGAAGGCGACGCCCTCGTCCCAGGCCGCCAGCGCCCGCCGGGCATTGCTGCGGGAGAACGCCATGCCCGCGATCCACAGCGCATAGGCGACCCAGTACGGGTTGCCGAGCCGTCGCGCGGCCGCGACCGACTCCTCGGTAAGTGCCAGTGCCTCCTCGGTCCGGCCGGCTGACTGCAGTCCGTCGACGTACGCGGCGAGGCCGTAGCCGCGGTCGCTTCCATAGCGCCGCACCACCTCGCCGGTCAGCTCGATGTAGCGATCCAGGTTCCCGCAGTAGACCTGGCCGAGGGCCTCGATGAACATGGCGTACCCCGGCTCACAGGGGTCGTAGCGGGCATCGCCCTCCAGTTCAACGGCCCGGTGGGCATTGGCCCGGGCGGCCTCGGCTCGCCCGGCGAAGCAGGCGTAGCCGGCGGCAGTGTAAAGACGCGGGAGGCGTGACACGTCCGCCGCAGATGCCGCCGGGAGCAGCTCCTCGGCCCACGCGAGAGTCTCGAATAGCTGCACCGAGAAGCCCATCAGCCCGGCGTGCGCGGCGATGTCGGTCGCCACCGCCACCTCGCCTCGGGCTGAACTCCACTGGAAAGCGGCACGCAGGTTGCCGAACTCAGCCTCGACCCAGTCGACGGCGTCCCGCCATCCCGGTCCGTTCCACCGATCCCACCGAGCACTGGCCTCCTGGGCGAAGTGGGCCGCATGGCGGTCGCGGGTCGCCGCCAGCTCACCGGCCGCCTCGAGCCGGTCCTCGGCAAACTGGCGGATGGTTTCGAACAGGCTGTAGCGGGTGCGGGTGGTGGTGTGGTCGGCGACGACGAGCGACTTGCGAACGAGGGAGTCGAGGTACCGGAGTACGTCAACCGCGTCACCGCCCGGGGCGACGGCGTGGATGCTGGCCAACTCGAATCCGGCGGCGAACACCGACGTGGCACGCAGCAGCTCGCGCTCGTCGTCGGTCAGCAGATCGTACGACCACGCGACTGCGTGGCGCAGCGTGTGCTGGCGCTCGGGACCCGGTGCCGCGGCGTGCAGCAGGCGAAAGCGGTCGGCGAGCCGGTCTCGCACCTCGATCGCGCTCATGGCCGCCATGCGGGCGGCGGCGAGCTCGATGCCCAGCGGAAGACCGTCGAGCGTGACGCAGATGTCCGTCACAGCCGCCGCCGTATCCGGGTCGCCGAGCCCGAAATCGCGGCGCACGGTGCGCGCCCGGTCAAGGAACAGCGTGACGGCGTCGGATCCGGTGCCGCCGGTAACCGCCAGCGGGGGGACGCCGAGCACGGTCTCGGCGTCCGCCCCGAGCGGCTCGCGTGACGTGGCGAGGACCCTGGCCCTGCCCGAGCGGCCGATGATCATTTCGATCGCTGCACCGGTTGCCCCCAGCAGGTGCTCGCAGTTGTCGACGATCAGCAGCACCCGCTTGCCCGTGAGGGCGGCGGCGACCGTGGCGATGAGCGGGGTATCGCCCTGCGGCGTGATCGCGAGCACGGTCGCGATCGCAGCGGGGATCGACCCCGGATCAGTGACGGCTGCCAGCTCGATCAGCCACGTGCCGTCGGGGAACTCCTCGGCGAGCTCGGCACCGATCTCCAGCGCCAGGCGCGTCTTGCCCACACCGCCGACGCCCGTCAGCGTGACCAGCGAGCTGTCGCGCACCAGCTTGGCGCCCTGGCGCACCAGATCGTCGCGGCCGACGAGCGAGGTGACCTGCCGTGGCAGGTTGCCCGCGAAGTCCTCGTCGCTACGCAGCACCGGGAACTCAGCCGGGAGGCCGTCGGCGATGACCTGGTACAGCGACGTCGGCCCCCGTACCCCGCGAAGCGCGTGCTCGCCGAGCGGCCGCAGCGACAGGCGGCTGCGCAGCAGCATCTCGGTGGTGTCCGACACCAGGATCTGGCCTCCGTGCGCGAGCGCCGTCAGTCTCGCAGCCCGGTTGAGCTCGCCTCCGGAGTAGCTGCCGTTCCGCTCTGCAGTCTCTCCGGTATGCAGGCCCATGCGCACCGCGAAGCCGATCGCGGCGTCGGCGCGCAGGGTGCGCTGTGCCTCGACCGCGGCCTCGGCCGCGCTCGCGGCCGTGGCGAAAGCGGCGCCGAAACCATCCTGCTCGGCAGCGAACACGTGGCCGCCGTGACCTTCGATCGCCGTACGCACTATGGCATCGTGGATCCGCTGAGCGGCCGCCATCTCGGCCGGCGTCTCATCCCACTGGCGGCGGGCGTCCTGGATGCTGGTGAACAGGAACGTCACCGTTCCCGACGGCGGGCGCGCGGGCACACCAGCACCCTATGTGACAGCCACGCAGTGATCTAGAGTCAGCGGGCGAGGCGGTATTCGTCAAGCTGAGTGGGGGGACACGATGAGTGGAGCGCTGGATCAGTGGCGCCAGGCCGCGGCTAAGTGGAGCGAGGTCTACGGCCAGGTCACCGACAGCCAGTGGGAGAAACCGACGCCATGCGACGAGTGGAACGTTCGCCAGCTGGTGGACCACACCCTGAGCTGGCAGGCCGAGGGCGGGCGCCTCATCGGCGCGGGCACCGCCCCCGGCGACGACTGGGAACGGATCCGCGCCGCCTTCGACGCCCTGCTCTCGGATCCCTCGCGGCTCACGGGGAATGTTCCCGAGTTCGCGGGGATTCCCAAGCAGGATCTGGCCGGGTTCCTGATCGGCGACCTGCTGATCCACAGCTGGGATCTCGCCCGCTCCATCGGAGCCGACGAGACGCTCCCGGCGGACACCGTGGAGGCTACGACGGTCGGCTTGCACCACGTCCCGCCCGATCTGCTGCGCGGCACCAACCCGCTCGGCCAGAAGATGATGGCCGCCGCTGTCGAGGTTCCCGCCGACGCCAGCCCGCAGCACAAGATGCTGGCGTTCACCGGCCGCCACCCCTGAGCATGGATCAGGGCCGGTCCCGGGACCGGCCCTGATCCATCATCGGTCAGCCAGCCGGCACCTGGCCCTCCTGAGGATCGATGCTGCCGAGGTTCCTGACCACCGTGAAGGTGCCAGCCTCGGAGCGGGCGATGTACATGTTCATCCGCACGTGATGCTCCCCTGGCACCATCTCGGCCGGTCCGCCCGGGCCCTCGGGGATGCTGGCCCGGTCGAGGGCGGCGATCACCTGGTCCTGGTCGAGCGAGCCGGCCTCGATCACCGCCGCCGCCCACAGCTTGAGCGCCCGGTAAGTGCCGGAGCACGCCGAGCCGGCGGTGAACATCGCGCTGCCCGGGTAACGCGCGTCGTAGCGGTTGAGCAGCTCGACGCTGAACGGGTCGCGGACGTCACGGTAGTAGTCGAGGCACCCGTAGAGTCCCTCGACGTGCTCGGCGGGCACGAGGTTGAGGAAGTTCTCGTCGAAGTAGGTGCACACGAGCTGCCCGCCGCGCGCCGAGAATCCGGCGTCGTGGAGCTGGGCGAGGAACGGGGTCAGCCCGGGCGGGACGATCGTGTTGAACACGACCTCGGCGCCCGACGCCATGATGTCGGCGACGACGCTGGCGTACTCCATGTGGTCGAGCGGGAAGTACTCTTCGCCGACGACCTCGCCACCCTGCGCCGTCACCAGGTCCCTGACCCTCTTGTTCATCACGTGCGGCCAGATGTAATCGGCCGACGGCAGGTAGAACTTGCGCGATCCCGTCTCCTTCATCAGCCAGGGAATCAGCGGGTCGAGCTGCTGAGCGGGTACCGGGCCCGTGCAGAAGATCAGCGGGTGGCTCTCCTGGCCCTCGTACTGCTCCGGGTAGATGTAGAGCTTCCCGGCCTCGTCGACCACCGGGCGCCTGATCGCCTGCCGGGTCGAGCTGTAGATGCCGCCGATGACCACGTCGACGTCGGCCTCGCGGACGAGCCTGGCGGCCGCCGTTTGCGCGACGCTGTCATCGGTGGCGCTGTCCTCGACGTACAGCTCGACGGGATGGCCGAGCAGTCCCCCGTGGGCGTTCATGTCGTCGGTGATCATCTTGGCGACGTTGACATTGGCGATGCCCATGAAGGACAGGGCCCCGGTCTGGTCGGTGATCAGGCCGACGCGTGCGGGCCGGCTGATGATGCTGGTCATGGCTGCGCTCCTCAGCTATGTCCGGTACTCGGCTATGCCCGGTACTCGCCGAGCAGCAGCGCGATCTGGGGCTTGGTGAGGTGTCCCGCCTCCTTGAGAACCGGCGGAACCTCGGGGTCGGACACGAAGTTCGCCCACCCCTCCTCGTTCCAGTCGAACAGCACCCACATGCGGTTCTCCTCGGTCGGGTCGCGGAACACGGTGGAGCCCTTCGACCCGTGCAGCGCGCGCTTGTCGGCGCCCGCGGTGCTGAACACCCGGAGGAAGCGGTCGACGTCTTCAACGGTCGTGGTGGCCAGGATCATGATGATCTCCTTCGCTCGGATCGCTGCGGATCTCGGTGATCGCCGTCCAGTCGGCCGGCGTACTGCCACGATCCGCGAGAACCCTGGCCAGCAGCATCGGCAGATCTACCCATTTCGACGGCGGGTTGGCATTGTTAGTGCATGCGCTTGGCGAAGTGGCTCGGCTGCGCGGCATGGGCAGGGTCGTGGTACCTGATGTACCTGGAAGTCACGCGGTGGCGTCACGTTAAGCCGTCGCTGGCATTCAATTCGGACCCGGTACCCGGCACCGATATCAGGCCGAAGCCAGGGCTGCCCCTGATCATGGTCTACATCACCTGCGCGGCGGCGCCGCTGACGGTCATCGCCGCATTCGTCCGCGAACGCCAGACCGGGCGTTTACCGGCCTCGAGGCGCGCCGCAGCCTGGCAGGGCAAGCCGCGGCGGTCCATGATGGGAACAAGCCGCCGCGGCAGCAGGGCGTGAGCAGCAGGGCATGAGCAG
>Ga0335076_10005473_pt1 | contig 12832 bp, 9 predicted proteins | sample Lox_Sample_25_FD_206717 | JGI IMG/M metagenome (GOLD analysis project Ga0335076, IMG submission 206717) | Soil microbial communities from Loxahatchee National Wildlife Refuge, Florida, United States - Lox_Sample_2.5 | ecosystem: Environmental > Terrestrial > Soil > Wetlands | place: USA: Florida...
CCTATGATGACTGGCCGCCGGCCAACACGAGCGAGGGCTGGCAGACGCAGCTCAACGGCCCTTATGGCCTCGACTTCTGGCTCGACTTCGCCAAAGCCCACGGCAAACTCTTCTCAGTACCCGAATGGGGTGTCGCGTCAGGCGGCATCTGGCCTGGTCATGAGGGTGGCGACGATCCCGCCTACATCAAGGACATGCACGATTTCTTTGTTGCCAATAGGACCTGGATTTCATTCGAGTCATATTACAACGGCGAGGGCACATCGATATACAATCCGATTCAGAATCCGCTGTCTGCGGCAGAGTACCAGAGGTTGTGGCGGTGAAGCAGGCCGGATGGGCCAGCTCCGCCACGGCCTCGAAGCCCTCGCCATCGCGCCGACGCCGGTCAGCGTTCACCCAATTGCTCAGCGTCCCCTCGTTGATCCAGCTCCCCATTAGCAAATCTCCGTCAACCTAAGCGCAGCGCCGCGCGTCTCCTACACAGGACAGGTTCGCCGGAACCCGACCCACCACGTTTGTGACGCAGGAAACCTGCAGCCGGAACGCCATTGCCGTTGTGCCCGCGACGAGTCCAGGTGACCGCGGCGATCACCGAGACCGCGAACGCCGGGGGGATAGAGGTGGCCGGGTGAGCAGCCGGAGCTATATCAGGGAGCGATCATTGATCGGGAATCAAGCGAGTCTGGCTGGCTTGCCCACGGTCTCGGTGATCATCGCGGCGTTCGCGACCGAACGCTGGGATGACACCAGGGAAGCGGTGGCATCCATCCGGGCCCAGACTGTTCCTGCGCTCGAGACCATCCTGGTCATCGACCACAACCCAGCTCTTCTCGACCGTGCCGAACGCGAGCTTGAGGACGTTACTGTGCTCCCCAATACCGGCAGCAAGGGCGCGTCGGGCGGGCGCAACAGCGGCGTCGCGGCGTCCCGCGGGGAAGTAGTGGCCTTCCTCGACGACGATGCCGTCGCGTCGCCGACCTGGCTGGAGGGGTTGCTCAGGCATTTCCTGGACACCGATGTCGTCGGCGTGGGCGGCAAGCTCATCCCGCTGTGGCCGGATTCCCGCCCGCGCTGGTTTCCCGCCGAGTTCGACTGGGCGGTGGGCGCCTCCTACCGGGGGATGCCCGAGGAGGCCACTCCCGTGCGCAACGTGTGGAGCGGCAACATGGCGATCCGTCGGCGGGTGTTCGATGCGATCGCAGGTTTCCGCGAGGACTTCGGCAAGGTCGGCACCCGGTCGCGTCCGGAAGACACCGACTTGTGCTTGCGTGCCGCCGCAACACAGCTGGGGACCTGGATTTACGAGCCGGCCGCGGTCGCCGGTCATCGCGTCCCGCGGCCCCGCGCCACCGTCGGCTTCTTCTTCCAGCGGTGCCTCAACGAGGGCGCCGGGAAGGCGGCGCTGGCGGCACTGAACGACTCCAGGGAGAGCACGTCCGCGGAACGGCATTACACCTGGCATGTGCTGCCTAGGGGGATGGTGCGCGGCCTGCGGGAGACCGTGCGCGGTGACGTCTCCGGCGGGTTGCGCAGTCTCGTTATCGCGGCTGGGTTCTCGCTCACTGCGGTCGGCTTCCTGACGGGACGGGCGGCCGGGATCTTTCATCGCGCCGACCCGCCACAGGCGCGGGCGGCTTCCGCAAGCGGTCCGGTAAAGGGCGGCAGACGTGCCGGACGGGGCTGAACGCAGTGCGAATTCTCGTTGACCAGCCCGGGTATGAGCTGCTGAACATCGGCGACATCGCGATGCTGAAATCGGGCAGCCGGGAGCCGGTGCTATGACCGTGCCCGCAGCAACCCATCCGGAAGCACCTCCAGTACCGGCCGGTAGCGCGTTTTCCCCGGCCCTGATGCTGGAGGTCGAGCTCACTGAGCCGCTTCCGGCAGTGAGCTATGACGGACAGCACCGCCGGGCGTGGGTCCTCGGGCGGCTGCACGGCGAAGCCGTCGGCACCTGCATTGTCGGGTTGGGCGAGGAGGGGCTGACCCCAGCCCAGCTAGGCGCGCTGCTGTGGCCGGAGCTGCGTGAGCCGGTGGCCGAACGGTTCCTGGCCGCCGGGATGCCCGCACCTGGCACGCTGACCGGCGAGGGGCTTGCGGCCGATGAGGCGACGTGGCCGTTCCTGGTGCGCCGCAGTGAGGTGCTGGCCAGGGCCCCGATGATGAGCGTGGTCATCTGCACGCGCGACCGGCCCGAACAGCTGGACAACTGCCTGCGCCATTTCGAGCAGCAGGAATACCCTCGGTTCGAGGTCGTCGTGGTGGATAACGCCCCGTCCGGCGATGCCGTCCGGGCGGTGACGGAGAGTCGGCCGGGCCCGGTGACCTACCGTTACGTTGTCGAATCGCGGCCCGGGCTGTCCTGGGCCCGCAACGCGGGGATAGCCGCCGCCTCCGGCGAGATTATCGCCTTCATCGACGACGACGAGGAGCCCGACCGCCACTGGCTGGCCGGTCTCGCGGCGGGTTTCGCCCGGGACGACGACATCGGCTGCGTGGTCGGCATGATTGTGCCCGCCCGCCTTGACACCCAGGCGCAAGAGTGGTTCGAGTGGTACGGCGGGCACAGCAAGGGCCGGGGCTTCACAGCCGCCGTCTTCTCCCGGCACGGCCCGCAGAGCCCGCTGTTCCCGCTGCCGCCGTTCGGCACCGGCGCCAACATGGCCTTCCGACGGGAGGCGCTGGCCCGGATCGGCAGCTTCGACGTCGCCATGGGAGCGGGCACGCCTACGCAGGCTTCAGAGGACACGCTCGCCTTCACGCTGGTCCTGCTGGCGGGATACCACATCGCCTACGAACCCGCGGCGCTGACACGCCACCATCATCGCCGGGACATCGACAGCCTGGCCCGGCAGCTGCGCGGCTACGGTGTGGGTCTGGCAGCTTACTACCTGGCCCTGGTGCGGCACCGGCCCAGCGTGCTTCCCGCCTTGCTCAGCTTGGTCCCGGCCGCCGCGCGCTACTTGCGGGGCGGCGACGTGACCGGGACGGCGACTGCCGAGGACCTTCCGGCCAGCCTCAGCGGCTGCCTGCGCCGGGGCCTGCGGACCGGGCCCGTGGCCTATCTCAAAAGCGTGCGCAGGCAAGCACGGGTCCGTCGTTCCGGGCTGTGACCTGAATTCGCGTCCAGCTCTGTTCTTCAGATGGGATTTCACCGGGTGAGCCAGCGGGGTCGGCTGAGCTCGACGTGGAGGGTCCAGCAGTCGGGCCTGGATGCCGACGGTTCGGGATCACCGCGGGGCTGCCGTCGTTGGCGGGGTCAGCAACATCTGCAAGAGCCGACGCGATGCCCCGCAGGGGCGATAGCATGCGATCCGCCGGGACTCGAATGGTCAGCATTCAGCAGCCCAGCAAGGACCGGTAGCGAGCATATCGGCATCCGAGGCCCATGGTGGTCCGGCACGAGGGGAGGCCCGCTGTGGGTAGGCACTCGGCTGGGGTGTGTTACATAAGCGCTGCGCAGCCTGCCTCACCGCAGCAGCTCAGGTCTCAGCAGCCATCCCGGACCGTGCGGCGCAGCCTGCTCCCCGTCTTCGGCGGCTTGGTCGCGCTGGCCGCGATCGCGGGAACAGCAAGCATGGTGCTGGGCAGCGGGAAGGTCAGCGTCAGCTCGGCGGATCACTCGAGTGCGTATTCGGCGAGGACAGCCTCCGCGACCGTGACGCCTGAGCCCGCTATCGCTGGCTCTGGCGTCGCGGTCGGATTCGCCGGGATTGCATCGATCCCCCCTACGCGCCATCCCACCTATTCGCCGCGGAACTCAACTTCGCCGCAGAGGTCAACTCCGCCGGTCACCTCAACGCCCACGGAAGCGCCCGCCACTCAGGCGCCCAGTCTCGTCTCAACTTTGGAGAACCTGCCGGTCAACACCGAGCTGACCGGGTCGCAGGCGGTAGCCTGGGCCAAGGTTGCCCTCGCGGCGCTAGGCGCCCCGGCAACCGCTGCCAATGTCCAGACGATGCTGGACTGGTTCTCCAACGAGGGCACACCGCACGACTACAACAACCCCCTGAACCTGAACGTGCCTTACGGCGGAAGCACCATCAGCACCGCCGACGGCGACCCGCCCTCGGTCCATGTCCAGGCGTATCTCACGCCAGCGGACTTTGCGCAAGCGTTCGCGATTGAGATCGGAGACGACCCGAGCTACCCGGCGATCACTGCGGCGCTCAAATCCGGCGCAGGCCTCGAAGGTTCCGCCGCCACTCAGGAGATTGCGTCCGAGCTACAGGTCTACTCCGGTGGGGGATACGACAGCATTCCGGGCACCACATCCTGATCACAGCCGTTCGGTCGCTGCCATCCGTGTTCAAGTAATTCCGGGAACGTAAAGAACTCGAATGATTTCAGGGTAAACCTCTTATGGCATATCCGCGTCTCCTGTTCTGGGCTCCAGAGGTGCGCGTACCGCGGCTTCTATGAGCACGCTTTTTGGGGGACGATGCCCGCCCTCGGCTTAGGGAGGAAATTATGAACGGCGTGGACTTCTCGCTGAGCGCGGAGCAGCGCCAGCTGACGGAAGCGGCGGCCGCATTCGGCCGGGAGCTAAACCAGGATCTGGTGAAGCGCGAGGATGCCGGGGAGTTCCCACGGGAGGCCTGGCGGAGGTGTGCCAAGTTCGGGGTCCAGGGCCTGCCAGTTCCCGCTGAGCTGGGCGGGGCCGACGCTGACGTCTTCACGACAGCCCTGGTCATGGAGGCCCTGGGATACGGATGCCAGGATAACGGGCTCCTCTTCTCCCTCAACGCGCAGATGTGGAGTATCGAGCTGCCGCTGGTAACGTTCGGCAGCCAGGCCCAGCAGCAGGCATACCTGCCGGGGATGGTGTCGGGGGACTCGATCGGCGCGCACGCGATGACAGAGCCTGGCTCCGGTTCCGACGCGCTGCACATGAGCACCCGCGCCGAGCGGCGCGGTGACCACTACCTTCTCAAGGGGCTCAAGCAGTACATCACCAACGCCCCGGTCGCTGACGTGTTCCTGGTCTACGCTGCGGACCCGGACCGGCCCGGCCTAGCCGGGCTCTCCGCCTTTCTCGTCGACGCAGGAACGCCGGGGCTCATCACAAGCAGCAGCTTCGAGAAGATGGGCCTGCGGACCTCGCCGATGGGTGAGGTAACGCTGCAGGACTGCGTCGTTCCCGCGGAGAGCCGGCTGGGGCCGGAGGGGGCGGGGATGGCGATCTTCAACTCGTCCATGGAGTGGGAACGGAGCTGTCTTTTCGCCAGCGTCGTGGGCGCGATGCGGCGGCAGCTCGAGGCGTGTGTGGAGTACGCGCGGTCACGCGAGCAATTCGGCCAGCCCATCGGGAAGTTCCAGGGTGTGTCCGGCAAGCTGGCCGACATGTACGTGCGGCTGGAGGCCGCCAGGTCGCTGATCTACCGGGTGGCATGGCTGAAGCAGCAGGGCAGGTCCGCCCCGGCGGAGGCGGCCGCCGCGAAGCTGTTCACCAGCGAGGCATGGGTGCGCTCCAGCCAGGATGCGATCCAGGTCCATGGGGCCTACGGCTACATGAAGGAAGCCGGGATCGAGCGAGATCTCCGGGATGCGGTCGCCGGCACCATCTACTCGGGTACCTCGGAGATCCAACGGGTGGTACTCGCCCGGATGCTCGGGCTCTGAGTCACCAGGACAGGCGAGGCATCCCAGGTGGGGCAACCAGAAAGGAAGCGTAATGGCGTATCTGCTGCAGCGGCTGCTGACCGAGGCTGCGGCGCGGCTGCCACAGCGGCCGGCGGTAGCGTCTGACGGCTGCGTGCTCACCTACCAGGAGCTGGACAGGCTGAGTAACAAGGTGGCCCGGGCGCTGCTCCGCCTTGGCGTGGCGCCCGGCGACCGGGTGGGGATCCTGGCTCCCAAGTCGGCCGCCGCGGTCATCGGAGTATACGGGGCGTTGAAGGCCGGGGCCTGCTACGTGCCGCTCGACCCGAAGGCGCCCGCGGGGCGGCTCAGCCACATCGTGCGGGACAGCGGCGCCGCCGTGATCGTGGCCGATGAGGCCAGGAGGTCCCAGGCGGCCGCCCTGGTCGGCAGCGTTCCCCGGCCGCCCGGCGTGATGGTGGCGAGCGTTCCCGGGCGCCCGGGAGGCGAGGAGGCGGCCGTTGCTCCGGCCCAGGGCGCGGCGATTGTGCCGTGGGCCGCGGTGGCCGGGGAATCAGCAGAGCCGTTGGCGGAGGACCGGGCGATCGAGACCGACCTCGCGTACATCCTGTACACGTCGGGATCGACCGGCACCCCGAAGGGGGTGATGATTTCGCACCGCAACTCGCTCACGTTTGTCGAGTGGGCCGCAGCCGCCGCCGGGCTCAGCGAGCAGGACCGCGTCTGCAGCCCCGCCCCGCTGCACTTCGACCTGTCAGTCTTCGACATCTTCGCCGCCTGCCAGGCTGGCGCCTGCCTGACGGTGCTTCCCGGCGGAGCAGCCACCTTCCCGGTATCGATCGCGAGGTGGCTGGAAGCGGAACGGATCTCGGTCTGGTACTCGGTGCCCTCGGTCCTCACGCTGCTCGCCTGCTACGGCAGCCTAGAGCAGGTCGACCTGTCGGCCCTGCGGACGGTGATCTTCGCTGGGGAGGTGTTCCCCCCCAAGCACCTCGCCCGGCTGATGGCTGAGCTGCCACACCCCCGCTACCTCAACTGGTATGGGCCGACCGAGACCAACGTATGCACGGCATTCGAGGTGCCCCCGGGCTGGGCTGGCGACCGGCCGGCCCCGATCGGGAAGGCCTGCGCCAACACCGAGGTGTTCGCGGTCACGAGCGAAGGCCACCGGGTGTCCGGGCCCGGCGAGGTGGGCGAGCTGTACGTGCGGGGCCCCTCGCTGATGCGCGGGTACTGGGGGCAGTCGGCCAAGACCAGCGAGGCGCTGGTCGGGAACCCGCTCCGGACAGGGTCGGACGAGCTGGTGTACCGGACCGGTGACCTGGTGACTCTGGAACCGGAAGGAAACTACGCCTATCTCGGCCGCCGGGACAGCATGGTGAAGATCCGCGGCTACCGGATAGAGCTGGGGGAGGTGGAAGCCACGCTGTACCGGCACCCGGCCATCCGCGAGGCGGCGGTGCTGCCGGTGTCGGATGAGCTGCTCGGCAGCCGTCTCCGGGCGGTCGTCACTGCGGACGGCGCGGGGAACCTCACCCGCGAGGAGGTGCTGGTTCACTGCCAGCGGTGGCTGCCGGGCTATATGGTGCCGGACATCGTCGAGTTCCGCGAGGGGCTGCCGAGAACCTCGACCGGCAAGGTTGACCGGGCCGGCCTCGCCCGGGAGCAGCCCGAGCTGGAGCCGGCCGGGGACGGCCGGGCGAACGGAAGCTAGCGGTGACAACTGCGCGGGGAGGCTGGCGCGCAGCGTGGATGCCGTGGCTTACTGGGCGGCAGCCGCGCCGGTCCTGGCCCGGCTTCCGGGTGCCGTCGGCTACCGGATGGCTAACCATCTGTTCAGCAGAATAACTGGCGTGAGATGACTTATCTAAATGTCTCTGTTATCATACCGACTGTGGATCGCCCCGCTGTCCGGAGAGCGGTCGCCAGTGTTCTCAATCAGACTCGCCCGCCATTTGAGATCATAGTCGTCGTCGACAGCGCCGATCGCACTATCCCCCCGACTCTATGCGATGTTTCAGATAAAATTCGCCTGCTCTTTTCGGGCGGTATTGGACCCGGCGGTGCCCGTATGCGGGGCGTGGCAGAGGCTAAAGGAGATATTATTGCCTTCCTTGACGATGACGACGAATGGCTTCCTGAGAAACTGGAACGCCAACTTGCTGCATGGCCTACCGGACCGGAAGTAAGTGCCCATGCACTTGTGAGCTGCCGACTTTCGATAGTGGACCGCGATGGAAGACAGCTCACGACCGTGCCATCGCGCCTGATTAATGCGCATGAGCGAATTCCGAGTTACCTGTTCTGCCGATCTTCTATTGCTGGTGGCGAAGGTGTCCTGCATCCGTCCACTCTAATGTGCGATCGAGCGCTTATCGATGTTGAACCTTGGGACATCGGCTCGTTTCTGCACGAGGACTGGGATTGGCTATTGCGGGTTGGCGGACGGTCCGATGTGACCATCCGAATGTGTCCCGAGGCTCTTGCTAGTATTACGCCGGCTGACGAACGATCTCTTTCAGGGTCAGCAGACTGGCGGCAGAGTCTCAAATGGCTCGAGCAGCGGGCTGACCAATTGACGCCGCGTGAAAGCGGAGATTTCCTCATGTACCATACTGCTCCTATAGCGTTTCGATCCGGAAGTCGGCGCGGAGGATTTATTGCCGCCCGTCGAGCGCTCCGCTATGCTCGTCCCAATCGCACGGCATGGATTACCTGGGGAATACATATGCTTTCACCCGGACTTGTGGACTACATCCTTGCCGTACGTGGAAAAATCATGAAGGATAGGTAGTAGATAACCTAAAAAGAAATATAACCGCTACTACCCGGTGCGGATGCGAAGCGGAAGCATGCGCGGGCCACGGACCTGGCCGGTGGACCAGGTAACCGCTGACAGATCGTCGAGGCTGAAATCTGGGATCCGCTCCAGCCAGGCTTGGAGAGCGACCCGGAGTTCCATGCGGGCCAGATGGGAGCCTAGGCAGCGGTGGATGCCGAGGCCGAACGCGGCGTGGTGGTTGATCTGCCGGTCGATGCTGACCCGGGCTGCCCGGTCGAACTGTGCCGGGTCGCGGTTGGCTGCTGGGAACGACAGCAGGATCCAGTCGTCGGCTTTCATGTCCACGCCACGGAAGTGTATGTCTTGTTTGACCAGCCGGGCCATGGTCACTGGAGCGTAGGCGCGGAGAAACTCCTCCACCGCGGTCGGCAGCAGCCCCGGCTCGGCAACGAGCCTCCTACGGTCCTCCGGGTTCCTGGCCAGGTGCCACAAGGAGGCGCCGATCGCGCTCCACGTCGTGTCGATGCCGGCGATGAGCAGCAGCGTCATCGTGCCGACGATATGCGACGCCTGGAGCTGTCGGCCGCACAGCTCGGCGTTGATCAGGAACGTGGTCAGGTCGTCGCGCGGGTTATCGAGGTGGTCGCGAACCTGCGCGAGCAGGTAGTGGAACAGCGCGGACATCCGGGTGACCTGCTCCTCCCGCGGCAGGTTGATGCCTTCGAGCCTGCTCTTGACGAACTTGCGGAACTGCGGCCCGTCCTGCGGCGGGAAGCCGAGCATATCGGCGATGACCCGCATCGGGATGTGCTGTGCATAGTCGCTGGCGGCGTCCACGACGTCCCGTCTCTGGAAGGCATCGATGAGCGAGTGGCACAGCGCCTTCGTCGCAGGCTCCAGCCTGCTGACCGCGGCCTTGGTGAACGCGGGAAGCAGCAGCTTACGCGCGTCACGGTGGAACGGCGGGTCTGAGGTAATAGGCGGCGAGCCGCCGATCGGCGCGATCTCGCGCGGCGGCCGGAAGTTGCCCATGATGATCGACCGGGAAGAGAAATGCTCGGTGTCGTAGGCGATCGCCGCGACGTCCTCGTAGCGAGTCGGGAGCCAGCCCCCGCCGAACCGGTTCGTGTGCGCGATAGGGCAGCGCTGCCGCAGGTCGTCCTGGATCGGATACGGGTTGGCGGACCACTCCGGCTCCGTGTGAGAGAAATCGACCGCCCAGTCCGAGACCGGACCCGTGACGATCTCGCTGCAGATGCCGCGGGATTCCCCGTCGCGCTTTTCCCAGCGGTCGTGGGCGAAGCGGTTCTCAGCAGCCATGTCACGTCCCCTCGATCAGCTCGATTGCGTGCTCGGGGCAGTTGAGCCCCGCACGGCGGGCGTTGTCCTCCTTCTCTGGCGGCACGACGCCGTCGCCCAGCACCTTCCCGTAACCCTCCTCGTCCTCGTCGAACAGGCCGGGGGCGAGGTCGGAGCAGCGTCCATGTCCCTGGCAGAGGCCGTCGTCGATCTCTACTTTCAGCAAGAGGATCCCTTCTGCTGAGATGATGGCAGGAGCGAGTCGATGACGCATGTCTCCAGCAGTGGCATCGCGTCCGCGAGCGGCAGCAGGTTTGCGTCCTGGTTAGCACCGATTCCGCCAGTGAAGAACACCCGAATCGATTCTGCGATATCACATGGTACAGAAGATATAGTGCATTCAGTGGCATCGACCACGCAGGGCTCCGGCGTGTTCCCGGTGGATCACCGGCCGCGGCCCGTCAACCTCGCCACCATCCGGGCTGCCATCATCGCGGCCATCAAAGACGCCGGTTACCTGCACATCCGCGAAGGCCGACGCGACCATAGCACCCCGCTGAAACTCTCCGCCTCCACGGCCTCGATTAGGACAGATGCGGACATTCACGGATCACGCCGGAGTCTTGCCCTTCCGAGGCAGTTCCCCGTAGGGAGCCCTATTCCCTGGCTTCCTGATGGCCGCCGCGATGATTCGCAATTCGACCATAACGGGAGCAAGGTCACGCCAGTCAAGGTTGTCGTAATGGCGGGTTCGGGCGAATTCCGTTGCGAAGGTCCAGAGCGCACCAATCGGAGATACGCTGTCCGGGCGCCCAGCTCGCCGCTGGTTGTCATACAGCCAACGACAGTCGCCGAGTAGCCAGCGCGTACGGACACCGGTTCGGTAGCCCTCCACGCGATCGATGGGAAGCCCTGTCGCCCACTGCCAGGTCATGAGCGGAAAATCGACACCGGAATGTACCGGGGTGTAGATCGAGCCGGCAAGTCTCGCATTAATCTCCATCAGCAGCGGGCGATTGTGCGCATCGCGCCGAAATTCCACCTCGCATGGACCCTGAATGCCGATGGCCGTGGCTAGGCGGACGGACGCGGCGTAGATATCCTCCGGGATCGGTATGCTCTCCCGCAACACCGAGACTCCGCCCAGGGCAGGGCTGGTGCGGTGCACAGCATGCACGCAACGTGTCAGGACTTCGCCGTCGGCAATGAGCAAAGTCACCGTCTCCCGGCGACCGCATGCCCATTCTTGCGCCAAGAGGGAACCACCGTTCAGGTGCCGCTGGGCCGTGTCGATCGCCTCACGTTCGTTGATGACCTCGACGGGGACGACGCGATAGCCCAATCGGTCCACCCATGAGGCGGTGGGCTTGAGGACAAAAGGAAAGTCGAACTCAGCGAGCACTGCCGGCAAGTCGTCAATGCTGTCGATCCGCATCGTCTTAGGCTCGTCGATACCCAGCTTGCGCGCAAGCTCCAATGTCCGACCCTTGTCATTGGCTATCTCGAGCGCAGAATTCGGGGCCAATGCGAACACGCATCCGAGGTCAGTGAAATATTCGCGAAACGGCATCAGCGCCGCGATGGTACCGTCACTGTTAGGAAGAACGACACGTGTCGGATTCTCACGAACGAATTCAATGACCGCTTTGGCGAAGCCCGAAGGGTCGGTCGCATAACTAGGGAACACGACATTGCAGGCAGAATGGCGGGAGCGGAAGGCCAGGACGGGGAGCGAAGGATCAGAGTCGACGAAGCACTCGCCCACCGCCACACGCAATCCCGCTCGGCCAAGGCTTTGGACAGTAGCCAGGGTCGTTTTGTAGCTGGCGTCGAGAACCAGAATATCGTAGCTGTCGCGCCTGCTTGATCCGTGTCGGACTTGCTGGGCCATCGGCCCCCCTCCTTAGGTCTGGGGCGCGTTTCCTTGTCTGCCTCTTGTGTAGCACACTAAGCTTATACGCTTAGTGCTTCTCTCGTGGTTGCCGGGACCGCCAAGATATCCTCGATCATCTGTCGCGGAACGGTGATGTCATCGAACCACCGGCCGCCGAAGGGACGCCGCACCGGAATGATCTGGTCACTCGAGTAGGCAAGGATTTTGCGGTTGTAGGAACGCATTTCGTCCCGGAGAGCGGCTGGCAGCTTCCCGTCGAGCAGCACGGCTCTTTCGACTTCCCCGAGCAGCTGCCGCGTCTCGTCGATGGTGCCGAGGACTGCCTGGCAGAACGCGGGTGGCAGCACGCCGTGCTCGCCCTTGATCTCCACCAGGCGGGCAATCGCCTCGTAGGAGACGTCCTGCAGCTGGCGCCTGTCCAGCCAGCGTGTCTCGTAGTTCAGCCGCCGGTACCACAACGGCTCCACCATGGCCTGGCGATGTTCTTCCAGCGCGCGGTGGAAGATACGGTAACCATGCCGCTCTGGCTCTTCGAAGAACCGGCATCCAGGGTCAAGGAATGGCACCATCGGGCAGATCAGCGGAAGCGCAGCCCAGCCCCCGAACTTGCGTATCAGCCGCTCGGAGTACGCGACCGTGTCCATGACCGATTGCCTGTCCTGGTACGGCATGCCGATGAAGAACCAGACCATGATGCCCTTTACCCCGGCGTCCAGGGCACGGGGGATCCACTCCTCCATTTGCTCCATGGAGTAGGTCCCGCGGCCGGCCGCCGCGCTTATCTTCGGGTCGTGGGACTCCGGGGAGAGCATGATATAAGCAGCCGTTGACTCGCCCATCTTCTTGAGCGTATCGGGTGGTGTCAGGTTGAACTGCTCGAAGGAGACGCTGCTGTAGCCGCACTCCTTCACGGCGTCCAGATACCGGTGCAGCCGCACCTTGTTCTCCGAATAACACTGAAGCGCGTATATCGAGGTGCGTTTCGCCACCTCTTTCATGGTGCGGAGCTCTTCGAGAATAAGGTCGTTGTCCTTCTGGATCAGGGTCTTGCGGACGCCCATGATATTGCGGTAGGCGAACCGTGACCCTCCGCACCAGCCGCAGTCATGCGCGCACCCGGTGTTAGGCAAGGTCATGATGAGCTTGGATACAGACGGCCCTCCGCTGACCGTCTGCCGGTAGTACGACCAGTCGTTGCGCGCGTCGTTGTAATCTGTAACCGGCTTGTGCGTGAAGCCAGTGGCCTCCACCTC
>Ga0335076_10005474_pt1 | contig 12832 bp, 5 predicted proteins | sample Lox_Sample_25_FD_206717 | JGI IMG/M metagenome (GOLD analysis project Ga0335076, IMG submission 206717) | Soil microbial communities from Loxahatchee National Wildlife Refuge, Florida, United States - Lox_Sample_2.5 | ecosystem: Environmental > Terrestrial > Soil > Wetlands | place: USA: Florida...
AACGCATTGCTAGCGTCTACCTCGCGGGCGAGGACCTGACCGCCAATGGCTTCAGTCGATTACAGTTCGGCAGCAACGGAACGATCACCATACAGCCTGGCGTAAACCTCGACCTCGGGCCTCAGGGTCAGCTCGCCTTTCATGCTGCCCGAATCGATATCGGGGGATCGGTGCGTGCTACGGGGGGTGGCGTATTTCTTGAGGAGTTGAGCACCGTCCGCCAGAGCGCGGGCGGAATCACGTTGGAGGCTGGCGCGCACCTCTCCGTTGCGGGGCAGTGGACCAACGACCTTCCCGCATTCGTTGATCCGCACAACACTCAGGTGATCAACGGCGGCAGCATCACCATGACATCGACCACTGGAGTTGTCTTGGCCGCCGGCAGTTCTATAGATGTTTCGGCCGGTGCACTGTACTCGTCGACCGGGCTGCAACCCGGTACGGCGGGCAGCGTTGATATCGTGACCAACCGTGGGGCCCAGTTCGGCGGACGTGCAACCGGCGCCCTCGTCTTCGACGGATCGGTGACGGGATACGGATTGAATCAGGGTGGAACGCTGTCGCTCACCGCAGGATCGGTAGCGGTGGGCACCGCGACGGGCGCACCCGGAGAGCTGGTCTTGAACCAGGATGCGTTTACGCACGGCGGTTTTCAGCAGATCAACATCACCGGCATCGATGGCGTAACGATTACGGGTCGCGTTGCGCCGGTGCTGCAAAGTTACTTTCTTCCGCCGCTTGCGACGGCACAAGCCTCCGCTCCCGATTTGTCGGGTGTCGCCACTGTGGTGGCGTTGCCTGTGAATCAGCGTCAGCCAGTGAGTCTCGCGTTTTCCGCGACCGATGTGGGGCTGGGCTTGGGCAACATCTCTCTTGCGCCCGGCGCGGCCATCGTCACCGAGCCGGGCGGAAGCGTAAGCCTGACGGCGGGTTATCAGATGACCGTCGACGGAACGATCTCTGCTCCCGGCGGCAAGATCGTGCTCACGATGGCCGGAGATCCCACCAATAGCGACGGTGACGACGGCTTTCATCCCGGCCAATCGATCTGGATCGGGCAAGGTGCCCGGCTGTCAACAGCGGGCACTGCTGTGGTTTATAACGATGGGTACGGCAACCGAATTGGCACGGTATTCGGTGGCGGGGAGATCGACGTCATCGCACACAAGGGCTACATCATCACAGAACCTGGCTCAGTGGTCGACGTTTCGGGAACGATCGCAACGCTGGATCTGCCGACCGTGTTTGTCAGTGGAGTCTCTCCCTCTCCGCGTGCCATCGCCAGCGATGCCGGCAGCGTGACGCTGCAATCGCGCGAAGGCATCCTGCTGGGAGGTGCGTTCGTGTCCAACACGTTTGCTCCGAGTGCGGCGGGAGGCCAATTCGCGCTCACGCTCGACGTGACCGGCAACAATCCCGTGGGGCCAACGTACCCGACCACGCCGCGGATCGTTGTTCTGCGCCCGGACGCGGCACCGTTTCCGAGCGGCCTCACACCAGGCGTGCCGCTCGACGTTGCCTCTTACAACGGCCTAGCCCAACTTTCTGCTGCCTCCCTGCACGGCTTTGATTCGATCAGCTTGAAATCCGCGGACGAGATTCGGGTCGACGGCAACGTCGCTGTCTCGGCACGCCGCAGCATCACGCTCGATGCTCCGTTGATTGGCGGAACGGCTGGGTCCGCGCTCACCCTCGACGCCGCCTATCTCGCGCTGGGGAACAGCGATCCCCGTTACCAGACGGCGCGCAATGCGAATGCCGGCAGCGCGGTCGTTTCGGCTCGAGCCGATACTATCGATCTGATCGGCCGATTCTCAACATCGGGGATAGGCGAGACGCAACTTGTTGCGAACGGCGATATCCGCCTGCAAGGTGTATTGCCCGTCGATCTCAGCGTTACCACACAGAGTGGTGGGATGGTCACAGCCGGGAACATCGCTCTCGCGGCTGCGCAGATCTATCCCACTACCGCGAGTCAGTATGCAATCGCTGCCCAAGGTGGCGGTACGGTGCAAGTGCGCCCGGGCGCTTCTGTTGCCCCTCCGCTTTCAGCCGGAGGATCCCTCACGATATCCGCTTCGGACATCGACATCGAGGGCACGTTGCGTGCCCCGCTGGGAACCATCCAGCTCCAAGCGGTTGACGCGCTTACCCTCGGAGCAGGAAGCATCGTGTCGGTATCGGCCTCCGGACTCACCATTCCCTTCGGCGAGACGTTGAACCAGACTCAGTGGGTCTACGTCCTCGGCAATGGCGTCTCCGTACCCATCAACGCGCCTCCGCAGAAAACGATTTCTCTATCGGGCGCGAACGTATCGGTCGCGCAAGGCGCGCGCGTCGACTTGTCCGGCGGCGGCGATTTGAGTGCGTGGGAGTTTCTTCCCGGTAACGGCGGTTCGGCCGACGTGCTGGCCGCGCCGGGCACGTTCGCCATCGTTCCCTCGTTGAACGGTCTGTATGCACCGCGCGATCTGCAGAACGATGCTGGGTCCAGCCTGAAACCGGGTGACGCGGTCTATCTCAGCGATGTAAGCGGACTTCCGGCGGGCGTCTATACCTTGCTCCCCGCCCACTACGCTCTTCTACCCGGCGGATACGCCGTGACCGTCGCGCCCGGTACTCAGGACATGGTCCCGCAGCAAAACCACGCGCAGCTCGACGGATCGTACGTCGTTGCTGGCAACCGTGTCGTCTTGGGTACGCCTATCGCGGACGCGCGCAGTTCTGGGTTTGTCGTGACGCCGGCTAGCGTTGTACGCCGGGAGACTCAGTACGCCGAAACCAGCGCCAACGACTTCTTCTCCGCAGCGGCGGCCGCGGCGGGCACACCCGCGCCGGTACTCCCGCGAGATGCAGGCCATTTGTTGATCGCAGCTACCGCCAGTGTGAACCTCAATGGTGCATTCAACTTTGCGGCGTCCGACGGTGCAGGTGGTCAAGCCGATATATCCGCACCTCGCATCGAGGTCGTGAACACGCCTGGTGCACCCGATGGCTCTCTGCAAATTGCCGCGGATTCGCTCTCCGGCCTCGGTGCACAGAGTCTTTTGCTGGGCGGAACACGCAGCGACTCGACGGACGGGGCGATCGCTATCGGAGCCACCTCGGTCGTCGTGGCCAATGATGCTGCGCATTCTCTGCGGGCTGGCGAAGTGATTCTCGTGGCAACAGATCAGGTGGACATCGCCGCGGGCGGATCGATCGTCGCGCGCGGATCCGAAGGCGCGCTTGCGGCAACGCCGCTTGGCGTTCCTGGCGCCGGTGCGCTGATACGCGTCGCAAACGGGGACGTGCGCGCTGTCAATCGCGGGAACGCGGGGAACGGTGCGAGCTCGGGCATGTTGAGTGTTTCCCAAGACGCTCAGCTGGTCGCGGATGGATCGATTCAGCTCGATTCCACAGGCGGCATTCAACTCGATCCGACCGCGCAAATCACTTCCTCCACGATCAGCGTCTCGACCAGCAGTATCGCCCTGGGACAAGTTCCCGCGGGACACGGCGGCCTGATCATCGACGATGCACTGCTGGCTCAGATAGGGCAGGCAAAATCTCTCATCCTTCGCAGCTACGGCACCATAGATTTCTTCGGAGACGTGGCATTGGGGACTCCCACGCGGCCGCTCGACCAACTTACACTCGACGCAACAGGGCTCGCGGGTTTCGGCAATGGTCAAGTCGTTGTGCAGGCCAAGACGATTGCGTTCTCCAACTCGACGGCCAGCGCGGCGCCTGCGGTTGTCGCTGGTTCGAGCAACCTGCAACTCTCTGCGACTGGCGGCGATTTCGTATTGGGAGGCGGCGCAAAAGCTGTTTCGGGTTTCGCAACAGTGCAACTGAGCGCGCAGGGAGACGTTCGAGTTTCCGGCACGGGCACGCTGAGCACTGCCGGCGACCTTACCTTTGCCTCCGCACGTCTCACGGCTGATAACGCAAGCGATCAGAGCATCTCCGCTGGCGGCGCCGTGATGATAGGCGGTAGTCCGCAAGCCTTGGCCGGAACCTCCGCTCCAGGTGTCGGTGCCAGGCTGTCGATAACGGGTACACGCATCGACCAGACTGGCAGCATCGAGCTCCCGGCCGGCTCGTTGACGCTCGCTGCGACCGGCGGGCAAACCGGGGACGGCATTCATCTCGCGCCCGGCGCGTCGATCAGCGTCGCAGGATACGCCAAGCTGTTCCACGACACCATGGCGTACGCGCCGGGCGGACAGATCGTGCTGACGTCTGCCAGCGGTAACGTGGTTCTGGATACAGGGTCGCGCGTCGATTTCTCAGGAGCACCGGGCGGCGGCGATGCAGGTACTTTGCAGGTCAGCGCGATCAACGGCACGTTCGCCGCGAATGGAAGCTTGTATGGTCAGGCAGCCGCTAGCGCCACGAGCGGCAAATTCGTTCTCGACGTTGGCCGCATCGACGCGTTCTCGGTGTTGAACAGCGCGCTCGAAGCTGGCGGCGTAGGGGGGGTACGTAGCTTGCGTGCGCGCAGCGGCGATATCACAGTTGGTGAGGACGATTCGGTTCATGCCAATACAATCGAACTCTTTGCCGATAGGGGACATATCGATATCGGCGGAGCGCTGATCGCAAACCGCAATGACGGATCCGGCGCCAACGGTGCGATAACCGTATTCGCGGGAAACGGACTGTCGCTGGAGGCGAGCGGTCGCTTGATCGCGCAGGGGACGGCTGGGCGCCTGACAACTCCTGAGAGCAATGCCAGGCCCGGGCATCCGGGCACCGTCACGCTGGGCACAACGGGAGGGAGCGTTTCTCTGGCGGCGGGATCGTCGATCGACGTATCGGCACCTAAACAGGAGGGCGACAGTTTTTCGACGGCTGGTCCAGACGGGACGGTCTGGGTGCGCGCACCTCAGGTGGGCTCAGACGTCGCGATCGATTCGCTGGGGTCGACGATTTCCGGTGCGGGTTCGATCACGATCGAAGCCGTTCGCATCTACTCGAACATTGCGCGTATCGATGTCGCGGATGGTCCCGGCGTGCTGACGCAAGCCCAGGCACAGACGGATGTCGCGACATTCATGAGCACGTCGAGCGGAATCACGAGCCGACTGGGCGTCGCGGATGATGCGCGCGTGCGCGTCGTTCCCGGTTTGGAGGTACAAAGCCCTGGCGATCTCGTGGTCGCGGCTGATTGGGATTTGGGAGCGCTTGCATCGGTCGGCGGTGCGCTGACACTGCGCGCCCAGGGGAACCTTCTGCTCAACGGCAGCTTGTCTTCCGGCTTCGCCGGCACAACGCCGAACGCGCAGCCGCTGCCAGGAGCGGGTTGGACGATGCGCCTCGTCGGCGGCAGCGACCTGAGCGCGGCGAACCCGCTGGCAGTGAATGCTGCGGGCGCCGGGAAGGGCGGCGTTACGCTGGCCGCGGGCGATCTGGTTCGGACCAGTACAGGGAATATCGATGTCGCCGCGGGCGGCGACGTGACTTTCGCGAGCGGTTCCAGCGCAATCTACACTGCCGGGGTTCCAGTTGAAACACTCGCCGGATTCGCCCTGCCTGGAAACGCTTTTTTTACCAATGGCGGTGGGGATGTGTCCATCTCCGCACTTGGGAATATCGTTACGGCGAGTGCGCCTTCCAATCAGTTGGTCAACGACTGGTTGTTCCGCCAAGGTTCGTTGCCGGCCGGTATCAATTCCGCAGCAGGGGCGGCAGGGGATGTCCCGTACGCCGTGCGCCCGGCGTGGGGCGTCTCGTTTGCAAATTTTCGGCAGAACGTCGGCGCTCTAGGTGGCGGCAACGTCACACTGACCGCTGGCGGGAACGTCGTCGGCGTATCGGCCGTCATCCCAACAACGGGGACCGTTTCCGGTAGCAGCACCAGCGTTGGGACCACGAGCCCCTCGCAGGCGATCGTGCTCGGCGGCGGAAACTTGACGGTTTCTGCTGGGGGGGATGTCGCGGGCGGTGTCTACTACGTGGCGCGGGGCGAAGGAGTGATCCGTGCCGGCGGGCAGTTGCGGGCGGTGGACTCAACGACGCCGGCGCCTGTGCTTGCCCTCGGCGATGCGACGTTCGACGTCATCGCGAGCCAAGGGTTGACGTTAGGGAGCGTTCTGTCTCCGACGTTGATTCCTCAGGGCCGGCTCAACGTAACCAATGCTATCAACGACCAGCGGCTTTCGTACTTCTCGTCTTACGCGCCGGACAGTGCTGTGCGGCTGCTTACGCTCACCGGCGATCTTACTCTTGCCGACAACACCAGCTCGATCGCGAGCGCCTACGGAAGTGGATTGCGCTTACCCGCGGGGACCGCCTATCAGCAGAATCTCGCGATCTACCCCGGCACGCTCGAGGCGGTGGCACTGCAAGGCAACCTGATCGTCGGGGGGGACCAGTCGCTGACGCTCTATCCGGAGCCGATGGGGAACCTTAGTCTGCTTGCGGCCGGGGATGTGCAACTGCAGCGCCCCGTGTACATGGCGGACGTCGATCTCGCAACGTTACCCCAGGTAACTACACCTGCACGATCGCTTCAGACTTCACCTGGAAATGGCACGTGGGTCGGTCCCGCTGCACACGCTGCGACGCCGCTCCATGCGAGCGACACGGAGCCCGCTCGCATCGTGGCGTTGGATGGAAGCATCAGCGGGACCCCAGATCGCGCCGCTCTTTACATCGCCAAACCTGCGCTCATCTACGCCGGGCAGGATGTGCGGGATGTCTGGGTCTACGGCCAGAACACGAACGCATCCGAGCTGAGTGCTATTGAGGCCGGACGAGACATTGTTTACTCCACACCGCTGACCGGGCAAGGTCAACTCGCGAGTAACGACGCCGGCATCTACTGGGGCGGGCCAGGCACGTTGGAACTCCTCGCGGGCCACAATGTCGACCTTGGGAGCGGTGGCGGAGTGCTATCTCGCGGTAACCTCGACAACCCTGCGTTGCCGGCTTCAGGTACCAATCTCCTCGTCGCGGCAGGCTTAGGCCACGACGAAACGGGAACGCTGCGCGAGCCCGCAACCAGCGCATTCGTCGACGCCTACGTTACGGGTGATTCGTTAGCCGCAGCCAGCTACCGGACCGCGCTTGCCGACTATATGGCGCAGCTCGGTCAACCTGGACTCAGCGGCGATGCGCTGCTTGCAGCGTTTCACGCGCTTTCGTCGGAGCAGCAGTTGCCGTTTGCCTCCTCTGTCCTCTACTCTGAGTTGGCGGCGGCGGGTGAAGCGACGAGTCGCGCCGGCTTTCAGCCCGGATACGACGCCATCGCCAAGCTGTTTCCCGCGCATGACTATGCCGGCGACGTGCGAATGTACTTGAGTCAGATCAAGACCGAACGGGGCGGCGATATCTCGCTGCTGGTGCCTGGGGGCCTGGTCAACGCGGGGCTGGCCGTGCCGCCGCCAGATCTGCGCAAGACACCTTCCCAACTCGGGATCGTCACGCTCCAGGGAGGGAGTATTAACGCCTTCGCTTCCGGTGATTTTCAGGTGAGCCAGTCTCGCGTGTTTACGCTGGGGGGTGGAAACATACTGATTTGGTCTTCGGACGGGAATATCGATGCTGGCAAGGGCGCGAAGACAGCGACCTACGCCCCGCAACCGACCGTCATCACGCGCGCTGACGGCAGCGTCGAGTTCGACTACAACGCGGCCGCGTCGGGAAGCGGTATCGGCGTCCTGCTCACCGATCCAACCATTCCGCCCGGTCGGGTCGACCTTATTGCGCCCAGCGGATTCGTCGACGCCGGGGAAGCTGGTATTCGATCGGCGGGCGACGTGCATATCGCGGCGTTGCAGGTATTCAACGGAAATAACATTGCCGCAGCCGGCACTGTCAGTGGTGTTCCCTCGACGGTCGACACGTCAGCCTTGAATGCCAGGTATGTGAGCGTAGGTAATGTCGCCTCGAGCACCTTGATGGATACCCGTGACGTCTTCGCGCAATTGCCGAATCCAATGGGGGGTGTGGATCAAAAGCTGGCGGACCTTCTCCGAGTTAGCCTCAACTATATTACGGTCGAGGTCCTTCACTTCGGAGACCAGTGATTGACCGGCGCGGATGGCCTGAACGCGACCCGAGAAAGAGAGACTTCCCAGCCTACGAAGACGAATGGGCGCGGCCCACCGCTCCGGTACCTGAAAGCTGCCCCGCGCGCCGCTCGAAAATGCGTGCTAACGAACGCCCTTGCTCTTCCGAAAACGCCATCCCAGAAGGGTGAGCCCTGCCACCATCAGTCCGAAAGCCGCAGGCTCCGGGACCGGAGCTGCATTCACGACCTGCAGGTTCACGAGGTTGGAGACGTAGCGTCCGCCGAACTTGTCCCCGGGCACGACGAGGCGCGCAAAGCCATCGGCGTCAATCGGCTGGCCATTTTGAAGGTAGGCGACCATGTCGAGGTCCCCACCGAAGTTCGGATGGATCTCACCCAGCGAGATCACTGCCGTGTATCCATCGGTGCCCGTTGCGATGACATACTCGCGCAGCACTTCGTTTTTCACGGCCGGATTGGTGATAAGGTTCTGTCCGTTGGTGGTCAGCAGCGTCCAGAGCAGCACCCCGGTGAACGTGGTTGTCACCGGTGAGCCCGCCGCGAAGTACGTGACCGTCTCTGTCGTCGCGGGAAACGCGCTGAGATCGGCGAAGGTGTATGTCCGCGGGTCCGTGACCGAACCGGACAGGGTAAGGGAGGAGGATGTAACCGCGAGGGCATTGCTGACTGCGCCCAACAACATCGCAATTCCCACCGCCGCGTTTGCTACAACGGTCCGCGCCCGCTTCATATTGCTGCGTTGCATGGCTGTCACCCCCTCAGGCTGATGGTTTCGTGATGCAAATTTGACTGCGCAACCTCCACTTGGACTACATAGCTCAAGCTCAATATTACCGCTATATTAGAGAGACTATAGCGCGCAGTTTCTGCTCGGGCAAGGCGCTGTGAAAAGGCGCGCAAATCATTCAAGCGCGAACGGCTCCGCGCCTAACCACGCAACTCCTCGAGAACGACTACGGCTCGATTGTTAGGCGTCAGAGATCGGGCTTCGACTCAACTACTTAGGAGAGAAATCTCATGAAGCTCAGTGCCCGCAATCAGCTCAAGGGCGTCGTCAGCGAGGTGCGGAAGGGTTCGGTGACAACGATCGTGAAGATCGAGGTCAGGAACCCGGCGATCATTTCGGCCTCGATAACGAACGAGGCGGCGGATGATCTCGGCATCAGAGTTGGCGAAGAAGCGGTAGCGATCGTAAAGGCCTCGGATGTGATCGTTGGGAAGTAGAAACCGGTTGAGTCGGGGGGTGGATCCCTCCCTACGCCTTTGCGGCGTTCGGGGTGACTTACATCATGTGACGCGACTCTACGAGGTCGATCTATGACAACAATGCGCTCTTCCACCAGACGCGACCCGGCATCTTGGTTGTGCAGTCTCCGAGCGCTGGCATTCTCAAGCGGGATCCTTATCAGCACGCCCGCTCCCGCTTCGGTCGGCCTTGACGCATAGCGCTCGCTAGATTCCACCATACGCAGGCTGCCGGTGCCTGCAGGAAGGCCGGCATCCACTGTATAGTTTCGTATATAGCCCTCGATACGAGATCTCCCGCATGGCAAAGCGTAGGCTGCAGGCACATCTCGAGGTTGAGACAGAGGCCGGCGCCGTCCTCGGCGGCTCTCGAATTCGGCTGCTCGAAGCTATAGACAGGTTCGGCTCGATTTCCAAAGCTGCCCAGCGTATTCCCATGTCGTACAAGGCCGCATGGGACGCGCTGGACGATCTGAACAACCTGGCCGATTTTCCGGTCATCGAGCGCAGCATCGGCGGCGTGGGCGGCGGAGGCACGAAGCTGACCGACTACGGGCGAAAACTTGTCGCGATGTTCCGCGCTGTCGAGGACGAATATCAGGCCGCGATGGACCATCTACATAAAGAAGCCGCCGAATCGAACGTCGATGACAAGGCGGCATTCCAGAGGCTCTTGCGCCGGATCACTTTACGCACCAGCGCGCGCAACCAGTTTTCCTGCACTGTCTTGCGGATCGAGGCAGGTCAGGTGAGTGCTCAGGTGTTCCTCGCGCTAGGTGACGACTGCGAGCTGGAAGCTCAGATCACCAGCGATTCCGTCAAGCACCTGGCCTTGTCGCCCGGTCTGGAGGTGATTGCTCTGGTGAAGGCGCCTGCCGTATTTCTGTTGACCGACCCCGGCACCCGGACGAGCGTCAGCAATCACTTTACCGGTATCGTCAGCAGGATCCACGAGGGACCGGTGAATGCCGAGGTTGTGGTGGACCTGCCGCTGACCCGAACACGTCACATTACATCCGTCGTCACCACTCAGGCGGTGGCTGCGCTGCGATTAAAGGTCGGTTCCGCGGTAACGGCCGCCTTTCAGGCGACCAGCGTTATTCTCACGACGTTCGGATAAGGCGCCAGCAAGGCGTTGCCGCACCGATTGGCCTTCTCTTGCCGATTCTCCCGGGCAGCCGCCACTGATGCCACGGGTGAGTTGCGCCAATTCTCGTACCCATTGTTCTGCCGGAAGGCGGACGCCATGGAACGCAACCAGGACAAAGGCTGCGAAGCCAAAAAGCAGAGGGAGTTTGATTGTTCCGGGCCGCTGCCGGAGATATCGGAAGGCGAACAGGCCAAGCGACGACAGGCCAATCAGCAAACCAGCGCCGACCTCGGCGGCCGAGTGGGAACCGGTCGTTACTCGAGAGACGGCGATGCAGCCGATGAGGATCGAAGCGAGCAGGGCAATTGAGACCTTCTGCCAACGCGGCGCGTGCCGGACAGCTACAAGCGCTAATGCTCCGTATGTGACGGTGCTGAAACTCGCATGGCCGCTGGGACTCACGATATCTGTGTGCCAGCTCGGTGAGCAGGCGATGAACCCGATCTTGAACAGCAGCGTAAGTGTCAGGCAGAGGCTTAAAGCGGCGACGAGGGCAAGCGCGGCAGAGCGGGACTGGCCTCTCCAGAGCAGCAGGATGAGACCGATCGACAAGGGCAGCAGGAGGGCGCTATCGCCCAGATCCGACACTACTTGCATGCTATCGACACGACGTCCGCTGATTTCTGCATAGCCGCATCTCGGGTCGGCGTAGACCGTCGGATTTGCCGGCTAGAAAACCCAGGAGTAGGGAGTTGAGTTGCTTCTGGAAGTGGGATTTCGCGGCGCGGGCGATATTCTTAGGTCGCGGATGTCGAAGGTGGTCAATACGCTTTCTTGTGGCCGAAGAGCACCAAGACAGTCTTGAGAATAATCACCAGATCCAACCGTAGCGACCAATTGCGCAGGTAAGCAAGGTCGTATTCGACTCGTCGTTCCATCTTTTCGACGGTATCGGTTTGTCCCCGTAGACCGTTCACCTGTGCCCACCCCGTCACGCCGGGCTTTACTTTGTGCCTGACCATATACCCATCGATCAGCTTGCGATAGATCTCATTGTGGACCACCGCGTGCGGTCGCGGACCCACAACGCTCATTCGCCCCTGCAATACGTTGATGAACTGCGGCAGCTCGTCCATCGACGTCTTGCGCAACATCTGCCCTAGCCGCGTCACCCTGTCGTCAACCGGTGTCGCCTGACGTACGCTGGGTCCATCTTCCAACACAGTCATCGTACGAAACTTGTATATAACGATTTCCTTGCCATCCAAGCCGTATCGGCGCTGACGGAACAATATCGGCCCCGGCGAACTCGCCCTTACGCTCAGGGCGATCAGGACCATCAGCGGCGACAACACTATCAACGCCAGCGTAGCCAGCACATAGTCGCTGACCGTTTTCACCAGACCAGTGAATCCATAGTAGGGGGTTTCGCAGAGCGCTACCACGGGGATGCCATTGATGGCGTCGACTCGCGCCTGGATCAGGTCGAACATGAAAATGTCCGGAACGAAATAAATCGATGCGGTCGTGTCGCGCAACTGATTCAGGAGTTTCAGGATACGAGGCTGCGAGCCCATCGGGAGCGTGATGTAGATCAGGTCTACGCGATTCGATTTGGCAAAATTCGGGAGCGCGTCGAAATTTCCCAATGCCGGGACGCCATCGAGTTTGGCGCGGCGTTCCGGCCCGCGATCGTCGAAAACGCCGGCCAGGCGAATCCCCAGCAGGGGCGCAGACTGCAGCTGCGTAACAAGCTTTGTGGCGAGGTCGTTGTCACCAGCGATGACGGCAACGCGATGTAGCCCTTCCATCGCCATGACCTTCGGCAAAACGAAAGGCAGCGTCGCATGGCTGACAAACATCAGTACTGGCACCGCGATGCACCACGCTACCGCGACGCTCTGTGGAAACACCCAAAGATAGCCGCTCACATATCCGAAGAAAAACAGCACCGCGACGACCACCAGCCAATTCAGTATGACGTCGCGGAGCAGGGCTCCGAGGCTGTGCGCGTTGTGGGCGGTACCTGGAAATGTCAGGGAGAAAACGATGAGCGCCAGTACCAGATATGGACCGTCGACCCCATGCTCAAACCAGAGGGCGGTCGCCAGCAATGCCCCGACGGCGATGAGCGCATCCAGTGAAATGCGCAAGATTCCGGCGGCGGAAAGCTGACGCCGGATAGCCAACGGTGCGGCATTGGTTGCGAGCACGGGGACAGGATATGTCAGACGACCAAAGCGAAGTATACCGCCGTGCGATACGCGCGGCGAGCAGTCCCTGATTGGCCGGTCCTGTCGGGGGCCGGCCGAAAATGATTCGGTCAGGCGACTTGGGGTCCCGGTGCCTCGGTGTTCTTATCTGCGGATGGCGTTATATCCGAGCGGAAAGTTTGAGGATGGCAAATCGGCCCGACGATCATCCGCGCCTGTAGTCTTGGAAACTGAAAACTGGCAGTCTTGGCAGGATGCGTCACC
>Ga0335076_10005475_pt1 | contig 12831 bp, 8 predicted proteins | sample Lox_Sample_25_FD_206717 | JGI IMG/M metagenome (GOLD analysis project Ga0335076, IMG submission 206717) | Soil microbial communities from Loxahatchee National Wildlife Refuge, Florida, United States - Lox_Sample_2.5 | ecosystem: Environmental > Terrestrial > Soil > Wetlands | place: USA: Florida...
TCCCACGTCATAACTCGCCGAATCTCCGTACGGCTTGGACACCTTCAGTCCCAGCTCCGCCGCCCGCGCCATAAAACACAACTCGGCCCACTCGCCCCGCTCTTTGCAGTTCTTGATCAGGCTTCCCAGCTTTTTCACCATAGATTTAGATCCCAAATACAAAGGCGACCCGCAAGGGCCGCCCAAGATAAAAGACGGAAAATAAAAAAGAAGCCAGGAGACAGCCCGGGGACTCCCCGGCTACTGCCTGATGATTTCTAAGCGATGCTTACCTCTACTTCTATAATGACTCATCGCATACCCATGGTGAGACATAATAGCTATAAACATATTCCCTAGTCCTCCAACTACATACCGCCATTCGTGCATTTTCTACCTATTGACAACATTTTCCGCCAAGCCATCCTCAACCCGCCAAACCCACGAAAATTCCCGTTCCGGGACCACCAGCCGCCGCATCCTAAGTCAGCAAGCAGGCACAAAGCACCACGCACAAAGCACCAGGGCAATCCCGCCCCCCAACCCTTGTCATTCCGAGAAGCGCAGCGCCGAGGAATCTGCTGTCCCATCCCCCGCAAACCCCGAGGGTACCCCATCCTAGCGCGCACTTTGCGCTAGGGTGGGGCTTTTCAGATGTCGCGTAAGATATCCCTGATCTCGCGCAAGCCGCCTCTCACCCAGCCCCGGAGGGGCGACATAACTTAGCCCAGGGCGTAAGCCCTGGGTAAGCAAGAACCCCGATCCACGCGCCCGCGAAGGCGCTCTGCCTGGACGGTTTTCGCCTTAGGTTTTCCGAACGCCAATACCACCTCCCGACGCATCCGACCGTCCATCGAAGCCGACTTACGACGCGCTGAGGGTGGCGGCAGATATCGACGGTTCGCTGGCAGATTGCGTATGCGGCGCTCCTTAAGCTTCAATCCGCACGACCTAGCAATGTCACAAATAATCCTTGAATTGCGGATGTATGTTCCACGGACTGTATTTTCACCAATCACATACACTGCCTTACCACCCGGGGCAAGAACTCGTGCCACCTCACGCATAGCGCTGCGCATGTCCTCGATGTAGCGCGCCAGTACGGCTTCATCACGCCTCTTCAATCCGGGTTTCAGATTCAAGCCAACGACAATGTCCTGAATTCCAGGGTCGTCCTTCAGGTCACTCTTGGCGGCTTCGGCCCCCACGCTCTCGCCGCGGAGCTCGCGAAGGTCGGGGATACGGTAGCCCATCCAAACGAGGGAGAACTTGCTACAGCGAATGTAGTCAATCGCGTTCAGATACGGCGGCGACGTCACGACCAAATCGATCGAGCCGCCCCGAACAGGCAGGTTGCGGGCATCTCCGAGATACACGCGCGGCGCAGGCCCGCGATTCGTGCCTTTCTTATTGACGCAGTTCTCCGCTACGTGGTCTACCGCCGCCAGGAACTTACGGAAAGGCTTCACCGGCGCACGCCGAAATGCCTTATGTGGACGGCTATGAGAGAGGTCCAAGGCTAACGAAGCGCCCGATTGTTTCGTAATGATAAGCCGAGATAGGGCGCATAGGAGAACGTCACGCGTCGCATGGTTCCGCACTCGTGTTATCGCGATTGCCAGGGAGCAGAGCTGCCGCCGAGCATACCCATCAAACCAATAACAGACGAAACGGCGGGTTTCGCGGTCCGACCCGGAAGGGTACGCCTCGCTCTGTTTCGTTTGCGCAAAAATCTTCTTTGCGCGTGCAAGAACCTCCCGTGCCTTAGACTTGGCTTCCTCAGCCTTGACCGCATTCGTCCAAACTCTCGAGATGAGTACCGCAAGAGGATCGATATCCACCCCGATTGCCTTGTGCCCTTTTAATCGTGCGAGGGCAACTACGGTTCCAGAACCCACCATCGGATCAAGCACGCGAAGCGGCTTCGTTGCGTTGGAGATAGCTGCCAGCGCGATGCCCGGCGCCATGCGGGCAGGGAAAGGGTGCACGGGTTCGCGACCGAGGGACTCGTAGATAGTCTTATTGTTGAGTTTCAACATGTTGCCGGTTTCGTCGGGTCTTGCACGCCGCTGTCATCCAGCCGGCCTTTCAGCTCTTGGAAAAGAAATCGTTACGGTTCTGCAAGAGTTGCAAACTGTTCCTAGACTTGTAGAACACCCTCGCTTTGCCTGCCTTGTTACGCAAGATCTTGACATGATGCACCGCATCGGGGAACTTCTTCGATTCGAGCTGACTCTTACCCATGAACCCCTTGTCGCGCGAAATCATCTTCTGGTCGGCCGTTTTCCCATACCCCTCGATCGACGACGATGTATGAACGGCGAGCGACCCCGGATTTCCTTGCGACACGGCCTCTATATATTCAATCAAGAACATCGGCAACGCATCATTTCCGATTCGCTTTCTCAGCTCTCGCAAGGTACTAGTGTCCGTCTGGCCTTTTGAAACAATCGTATCGAGATCATCCGTGAAGTCAAATATTCCGAAGGCCATTTCCTTCTTGTTAAAAGCAACCGTCGCTTTGTTGATGCTAGGACTCGATGCGATTGAAATGCGGTTATCGCCAATCCAGACAGGGGAGCCAAGATTGTTCTTAATGGTTGCCAGGGCCAGCCGGTGGAACACAAAGCAGCTGTGCCAGTCTGCGTAAAGCTGCTTCGGTATCGTGAGTTCAAAGTGTTTCAGATATTTGCCTCTCGATCCGAACATCCTAGCCCTTTGAATGTAGGTGTCCTGTTGCAGCCTGTGCTTGACGTTCCTGGTAAAGAAAAGGGAAAGCAAGTTCGGGAACGTGACGCCACGCGAAACGATATTGCCTCCAATAATGACGGTAAAGGGGGACGACGGAGCCGTAGCATTATCGCCAAGTGCCTTCCGATCACGCTCGCTGTTTAGGACCGTAAGGGTGGTTCGGGAGGCATTCTCAACGACATACCCTGTCAGGGCGTCAGGATCCGCCGTTGGATAAAGTCTCTCCGCCGCATCGTGGACCTGTTTGACCAGCGCGCTGAACTCTTTGCCTTCGCTGTCGATCAGCGCGTAAACGGATTTTTCAATCATGCCCCGATCCGCCTCGTGATCCTTTTTCTTCCCGCTGGTGTGGACCAGCATCGTGTAGTTTTCCTCGGTCTTGTTCTCGTACAAGTTCAGGTAGGCTGCAGTGACAAGAAAGCGCACGAGGGCCTCCCGGGCCTCTTCGGGGCTGCCTGCTTGGTCAAGGAACTTTAGCCGGTAGGCAAGTTTCTGCTTCCTATCCATTGGAAAGAAAACGTCTTGTCCCGTGTAACTTTTATGAGGTGGGAAATAGACCCACTTCTCTGTGTCGTTCTGAAAGGTGGTGTTGAGATCCAACCTGGCCGGCGTCGCGGTCACACCGACGTAATAGCCATTCCCCCCAATGAGTTTGCCGACGCGTTCGTTGATCCTTGTCTTCTTTCCCTGATTGATTTTGGAGTTGGGAGTCGCATAATCGGCCTCGTCATCAATTACGACGATCCTACTGTTATCATCCAGGCGACCGATTAACTTATCGAGGTCATGGACGTTCTTTTTGCAGAAGACCACGAGTTCTTGGGGATTGTTCGCGTCTGAAGACTGTAGCATCTCGGACAAACTTCTTGGTGCCGGGGCCAGACCAGCGCCCTTGAACCTCTTCAGATTCTGAGCCAGCAAGTCCACACTGTCGTTCATGAGGTGAACGATAGTAGCGTGGCCTTTATCCAGCAGCCTTGCCGTGAGGCAGATCATCATTTCAGTCTTTCCACTCTGTGGTTCGCCATAGACTACGAGGGATGCCTTTTTGGCAGTGGCAAGATTGGATATAGCCCCGTCAACTGCTTGCTCGATGCAGCCGGTGTCAATTCCCGCAGTCTGTAGTCTCTTCAGCTGTTTCGAATATCGATCCTTGAGTTTTGCTTTGTTCTTGAACTTCTCTAAATCGATCTTTTTAGGCATCGTGAGCCACCCCAGAATTCGGCACAGAAAAAGGGGCCCATGGTTAACCCATGGACCCCCCTCAGAGTCGCTAACGTTCTACTCCAACGAACTATCTTTTGCAAAGGCACTTTCGTGCCATCTCTCAGTTTAGCTGCACCCGCTGGTACTCCCGCAGCTCATGCACCGATAACAGCTCCCGTTTCTCGTCATGATCGAGCCGCAGAAGCTGCAGGATGGGGCGTCGCCCATGTCGACGATGTCGCGCAGGGCGTCGGCGGCGTGGGCAGAACCCGAATACAAAGGCGGACCTGCCTGAATCGTTCCCGATGAGGCGTTACCATCGTCCACATACGGAGCCGAGGGGGGAACGAATTCCGGCGGAGCAGGCCACGACTTCGGTCTCAGGTTGTCGAAGAGCAACTGCTGCTGTCCGGTGAGGAAGCGCAGCTGCAGCCAGCGAAAGATATAGTCCATGATCGACTTGGCGAAGCCGATCTCGTTATTCCCGCTCCAGCCGCTGGGTTCGAAGCGCATATGCGCGAACTTCTCGCAAACCAGCTTGAGCGGCACGCCGTGTTGCAGCCCCAGAGAGATGGCGCAGGAGAAACTGTCCATGAGGCCGCTGACGGTCGAGCCTTCCTTGGCCATGGTGACGAAGATTTCTCCGGGATCGCCGCTGGGATAGAGGCCGACGGTGATGTAGCCCTCGTGCCCGCCGACATTGAATTTGTGCGTCACCGACATGCGCTCGCCGGGCAGCCGGTGGCGTACCGCGCGCGGCGGCGCATTCTGATTCTGCTCCTCTACAACTGGCTGTGTGGCGCGGGCGCCCTCGCCCGCGGGAGCCGCCGTCTTGGTTCCCGCAGCGCTCAGCGGCTGCGACTTCTTGCAACCATCGCGATAGACAGCGACCGCCTTCAGGCCCAGCTTCCACGCCTGGATGTACGCCTCCATGATGTCTTCCACGCTAGCGTTTTCCGGCAGGTTGACAGTCTTCGAAATCGCGCCGGAGATGAATGGCTGCGCCGCCGCCATCATCTTCAGATGCCCCATGTAGTGAATCGACCGCGTCCCCTTCGCCGGCTTGAACGAGCAATCAAACACCGCCAGATGATCGTCCTTAATATGCGGCGCGCCCTCAATCGTGCCGGTGGCGTCGATGTAGCTGACAATCTTGTCCGCCTCATCATGCGAGTACCCCAGCTTGAATAACGCCGTAGGCACAGTATTATTCACAATCTTGATCATCCCCCCGCCAACCAGCTTTTTGTATTTCACCAGCGCCAGGTCGGGCTCCACTCCAGTGGTGTCGCAATCCATCATGAAGCCGATTGTGCCGGTGGGGGCCAGGACTGTTACTTGAGAGTTGCGATAGCCGTATTTTTCGCCGTGGGCCAGGGCTTCGTCCCAGCAGGCTTTTGAAGCTTCGTAGAGCGGCGCGGGGACGTTGGTCTTGTTGATGTTGTTGACCGAGGCGCGATGCATGCGGATTACATCGAGGAACGGCTCGCGGTTTATGTACCAGCCGGGGCAGGCTCCTCCGGGCATAACGTTCGAGCCCAGGTTGGTTTCGGCCAGGCCTTTCTTTGTGGGCTCGGTTGCTGGAACGAGAGGTGGGCAGAGTTCGGCGATGCGCGAGGATTGCAGATAGGCTTCGCCGCACATGATGGCGGTTACGCAGGCGGCGTAGTCGCGGCCGGCGTCGGAGTCGTAGGGTAGGCCTGCGGCCATTAACAGCGCGCCTAGATTCGCGTAGCCCAGGCCCAGCGGCCGATAGTCGTGGGAGTTGCGGTTGATCATCTCCGTCGGATAGCCGGCGTTGTCGACGATGATTTCCTGGGCGGTGATCAGCACATCCACCGCGTGGCGATAGGCCTCCACGTCGAAAGTTCCGTTGGGCGCAAACTTCAACAGGTTCAGGCTGGCCAGGTTGCAGGCGGAATCGTCCAAGAACATGTATTCCGAGCACGGGTTCGACGCGTTGATGCGATTCGTGTTCTTCGAAGTGTGCCAGCGATTGACCGTGGTATCGAATTGCATGCCAGGGTCGCCGCAGCGCCAGGTGGCGTCGGAGAGTTTGAACATCAGGTCTTTGGCCTTGTGCGTATGCATCGGCCGGCCGTCTTTTACGGCGCGGGTAGAGAAGTCGGTGTCGCGCAGAACGGCGTACATGAAGTCGTCGGTGACGCGAACCGAGTTATTGGCGTTCTGGAAAAAGATGGAACTGTAGGCTTCGGAGTCGGGCGAAGAGCCATCATATCCGGCGGCGACGAGCGTGTGCGCCTTGGCTTCTTCTTTCGACTTGCACTCGATGAAGTCGATGATATCGGGATGGTCGATGTTGAGGATAACCATCTTGGCGGCGCGACGCGTCTTGCCGCCGGACTTGATGACGCCGGCGAAGGCGTCGAAACCTTTCATGAAGCTGAGCGGGCCGCTGGCGATGCCGCCGCCACTCAGACCTTCGGTCGAAGAACGCAGCGGAGAAAGATTGGTGCCGGTACCCGATCCCCACTTGAACAGCATGCCTTCGGTCTTGGCCAGGGTGAGGATGGAGTCGAGCGAATCCTTCACCGAGTTGATGAAGCAAGCGGAGCACTGCGGCGCTTTGTAGCCGACGGTGCCGAACTCGACGCGGCCCAGAGTCGGATTCCAGTGCCAGTTAGTAGCGTCGGAGTTGGGCTCGATGCGGTCGCAGCCGACGTTGAACCAGACCGGCGAATTGAAAGCGGCGTACTGGCGGAGAAGGATGTGCGCCAGTTCGTCGTGGAAAGTGGCGCCGTCTTCCGGCGTCTTGAAGTAGCCCTGGGCTAGTCCCCAGTCACGAATGGTTTCTGCGACGCGCCCGACCAGTTGACGTACGCCGGTTTCACGCTCCGGCGTGCCGACTGTGCCGTGCAGATACTTGCTGGCCACGATGTTGGTCGCGGTCATCGACCAGTCTTTGGGAACTTCGACGTCCTTCTGCTCGAAGATCACGCCGCCTTGCGAGTCGGTGATAGCTGCGGTGCGGCGCTCCCATTCGATTTCGTCGTAGGGGGAGACGCCGGGCTTGGTGAACAAGCGGCGGAAGGTCAGGCCGGGGGATTTCCGGGCAGGGATGGTGGTCGCCGGAATCGAAGTAGTTTCGACGGCGTTGGGGGCTCTCTTCTCAGTGGTCTCAGCCATTTCTTTCCTTCTCCCGCGGAGTCTTTGCCCCGCTTTTGTGGTTTCGGTTGGACCCGTTATGTTGCGCCCTTTGGGCGCCTTTATCGAGGTTTCCGATTACCCCGGACTTACGTCCGGGGCTAAATTATCTCGCCCCTTTGGGGCTGGGTTCCGAGCTCCAATCAGCGCTATTCACGACTAGACGACACTACCCCTTGCGATGCGCATCCATTCTCAAAATCCTGACAAAAGTGGCGCTGGTGGCCCAATTTGGGCCTCTTTATTAGATGATTGAGGCACCGTTGCCGCGTCAGATGCGACGTTGATGCCAGTTGCGATTTCCATGGATGCGCCCATCCATTGCTGGAAGGCGGCACATGCTGCGTGGCGTTGAGCCGCGTCCTCGACAACGGCGTAGCGGGCGAAGCAGCGGCCGGTCGCAAGCCGGTGAGACTCTGGCCCGCCGGGCAAGAACAGACGACCCATGGTCAGGCCCAGGTACTCAGCCTCGGAGATACGGTGGACGGCCAGCACGCGCTTGCCATCCACGCAGGAAAGATCCCCTGGCCCGATCAGTTCCTCCGCTAAAGCGAAGATTCCGCCCTGGTCGGGGACTGCGGCGAAACTAAGACAGGACTCCACGCGAAGCCAGCCCGACCATCGCAAGCGCCGGGGATCGAGATTGGTCTCGACGCCGTGACGGGCGAGAGATTCAGTAACGAGTTGCGCGAGACCTACCATGAACCTTCTCCAACCGCTGAAAAAGCTCTTGCGCCGTACCGGCGGCGAGGCTGAAGCCTTGCCGCTTCAAATCATCACATCTGAGATTCGCCATCCCCAAGCGACGAGACTGCCCTGTGTTCGCCTGGATCGCATCTAAGTTTTCAAACTGTTGTCGTTCTCCCGGGGGGAATGCCCGGGCGCGCCGGACAAACGGGAGAACGGCCACCGCTGTAGCAAACGTCACAGTTTTCAGCTGCCGGGCTCAGCTTGCGAAGAACCTGACGCCGAAAACTTTTCTTATGCTCGGGCAGATGCCTGGTCACCTCGAGCCACACCCTGCCCCGATTCCGACTCTGCGTCCTTGCTCCTTCCGCCTTCGTTTCCTGAGGCATTTAGAGCACTATGGGATGGCAACAGTACTCCTGCAGGTTGTGGCTGTCAAGAGGTAATCCCTATATATTGTATCTCAAAGCAATTAACCGCGCGGATGCCTGGCAACCTGCCTCCTTTTCCACAGGCTCGGAAACAATCAGTTCTATGCGGTAGCAGCCGTGCGATTTGAGGCACGGCTCTTGTGATCCGACATGGTGCGCCGGGGCGACGTTTGCGAGTCAGCCGAGCCACGGCTTGCGCCCTGGGTTTTATTCTGGCGCCGCTTGGCGGCCAGTTCCGAGGCCGCACCGGCTCCGAACACCGCGGATCGCGACTCGACTCTCTCTGGTTGAGCGGACATCCTCAGTTGGGACGCAGACTCCCCGGGCGTTCCCATCGCTACGTAAACGTCCTCGAAAATCTGGCGGCGCTGGATGCTGCGGCTGCCGTCGGAGGCCTCCACCAGATAGTCGCCGGCCTGGCCGCGCTGCTCTCGTCCCAAGGCGTCTACGAAGACCATCGAAGAACTGAGTTGCCTGGCTTTCACCAGAAAACGGGTGCGGTACATTTTCCATACTGCGGACGAATTCCTCACGTTCATTCACCCTTGGGGGAGGGAGAATCGGTTATCGATGGCTTCCAGGAATTTGCGCTGTCTTAAACTATCGCTCTTGCGACCGCCGGTTCGCTGCATCTGCTGGCTTATCGGCTGACTTGTTGCTTAGAGTGAGGAAAATTTACTCGCGTGGAGGACAACGGTCAATTCCAAATTTTTGGTGCAATGAGGAAAAGCCGGACCGCAGGTTTTCGCAGACTGCGCGGATTCATCTTTCGGACTAGCCCGCTCTGACGGGGCTCTGGGGGCGGTGCAAATACGCTTGCGGCGCGAAAGAAAAAATCTCTTCACCCACGTGCCCTAATTTCCACATGTCAAGCACAAGAAATGCAGAAAGAGGCACGCGCGCGACGGCGCAAAAGACAACGCGTCTATTGACTCCGTGCATGACTTGTAACGCGACTCAAGCATCGTGCTCCAGAGAACGAGGATTGAGTCTAGCTGCGCCCGCATCGCATCGATGCCAGGTTACAGGTAGCTCAGCCACCTGAATTCAGGATGCTGGCGCTTGAGATTCATGAACCACTTGCAGGGAAAATAGAGCGCGACGACGGTGAGGAGCCACATGGCATAAATGAAAGCCAATCCATGTCCATATCCCGGAGGAACGATGGGGCTCAGCATGAAGCCACCATACAGCAGCCACGCAGCAGGCTGATGCCTGGCGAGCGCGACCCAGACGGCCAAAGTGTGGATGAACAAAAGATGGAGCACATAGTAGAAGAGCGGGACGCGGCCAAACACCAGGAGAACGCCGGGGATCGCGCGCTGGACTCGCAGGCGGTCAAACCAGGCCAAAGCCATCAGCGAGGGACCGAGCGTCATGAGCAGGAACTGCAGCGAGGGAGGGAATTTTACCGTGTTGAAAAAAGAGACGAGCGTGAGAACCAGAGTGGACTGCACACTCCAGGGGCCGGCGGAGTCGCCAAGGACTGCCTGCACGTCATGGCCACTGTTGCCGTAAAGATGGAAGGTCCTGAGGAAGACGAAGGAGATGGTGCAAGCGGCGCCCATCAGAAACAGCAGTTTGCGGCGATCCTGCCGGAGCAGAGCCGCACCTAAGGCATAGCCCAGCGCCATGACTCCAACCCAGGGAATGAGCGGGAAGGCGACAAGAAATGCTGCGTGATCTCCGATCCGAATGGTGCCGGGGCGATGCAGGATCATCCAGAGGCCCGAAAGACCTCCGAAGGTAGCCGGGTTCACGCGGTCGAAAAGGTTGTGAGTCAGGACCATCGCCGCTCCCAGAAACGCGATCCACCGCAGGCGCAGGTGAACCATCGCAGCCAGCGCGACCATGGAACAACCCAATGCCCAGATTACGTCGGCGTGCACGAAGGGAAATACAAAGGTCCATGCGTACCCGACCACGGTCGCGGAAAGAAAAATCAGCCACAGCCCGCGCGTCCAGAGGAATCGGGAGACTTCGGCGACGGGCTTACCGCGGGTGACCATGAGATAGGCGCTGGTTCCCGCCAGCAGGAAAAATACCGGAGAGCAGAAATGGGCAATCCAACGGGTAAAGAACAGAGCACCCCAAGTGTGGGCCAGATCCTCGGGCTCGAAGTTGAGCCCGGTAAAGAAGCGGCGGGTGTGGTCGAGCGCCATGATTACCATCACCGTGCCGCGAAGAATATCGACGGAAGGTATGCGGGAGGTTTCTGGCGCTGATGCGCGTTGCTCCCGACCACCCATGAGCGTGGGTGAGTCGAGAGCGCGAGATGGTGTAGCCAACCAGTCCTCCGGAAAAAGGAAAGTCGAGGCCAGCCTAGCACCGGGGAACGAATCCGGATTTCGTTTTTGGGGTTAGTGGGTTACGAGAGTTTCACGGGGCGGGTCGATCAACATGCACCAAAAATGCAGAAGGTGCACAAAGGAAAACCCCTTGATGCACCTTCATGGTTTCAGAAGACAGACTGCTTAGTCGTGGGCCATGGCGGGCTCACGGTGCGACTGGAAGACCTCGACTCGGCGGTTAATTTCCTCCCAATTCACTACGTTCCACCACGCCGCCAGGTATTCCGGCCGGCGGTTGTTGTACTTCAGGTAGTAGGCATGCTCCCAGACATCGTTTCCCATAATAGGGAACAGCCCCTGGGAAATCGGATTGTCCTGGTTCGGGGTGCTGATGACGGTTACCTCTCCGCTGGGTTTGCCTGCCAGCCAGGCCCAACCGCTGCCGAATTGCTTGGCGCCGGCATCATTGAACTTGGTTTGGAAGTCTTTGAAGCTGCCAAAGGCTCCCTGAATCAACTTCGCGATCGCGCCGGTGGGATCACCGCCGCCCTGCGGTTTCATGATCTTCCAGAACATGCTGTGATTCATGTGGCCGCCACCGTTGTTGCGCACGGCGGCACGGATATCTTCCGGGATCGCATTCAGGTCGCGAAGAAGTTCCTCGACTTTCTTGGACTGCAGATTGGGATATTTTTCGAGAGCAGCATTCAGATTTTTTACGTAGGCACCGTGGTGCATATCGTGATGCAGCTTCATGGTTTGCGCATCGATGGTGGGTTCCAATGCAGAATAGTCATAAGGCAAAGGCGGTAGTTCATGAGCCATGATTTTCCTCCAAGGATTACATGATGATATATCCCGCGGCGGCGATTCGGAAAGAGGCGGGGAGACTTGGGCCGCTGGCCCAGCAGGGGATCGGCAAAAAGGAGGTTCTTCGCTGGGCTCGGAATGACAATATCGCCTGGTCATGCTGCACGCCAGATCCCTCGCTCCGCCGGTGAGAACGCAGGCTTCGGGATGAAGACCTCCGAAGGTCAATTCTTGCCCAGGAAGCGGATGCGGGAGGTGAAGGATCGGCGATCATAGCCGCTAAAGGTAAGAAATTGCGGCGAGTTGATGTCGGAGTTGACGACGAACGGATTGGAGCGGTTGGTAATGTTATCGCAGCCGCCACGCAGCGCCCAATAGTATCCGAACAAATGGAAGCGCTTTTCGAGGGCGAGGTTGAGAGTGAAGTAGGTTGGGAAATGATAGGAATTCAGGGGCTTGACGATTTGCTGCAGATCGTTGGTGACATAGAACGGGAAGCCGTTGCGGGCTTCGGCGGAGTACGCGAGGTCGAGGGCGTGAATGACCGGCAGTTTGAAGAACGGGAGGAATCCCCAGGAGAGAAAACGATTGGGGGCATCCCAGAGGAATGGGCCGGGCTGCTGTGGACTCAGGATGGGACTGTCAACATTGAAGTCCAGTACCTGGTTGGAATGACTGCTGGAGCGAATATAGGAGCCCATGAGCATGTAGCGGTCGTGGAAGCTGTGGCGGAGGCTGAGTTGAAAAGCGTGATAGAAGTCATCGCGGGTGTTGCGCAGGAGGAAGTTGCCGTCGGGCAGACCATCGGCGGTGTTGTAGACGAAGTCGCGGGTGCCGCGGCGCTGCATGAATTCGGCCTTGAGAAAAATGCTGCGGGGGAGTTTCTTCTCGAGGGCCACACTCCAATTGACGAAGCGCGGAGCCTGGAGTGTGTTGCGGTCGGCGGAGAAGGTGGTGAGAACGCTGGAGGGCGTGGTCAGAGGGTTGCCGGAAGAGTTGACGAAGAAAGTATCCAGGCGCTGTCCGGCGAATGGGCGCGCGACCAGCGCCAGGTCGGTGGCCGCGTAAATCAGGCCGATTCCGGCGGAGAGCTTGGTGTTCCCGGCGTTGTCGAGCACGTAAGTGCCGGCGAGGCGAGGGGATAAGATTGGGCTGCGGACGATTTGATCCCAGTCGAAGCGAATGCCGGGCTCGAGCAACAGACGATTGGTCAGGAGCCAGCGGTCTTCGGCATAGCCACTGGCTTCGGAGTTGTACGTGGTGGAATACTGACCAGCGGAAAACTGGGAATAACGCGAGCAGGGAGACGGCAGAATCGTGAAACAGGTGGCGCTGGGCGGTAGAGTCTTGCCCTCGAGCAGAAACGAGATGGGCTGGCGGGAGAATTGGGCGTCATAATCGATGCGGTCGAGATCAATGCCGGCTTTGAGATCGTGGCGTCCGTGCCAGTAGCGCGGCGGGAGATATAGGTTGGCGAGGCCCTGCCAGCGGCGGGCGTGGGTGCGCATGTC
>Ga0335076_10005476_pt1 | contig 12828 bp, 10 predicted proteins | sample Lox_Sample_25_FD_206717 | JGI IMG/M metagenome (GOLD analysis project Ga0335076, IMG submission 206717) | Soil microbial communities from Loxahatchee National Wildlife Refuge, Florida, United States - Lox_Sample_2.5 | ecosystem: Environmental > Terrestrial > Soil > Wetlands | place: USA...
ACCTAGGATCGTCGCATGGATGAAGTCGTGATCAGCCAGCGCGTCCTCGAGTCTCTTGAGCGCGACGATCCCGACCCCGCTTCCGACGATCGTCCCCTGCGCACTCATGTCGAAGGGCCGACAATGCCCATCCGGGGAAAGGATCGAACCCGCGACGTAGTAGTAGCCGCCCCGCTGGGGCACCCGGACTGTGACGCCGCCGGCGAGTGCCATATCGCATCGGCGGTCGCGGAGGCTCTCGCAAGCAAGAGCGACAGCGACCAGCGAGGTCGAGCAGGTGGTCTGCACGACGACACTCGGACCACGCAGATCCAATCGGTATGACACCTGGGTGCAGAGATGATCTTTGTCGTTGGTGACCATCAACTGCATTCCATCCACGTAGCCAAGGGCATCGGGATTCTGGAACAGCTGGTAGAGATAGGTGCTCATCTCGCAGCCGCCGAAGACTCCGATCGACCCCGGAAAAGCTGCCGGATCGTATCCTGCGTCTTCCAGTGCCTCCCAAGCGGTTTCGAGAAATATCCGATGCTGCGGATCGGTCAACGACGCGTCACGCGCCGAGAATCCGAAGAAGCCCGCGTCGAACCGGTCGATATCACCGAGCAGTGGGGCAGCGTTGACATATCCCGGTAGGTTCGCGACGGAGTCCGGGACGCCGGCCGCCCGCATATCGTCCTCGGACAGAAAGGTGATCGATTCGACTCCCCCGGCGAGGTTTTGCCAGAATTGATCGACGTCATCCGCGCCGGGCACTCGGACCCGCTGGCCCACAATTGCGATCGGCTCCAGGCCGCGTTCGGCGGTCACGGAAGTTCAGCGACAGATCCGGAGCGTTCCTCGGAGATGGACGCCCGCACATTAAGGGGTATCTCCAGGACGGCATCGCCGATCCCCAGCACACGAACACCTCCGGTGTACAAGGGACCGTCCTCAAAGTCGCATTCAGCCAACCGTACTGAGAGCTGAATGACCTCCTCCGCGCCGACCGCAAGACGAAAGTTGTTGGGCATGAGCGTCGCATCGGGCTCGAAGGCCGGTCCGACGCCGTCGCTGCGACGCAGATCCGTCAACGCGCACCGTACCGTGGCATCAGCATCGGAGTTGTTGGTGATCGCGAACCGCGCGGTGGCCGTTTGGCCTAGCCCGGCCACCGCCTCCAGAGTGGCCTCGGTCTTCTGGCTGTCGCGGGCTAACCCAAGCACCGCAGTGAGGTAACGCCGCCCATAATCGTTGTTCATGTCTTCCAGGCGGGTCAACAGCTCAAGAAATGTATCGACTGTTTTGGCAGCGGCCATCGAGAGCGGCTCCGAATTGACGTTGTCACCGGACGCGCATTCGCCCCGGTCGACGGCCGCGCGGACAATTGCCTCGGCTACCGAAGTTTCTGCACTGGCGTATTGGTTGAGACGCTCGAACCATTCGACGGGGTCGGTTGGGTCGAATCGTGGCGGTGTCGGGCGCGCCGGCGCTGATGCGCCTGCCGCGATGCCCTGCACCAATGCGTAAACATAATCCGAGCCGACACCGACCAGCCGAGTTAAGAAATTCATGGTGAGGTCGGCTAGTTCAGCGGCGTATGACTCTGCGTTGATGGCCAGGAATGCAGCTTGTTGACTCTCGACGACTGCCGGCGGCAAGTCGCCGCAAGCAATCCGCTTGGTGAGCTCCTGATTCAGCTCAGCTGTTTCGCCGATGCGCTCGGCCGAGCGCTGAAGAAAGCGTGCGAATTTCGTTGCCCATTCAGTTGCGGATTCGACGACTTCGGTGGCATCGGGCTGCGCGCTACCACCCGATGTGTTGAGTTCAGTGCTCAGCGACATGGGATTGCTGACATCGGCCCGAGCTATGAGCGAAGTTTGCGGGTGGACACGAAACACTCCTTCGCCCCGCATGTTTAGACGTGCCCCCGCTGACAGCCACACCCTAACGTCTTGTTGCGCTGATTCTCAAGGATTTACGCGATACCAATACCTTGAAACGCTAACCGGTGCGGAAGGGAACACGTTGGGGACTCTGCGGGCCACGGTGGTGGCAGCTTCGGCGTTTCCTTCCGAAGGCCATAAGCCGAGATGGCCGATGATCGCCCGCACAGCGATTTATTGAAACCGGTCGAGCACGCTTGTTAAGATCGCAGAGCCGAAGCTCGTGCGTACGGCGAAAGGCGTCGGGTGGCCAACTATCTCTTTGGCATATATGCCGGCCGCCGCAGCAGCTCGTCGGTGACGAGCGACGTCATGAAGTATTCAATTGCATTCGAGTTGTGGAAAGCGCCGATCGTTTTCCCAGCTGTCACCGCACATTCAGCTCTTCCGGGCCAAGTGGTTGCGATCGGCCGCGGTAGCAACCCCGGTGCGGTCGGGTGCAATAGCGATGGGGTCGGCACAGGCGGTTGGGCCGACGCGGAGCGCGCCTTTAGCGTTCATAAACAACAGATCAAAGGTCCCACCCGGCGTTCTCGCGGAGGGGGACTTCCTCTTGATACTGCGGATTGCTGGCGAGGAAGCGCCATTTCCGGCTTCCGCCGCAGATCCCGACTCAACGATTCGTCATCGATGTTTTGACGCGATTTCACCTGGACAGGAGACCAAACGATGAGTGCAACCGTGTCCCACGGAAAGAGCCATGCCGGTTCACGGCACGGTGGCCATGGCCACTCCGGACCCAGCGTCCAACCCGTGACCCCGTATTGGGGGTGGTCTCATGACAACCAGCGCCTGGAGATGATGGATCTACCGACGTATATCGACTCGCTGCGGCAGACCTACGACTCCGCCCTGAGCGATTTGTCAGACCGTCTCCAATCGCTGTCGACAATCGTCGGTGGCTCGGGGCTGACCCAGGCCGTTGGGCCTGTTACGCGGCACGCAAGACGAGGCGGCTGCGGCTGTGAACGGGGGGGCTGCGGCTGCGGCTGCGGCCACGAGCGGGATTGCGGCTGCAGTTGCGGCCACGAGCGGGATTGCGGCTGCGAGTGTTGTATCTGCGACGCAGACGTGGTGCTGTACAGCCACTGCGGCGAGGTTCGCGTCGTGCCGATTGAGGTGACGAACGATACCCGACGCGAGCGAGAAGACGTCAAGGTGGAGGTCAGCCACGTCCGTTCCGCGGGAGGCCATGAGCTTCCGTGGGAAGTGGCGATCACCCCGACCGGGCCGTTAACCCTGCCGCCGTGCAGCAGGACAAAGCTCGATCTACTGGTTCACGTGGTATGCGGTGACCGGGAGGCAGCGCCCAAGCCGAGGACAGCGCGAACCAAAGAGCCCGAAGCAACAGTGAAATCCGTTGGGGCCGAAAGGACCCAGTTCGGTGACGTCGAACGATGCGAAGTCGGCTATGTGACCATCCGGTTGGATGGGTGTACGTTCTGCCCGATCGTGGTGGCGATCGCGGTACTGCCCACGAGATGTGACAGCTACCGGGTCGACTGCTCGTGTTCGTGCTGTTGCGATTGCTGAGACCAGCCCGGGCGATATGACAACGCACCAGCCGGAATCAGAGTGGACTCAGCGGATGCAGTCAATCGCCACCGAGGCGATAAGCCGTGCGGGCGAATCCACTGCGGGTTTCCAGCGGCTCCTGCTGGCGGTCGCGGCGCCCGAAGTGTCCGGCGCCCAAATCGCAGATGAGCTAACGCGTTTCGCGCAGCGGCAGGCACTCGATGCCTATCACGAAGTTGCCCAGGTCAACGCTCGGACTTTGTCGAGGCACATCGGGCTTGTTTTGCGGTATCAAGCCGATTACGCGCGTGGCCTGGTTTCGGCGGGCACGATGGCGGCCATCGGGTCGCCACCGTCCCCGCCCCAACCACCCCTGCAGAGCGATACCACCGAGTGGGTGCTTTGGTTCCAGCGTTTCAGTGCCTGGATCACCGACCAGCAGGTGTGGAGCTCTCGTTTGTACAGAGCACTCGTGGACGAGGCCGCCTCGGGTGGTGTCGATGGAGACGCGCTGCGGTCGCACGGCGTGACATTCGTGCGTGACCGCCTACCCGGCTACATGGCCGAGGTCGCCGAGGCTAGTTTCGATTCCTTCTGTGATTTGCTGGCGGTAACCGACGAATCGGTCCGCGCCCTTACGGATGCTGTCGGGGGTGTGCCGCCGTCGAACGAAATTACTGTCGATGTAGACGGGACTGCGGGATCAACCGTCAGTGCCCGCCTTCTCGTCGAAAACAATCATTCGGAATCGAGCATAGTTCGATGCTCGGCAGCGCCGGCCGATGGCTTCGCCTTGGTCGTGGCACCCACTGATGCGCAGCTAGCGGCGGGGGATTCACAAAAGGTCACGGTGTACGTAACCCTGCCCGAGAGGGCACTAGACGAACCCGTCCCAGCCGGCCATGTCACGATCACCGGCCACGACGACATCGATCTGATCGTGCACATCATGGCCCACGTGGTCACGCCGCAGCCGGGCGTAGTCACAGTGCGCGTTCTGGAGGATACGGCCGACGGGGATCCCGAGACGCAAAAACAGCCGGCAGAACATTAAGTGCACGCCACGACTCAGCTCGGCATGTGCCTCCCTGGGCGACGCGTGATTGAACATCATCTGTGCAGTCATCGTTAATGGCCCGCCGGTGCCCTAATGATGCTTGCGTTGAGCTGACCCGGGGGTTGGTGAAGGAGAGGGCGCATGCCTGTCAATCAGCCAAACATCTTGGTCATCTGGGGCGATGACATCGGAATCTCCAACCTGAGCTGCTACAGCCGCGGTTTGATGGGCTATTTCACGCCCAACATCGACCGCGTCGCCGCGGAGGGGATGCTGTTCACCGACGCTTATGGTGAACAGAGCTGCACTGCCGGGCGAGCGTCGTTCATCACCGGTCAGAGCGTGTATCGCACCGGATTGAGCAAGGTCGGCATGCCGGGGGCCGATGTCGGGCTGTCAGCGGAAGACATAACGATCGCGGAGCTGCTCAAGGCGCTGGGCTACGCGACCGGCCAGTTCGGCAAGAATCACCTGGGGGACCTCAACAAGTACCTGCCGACGGTGCACGGCTTCGACGAGTTCTTCGGCAACCTGTATCACCTCAACGCCGAAGAGGAACCCGAACACCCCGACTATCCCACGGAGCAGGAAGCTCCCCTGCTGCGAAATGCGTTGCTGCCGCGGGGGGTGTTGCACTGCTGGGCCACCGAGCAACGCAACGGAGAGGTCGACAAGCGGTTCGGTCCGGTCGGCAAGCAGCGGATCGAAGACACCGGCCCGCTGACCAAGAAGCGGATGGAAACCATCGACGACGACATCGCCGAAGCCTGCGTTGACTTCATTCACCGCCAGCACGAGTCCGACACGCCGTTCTTTGTGTGGCTGAACTTCACCCACATGCACCTGTTCACCCACACCAAACCCGAGAGCGTGGGCCAGGCGGGACGCTGGCAGTCGCCGTATCACGACACGATGATCGACCACGACAAGAACGTCGGGCAGGTGCTCGACGCGCTCGACGAGCTCGGTATCGCCGAGGACACCATCGTGATCTACTCCACCGACAACGGCCCGCACGCCAATTCCTGGCCCGACGGGGCGACCACACCGTTCCGCAGCGAAAAGAACACCTGCTGGGAAGGCGCATTTCGGGTGCCGGAGATGATCCGGTGGCCCGGCAAAATCGCCGCCGGTGCCGTATCCAACGAGATCGTCCAGCACCACGATTGGCTACCGACGTTGTTGGCAGCGGCCGGTGAGCCCGACATCGTCGACAAGCTCAAAGCCGGTCACAAGGCTGGCGACAAGGAATTCAAGGTCCACATTGACGGCTACAACCTGCTGCCATACCTGACCGGAGAGGTGGACAAAAGTCCGCGGCGCGGAATGGTGTATTTCTCCGACGACGGTGATGTGTTGGGCCTTCGCGCCGAGAACTGGAAGCTGGTGTTTCTGGAGCAGCGTTCTCCGGGGACCCTGGAGGTGTGGGCCGAGCCCTTCACGCGGCTGCGGGTGCCCAAGATGTACAACTTGCGCACCGACCCCTTCGAGCGCGCCGATATCACCTCAAACACCTACTACGACTGGTTTCTCCACCGCACCTTCCTGGCGATCTATGGGCAAGCGGTCGTCAGACAATTCCTCGATACGTTCACGGAGTTTCCCCCGCGGCAACGCGCGGCATCATTCACGATTGACCAGGCCGTCGAAACGCTGAACGACTTCCTTGCCTCCAGAGGCGGCTGACATATCGGCCCGCAGCGGCCGACCTCGTATCGTGCGTTCACGTGCCGTCGACGGCGAATCTGCGGAGGTGCCTGATGTCCCAGTCGGATCTGGTCCTGTTCAGCGTCAAGAACCATGTCGCGCTGATCACGGTCAATGACCCCGACCGACGCAACGCCGTCACCGACGAGATATCGAGGCAGCTGCGGACCGCGGTGGAACGGGCCGAGGCCGACCAGGAGGTACACGCCGTCGTCGTTACCGGCGCCGGCAAAGCGTTCTGCGCGGGCGCCGACCTGAGTGCCTTGGGCAGTGCGGCCGAGGAGGGACTGCTACGGATCTACGACGGCTTCATGGCGGTCGGCAAGTGCACGCTGCCCACGATCGCCGCCGTCAACGGCCCGGCCGTCGGGGCAGGCCTGAACTTGGCGCTGGCGGCCGATGTGCGCATCGCCGGGCCGAACGCGTTGTTCGACGCGCGTTTTCAGAAGCTGGGTCTGCATCCCGGCGGCGGAGCGACGTGGATGCTGCAGCGCGCGGTCGGGCCGCAGGTGGCCCGTGCGGCCTTGCTGTTCGGTATGCGCTTCGACGCCGAATCGGCTGTGCGGCATGGGCTGGCGCTCAGCGTCGCCGATGACCCGGTGGCCGCGGCGTTGGAGCTGGCGGCCGGACCCGCGGCCGCCCCCCGCGAGGTCGTGCTGGCGACGAAGGCCACCATGCGTGCGACGGCCAGCCCGGGATCGCTCGACACCGAGCAACATGAATCCGCCAAAAACATCGAGCTCGGGCCGCAAGTCACCTCAATCCAGTCACCGGAATTCGCCGCCCGGCTGGCCGCAGCGCAACGTAAGTGAGCGCGAGCGCTACAGATCGAGCAGCGCCGTCTCCGGTGATTCGATCAGCCGGCGCAGCTCCCCCAAAAACTGCGCCACGTTGGCGCCGTCAGCGACTCGGTGGTCGAACACGCAGGTCAGGGTCATCTGAGGACGTACGACGACGGTGTCGTCGAGCACCATGGGCCGCGGTTTGAGGGAGCCCATGCCCAGGATCGCCGCCTCCGGATAGTTGATCACCGGCACCCCGTCATCGAGTCCGAGCGCCCCGAAGTTCGACACGGTAAACGTTGAGCCGGCAAGCTCGGCCGGTTTCAGGGTGCCCCCGCGGGCGTCCCGAATCAGCCGCGCAACGCATTCGGCGAGTTCACGGGTGGTCTTATCCTGCGCGTCAGCCACCACCGGGACCAGCAGACCGCGGGGCGCGGCGACAGCGAAACCCAGATGGATCGCGTGATGAGAGTGCACCTGCGGACCGTGCGAACCGTCAACCCATGTGGAGTTGAGAATCTTGTTGTGCGTCAACGCGATTACCAGAAGCCGTAGCGTGAGTACGAACGGTGAGATGACGTCATCGGCAAGACGCACCAAGGCCGTGCAGTCGACTTGGACGCTAGCATGCGCATCAGGAATGTTGCTGCGCGACAATGTCATCCGCTCTGCCATATGAGCGTGGACCCCGCGGACTGGCAACACGTCGTATGACACTCCCGGCCGCTCGGCGCCGACTCCCGCGGCCGCCAACACAGCCTCCCGGCTGACCAGGCCGTCGGCGCCGGGCTGGACACTGCCCAGATCGACGAGCAGCTCGGCGGCCAGTTTCCGCACGGAGGGTTTGGCTTTCGTACGACGTCGGCTAGTGTCGAGTGCGTCATCGGCCCCGTATCCGACGAGTACCGGCCTGCGCGTGGACAATTCACCGTTGGACGTGCCGGCCTCCTGCGCCGCACCGGGCGCGGTATCGATACGTACCAGCAGCGACCCGACGGTCAGCACGTCACCCTCGCCCCCACGCAATTCCACAATCTTTCCCGCATACGGGCTGGGGATCTCCACTTCGGCCTTCGCGGTCTCCACCGAGCACAACGGTTGGTTGAGTTCGACGTCGTCACCGACTGCGACGCGCCAGCAGGACAGCGTCACCTCTTCGAGGCCCTCGCCGAGGTCGGGAACGATGAAAGCCTTGACGCGGTCGTGGTTGGCGGGTGTAGTCACGGCATTTCCAGCACGCGCTCAACACAGTCGAGTAGTCGATCGGGACCGGGTAGCCACAGCTTCTCGAGCCGGGCCGGTGGATAAGGGGTGTCAAACCCGCAGGCGCGCAACACCGGCGCTTCGAGTTCGTAGAACAGCTCTTCCTGGATACGGGCAGCCAGGCCTGCACCATAGCCCAGACTCCGCGGCCCCTCGTGCAGCACCACGCACCGACCGGTGCGGCGGATCGACGCGGCCACGGTGTCGAAATCCAGCGGGACCAGGGACCGCAGATCGACGACCTCGAGGCTCCAATCATGTTGCTGAGCAGCAATTTCAGCTGCTGACAGTGCCGTGCCCACCAGGCCGCCGTAGGTCAGCACGGTGACGTCGGTACCGGCTCGGCGCACCGCAGCTCGCCCGATCGGAAGCCCGGGATGGGTGGTGTCGACGACCTCACGGCCCCAGTAGCGCCGCTTGGGCTCTAAGAACATCACCGGGTCCGGACAGGCGATAGCGTGGCGCAGCAGCCAGTAGGCGTCCGACGGTGTGGATGGCACCACAACCTTCAGGCCCGCGGTGTGCGCCCAGTAGGACTCGGTGGATTCCGAATGATGCTCGACCGCACCGATTCCGCCGAACGATGGTATCCGCACGGTGACCGCCATGTTGATTTCGCCGCGGGTACGAGTTCGGTACTTCGCGAGGTGGCTGACCACCTGATCGAAGGCGGGGTAAGAGAACCCGTCGAATTGGATCTCGGGCACCGGCACGAAGCCCCGTAGCGCCAAGCCGACGGCGACGCCGATCACCGCGGACTCGGCCAGCGGGGTATCGAAACAGCGCTGCGGGCCGAATGTCGCGGTGAGTCCCTCGGTGACCCGGAAAACACCGCCGAGTGTCGCCACGTCCTCACCGAAAACCAGCACCCGGTCGTCGCCGGCCATCGCATCGTGTAGTGCCCGGTTGAGCGCCTGGACCATCGTCAGCGGCGTCGCGGTGAACAGGTCCGCGGTCGAATGGGTGGGCGGTTCGGCGATCTGGGTCATCACACCTCCCGGCAGATTTCCGTGCGCAACTGCTGGCGCTGCGCTTCGAGCCCCGGCGTCATTTCCGCGTACACCGAAGTGAAGACCTCGTCGATGTCGATGTCGGGTGCCGCGGACACCGCGTCGCGCAGGTCGGCGCGCAGCCGCTTGCACCGTGCGGCGACCCGGTCTTCCAGCCGCTGCGACCACAATCCCTGGTGCTCCAGGTAGGTCCGATAGCGCGGAATCGGGTCCAGCATCTGCCAGCGATCCAGTTCTTCCTGGCTGCGGTATCGCGTCGGATCGTCCGATGTGGTGTGCGGGCCGAGCCGGTAGGTGATCGCCTCAATCAACGTCGGACCGCCGCCGGCTCTGGCCCGGGCCGCGGCTTCGGCCACCACCGCGTAACACGCCAACACATCGTTGCCGTCCACCCGAATGCCGGGCATGCCGTATCCGATCGCCTTGTGCGCGATGGAGGGTGCGACCGTCTGGCTGCGCAGCGGCACCGAGATCGCCCACTGGTTGTTCTGTACATAGAACACACACGGTGCTTTGAACACCGCCGCAAAGTTGAGCGCCTCGTGCACGTCGCCCTCGCTGGTGGCGCCGTCGCCGAGAAAGGCCACCGTCATCGAGTCCTCGCCAAGACGCTGGGCCGCCATCGCCGCGCCGACGGCATGCAACGTCTGGGTGCCGATCGGAACCGATATCGGGGCGCAGCACTTCTTGGTGAAATCCAGCCCGCCATGCCATGTTCCGCGCCAGGCGGCACCGACGTGGCCGGGTGGGATGCCGCGAACGAGATAGACGCCCAATTCGCGGTATTGGGGAAACAACCAATCGGTCTTGCGCAAGCAGGCCGCCGCACCGACCTGTGCCGCCTCCTGGCCGCAGCACGACGCGAATAGCGCTAGTTCACCTTGCCGCTGCAGGTTGACGAATTCGGCGTCCACATCGCGGGTGACCACCATCATCTCGTACAGCCAGCACAGCGTCTCCGCCGGAAGCTCACGGCTGTAACGGGCTTCTGCTGTTGGTGTGCCATCAGCGGCGACGAGTTGTACTGGCTCGAGGTCGACAATCATCGGTGTGAGAGCAGCTTCAGCCATACCGCCTCCAACCATCGGTCGGCGCGGGTGTACGGCGCATCGGAGCAAACCCGAAAACCAGAGCCGCTACGAGCTGGTGTCAGCCCCTAGCTGCACAATTCGTTCGGCTCGCCGCAACACGGGCGCGTCTACCATTATGCCCTCGAATGCGAAGACACCGCGTTCATCAGCGGCTGCGGCGAGAACGTGTCGCGCCCACTGCACCTGCTCCGCCGACGGCGCATAACCGGCCCGGATCACGGGCACCTGGCTGGGGTGGATAGCAACCTTGGCGTCGAAGCCCACCGCGACCGCGTCGTCGACTTCATCGCGCAGCCCGTCGAGGTTCTTGATGTCGAGGTAGACCGAATCCAGCGCGAGCCGGCCGTGCGCTTTGGCGGCCAGCAGGGATTGCGAGCGGACGTGGCGGGCCACCTCGCGGTATGTCCCGTCCGGGTAGCGGTTGGCGGTGCCGCCGAGCACGGCGAACAAATCCTCGGCACCCCACATCACCGCGATGGCGTTGTCCACGGATACCGTTTCGGTGACGACGAGCGCACCCATCGGCGATTCGACCAGGACGATCACGTTCAGCGGCGCCAACGCGCTAACCTGTTCAGGCGCCTCGCATTTGGGCAACATGATGGTGTCGTAGCCCGTGCGCTCAAGGGCCGCCAGGTCGAGCTGCTGATCGGCGGTGCCGAACTGATTGACGCGCACCACGGTCCGGGCCGGGTCGAGCTGCACGTCGACCAACGCTTCGCGGGCGGCGGGGCGGTCGGCAGCGGCACATCCGTCCTCGAGGTCGAGGATGACGATATCCGCTGCGGCAGCGGCTTTCTCGTAGCGCTCTGGACGGTCGGCCGGGCAGAAAAGCCATGCCGGGCCGGGATTTTGCAGGCCCATCAGGCCTCCCCGTCAGCAGCCTCTGGTGGTCGCATGCGGACCATTGTTTTGCGGCTCGCGGTGGCCACCACATCACCGTGCTGGTTTCGACCGGTGTGAGCAAACGTCACAATGCCCTCCCCAGGACGGCTCTTCGATGCCCGCTTCTCGGTGATGACGGTCTCGGCGTACAGCGTGTCGCCGTGGAACAGCGGTTTCGGGAAGGCGATCTCGGAGAAACCGAGATTGCCCACGATGGTGCCCTGAGTCAGTTGCGCGACGGACAATCCCACCAGGGTCGACAGGGTGAACATCGAGTTCACCAAACGCTGGTTGAACGGCGGCAGCGCGTCAGAGAATGCGGCATCAAGGTGCAGCGCTTGGGTATTCATGGTCAACGTAGTGAACAACACGTTGTCGGCTTCGGTGATGGTTCGCCCCGGCCGGTGCAGGTACCGCACGCCGGTTTCGAATTCTTCAAACCACAATCCGCGCTGGGTTACCGTCCTGACCGGTTGGTCGCCGTTCGTCTCACTCACAGACCGGCCTCCCGCGCGATCAGCATCAGTTGCACCTCGGTGGTGCCCTCGCCGATTTCCAGGATCTTGCTGTCCCGGTAGTGGCGGGCCACGGCGAATTCGTTGATAAACCCGTAGCCGCCGTGGATTTGGGTAGCGTCACGCGCGTTGTCCATCGCCGCTTCGCTGGCCACCAACTTGGCGATGGCCGCCTGCTTCTTGAACGGCTTGCCGGCCAGCATCAGCGCCGCGGCGTCGTAATAGGCGGTGCGAGCGGTGTGCGCGCGGGCCTCCATCCGCGCGATCGTGAATGCGATGGATTGATATCGGCCGATCGGTTGACCAAACGCTTCGCGTTCCTTTGCGTACTTGATGCTCTCGTCGACGCAACCCTGCGCGGCTCCGGTGGACAATGCGGCGATCGCGATGCGGCCCTCATCGAGGATGCGCAAGAAATTGGCGTACCCGCGACCGCGTTCACCGAGCAGGTTCTCCTCCGGCACGCGCACATCGTCGAAGCTCAGCGGATGGGTGTCCGAAGCGTTCCAGCCCACCTTGTTGTAGGCCGGCTCCGCGGTGAACCCCGGCGTGGGTACCGGCACCAGGATCGATGAAATCTCCTTTTTGCCTTCCTGCTCGCCGGTGACCGCCGTCACGGTCACCAGCTTGGTGATGTCGGTGCCGGAGTTGGTGATGAACTGCTTGGACCCGTTGATCACCCAATGGCCGTCGTCGAGATGCGCGGTGGTTTTGGTGGCGCCGGCATCGGTGCCGCCGCCCGGCTCGGTCAGCCCGAACGCGCCTAGGGCAGCACCACTTGCCAACTGCGGCAGCCATTCCCGCTTCTGCGCCTCGGTGCCGAATCGGTACACGGGCATGGCGCCCAGCGAGACACCGGCCTCCAGCGTGATCGCGACGCTTTGGTCGACCTTGCCGAGTTCCTCCAGGGCCAGGCACAGGGCGAAGTAGTCGCCGCCCATGCCGCCGAACTCTTCCGGGAAGGGCAGACCGAACAGCCCCATGTCAGCCATGCCGGCGATCACCTCGTAGGGGAACGAGTGCTCGGCGTCGTGCTGCGCGGCTACCGGTGCGACGACGCTCTGGGCGAAGTCACGGA
>Ga0335076_10005477_pt1 | contig 12827 bp, 10 predicted proteins | sample Lox_Sample_25_FD_206717 | JGI IMG/M metagenome (GOLD analysis project Ga0335076, IMG submission 206717) | Soil microbial communities from Loxahatchee National Wildlife Refuge, Florida, United States - Lox_Sample_2.5 | ecosystem: Environmental > Terrestrial > Soil > Wetlands | place: USA...
CCAGTGGTACGCGAGTATCGCTTTCAGCGATCATCTTGGGTGATTGCTTCCGGGGGCCGATGACGATCCACTCATGCGGGACCTCATAGCCACCGATAAAAGATGCGTTGAGAGGCTGACCGGCAACCGGTCCTGACGGAGCGCGGAGCTCGAAATGAAACTAGGGCCGGCGGCGATTGCCACACAGCCCCAGTCCATATTTTCCTTATACGACTATCTTCCTATGGCTGTCAAGTTGAATCTCGGCGTTCGGCTTTGCGGACATGCTCGGAGCCCTGTGCTCCTCCATCCTGCCGGTGCGACCGGCCGCGCGGCCATAGCCGGCGACAAGCGCCTCGAGGCCACGCTGTACAGCCTCAAGCTCCGTGGCGTCTGCGCGCCAGGCAGAATTCGGACGGCGAGTGCCGACCTCTAGGAAGCGCGGCATGCGGCCGAACACGATGATATTCTCCGTCGCATCGCAGACTCGACGACCCGCCGCCAGCAAGCGGTTCTTCCCCAGGCGGAAGAGGGATTGGATCTTCGCCTGCGTCTCCTCGGAGACCGCTTCCGGTCTGGCCCAAACCGACGCGACCTGTTGATATAGGAAGCCGCAACTGACGTGGCTGCCTCCGATGACGCGCGAATAGAGATAGGCGTAGTAGCAGCCGGCTTCGTGCTGATCTGCGCTGATCAGCCGCCGAGCTAACAGCACACCCAGCGGATACTCCGTCATCGCTGGATCGGCACCAGCAGCCAGCCCGAGTCGCCGGGCCTGCTGCTCCGGCGTTCCCTTGTCGACTGCCGACTCAGCGCGCCTGGGTCTCCCGCGTCTCCCCTGTCCTCGCCAACTCGCCATCGCATCCTCTCCTTTCACGCTATCCGGTTCGTTGCGCATCACGGCCGAAGGCGGCGTTCTCACCAATCGATATGGCCGTGACTGGCGGCCATGGCCCACATCCAGTCTTCCGACAGCTTGCAGATCTTGCAGACTCGCTCAGTCGGCCCCTCGCTGTTGAAGCAGCGCGTACAGCGCAGGCAGCGACGCCGTCCGCCCTGTCCCGGAGTGACCTTGCCTCCGATTCCGTGCATCGAGTGCGCGACCATGGACATTTCCTCAATATTCGTGTACTTGATTTGTTCTATACGCACACGATATGATAGGTGCGTTGCATTGTCAACGTAAATAACCTAGTATGCGTTGTCTTTTTCGTGACCCCGAGGTTCGCAAGCCATGACCGAGATTTCCGATGTTGCCCGCCGGCTCAAGGCGTTGCGCGAGCGATCAGGCCTGTCGATGCGGGAAGTATCCGAATCACTGGGCTGGGCGCTGACGCGCTACCAGCACTATGAAGACCGCTATCGGCGCCGCTTTCTGCCGGTCGAGATGTGCCGTCACTTGGCGGAGCTGTTCGCGCCGCGCGGGATTGATCCCCGCTCGATGCTCGAGCTTGCCGGCCTCGACGGCAACCCCATCACCGTGGTGGGTCCGTCATCCGGGCAATTGCGTATGGCTGACGTGGGCCGCCCCTCGACACGCGACCTGCCGGTAATGGGGGCCGTCAAGGGCGGGGCGGAGGGCTTTTATTTCAATGAGGGCGAGGCGAAGGAATATGTGGTTCGTCCGGCCAGCCTGGCGGGTGCCAGCAACGCCTTTGCCCTCTACGTCGACGGAGACAGCATGGAACCCCGCTATCAGGCGGGCGAGATTCTCTATGTGAACCCGAATCGGCCGCTGACGAAAAATTGCTTCGTCGCCGTGGAAATGGGCGACGGCAGGGGAATGATCAAGCAGTTCCTGCGGCGCAGCGACGAGCACATCGTGCTACACCAGTTCAACCCGCCCAAAGACATCCGCATCGCGGCTCGCGACGTTAAGCAGATATATCGCATTGTGGGGTCTGGCGAGCCGAACTAATCAGTTACTCAGTCCAAGCACTATCGAGCACATAGTCGTGCTCGCGCGGCCGACAGATGTGGCGGAAGTCAGAGTATGGCGAGCGAAAGGAGAAAGGCGTAGGCGGCACCGAAGAGCGACAGGGACAGCGCCGTATATAGCATCCGTGCCTCCTCCGCGTTGGCGGGGCGGAGGTATAAATGCTGCCGCAGATGGTGGTTGTGTCATTTCGGTGGGAATCCCATAATCCACGATAATATGCGGCGTTAATTTATTGATTCACATAAACAACAAGCCGACCGCGCACACGACCCGCGAGGATCTCGCTGCCTAGTTTGGGTAAGTCGGCGAGCCCGGCCGCTTCGATCATGCCATCCAGCTTCTCGGCGGGCAGATCGCGCGCAAGCCGGGACCAGGCGTCGAGCCGTTCCGCCGTCGGACACATCACGGAATCTATTCCAAGAAGGCTGATGCCCCGCAGCAGGAAGGGTATGACCGTGGTTTCCAGCTTGGCACCGCCGGCAAGACCGCAGGCCGCGATCGTGCCACGATACTTCATGCCGGGCAGTACGGCAGCCAGCGTGGAGCCGCCGACGGCATCGATGCAACCGGCCCAGCGCTCGGGGTCGAGCGGCTTTCCCGAAGGTGTCGCGATGGCCGCACGATCGATGATGGTCGCGGCGCCGAGCGATCTCAGATAGTCATGCGTCTCCGATCGCCCAGTGGACGTAGCCACCCTGTAGCCCAGATGGCTCAACACCGCAGTGGCGATGCTGCCGACACCCCCGGCAGCGCCGGTCACCAGCACCTCGCCGCGCGCCGGAGTTACGCCATGCCTTTCGAGTGCCATCACCGCGAGCATGGCGGTAAGGCCGGCTGTGCCGATAGCCATCGCCCGCTTCGCCGTGAGGCCTGTGGGCAGCGGGACCAGCCATTCGCCCTTGACGCGGGCCTTCTGAGCATAGCCGCCCCAGTGGCTCTCCCCCACGCGCCAACCGGTGAGGATGACGGCGTCGCCCCGACGCCACTGCGGCGATTGCGAGGTCTCGACTGTGCCGACGAAATCGATGCCCGGCACGTGCGGATACTGGCGGACCAGGCGGCCGAGCCCGCCGAGCACAAGCCCGTCCTTGTAGTTCAAGGTCGAGTATTGGATTGCCACCGTCACATCGCCGGCCGGCAACTCATCGTCGGAAACTTCTTCGATAGCGCTCGTGACCTTACCGCCGGCTTCGCGCAGCATCAGGGCCTTGAACATTTCCTCTCCCCTCGTCAGCCGCCGGTGGCAGGCTAACGAATTCGTTCGAGAATGCTGACGTAGTTCGCGACCGCCGTGCCTCCCATATTGAAGATGCCGGCGATGGCCGCGTCCTTTATCTGCATATCGCCCGCCCTTTCGGTCAGCTGCATTGCCGCCAGCACATGCATCGATACGCCGGTAGCGCCGATCGGATGGCCCTTCGACTTCAACCCGCCCGACGGATTGATCGGTAGACGACCATCCTTCGTCGTCCACCCATCGAGAATGGCCCGCGCACCCTGTCCGCGCGGCGTCAGGCCCATGGCTTCGTATTCGATCAGCTCGGCGATTGTGAAACAGTCATGGGTTTCGACGAGATCGATGTCCTCAAGCCGCAACCTCGCCTCCGCCAGTGCCCGTTGCCAAGCCAGAGTAGCGCCCTCAAATAGAGTGACGTCGCGGCGGTTCATGGGCAGGAAATCGTTGACCTGCTCGGCGGAGCGGAACCAGACGGCACGGCGCAGACGCAAGGCCGTATCAACATCGGCCAGAACAATCGCCGCAGCGCCGTCGGAGACAAGGCTGCAATCCGTCCGCTTGAGCGGCCAGGCGACCACCGGATTCTTCTCCGATTCCGTGCGGCAGAACTGATAGCCCAGATCCTTGCGCATCTGCGCGTAAGGATTGCCGACGCCATTCCGGTGGTTCTTGGCGGCGATAAGCGCCAGAGCGTCCGATTGGTCTCCATGCTTCTGGAAATACTGCTGTGCGATGCGGGCGAACACACCGGCGAATCCGCCCTCTGTCTCTGCCTCGTCCTTGACGTAGCTCGCCCTCAGCAGGTTGGCGCCGATGTCGGGTCCAGCGCTATCGGTCATCTTTTCGACGCCGACCACGAGTACGAGTCGCGACCGTTTCGCGGCAATGCTCTTCAAGCCAGCATGGATGGCCGCCGAACCGGTCGCACATGCATTCTCGACACGGGTCGCCGGTTTGAACCGCAGTTCAGGCTGACTCTGGAAAACGAGGGATGACGGGAAATCTTGTCTGGAGAACCCCGCATTGAAATGACCGACATACACCTCATCGATGTCCGCGGCGGCCACCTCGGCGTCTGCCAGAGCTGCGCCAACAACCTTGTCGATCAGGGCTTCGACGTCGAGGCCCTCGTGGCGCCCGAACGGCGTATGGCACCAGCCGACGATGCAGGCAGTCATGGCGCGGACTCCTTATCAGCACATAGCCGGGAGCGTTCTTCGACGATATAGGGTGCGATGACTGGTTTCAAACCCACCCGATGCCGGCTAGATCGCCTCGGTGAAGCGCACGATGTCGCCGGAAGGCGCGCCCAGGAGCTGGTCATCCCGCATGGCGATGCGGCCACGGACAATGGTCGCGATCGGCCAGCCTGTTACGCTCATGCCGTCAAACGGCGTCCACCCGCAGCGGCTCGCGATCCAGGAGTCACGAATAGTCCGCTTCGCCTGTAGATCCACGAGCGTCAGATCGGCGTCGAAACCGACGCCGAGCCGCCCCTTGCCGGCAATGCCGAAGATGCGCGCTGGACCGGCGCTGGTCAGATCGACCAGACGCTCGATGGTCAGCCTGCCGGCATTCATATGGTCGAGCAGCAAAGGCAACAAAGTCTGCACGCCGGGCATGCCCGATGGGCTCTGAGGATAGGGCTTCCCCTTCTCTTCCCGCGTATGGGGTGCGTGGTCGGAGCCGGTGCAGTCGACGATACCGTCCGAAATGCCGCGCCACAGGCCGTCGCGATGCCGGATATCGCGGATCGGCGGGTTCATCTGTGCAAAATTGCCCAGGCGGGCATAACAGTCGGGGGCAACAAGCGTCAGGTGCTGCGGGGTGACCTCGACGGTGGCAATGTCCTTGTTGGCGGCGAGAATTGCCATTTCCTCCGCCGTGGTGACGTGCAGGACATGGACACGGCGCCCCGCCTCCCGGGCCAAGCGCATCAGCCGCTGCGTTGCGATGGTGGCGGTCTCTACATCCCGCCATACCGGGTGCATCGCCGGATCGGCACCATCACGGACGAGGCTGAAACGCTCGCGCAGGCGTGTCTCATCCTCGGAATGAACGGAGACGCGCCGGCGTCCGCTGCGCAAGACGCGAAGGATATCCTTGTCTTCCGCCACCAGCAGACTGCCGGTCGAACTGCCCATGAATATCTTCACGCCCGCGCAGCCGGGCCGACGCTCCAGCTCGCCGAGTTGCTCGATATTGTCGACCGCAGCGCCAACGAAAAAAGCGACGTCGCACCAGACGCGACCCTTGGCGCGCGACAGCTTGTCATCAAGGTCGGCCGCCGTCAGCGTGCTCGGTCTCGTGTTGGGCATCTCAAAGACCGCCGTGACACCGCCAAGCGCCGCGGCGGCGGTTCCCGTAGCCAGGTCCTCCTTATGCTCCAGGCCAGGTTCGCGGAGGTGCACCTGAGTATCGATCACACCGGGCAGCACATGCAGACCCCTGGCGTCGATTATCTCCGGCGCCATGCCGTCGACACGGCCGATGGCGGCGATGCGTCCATCCCGCACCGCGATGTCGGACGGTCCAATGCCGTTCGGTGTGGCAGCGATCCCTCCGCGCACGATGAGGTCGTAGGTTTCAGCCATCGAATCCTCCCGACTTTCGTCTAGCTGTTGATCCCGTTTCGAACAAGCCCCCAGCCGTCTGAGTCCTTGCGGATCGTTCCGGACTTGTCATCGTAGGCGGATTCTCGAATGATCTGGCCCAGGAGGACGACAGTGCAGCAAGCGTTCTACATCCTGCCAGAGGATCGCGGCGTCGCTGCCGTCGACGGCGACGATCGAGTCCCGTTCCTGCAAGGATTGATCACGAATGACGTATTTGGCCTCGGCGCGGACCGCGTCGCCTACGCTGCTCTGCTGACGTCACAGGGCAGATATTTGCACGATTTCTTCGTCGCCGCGATAGGCGACTCCGTCTATCTCGACACCGAGGCGGCGCGTCGTGATGACTTGCTTCGCCGACTTGCGCTCTATCGCTTGCGTGCCAAAGTGACTTTGTCGGATGCCTCGTCGTCGCTTGCGACGGCAATTCTGTTCGGCGACCGCGTTCTCGAGCAGCTGAATCTCCCAGCCGAGCCTGGCCGCGCCATGCGCTGGGAAAACGGCATCGTCTTCGTGGACCCGCGCCTCGTCGATCTTGGCGCCCGTGCGATCCTGCCGCGCACCAGCGCCGTTGCGACGCTGGCGCGGCACGAATTCTCGCCCGCTTCACCGCGTGACTATGATCGGCTTCGGCTCTCTCTCGGCGTTCCCGACGGCAGCCGCGACCTTCCCGTCGAGAAGGCGATCCTCCTCGAAAATGGCTTCGATGAACTGCACGGGATCGACTGGCAGAAAGGCTGTTACATCGGACAGGAATTGACTGCTCGTACGAAATACCGCGGCCTCGTGCGCAAGCGCTTGCTCCCCGTGGTGATCGACGGTCCTCTACCTGCGCCCGGCACGCCGATCACGCTCGGTGACAAAGAAGCGGGTGAAATGCGCAGCGGTATCGACAGCATGGGCCTTGCCCTCTTGCGACTGGAATACCTCGACGACCTCGCGCCCGGCGCCCTGGTTTGTGGCGAAAGCCGTCTCACGCCAAGAAAGCCCGCCTGGGCCAATTTCTAACGACCCCCGAACAAACGGAGATATTTCATGGGACGCGCGCGCCTCCGTGAGCTTGGCATCAGCGTCGGTCTGCTGCCGACTGGCCCGCTCAACGCGATCACCGATGTGGCCGGCGTACGCGTCGGCCACAGCACCATCATTCACGACAAGCCGTCGATCGCGCGAACGGGGGTAACGGCGATCTGGCCGGGTGGCGATGATACCTGGGCGCGTGCTGTGTTCGCCGCCTATCATTCGTTCAACGGCAATGGCGAGATGACCGGCACGATCTGGATCGACGAACAGGGTCTCCTGGCGTCTCCCTTCTGCATCACCAACACTCATTCGGTCGGTGTCGTGCGCGATGCGCTCGTTGCCTATGCGGTGAAGCACAAGGTACCCCAGGACTGGCATCTGCCCGTGACCGCCGAAACCTACGACGGCTGGCTCAGTGACGCCGAGAGCTTCCCCGTCACGCAAGAACACGCCTTCGCCGCCCTCGACAACGCTGCATCCGGTCCGGTTTCCGAAGGGAATGTCGGTGGCGGCACCGGCATGATCTGTCACGACTTCAAAGGTGGCATCGGGACAGCATCGCGCCTGGTTGCCACCGCGGGTACGACCTTCACAGTCGGTGCTCTGGTGCAGGCCAACTACGGGGCTCGGGAGCTCCTCCGCGTCGACGGCGTTCCGGTCGGTCGCGAGATCGGCCTGACCGAAGTGCGGTCAGCGCGTCATGTACCGCAATCGGAGGGGTCGATCATCGTTGTCCTCGCCACCGATGCACCGCTCCTGCCGATCCAGTGCAAGCGGCTAGCCCGTCGTGCGACCTCGGGCTTGGCCTGGGTTGGCGGCATCGGCAGCAACGGGAGCGGCGACATCTTTCTCGCCTTTGCTACCGGCAATCGGATACCCCGCGACAAGCCCGTAGTCGACACACGGATGGTCGCTCCCGACCAGATGACTCCCCTGTTCCAAGGGGCGGCGGAAGCAACCGAAGAGGCGATCCTCAACGCCCTGACGGCGGCCGAGACCATGACGGGCTTCCAAGGCCGCACCGTGCATGCGTTGCCCCTCGATCCGTTGCAGGCGGCAATGCGGAAGTACGGACGGCTGCGATAGGCGGTGCATCCCGAAGGCGAATAGCCGAGCTACCAATGACCTGAATGGGCCTGCAGGTCTGCGCACCAGCGCTCCGGCGGCCAAGTGACGCTGGCGGTCGTCCCGACCCGCACCGCGCTCTCCAGGCGGATCGTGCCGCCGTGCAATTCAATCAGCTTCTTCGTGAGGTGGAGACCAAGGCCGGTGCCACCGTGCCGCCGAGCGTAGGACGTGTCGACCTGCGCGAAGCGATCGAACAACCTGGCGAGATCCTCGGGCGCGATGCCGATGCCCGTGTCGCTCACCTGCACCAGAAGGCCGCCATCTTCCGAATAGCCTGCCGTAACGGCAATCTTGCCCCCGGCAGGGGTGAACTTGACGGCATTGCTCAGCAGGTTGAGCAGGATCTGCTTGCTGATCCGCTCATCGACAATTATCGGCGGCAGATTCGCGGCTACCTGCTGTTCCACCGTGATGCTTGCTTGCACTGCGCGCGCCTCGATCATGCGCGTGGCAGACTCGATCAATTCCAGGACGTCGCAAGGCCCTTCACTGAGAACAAAGCTGCCGGCCTCGATCTTCGAAGTATCGAGAATGCTGTTGACGATCCCTAAGAGATGCTCACCGCTTGCATAGATATCCCGCGAATAATCAAGATATCGCGGCGACCCAAGCGGGCCAAACAACTGTTTGCTGATGATTTCGGAGAAGCCAATAATCGCATTCAGCGGCGTCCGCAGCTCGTGACTCATGTTGGCCAGGAACTCGCTTTTCGCGCGGTTGGCGCGCTCCGCTTCCTCCTTGGCGCGTAGCAGCTCCAATTCGGTGCGCTTTTTGTCGGTGATGTTCAGCACGACGCTGCCGATCGCCACCAGAGTGCCCGTCGCATCGCGGATCGGGAACTTCACACCATAGGCCCACTCATTGCGCCAGCCAGGGAAATGGATTTCCCGGGCGACGCTGCGACCGGTCTCGATGACTTCGCGGTCCATCGCCTCCACGACGGTCGCCCCGGCGCTCTCCGAGATATCGCCAGCCTTCCGTCCCAGGAGTTCCTCAGCCGCGCGGTCCCAGATTTCCTCGACGGCGCGGCTGACCATCAGATAGCGCCCCTCCAGATCCTTGACGACCATTTCGACAGGTGCGTTTTCCATGAAGCTGCGGAACCGCGCCTCGCTGGTGCGTAGCATCATCTCCGTCTGCTTGCGGTCGCTGATGTCCACGGCAACGCCGCCGATGGCAATCAGACGGCCATCGACATCGCGGATCGGGAACTTGACCTCGTAACTCCATTCTTCGCCGAGATCGGAGAAGTGCACCTCGCGCGCGACGGCCCGGCCTGTCTCGATGACTTCCCGGTCCATGGCGTCGACGACTCCCACGCCGGCGCTCCCCGAGAGATCGCCAATCCGCCGACCGAGAATCTCCTCGCTAGACTTACCCCAGTTTGCCTCGATGCCCCGATTGACCATGACATAACGGCCATCGAGATCCTTCACGAGCATGCTGAAGGGTGCGTTGTCCATAAAGCTGCGGAAGCGGGCCTCGCTTACACGCAGCGCCTGTTCGCTGCGGCGCTGCTCCTCCAGCGCGGCTCGCAGTCGGGTCGACGAACGCACGGAGTGTGCAAGGGCGAGCGTGAGCACGATGCCGCAAGCCATTACGATGGCCGCGAGCCAAATCTGCTCCGTCCGCCCGGCGTCGGCGCCGCTTGTCCGCACGATGTGAAATGCCAGCAGAGACAGGAGTCCGCCGATCAGGATCACGACGATCGTCAGGATCGGCGGACGCTGCCGGCCGAATACGCGAGGGACGTCTTGGGTGCTCATGCCTATGGGGTCCGGCAACCCTTAGGGTACCCCGCCACGGCTCGCCCGTGCAGTAGCCCTGCTCGTACCATGTCCCCGCTACGTCGCGTCACCGCAGACCTGCCACCCGCCGGATTTGCCCCGGCGCAAGTGTCCCATCTACCGCAAATTATGCCTTATGAGCCGTTGCCATTAATACCGCATTACAAATCGATTTTACCGCGAAAGTCCGAGTAATTTGATCAAAATGTTTACAATATCAAGAATGCCCACAAGGCTCTCGAAACGACCGTGTTTGGGAACCGCAGCGCTTTGACTTTGCCGATGCGGCCACCGGCGCAACAGGAGGGTGCTGTTGGCGTGGTTGAAATTGGGTGACGAGGCTAGTCCTGCGACGGTGTGCCGCTTCCTGCAGCCGCCAGGGCGGCTTGAGCGGCCGCAAGCTTGGCGATCGGCACCCGGTAGGGTGAACAGGACACGTAGTTCAGGCCGACCTCGGCACAAAATCGGATCGACGCCGGGTCGCCGCCATGCTCGCCGCAGATACCCAGCTTCAGCTTCGGCCGCCGCTGGCGGCCGCGCTCCGCAGCAATCTGGACAAGCTCTCCCACGCCGTCCACATCGAGGCTCACGAACGGATCTTGGGTCAGGATCCCTATCCGCTCATAGGCCGTAAGGAAGCGGCCGGCGTCATCCCGGCTGATTCCATAGGTTGTCTGCGTCAGATCGTTGGTACCGAAGCTGAAGAACTCGGCATGCTCGGCAATGTCGAAGGCCCGCAGCGCCGCCCTCGGCAGCTCTATCATCGTTCCCACCAGGTATGGCGTCTTGGTGCCGGCGGCGTTGCTCACCTCGTCCGCCACCCGGTCGACAAGATCCTTCAGCATCTCGAACTCGCGCGACCAGGCGACGAGCGGGATCATCACCTCGGGTTCTACCGTCTCGCCCGTCTCATTGTGCACGGCGGCGGCAGCCTCGAAGATGGCTCGCACTTGCATTTCATAGATCTCGGGGAAGGTGATGCCGAGACGACAGCCGCGATGACCAAGCATCGGGTTGGCCTCTTTGAGCATGGCGGCGCGATGCCGCACCGTCTCGACATCCACTTCGGCGGCTCTCGCCACCTCGTCCATCTCCGCGGTCGTGTGCGGCAGAAACTCGTGCAACGGCGGATCGAGAAGCCGAATCGTGACCGGCAATCCCTTCATGATGCGGAACAACTCGATGAAGTCGTCGCGCTGCATGGGCAGGATCTTTGCCAACGCCGAGCGCCGGCCGGCTGTATCCTCAGCCATGATCATTTCCCGCATGGCGACGATGCGGTCGCCTTCGAAGAACATGTGCTCGGTGCGGCACAGTCCGATGCCCTCGGCGCCAAAGCGGCGCGCCATCCGAGCGTCCGTTGGCGTCTCGGCATTGGTGCGAACCCTGAGCTGTCGCACCTTGTCCGCCCACGTCATGAGCGTTGCAAAATCGCCTGAGAGATCTGGCTGCACCGTCGGGACTTCCCCCAGCATGACTTCGCCAGTGCCACCGTCGATGGTGAGCATCTCTCCGTCCTGCACGGCAACGCCCCGCACGCTCATGGTCCGAGCCTGCGCATCGATCCGCAGGTCGCTGGCCCCGGAAACGCAAGGGCGACCCATGCCGCGCGCGACGACGGCGGCGTGGCTGGTCATGCCGCCGCGTGCCGTCAGGATGCCGGCCGCGGCATGCATGCCGTGAATGTCTTCCGGACTGGTCTCGACGCGCACGAGGATGACGCGCTCGCCCTTGGCCGCCCGGTCCTCGGCCTCATCGGCCGTGAACACCGCCCTCCCTGCCGCCGCACCCGGTGACGCCGGCAGACCGCGCGCGATGACCTTCCGCGATGCCTTCGGATCGAGGGTCGGGTGCAACAACTGGTCCAGCGAGGCCGGCTCGACCCGGCGGATCGCCTCGCGATGATCGATCAATCCTTCGCTCACCATGTCGACCGCGACTTTCAGCGCGGCCGCCGCCGTGCGCTTGCCACTGCGCGTCTGCAACATCCACAGACGGCCCTGCTGGACTGTGAACTCGATGTCTTGCATGTCGCGGTAGTGGGCTTCCAACTTGCGACGAACCCGTTCCAGCTCGGCGAAGAGCTCGGGCATGACCTCCTCCATCGCCGGCAGGCTTGAGCGGTTGGCCTGCTTTCCGGCAACCGTCAGGTGCTGCGGCGTGCGGATACCGGCAACCACGTCTTCTCCCTGGGCGTTCACCAGGTACTCGCCGTAGAACTCGTTCGCACCAGTCGACGGGTTGCGTGTGAAGGCGACGCCAGTGGCGCAGTCTGCGCCCATATTGCCAAACACCATGGCCTGAACGTTGACCGCAGTACCCCAATCTTCGGGAATGTTGTGCAGTCGGCGATAGGTAACAGCGCGCGCGGTATTCCAGCTCCCGAACACGGCGCCGATGGCGCCCCACAGCTGCTCCAGCGGATCCTGCGGAAATGGCTGGCCAAGTTCCTCCTGAACTTTGGCTTTGTAGGCTCCAATCAGGCGCTTCCAATCATCCGCAGTGAGCTCGGTATCCAGACTGGTGGCGCGGTCTTCCTTATGGAGCTCGAGCAGCTCCTCGAAGTGGTGATGATCCACACCAAGGACGACGTTCCCGTACATCTGAATGAAGCGGCGATAGCTGTCATAGGCAAACCGTGCGTCATTCGAGCGCCTCGCCAGCCCTTCGACCGTCAGATCGTTGAGGCCAAGATTGAGCACCGTGTCCATCATGCCGGGCATGGACACCCGCGCCCCCGATCGCACCGACACGAGCAACGGGTTCATGGTATCGCCGAACTTGGCGCCGACGATGGATTCGATGTGCGCCAGTCCATCCGCCACCTGCTTCTTCAGTTCCGCCGGATAGCTTTTGTTGCTGGCATAGAAATGCGTGCACACCTCGGTCGTGATCGTGAACCCCGGCGGCACCGGCAGGCCCAGGTTGCTCATCTCTGCAAGACCCGCACCCTTGCCGCCGAGCAAATTGCGCATCTCCGCCTTACCCTCGGCACTGCCACCGCCAAAGCGATAGACCCATTTTTTCGCCGCCGTCTTCGCCTTCGGCCGTGCGGCAGACGCGGTCTCTTCCTTCGCGGGCTTACGCTTTGCCACGCTCATGCTGATGTCTCCTAGCCCTCG
>Ga0335076_10005478_pt1 | contig 12823 bp, 8 predicted proteins | sample Lox_Sample_25_FD_206717 | JGI IMG/M metagenome (GOLD analysis project Ga0335076, IMG submission 206717) | Soil microbial communities from Loxahatchee National Wildlife Refuge, Florida, United States - Lox_Sample_2.5 | ecosystem: Environmental > Terrestrial > Soil > Wetlands | place: USA: Florida...
AGCCGGTGACAGCGCCGCCGGCGGAGAAGCTCTCGTAGCGGTTATCGCCGGTGCCGGTCTTGCCGCCGACCACCAGGATGGTGCCGTCGGCAGAGTGGTACGCCTTCTTCACCCGGGTGCCGGTGCCATTCGCCACCACGCCCATCAAGGCGTGGCGCAGGATCCCCGCCACCTCCGGCGGGAAGATCCGCTTCGGCTCCGGCGGGTTCAGGCTCATGTCGGTCTCATAGGGCGTGCCGGCGGCAAAATGCAGCCGCTCGATGTCGACGGTCGGCAGCTCGACGCCGTCGTTGAGGATGATCCCCATCAGATGCGAGAGCGCGTCCGGCCGGTCGCCGGAGCTCCCCAGCGCGCTGGCGAAGGACGGCACCAGATGACCGAAGGGATAGCCCTGCCTGCGCCAGTCCTGCAGCACGCGGTCGAAGGCGTCCTCCTCCATCAGGATGCGGATGCGGACGTCCTGCTTGTGGGTGTTGTTGGTCTTGAAGAGCCAGCTGTAGACCTCCTGGCGCTCGTTGACGCTGGCGTTCGCGACCTCGGTGCGCCCCGCTTTGGGATGGGTCTGCAGATAGGCCGCGAGCCAGAGCTCCAGCGGATGGACGCCGGCGAGATAGCCGCGGTCCTGCAGCGAGTACTTGTCGACGCCGTACTGCTGGTAGAGCTTCTCGGCAGTGGCCTCGTCGGGCGCCAGGCCGTGCAGATGGTCGGCGAGGAAGGCGCGGAACTCCGGCACCGCCGCGTTGGGCCGCACGGAGCGGAACACCACCGCCAGGCGGCGCGCCGAGGGACCGGTGCGGCTCACCAGCAGCTGCAGCACCTCGTCCGGGCTGTGGCCCTGGAAGTCGTCGTAGAAGTGATTGAGGAACTCGCGGCCTTCCTGATCGGCGAAGCGGTGGAGATAGGTCTCGCGGAGCGCGTCCTGGCTATCGGATTCCAGGTCCTTGGTGCGCGCGGCGTCCGCCATCGTGTAGAAGCGCACGACGTCGCGCATGATGCGCACGAAGGCCAGGTTCACCGAGTTCTCGAAGGCGTCCTCGACGGTGAAGATCTGGCGGTCTTCCGAGCGCTCGAAGTTGTGGAAGACATGGGCGCCGCCGCCGGTGAAGAACACCTCGCTGGGATCGCCGGAATAGCGCCGCTGCATCGCCGCATCGAGCATCGCCTGCAGGCTGTGGTCGGTGGCGTTCGCCACGTAGTCGGTCGCCCAGCGGCTGATCGGGTCCTCGGCCTTGGCGGCGAACGCGTTGAGCTGCTTGTCGCTCATGGCGAACAGCCGGTCGTGCAGCCCGGTCATGATGTTGAGATAGGTGGCGAGCGTGCGCAGCTTCGCCGTCGAGCCCAGGATCAGCTTGGCACCGGAATTGATGTCGAAGGGCGAGTCCAGGCTGTCCGCATGGATGCGGACGTAGTTGGCCTGGCTGCCACGCTCGAACAGCACGATGCTGTAGGTGACCTTGGAGGGATCGGCAGTGCCGAGGAGGTTCTGCCCGACCATGTTCAGGCTCTTCGCCGTCTCGATATCGCCGAGCTTGCCGAGGGTGGTGGCGATCTTCTCCTCGGCGGCGGCGTCGAGGCTGGTGTGCGCGGTGACGTCGAGCCGGTCGAGGCTGTAGAGATTCTGCACCTGCAGCATCGAGCGCAGACGCATGCGGATGGCGTCGGCGCCCTTGCGGCCGACGAATTGCACCGGCACCGGCGCCGGCGGCTCCGCCTGGAAGTCGAGCTCGGCCTTGAGCGCGGCGTCGCGCAGATCCGGATCGATCACGCCGGCATCGGCGAGGAGCGGCAGGTAGCGGTTGGCGAGCGCGTTGAGCGCCTCGTGGTCCATGTTGAGGTAATAGGAGGGCCGCCGCTCCGCGAGCAGCAGGCTCAGCACCTGCTTGTAGATCTCCGCCTTGCGGGCGAGCTGGGCGTCGCTCTCGGCGGGCCCGGCGAGGATGCGGCTTGCCGCGTGCAGGTCGGTGCCGTACCAGGCCCGCAGCCCGTCGCCGAGGCCGATGATCTCGCCATAGCCCGGCCGCGAGCTGAGCGGCGTCGCGTTGAGATAGGTGGTGAGGATGCGCCGCCGCGCCGGCAGCGTGTCGGGCCCGTCCATATAGGCGCGCGCCGTCGCGCTCAGCATCTGCCGCGCCTTCTCGGCGAAGCCCTCGGTGCGGCCGGCGGGCGAATGGCGGAACTTCTCGATCTGGGTGGCGAGCGTGCTGGCGCCGCCGCGGCGCAGGCGCCTGTCGATCACGCCCTCCGCCTGGCCGCGCGCGGCGACCAGGAAGCGGCTCCAGTCAACCGCCGGATTGTGCTGGGGATAGGCGGTGTCGAGGAGGTGCTGGTCCTCGATGAAGGTGAGCGTGTTGGCGATGATCGGCGGCACCGAGCCGAAATTCTCGTAGATCGCGTCCGGATAGCTCGCGGTGTAGAACGGGGTGTCGTCGCGGTCGAGGATCTGCAGCCCGGCGTGCCCCTTCTCTTGATAGAGCGCGTAGCCGCCCATGGCGACGAACCGGTCGAGGTCCGGCGTCATCACCGCCTGGCGGTCGATGTCGAAATGCTGCGCCTTCAGGGAGTCGATGAAGGTGGGGAGCCGCGCGTAGCCGAGCCGCTCGTCATAGGGCCCGTTGCGGGGGAAGCGCAGGTTCTCGTTCGGACCGGGCTCGAGGCCGAAGCCGAAGCCGCGGGTGAATTTCACCGCCAGCGCCGACTGGATGAACGAGGTCCGCGCCTCCAGCGTCGCACCCCAGGCGAGGAGGGCGACGACGATGAGGCGGAGCGTCCAGAGCATCGTCCGCTCGGCACCGCGGCCGAAGCGCCGGCGCGGCCGCAGCAGGGCGGCATCGGGACGGGAGATAGCAGGAGCGCCTGGCAGAAGCTGTTCGGTCATGGGCTATGCCCGGGTCCGCCCGCCGTGCTGGTGGGCGTCGATGCGGCCGGTTCCGGCATCATCGGCATCCGCAATCATCGGGGTCGGCACCGGTCTTTCGGTGTGAACTTGATTCCAGCCACACCATGGTGACCGAAGAAGATTGAAGAATTTTCAATAACGTCACGGTTTCCTGTGGCTCGAACCCACCCCCGAGGAGTGAGAGGCTCGGCACGCCCGACCCAGCCGGCAACCGGTGCTTTCGCCGGCGGGGCCCGATCCCCTATCCTTGAGACATGATCGCGATTGACTGGGGGACAAGCTCCTTTCGCGCCTATCGTGTCGGTCCCGGCGGCATAATACACGATCGGCGGGCAGTCCCGCGCGGTATCCTCGCCGTCGAAGGGGGCGATTTCGCTCCTGTCCTGGCGGCGGAGATTGCCGGCTGGACCGAGGGGGAGCCCGGCCCGGTGGTGATGTCCGGCATGATCGGCAGCCGGCAGGGCTGGCGGGAGGTGCCCTATCTCGACTGTCCGGCCGACCCCGCCGCCCTGGCGCGCGGTTGTGTCGAGGTCGCCTGGGGCGAGGGCCGGCGGGCCTTCATCGTCCCCGGCCTCGCCTGCCGGGACCGGGATGGAATCCCCGACGTGATGCGGGGCGAGGAGACCCAGATCCTGGGTGCGCTTGATGCCATCGGCCCGGCGGCCACCGTCTGCCTCCCCGGCACCCACAGCAAATATGCGCGGCTCCGCGACGGCCGCATCGAGGGCTTCGAGACCCATATGACCGGGGAGGCCTTCGGAGTGCTGTGGCGGCACGGGATCCTCGGCCGGCTGGGCTCGACCGAGGAGGTCCGCGACCCTGCCGCCTTCGATGCCGGCGTCGACCGGTCGGCTCAGACGGGCGGCCTGCTGCACCATATCTTCGGGGTCCGCGCGCGCGGTCTCTTCGGTGAGTTGCCGACGGAAAGCCTCGCCTCCTATCTTTCCGGCATCCTGATCGGGCACGAGATCCGCGCGGCGACGGTCTCGAGCCCGGTGGCGGTGATCGGCGCCGCGGCGCTCGCGGCTCTATACTACCGGGCGTTCCTCCGCTGCGGCATCGAGGCGTCGGTGGTGCCAGGGGAACCGGCGGCAATGGGCCTGTGGCGGATCGCGGAGGCGATGGGGGTATGACGGAGCTTCTGTCCTGGCTCGAGAAAGCGCCCCTGGTGGCGATCCTCCGAGGAGTGCGGCCCGAGGAGGTGCTGGAGATCGGCGGCGTCTTGATCGCGGCGGGTTTCAGCATCCTGGAGGTGCCGCTCAACTCGCCGCAGCCGATCGAGAGCATCGCGCGACTGGCGCGAACCTTTGGCGGCGAGGCGCTGGTGGGGGCCGGGACGGTGCGGCGGGGGAGCGAGGTGGATGCAGTCGCCGAGGCGGGCGGCCGTCTCATCGTCACGCCTCACGCGGATGCCGCCGTGGTCCGCCGCGCCAAGGAGCGCGGGCTTCTTGCCGTTCCCGGCTTCTTCACCCCGGCCGAGGCTTTCGCGATGATCGATGCCGGCGCCGATGGCTTGAAGCTCTTTCCGGCCGAGGCGGCGTCGCCCGCGGTGCTGAAAGCGATCCGCGCCGTGCTGCCGCCGGAAATGCCGGTCCTGCCGGTCGGCGGCATCGACGCCGCTTCGCTGGTAGACTGGCTTGCCGCCGGCGCCCGCGGCTTCGGCGTCGGCTCCGCCCTCTATAAGCCCGGTCTTTCCGCTGCCGAGGTGGCGACCCGCGCCCGCGTGCTCATGGCGGCGCTGCCGAAGAACTCCGGCTAGCGTCTCAAGTTTCGCCGCCGGTGGCGCGCGCGGCTTCCTCCAGGATCCACTTCTCGAACAGCTTGACCTTGCGCGGCTGCGGCGTCTGCGGCGGATAGATCAGGAAGTAGGCGCCTCTGGTCTCCACCTCCAGCTTGAGCGGAGACACCAGACGGCCGAGAGCGAGGTCCTCCGATATGAGAAGCTTCTGCGCCAGCGCAACGCCGAGGCTGTCGATCGCCGCCTGATACGCGAGGCTCGAATTCTCGAATTTGAGACCGCTGTTGCCGTCGAGGCCGCGCACCCGCGCCGCCGCCAGATACTGCGGCCAGTCCTCCGGCCGGTGCAGCGAGCAGAGCAGTACGTGGCTGGCGAGATCGGCCGGCTTCTGCAGCTTGCGCTTGGTCGCCAGCAGCGCCGGGCTGCAGACCGGCATCAGCGTCTCGCCGAACAGCCGCCGCGCCACCACGCCGGGCGGCGGCTCCCTGCCGGAATGGATGGCGACATCGACCTCCTCGCGGTTGAAGTCGACCGTGTTGTGCGAGGTGGTGATCTGCACGTCGATCCGCCGGTCGAGCGCATGGAAGCGGGCGAGCCGTGGCACCACCCAGCGGATGGCGAGCGTCGGCGGCAGCTTGATGCGGAGCGTCAGCGCGTCGGGTGCCGCGAAGACCTGTCGCGTCGCGTCGTCGAGCCGGTCGAGCGCGTCGCGCACGGCGCGGAAATAGACCGCGCCCTTGGGAGTGAGTTCGACGGCGCGGTGGCGGCGCTCGAAGAGCCGCGTCTCCAGCTCGGTCTCCAGGCTTGCGATGTGGCGGCTGATCGCGCCCTGGGTGACGAAGAGCTCCGCCGAGGCCTTGGTGAAGCTCAGATGCCGCGCTGCCGCCTCGAAGGCGCGGATGGAATTGAGCGGAGGAAGCCGGCGCGCCATCTCATCCGGGCGATGGTTGCATGAAGGAAATTCATTCTAGCAGGGGATGCCGACGACCGGCAAAACCGCTCCTCAGGAGGCCAGGGCCACGCTTGCCTAACTGCGCAGGAACACGCCGGGCGTGGTACCGGTCCAGCGCTTGAAATGCCGGGTCAGATGGCTCTGGTCGGAAAAGCCGGTCGCCGCGGCGACCTGGGCGATGCTCTCGCCGCGCTGCAGGAGCCGGATAGCATGGGCGATCCGCAGACCGATCAGGTAGGCGTGCGGCGTCGTGTGCATCTCGCGGCGGAAGGACCGGATGATCTGGAACCGGCTCTTGTTGAGCATCAGCGCCAGATCGCGCAACAGGCCGGGATCGAGGTAGTTGGTCTCGAGATGGTCGATCACCTGGCGCACCAGCGGCGAGAGCGCGGCATCGGCGCCGCGTGCTTCGGCGGCCGCGGCCAGCACCGCCGGAACAGGAGGCACGCTCGAATCCGGGACGGCTGAGACGCCGAGACGCATAGGCCTTCCTCCCACCACTCCCGCGGATGCGTGCCCGCGGGAAGATGGAAAATCAGACCCTATCGCCGGACGGTCCTCAACGGAGATTAAGTCAAATCATGCATGAGGAAAGCTCATGCGACTTGCTTTCCGCCCTGCTGCCGCCGTGGAAGCAGGGCGGAAGCCACCCCTGGCTTACTTCTTGGGCTTGAGGTCGTCGGGCAGGAAGCTCGTGTCCACCACCTTCGACCAGTCGACGTCGCCGCTCAGCGCGCCCACCAGCTTCTGGGCGCGGAGCATCGCGTCCATGCCCTTGAAGTCGAAATTGCCGGGGCCCCAATAAGGCACGCCCGACTTGCTCTTGCCGACCAGGTTGTGAATCGCGCTCTTCGTCACCTCGAGGTCGAGATTATAGGCCTTGGCGACGATTGCCGCTGCTTCGTCGGGATTCGAATACATGAACTCCACCGCCTTGCGCCGGCCGCGCAGAATGGCGCGAATGAAGTCGCCACGCTCGGCGACCGCCTTGCCGGTGCTGACGCCGATGACGTTGCAGAGCGGCGGCATCACGTCGTTGGCGCTGACGAGCACGCGAAGCTGCGACTTGTTCTTCGACCAGACGGGATCCGCCATGGCGGCGGCGTCGATCGAGCCGAGGTTGAGCGCCACCACGGATTCGCCGAAGCCGCCGGTCTTCACCAGCTCGGCGTCGTCGGGCTTGAGACCGGCTTGCTCCAACAGCAGGATGTCGAGCGCCTGGCTGGTGGAGCGCGGGTTGGTGTAGCCGATTTTCTTGCCCTTGAGGTCCTTGAGCGTCTTGATCGGCGAATCCGGCCTCACCGCCCAAACGAACTCGGCGACGGTCAGCACGTTGTCGCTGACGATCTTGAGATCGGCGCCCTGTTGGATCGCCGCCACGGTGCCAGCGAGATCGATCTCGCCATAGGCGAGGTTGCCGGTGAGCAGGTTGCGCACGGTGGTGCCGCCGCCGGAGGAGGAGAGAATGCCGGTGACGTCGGCGCCTTCCGCCTTGAAGAAGCCCTTCTCCATGGCGATCGCGTACGGCATGCCGTTGGCGGCGACGCCGTAATTGCTGACGACGATCTGCTCCGCCTCAGCGGTGCCGAGCGGCAGCAGTGCCGCGAAGGTGAGCAGCGCGAGGCCGCGCCCGCAGTCGATGATCCTCATGACGTTCTCCCCCTCGGAGTTGGCCGCTTCAATGCGCGTCCACGGACGCGACGCGGCGCCGGAGTCTCGCCGGTATCGCGCCCGCTTTCTTGAACGAAATTGCGCCAGAAGCCGTTGGAAACCGGCGCTTTTCGGCGTTTGCGCGCTGGACGGTGACGGGCGCTTTTCCTACTCTTTGCAAGGCGCGCAGAGGCGCGCCCTAATCGGGAACAATCGCATGATCGAGATCGAACGTCCCGTCGAAGCGAATGCCGTCGGGTACGAATGGGGCAGCGATGCCATCGCGCTGATGCTGCGCGCCCTGGACCTGCCTTTCGTAGCGCTGACGCCGGGCGCCAGCTTCCGCGGCCTGCACGACAGTCTGGTGAACGCGCTCGGCAACCGCGCCCCGCAGATGCTGCTGTGCCTGCACGAGGAGAGCGCGGTCTCGCTGGCGCACGGCTACGCGAAGGTGACCGGCAAGCCGCTCGGCGTCATCCTGCACAGCAATGTCGGCCTCATGCACGCCACCATGGCGATCTTCAACGCCTGGTGCGACCGCATGCCGATGCTGATCCTGGGCGCTACCGGCCCGATCGACGCAACGCGGCGGCGGCCTTGGGTGGATTGGATCCACACGGCGCGCGACCAGGCGGCGATGATCCGCCACTACACGAAATGGGACGATCTGCCGGCCTCGATCCCGGCCGCGCACGAGGCGATGCTGCGCGCGGCGATGATGACGTCGACGCCGCCCTGCGGGCCGGTCTACGTCTGCCTCGACGCCGGCATGCAGGAGGCGCGGCACGAGATGACCGCACCGGTGCCGAGCCCGGCGCGCTTCCAACCGCCGCCGGCGCCGGTGCCGTCGCGCGATCTCGTAAAGCGCGCCGCCGAGATGCTGACCGCGGCGAAATCGCCGCTGATCCTGATGGGCCGCGTCTCGCGCAGCGAGACGGGCTGGCAGGAGCGCATCGCGCTCGCCGAGCGGCTCGGCGCCACCGTGCTCACCGATCTCAAGACGGCCGCCGCCTTCCCGACCGATCATCCGCTGCATGGCGCGCCGCCGGGTTTGCTGGTGCGGCCGGAGGCGCTGGAGTGCGTGCGGAAAGCCGACGTGGTGCTGAGCCTCGACTGGGTCGATCTGGCGGGCACCCTGATGCAGGCCTGGCCCGATCGGGACTGCCCCGCCAAGGTGATCCAGGCCTCCCTCGATCTCTACATCCACAACGGCTGGAGCATGGATCACCAGGCGCTGCCGCCGATCGACATCGCGCTGATGGGGGATCCCGACGCGGTGGTGACGCTGCTGCTGGAGGAATTGTCGAAGGGTACGAAACGCGCGGCGCCCAAGGCTGCTGCCAGGGCGATTCCAGGTTACCGGCCGACCGGCGCCAAGGAGATCGGCATGCCCGATCTCGCTGCCGCGCTCGCGAATGCGACGCGTGGCCGCGACGTGTCGCTGATCCGCCTGCCGCTGGGTTGGAGCGGCGAGCTCTGGCACTTCCGTCATCCGCTCGAGTATCTCGGCTGCGACGGCGGCGGCGGCATCGGCGGCGGGCCCGGCATGGCGGTGGGGGCGGCGCTGGCGTTGCAGGGCCGCGGCCGGCTGCCGATCGCCATCCTCGGCGACGGCGATCACTTGATGGGGGTCACGGCGCTCTGGACTGCTGCGCACTATCGCATCCCCCTGCTGACGATCGTCGCCAACAATCAGTCCTTCTTCAATGACGAGGTGCACCAGGAGCGCGTGGCGCGTCAGCGGGGCCGCCCCGTCGGCAACCGCTGGATCGGGCAGCATATCGGCGAGCCCGATATCGATCACGCGACATTGGCGCGCGGCCAGGGTCTGATCGGCATCGGACCGGTGCATGATCCTGCCGAGCTTGCGGGCCGGCTCGCCGAGGCGGTAGTGGCGGTGGAGGACGGCGCCAGCGTCGTGGTCGATGTGCGCGTCAAGCCCGGCTACACTTTCGCCATGGAGAAATCCCTGACGCGCGACCGCGAGAGTTGAGGTGAACGACAGTCCGATCCGGCCGGAGCCGAAGCGGCGCGAGGATATCCGGCTGCTCACCGGCCGGGGCCGCTATACCGGCGATCTGCGGTTTTCCGACATGCTGCACGCGGTGCCGGTGCGCGCACCCTATGCCCATGCGCGCGTGCTTGGCATCGACGTCTCGGCAGCGAAGGCGGAGCCGGGTGTGGTGGCGGTGCTGACCGCGGCCGATCTCGCCGCCGACGGCATCGCCGATCCCGTCGGCGGCGTCGAGTTGCCGCGCTCGGACGGGACGCCGTCGCTCCGCACCGCGCGACCCCTGCTTGCCGGCGAGCGCGTGCGCTACGTCGGCGAGACCGTGGCGCTGGTGATCGCGGAGACCCGCGAGGCGGCGCAGGCGGCGGCGGAGACGGTCGCCGTCGACTACGAGGAGCTGCCGGCGCTCGGAACGGTGGGGGCGGCGCGCGCCGCCGGCGCCGCGCCGGTCTGGGACGCCGTTCCCGACAACATCGCCTTCGTCTGGCGCGGCGGCGATGACCGGGCGGTGGCGGCGGCGATCGCCGCGGCGCCGCATGTGACGCGGCTCAGGCTCCCGATCTCCCGAGTCACCGCGATGCCGATCGAGCCGCGCGTCTCGCTCGCCCTCGTCGACGAGACCGGCCAGCTCGTGCTCCACAACAGCAACCAGGCGCCGCACGCGCTCCATGGCGAGCTCATCAAGCTCTTCGGCCTGAAGCCGGAGGAGTTGCGTGTCGTCGTCGGCGATGTGGGCGGCTCCTTCGGCATGAAGGCCGGCAATTACCCGGAGACCGCGCTGGTGGTGTGGGCAGCACGGCGGCTCCGCCGGCCGGTGCGCTGGCTCTCCGATCGCGCCGAGGCCTTTCTCGCCGACGAGCACGCGCGCGAGATCGTCGCTGAGGTGACGCTGGCGCTCGACCGCGACGGACGGTTCCTGGCGCTCCGCGTCGACTACGATGCCGCGGTCGGCGCCTATCTCTCCGGCCGCTCGCTGGCGCCGATCAACAACATCGGCGGCATCGCCGGTGTCTATACCACCGGCGCGATCGCGTCGGAGATCCGCGGCGTCTTCACCAACACGGTGCCGCTCGGCCCCTATCGCGGCGCCGGCCGGCCGGAGGCGAGCTATGTCCTCGAGCGCGCGATCGACGTGGCGGCGGCGGAGCTCGGCATCGATGCCTTCGAGCTGCGCCGCCGCAACCTGGTGCCGCCCTCGGCGATGCCCTACAAGACGCCGTTCCTCTTTACCTACGATTGTGGAGACTTTCCCGCCAACATGGCGCAGGCGGCGAAGCTCGCGGATCTGGCGGGCTTCCCGGCTCGCCGCGCCGAGGCGGCGAAGCGCGGCAGGCTGCGCGGGATCGGCATCTGCAATCCCATCGAGGTCTCCGGCGGTCCCTACTTCAAGATCGGCCGCGACACTGCGCGGCTGACGCTCGCGCCCGATGGCGACATCGTCCTCGATGTCGGCGCCCTGTCGACGGGGCAGGGGCTGGAGACCGCGCTGCCGCAGCTGGTCGCAGACCGCCTCGGCATTTCTGCCGAGCGTGTGCGCTATCGCCAGGGCGACACGAAATATCTGGTGTCCGGCCGTGGCAGCGGTGGCTCAAGCGCGCTCTGTGTCGGCGGTCCGGCGGTCTCGCTGGCCATCGATCGGGTCCTGGAGAAGGGACGCTTCATCGCCGCCCATGCGCTGGAGGCGGCAGCGGCGGACATCGAGTTCGCGGGAGGCGAGTTCCGCATCGTCGGCACCGACCGCCGCGTGACGCTGACCGAGGCGGCGGCGCTCGCCGCCGATCCCGAGCGCCTGCCGGAGGGGATGGAGCCGGGTCTCGCCGAGCTCGGCCAGTTCCAGCCGACCAACGTCACCTTCCCGAACGGCTGCCACATCTGCGAGGTGGAGGTCGATCCCGAGACCGGCCGCACCGTCCTCATCGCCTATAGCGCCGTCGAGGACGTGGGCCGCGTGATCAATCCGGCGCTGGTGCGCGGCCAGATCCAGGGCGGCGTCGCGCAGGGTGTCGGCCAGGCGCTCGGCGAGCAGATCGTCTACGACCCCGCGAGCGGCCAGCTCCTCACCGGATCCTTCATGGATTACGCCATGCCGCGCGCCGACGATTTCGCCGAGATGCGGCTGGAGACGCGGGAAGTGCCGACCGCGGTCAATCCCCTCGGCGTCAAGGGCGTGGGCGAGGCGGGCACAGTGGGCGCGCTGGCGGCGACGCTCAACGCGATCTGCAATGCGCTGGCGCCGCTCGGCGTGCGGCATCTCGACATGCCGGCGACGCCGGCGCGCGTTTGGGCTGCGATCGTGGCGGCGAAGCGGGGGTGAGCTCTCCTGCTTCTGAGATTTTTGCTGAAGCAGTCCCCCTCACCCAGCTCCGGCTAAGCTCGCTCCGCTCGCTAAGCCTGCGCAACCCTCGCCCCCGTGTCAGGGGAGAGGGAAGGAAGGGGGTGTTCTGGTTGGTGGAGTGAGCGACTCACGTCGCGCGCCGGTGCAGCCGGTGGTCGATGATGATGAGGAGGGTGCTCACCGCGGCAGCGAACAGCACCACCAGCAGGGTCACCGCCATGATCACCTTGATGTTCTGCAGCCCGATCGCGGTCATCAGCAGGTAGCCGAGGCCGCGCTGGGAGCCGAACATCTCGCCCAGCAGCGTCCCGATCAGGGTCAGCGAGAACCCAACTCGAAGGCCGGTGAAGATCTCCGGCAGCGCCGCCGGGAACAGCACTGACGTCACCACCTTCCAGGGCTTCAGCTTCAAGACGCGCGCGGTCTTCAGCAGCACCGGCTTGGTGTTGCTGACGGCGCTCATGGTGAAGATCGCCACCGGCACGATGCCGTGGATGGTGCCGAAGGCGACCTTGGCGGGCATGCCGAGGCCGAAGGCCAGCAGCACGATCGGATAGAGGGTGATCTTGGGCACGGAATAGAGTGCCACCAGGATCGGCTCCGCCACCTCGCTGGAGAAGCGATGGAGGCCCAGCACGAAGCCGATCGCGAGGCCGAGGATCACCGCAAGCACCAGCGCCAGGAGGAAAGCCTGGCCGGTCTCGATCAGGTGGCCCCAGAAGGCATTGGTGGCGAGGAGCTGCCCGAGATAACGGAAGGTCTCGATCGGCGGCGCCATGGCGTGCTCGCCGGCGACCTCGAAGAGCGCCTGCCAGGCGATCAGCAGCAGGCCAACCAGGACCAGCGCATTGAGCGTGCTGGACCAGGCGCGCATGGTCATCGCTGGCCTCGCCGCTGCATCAGCAGCTTCTCCCAATGGGAGAGCGTCATATTGACCGCCGTCGAGATCACGATGATCAGCAGGATCAACGGATACATGATGGAATTGTCGAAATTGTTGTAGGCGAAGCTGATCTCGTAGCCGAGGCCGGTCTGCGACATGATGAATTCGGCGCCGATGACGCCGATGAAGGCATAGGCGACCGCCAGCTTCACGCCGGTGAGGAGGTAGGGTGCCGCCGAGGGCAGCGTGATCTTGAGCGCGGTGGCGACGGGGCCCAGCCGATAGACCCGCGCCGTCTTCATCAGGACACGCGACACGCGATCGAGGCCGGAGAGCGTGTTCACGATCACCGCCACCA
>Ga0335076_10005479_pt1 | contig 12821 bp, 11 predicted proteins | sample Lox_Sample_25_FD_206717 | JGI IMG/M metagenome (GOLD analysis project Ga0335076, IMG submission 206717) | Soil microbial communities from Loxahatchee National Wildlife Refuge, Florida, United States - Lox_Sample_2.5 | ecosystem: Environmental > Terrestrial > Soil > Wetlands | place: USA...
CGACATCATCAGGAGGCGCTTGCGGCCGAAGCGGTTGGAGAGCCAGCCCGCGAGGGGCAGGACGATGGCGTTCGCGACCAGGTAGGAGGTGAGGGCCCAGGTGGACTCGTCGATCGTGGCCGACAGGTCGCCCGCGATGTGGGGCAGGGACACGTTGACGACCGTGGTGTCGAGCACCTCCATGAAGGTGGCGGCCATGACGGCGACGGCCACGACCCACGGGTTGACGACCCGCGGGAGGGCCCCGGCGGGGGCGCTCACGGCGCCGCGGCGGGAACGGGAGCGGCCGCCCCGAGGGCGGCGAGGATGGCGGAAGCGGCCGCCTCCTCGCCCAGGGAGGCGTTGACCATGAGCTGGTAGAGGTGGGGATCGAGCCGGTTCACTCCGAAATGCCGCCGGATGTAGGCGCCGCGCTCGTGATCCATCTCCTCGGCCACGAGCGCCACGTCCGCCCCCTCGCCGAGACGGGTCCTCAGGCGCTGGAGCCGCTCCTCCCGCGAGGCGTAAACGAAGACGTGGAAGACGTCGGGCCGGCCGCGCAGGATGCACTGTCCGCCGCGACCCACGATGACGCAGCCCCCGGCCGCCGCCGCCTCCTCGATGAGGCGCCCGGTGAGGACGGCGAGCCGGTCGGCGTTCACCACGTCGTTCTCGTCGACCACCGCCACCGCCTCGAACCCGCCGTACCAGAGGGCCCGCCCCATGCGCCGGACCCAGGGGTCGACCTGCTCGTCGAGCTTCTCGACGAGGTCCGGATCGACCCGGGCGGCGGTTGCGATCCGCTCGATGAGGGCGCGGTCGAGGAGCTGCCAGCCGAGGCGCGCCGCGAGTCGGGTCGCGATCGCCGCCCCCCCGCTGCCGTACTCGCGGGCGACGGTGACCACGCGGAAGCGGGAGGCGCTCATCGGGTGAGGACGGTGGGGACGACGGACATCCCGGGACGGAGGAGGTGCTCCGGGTCCTGCCCCGGCTCGAGGACGATCTTGACCGGGACGCGCTGCACGACCTTCACGTAGTTGCCGGTGGCGTTCTCGGGGGGCAGGAGGCTGAAGCGGGAGCCCGTGGCGGCGGCGACGCTGTCCACCCGGCCCCGGTACGTCCGGCCGCCGTAGGCGTCCACTTCGATCTCGACCGGCTGGCCGGGCCGGATCCGCTTGAGCTGGCTCTCCTTGAAGTTCGCGGTCACCCAGACGTCCTCGAGGGGCACGAGGGCAAGGAGCGGCTGGCCGGCCTGGACGACCTGTCCCACCTCGACCGTCTTGCGGCTCACCACGCCGGCGACCGGCGCCTGCACGTCGGTGTAGGAGAGGTTCAACTTCGCCTGCTCGAGGGCGGCCCGCGCCATGTCGACCTTGGCCGAGGCCGAGGCGGCGCGGGAGGACACGATGTCGACCTGCTCGCGGCCGGTCTGGGCCTGGGCGAGGCGCGCCCGCGAGGCCTCGACCGCCTTCTCCGCGCTCTTCGCAGCCGCCTCCGCGGCCTCCCGGGCGGCCCGGGCGGAGTCGGCCGCGGTCGCCGCGGCGTCGAACTGCTGCTTCGAGATCTCGTCCTTCCCGACCAGGGGCTTGAAGCGCTCGAGGTCCTGGGCCGTCTGCCGCTCGCGGGCCTGGGCCTCGCGCAGCATGGCTTGCGCCGCGGCGAGGCGGGCCTCGGCGCCGGCGAGCTCGCTGTCGGCCGCGGTCTCCTGCGACGAGGCGGTGGTCGAGGTGAGGGGCACCGTGGTGCGGGCGGCGCGGGCGGTCGCCTCGTTCTCGGCGAGGTCGGCCGAAGCACGGGCCGCCGCCACCTCGTAGTCGCGAGGGTCGATCCGGACGAGAGGCGCGCCCTTCGCGACGGCCTGGTTGTCGGCGACGAGGACGGAGAGGACCGTGCCCCCGGCCCGGGAGGCGACCGGCACCACGTGGCCGTCGACCTGTGCGTCGTCGGTCGACTCGCGGCCGGAGAAGTACCACCAGGCCGCGAGGCCGAGGGCCAGGACGGCGACGGCGCCGATCGCGATCAGGGTGCGGGCTCGCCGGCCGTGGCGCAGGCGGACCCAGAGGCCTGGCCGGGGCGGGTTCGGCTCTCGTGCGGGGGACAGGCTCTCGGACATCTAGCGTCCTTTCAGGAGGTCGGCGTAGCTCGTCTCCACGCCCCCGAGGGTTCGGGCCAGGGAGAGTCGGGCCACGTTCTGGGCGTAGAGGCTGGCGATGTGGTTCTCGTCGGCGGCGGCGAGGGATTCCTGGGCCTGCACCACCTCCACGTTGTCGGCCACCCCGGCGGCGAAGCGGTCTTTCGCCTGCTGGAGCTGCTCGCGGGCGAGGGCCCGGGCGCCTTCGGCCACCGCCACGCGGTCGTCCGCGGCCTGGATGTCGAGGAAGACGGCCTGCACCTCGTAATAGATCCGGGCCTTGAGGTCGGCGAGGCGCGCCCGCTCCTGCTGCGCCCGGGCCTCGGCCTCGCGCACCCGTGCCCGCACCCGGCCGCCCTCGAAGAGGGGCACGCGGAGCCCGGCGGCGACCGTGAACGTCGCGAGGGCGCCGGGGACGTCGTTGCCGATCGCCCCGTAGTCGCCGCTCACCGCGAGGGACGGCAGTCCCTCGCCTTGCGCCGACTTGCGCAGGTCCTCGGCCGCCTGGGCTCTCGCCTGGGCGGCCTTGAGGTCGGGGCGGTCGGCCCAGGCGCGCTCGACCGCCGCATCGACGCTCATCGGCACGCCGGGGGCGACGGGCATGGGGTCGGCGAGCCTGTAGCGCTGGCCCAGGGGCAGGCCGATGGCGCGGGCGAGGGCCAGCTTCTCCTTGGCCGCGTCCTGCTCGGCCACGATCAGCCGCTGCCGCTGCGACCGCTCCTGCACCTCGGCCCGCAGCACCTCGATCCCGGCCCCGAGGCCCGAGGCCTTCCGGTCGCGGGCCACGGCGAGGAGCGCCTCCGAGGTGCCGAGCTGGGCGCGGGAGGCCGCGATGCGCGCCTCCCCTGCGACCGCCTGCAGGTAGAGCTGCCCGCACACGAGGACGACGAGGTCGCGCGCGCTGTGCTCGTCCTGGCGCGCCGCGTCGAGCGAGTCCGCCGAGGCGTGGGACTTGTGGAGGGCCTTCAGGTCGAGGACGGTCTGCTGGAGGTAGGCCCGGGCGTCGAAGAGGTTGAACGGGCCGACGATCTGCGGGACGCCGGGGAGGAGGGCCGACGTGAACCCGAAGGCGGCGAGGTTGATCTTCTGGCGCGACTCGAGGACGCCGGCCCGGACCTGCGGGAGGAGATCGGCCAGCGCCTCCTTCCGCGCGCCTTCGGCGCTGGTGACGGCCGCCTCGCTCAGGATCGAGCCCAGGTTGTACCGGAGGCCGCGCTCGATGGCCGCGGTGAGGGAGAGGGCGATCTCGTCCTTCGTGGCCTCACCGGTGGGGACGCCGCCCTGGAGCGCCCCAAGAGGGCCTGTCTCCTGCGCTTGCGCCGGCGCGGGGCCCGGCAGGAGCGACGCTCCGAGCAGCAGGAGGGTGGCGGCGACGGACCGAGGCTTCGCTCCGGAAGGGACGGGGACGCTCATGAGATGGTTCGATCCTCCGTGGGCAGGCAAGAGATCATTCTCGCAGCCGGGGTGCCGCCGGATCAAGCGGCCGGCGACGGAGGGGCCGGAGGGCGCCGGCTGCGGGAAGGGCGGCGCCGCGCTCGGCCGAACGGGCTACTCCCGGTCGATGAAGCGCCGGTCCATCCCGCCGTAGGCGTCGATGCGGCGGTCGCGGAGGAAGGGCCAGTGGGTCCTCACCTCGTCGATGCGGGCGAGGTCCACGTCGCCCACGAGGACCTCCTCACGGTCGGCCGACGCCTCGGCGATCACCACGCCGAAGGGATCGACGAGGAAGCTCGATCCCCAGAACTCGAGGCCGTCCCCGCCCCCCGCCGGCACCTCGTGGCCGACCCGGTTCACGACCCCGACGTACACGCCGTTGGCGATCGCGTGCGAGCGCTGGATCGTCTGCCAGGCCGAGCGCTGCGCGCCGCCGTGCTCGGCCTTCTCGGCCGGGTGCCAGCCGATCGCGGTCGGGTAGAAGAGCACGGCGGCGCCCTGGAGCGCGGTGAGGCGCGCGCCCTCGGGATACCACTGGTCCCAGCAGATGAGGGTCCCGATCCGTCCCGGCCGGAGGTCGAAGGCCCGGAAGCCGAGGTCGCCGGGGGCGAAGTAGAACTTCTCGTAGTAGAGCGGGTCGTCGGGGACGTGCATCTTGCGGTAGAGGCCGGCGACCGTCCCGTCGGCGTCGAGCACGACCGCGCTGTTGTGGTAGACGCCGGGCGCCCGGCGCTCGAAGACGGGGACGACGACCGCCACGCCCCTTTCCTTCGCCACACGGGAGAGGGCCTCGGTGCTCGGCCCGGGCACGGTCTCCGCGAGGGCGAAGTTCGCGTGGTCCTCCTTCTGGCAGAAGTAGGGCGTGCGGAACATCTCCGGCAGGCAGACGACCTCGGCCCCGAGGCGGGCAGCCTCGCGAACTTTGTCCTCGGCCTTCCGGACGTTTTCGTCGGGCCGCGCCGACATGGCCATCTGGACGAGGCCCACCGTGAAGCGGTGCGAGCTCGGCATTCCGCGCGAGTCTACCGCGGCCGACCGGGGAAAGGGGCGGGCCCGTGCGTCGCCGGGCGCTGATCACGCGGCGCGCGTCATGTCCCGGCAGAGCGCCCAGAGCGCCTCCTCGCCTGCCTCGTCTCGGAAGCGGCAGCGATGCTCCTGCCGATCGACCCAGAAGAGCCCGCTGCGGCCCTCCACGTCGGGGCTCGCGGCCAGCCAGACCACGGTGTCGGCCCCCTCGGCCGGGCTCTTGGCGCTGAGCTTGGCGTAGGCGGAGAGGCCGAAGCCGCGCAGTCCCCCGCCCTTGCCGAAGATCTCGGTGGCCACGAAACCGGGGTGGAGGGCGTTCGCCGTCACCCCCGACCCGTCGAGCCGCCGCGCCAGGGCCCAGGTGAGCATCCGGTCGGCCTGCTTGCTCTGTGCGTACGCGCTCTCGCCCGAGTACGGCCTCCGTTCGAACTGGACGTCCGAGAGGTCGAGGTCGCGGGCGAGGCGGGAGGCGACGTTCACGACGCGGGCGCGGACCGCGGCCTTCAGCGTCGGCAGGAGGAGATCCGTCACGAGGAAGTAGTTGAGGACGTTGGTCGCCCACGTCAGCTCGATGCCGTCCGGGGAGAGGCCCCGGCGCCCGGCCCAGATCCCGGCGTTGTTGACGAGCACGTCGAGCCTCGGGTGGCGGGCCGCGAAGTCCCGGGCGAAGGCCCGGATCGAGGCCTGGCTCGCGAGGTCCACCACCGCCATCTCGACGTCGCGGCCGGTCGCGGCCATGACGCTGCGGCGCGCTTTCTCGCCCTTGTCGGGATTGCGCACGGCCATCACGACGTGGCCGCCCAGCCGGGCCAGCTCCCGTGCCGTCGCGAGGCCGATGCCGGCGCTCGCGCCGGTGACGAGGCAGGTCTTTCCCGAGAGGTCGGCGCGGACGGCGGGCTCGCTCATGCCTACAGGGTAGTGCCTTCGCCGACGCGGCCGAAACGGACGCGTCCCCGCCCGCTCGCCTTGGCCTCGTACATCAGGCGATCGGCGTGACGCAGCAACCACTCGACGTCGGCCGGAGCGCTGTCGAAGGTGACGACGCCGACGCTGAAGGCGACCGGCCAGCCGCCTTCGGACGCGACCGCGTTCAGGGCCTGGCGCAGCCGGTCGACGAGCGGCTCTGCGGTGTCGGCGCCGGTCCCGGGGAGCAGCACGGCGAACTCGTCGCCCCCGAGCCGGGCCACCACGTCCACCGCGCGCACGCTCGCGCCCAGGGTGGCCGCGACCCGGGCCAGGACGCGATCGCCCGCATCGTGTCCACGGGAGTCGTTCACCGCCTTGAAGTCGTCCAGGTCGACGTAGACGGCCGTCACCGGCTCCTTGAGCCGGCGGCACCGGGAGAGCTCCCGCGCCGTCAGCTCGAGGAAGTGGCGCCGATTCGCGAGGCCGGTGAGCGGGTCCCGGCGGGCGAGGGACCTCTCCGCTTCGAGGTGCTGGCGGAGGCTCGCCAGCAGGATCGTGACGAAGGAGAAGACGCCCGCCTCGACGAGCAGGTCCCAGTAGCGCGACAGGGGCGCCTCGTAGCTGGGGTGGGTCAGGAGGTCCGTGAAGAGCCAGGAGGCCGCGCACGCCGCGGCCACGACGAGCCCCGCCCCCTCCCCCGCCGTCCAGGTCACGACGGTGATCGGGAGCAGGTACAGGAGGGTGAAGGCCCACTCGACGCCCGTCCACCAGTCGAAGAAGCCGACGAGGGCGACCCCGGCCAGGCCGACGATGAGGACGACCCAGCGCGGGCGGCCGGCCAGGAACGCTGCCGTCGCGTCCAGAGTCTCGACGAGGCCCATGCCGCGCCGCGGAGACTACTCGGGCGCCGCGGGAGCCGGCAGGGAGGCCGGCGGGACGGGGGCGCGGTCGGACGCGGGCACGGCAGAAGGCGAGGCGGCCCCGCTCGCGCGCCCGCGGCCGACCCGGTGCCAGTCGCGCCGCAGGCGCAGCTCCGAGCCCGCCGCCAGCTCGCCCGCCCGCACCGCCGCCCGGAAGCGCGCATGGTCCCGCTCGGTCTGGTCGGCATAGGCGACGGCAAACCGGACGAAGGCCCGGTCCAGGCGGTCCCCGCGGCCGCAGTAGCCGGCGATCGCGGCCGCGTCGCCCGTCCGGGCGTGGGCCTTGGCCAGGATCTCGCCGCAGACCAGGCCGTAGCTCAGCAGGGCGTCGTCCACGAGGTCGGCCGGCTCGAGGCTGGCCTTGTGGTCGGCGAGCTGCCGCACGATGAAGTCGTGGTCGGCGATCCTCGTCCAGCCGAGGAGGGGATCGGTCGCGGTCTGCATGCGGTGCTGGCCCTCGGCCACGCGGCGGCCCTCGTGAGGGCACGGTGGCAGGTCGGGCAGGTAGCGCGCGTAGCAGGAGGGCACCGCCTCCTTCACCTGGAGGAGGAGCGGGTCCGCGGGCCCGCGGCCGAGGAGCAGGACCACGTAGTCGCGGGTGCCGACGCTGCCGGTGCCGACGACCTTGAAGGCCACGTCCACGGCACGGTAGGCGTCGAAGGCGCTCTGGCGCTCGGGGCTGAGCGTGTCGCGGTAGTCACGGAGCGACGCGAGGACGGCCTTCGCGACGCGCGGCGGGACGTGGTAGAGGACGGGCGGCCGGTCGTGGAAGCGGGGCTCGCCCCCCCGCCCGCGCACCGTGAGCTTCGAGAGGGCGTAGGCGGGCGTGACGCGCTCGGCCTTGGCGAGCACGCGGTGCAGGAGCTCCGATTCGAGGGGCCGGCGGACCTCGACCCGGAGCAGCTCGAGCGCGCCGAGGCCGGCCAGGCGCCGCAGCTCCTCACGGTACGACCGGACGAACGTGCGCACGGCCTCGCGGGCGCTCGCCGGCCGCGCGCCCGCCTCCCGCCCGGCCAGGACGAGGCTCGTGGCGAGGCGCTTCACGTCCCACTCCCACGGCCCCACGATCGTCTCGTCGAAGTCGTTGAGGTCGAAGACGAGGTGGCCGTCGGGGGCGGCGTAGGCGCCGAGGTTCTTGACGTGCGCATCGCCGCAGATCTGGGTCGCGAGGCCGGTCACCGGCCGCGTCGCGAGGTCGGCGGCCATGACCGGGGCCGCTCCCCGGAAGAACGCGAACGGCGAGACCGTCATGCGGTAGGTCTTCAGGGCCACGAGCTCGGGGATGCGCGGGGCGTTCGCCCGCTCGAGGAGGGCGATCGGATCCTCGACGCGCCGGGCGACGTCCCACTCGCCCTGCTCCGAGCGAGGGACCCGCCGGCGCAAGTGCTGGCCAATGGCCCGTCGCTCATCCGCGGGAGCGCCGACGATCGAGGCTCGCCCACCCTGACCTGCCACGCTCTCCTCCTGCAGCGAACGGCGGCCCGCCCGGCCGCGTTCACGCTAGCCTACGCCGACGGCTGGGCTTCGCCAACGCTCCTGTGCGCTTCCGGGGCCCCGGTCAGAAGGCGTAGGCCAGGCCCAGTCCAAGGACGTCGCTCCGCATGGGGAAGGCGCCGGCGCGGTAGTGCCCGCCGTGAAGGTACGCCCGCGCGGTCACCGGCTCCGTCCCCGAGTGCCGGATGAGCACGTCGAGGTCCACGTGACGCCACAGGACCACCCGGGTGCCCGCGGAGACGAACCACCCATGCGTGTCGTCGACCTCGAAGTGACGGCCGGGCGCCGCCCACCCGGGGGACTCGTAGAAGCGAGACCAGTAGTGGGCGAAGCCGACCTGCGCGTAGGGCGCCAAGTGGGACCACCCGCGGTAGCGGGCAAAGACGTAGCCCAGCAAGCCCCTGATCTCGAGGTCGCCGTCTCCGGCCGTCTGGTCGTCGTTGCCCCAGTCCAGGGTCTTCGCGCGCGCCTGGTCGTAGGTGGAGCCCACGCCGACCACGGACACGACCCGGTATTCCAGGTAGGGGCTCGGGAAGGCGTGCTGCACCGCGTCGAGCCCCCACAGGCTCCCCAGGAAGTTGCCGCCGAGGTTGCCGTTGTCGTAGCCGTTCTCGTCGGATCGACGCGTGTCCTCGAGCCAGAAGTACGTCCAGTCGGCGCCCACCGAAAGGCGCCCCGCGAGCCACCGGCCGTAGAAGCCCGGCTGGGCCTGGCCGGGCGGCGCGTCCGCAGCCGCGCTCCGCCCGGCGAGGAGCACCACTGCGTACGCCGCGGCCCGGACGGCGCTACGCGAGAAGAGCACGGAGCATCCAGGCGCTCTTCTCGTGGACCCTCAACCGCCGGGCGATCAGGTCCGCCGACACCCGGTCATTCGCCTGCTCCGCGGCCGGCAACGCTTCCCGGGCGGTGTGGACGACCGCCTCTTGCCCCTCGAGCAGCTCCCGGACCATCTCGTCGGCCCCCGGACAGCCGGTCGCCTCGGACACCGACGAGAGCTTCGCGTACGCCGAGGGGCCGCCGGGAACGGGGTGGCCCAGGGCCCGGATGCGCTCGGCCACGGCGTCCACCGCCCGGGCGAGCTCGCGATGCTGGCGCCGGAACAGGCGGTGCAGGGTCGGGAACATCGGGCCGGTCACGTTCCAACTGTAGCTCTGTGTCTTCAGGCGCAGGGCGTGGCTGTCGGCCAGCAGCCTCGTCAGACCGTCCGCGACGGCCCGCCGATGCGCAGGGTCGATCCCGATGTCCATCGGCCGCGCGCCGGTCGAACCGAGACTCGTCGTCAGCATGGACCTCCTCCTCGTGCCTTCAGCTCGTCCTTCCCGCCCCGCCCCCGCCTTTCCCGCTCTCCGGGCCGTCGTCCTCCGGACGGCCGTCCATCGCCTTCTTGAAGCTCCGGATGCCCTCGCCGAGGCCCTTGCCGAGCTCGGGAAGGCGCTTCGTGCCGAAGAGCAGGATGCAGATGACGACGACGACGAGCAACTCGGGTGCGCCCAGGGTGCCGAACATCACTCCTCCAAACGGTCGTGGCGTGGGTTCCTCGACCTCTCGCTCGCCGCCACGGGGGCGAAGCGCAGGCCGAGCCGGCGCGCCGCGACCAGCATCGCCGGCTGGAGGGCGCGGCTCACCACGGCCAGGGCCAGCGACCCTCCGATCACGACCACCGCCAGGGGCTTCTGGGTCTGGGTGCCGAGGCGGGTCGAGAGGGCGGCGGGCAGCAGGCCGAACATGGCGACGAAGGTCGTCATCAGGACCGCGCGGAGCCGGTGCTGCACCGCCCGCAGCGCCCCCTCCTCCGGGGAGCGGCCGCCCTCCCACTCCCTCTGCGCGTAGGTCACGACGAGGATCGCATCCTGGATGGCGATGCCGAAGGCCGACACGAACCCCATCGCGGCCGAGACGGAGTTGTTGATGCCGGCGAGGAGGAGGGCGACGAGGCCCCCCGCGCAGGCGATCGGGATGTTGGCGAGGACCACGACCGTGAGGGGCGTGCTGCGGACGGCGCTGTAGGCCAGGAAGGTGATGAGCCCGAGCGTGACCGGGATCACGACCTGCAGCCGTCCCGCCGCCTCCTCGAGCTCGTTGATCTCCCCCGCCCACTCGAGGTGCGTGTCGTAGGGGATCCTCACCGAGGCGGCGATCTTCCGGGTCGCCTCGTCGATGACCCCGGCCAGATCCCGCCCTCGGACCGAGAACTTCACCGGCGAGTAGCGCCGGCCGTCCTCGCGGTAGATCACGGACGGGCTGTCCTCCTCGGTGATCACCGCGAGCTGGGCGAGGGGGATGCGCGAGCCGTCGGGCGCGGCCACCGTGATCCGGCGGATGGCGCCCAGGTCCCGCCGGAAGGGCTCCTTCCAGCGCACCACGAGGTCGAAGCGCTTCTCGCCCTCGTAGACCTGGGTCACGGCCTGGCCGCCGACGGCGGACTGGACGGTGGCCGCGACGTCGCCGGTGTTGAGGCCGTACCGCGCGCAGGACGGGCGGTCGGGCACGATCTTCACGCTCGGCTGTCCGAGCGAGCTGAAGAGCCCCACGTCGGCCGCGCCGCGGACCCGGCCCAGCACGTCCACGATGCCCTGCCCGATCGACTCGTTGGCCCGCAGGTCCGGCCCGATGACCTTGACGCTGTTCTCGCCCTTGACCCCCGAGAGCGCCTCCTCGACGTTGTCCGAGATCATCTGCGAGAAGTTGAAGACGACCCCGGGAAACGCCTCCTGGAGCTCGCGGGAGATCCCGGCGATCAGCCGCTCCTTCGTGAGGCCGCTCGGCCAGGCCTCGGAGGGCTTCAGGGGGGCGAAGAGCTCGATGTTGAAGAAGCCGGAGACGTCGGTGCCGTCGTCGGGGCGGCCGAGCTGGGAGACGACGGTCGTCACCTCGGGGTGGGAGCGCACGATCGAGCGCATCCGCCCCACGTAGCTCGAGGAGACCTCGAGGGCGATGGAGGAGGGCAGCGTCGCCCGGATCCAGAGGTTGCCCTCCTCGAGCTTGGGCATGAACTCCTGTCCGATCCGCGCGAAGAGAAGCACGCAGACGGCGATCGGAGCGAGCGCGTAGACGGGGGCGAGGCGACTCGTCTTGATGCCCAGCCGGAAGAGGGGCGCGTAGAGCCGCTGCAGGTGCCGCATGAGCGCCCCCTCCTTCTCCTCGGTCTCGCCGTGGAGGAAGCGGCGGGCGAGGACGGGGGTGAGGGTCAGGGCGAGGAGGATCGCGCCGCCGATCGCGAACGCGTAGGTGTGGGCGAGGGGCGAGAAGATCACCCCCGAGACCCCGGTCATCGTGAAGAGGGGAAGGAAGGCCACGCCCATGATCACCGTCGAGAAGGCCATCGGCGTGCCGACCTCCGCCGCTGCGGCCGAGATCGCCGAGGCCACCCCCGAAGAGCCCTCCCGCGAGAGGTGCCGGACGATGTTCTCGATCATGATCACCGTGGAGTCCACGATGATCCCGAAGTCCACCGCGCCGAGCGAGATGAGGTTCGCGGGGATCCCCGCCGCGACCATCCCGCAGAAGGCGGCGAGGAGCGCGAGCGGGATGTTGAGGGCGGCGATGAGGCCGGCCCGCGTGTTCCCGAGGAAGACGAGCAGGATGACCACGACGAGACCCATGCCCAGGAGCAGGTTCTCGAGAACCGTGTGCGTGGTGAGCGTCACCAGGTCCCCCCGGTCGTAGTAGGGCTCGACGTCCATCCCCGGCGGCAGCAGGTGGTACCGGCGCACGAGGTCGACGCGCTTGTGGATCCCCTCCAGGGTGGGGGTCGTCTCGCCCTCGTAGCGCATGAGCACGATGCCCTGCACGACGTCCGGCTCGCCGTCGTGGCCGACGACCCCGAGCCGGGGCCGCGGCCCGACGCCCACCTCGGCCACGTCGCGCACGTGGACGGGCGCGCCCTTCTGCAGGGCGACCACGGTGTCGGCCACGTCCCGGAGCGAGCCGATGAGGCCCACCCCGCGCACGTCGAAGGACTGCTCGCCGCGCGTGAGCCGCTGGCCGCCCACGTTCTGGTTGGCGTTGGCGAGAGCGGTCTGGAGCTGGCCGAGGGTCACGCCGTAGCCGGCGAGGCGGTAGGGGTCGACCCGGACCTGATACTCCTTCGTCTCCCCGCCGTAGCTCACGACGTCGATGACTCCGGGGACCTGCCGGAACTCCCGCTCGAGGATCCAGTCCTCCGCCGTCTTGAGGTCCATCGAGGAGTAGCCGGGACCGCGCACGAAGTAGCGGAAGACCTCGCCGATGGCGTTCCAGGGCGAGATCTGGGGCTGGAGGTTGTTCGGGAGCTGGATGAAGGTCAGCCGGTCGATCACCTCCCGCCGCGCCTCGCGGTAGGCGGTGCTCCACTTGAAGTAGCACTTCACGTCGGACAGGCCGAAGAGCGACTGCGAGCGGATGTGGTCGAGCCCCGGCATGCCGGCGAGGCCCAGCTCGAGGGGGAGCGTCACGTAGCGCTCCACCTCCTCCCCGCTCCAGCCCTCGGGCTGCGCGATCACCTCGACGAGCGGCGGGACGGGGTTCGGGTAGGCCTCGACGTCGAGGACCTGGTAGGAGACGAGCCCGGCCACCACGAGACCGAGGGTGAAGATGAGGACGATCCCCGGGGCGCCGAGGGCGAAGTCGACGAGCCTTCGCATCGAGGTTCAGAGCATCCCGGAGAGCAGGATCCCGCCCGACGTGACGACGCGGTCGCCGCTCGCGAGGCCGCGGAGGACCGCCACCCGGTCCCCGGAAGGACCCTCCTCGACCGAGACGAGGCGCCGCTCGAAGCGCAGCCGCCCGTCCGGCGTCGCGTCCTTCTCCACGAAGGCGAAGGTCTGGTCGCGGAGGCGCAGCACGGCGGTGCGGGGCACGGCGAGGGCGCGCCGGCCCTCCACGGCGACGGTGAGCGTTGCGTACATCTCGGGCCTCAGGGCCCGGTCGGGGTTGGGGATCACCACCCGCAC
>Ga0335076_10005480_pt1 | contig 12821 bp, 8 predicted proteins | sample Lox_Sample_25_FD_206717 | JGI IMG/M metagenome (GOLD analysis project Ga0335076, IMG submission 206717) | Soil microbial communities from Loxahatchee National Wildlife Refuge, Florida, United States - Lox_Sample_2.5 | ecosystem: Environmental > Terrestrial > Soil > Wetlands | place: USA: Florida...
CGCGCGACCGTCGCGGTCGTGGGGCACGAGCCCCACCTCTCGGCGCTCGCCGCCTGGCTCGTCACCGGGCGCGCGGTGCCGCTCTTCCCGCTGCGCAAGGGGGGCGCCTGCCTGGTCGCCCTCGAGGGCGCGGCCGGGGCCGGCGCGGGGAGCCTTCGCTGGCTGGCGACCGCGGGGATGCTGCGGCGGCTGGGGGGTGGGCGGGCCGGGTGAGCCGCCCGCTGCCGGCGCCGCTTCTGGTATCCTCCGCCGCCCGTGAACGCCCTGCGCACCTGGTTTCGCACCCGCTGGACGGCAGGCCTCGTCCTCCTCCTCGCGATCTGCCTGCTCCTCCTGGTGGTGGAGCTGCTGAACGGCCGCTTCCAGATGGTCGACCTCGAGGTCTTCCACCGGGCCGGCCGCCGGGTCCTCTCGGGGGAGAACCTCTACCGGCCCGCCGAGGACGGCTTCTACGAGTGGAAGTACTCGCCGGCCGGGGCGCTCCTCTTCGCCCCCATCGCCCTCCTCCCGCTCCTCGCGGCCAAGATCGTCTTCTGGATCTCCCTGGGGGCGATCTTCTGCCTGAACCTCTTCCTCTCGGTCCGGCTCGCCACCCCGGACTACCGGGAGGCGCCGGGGCGCACCAACCGGCTCGTCCTCCTCACCGCCCTGGCGGTCGCGGTCCACCTCCACCTCGAGCTCCACCTCGGCCAGGTGAACCAGGTGATCCTGGCCCTCTTCCTCCTCATGGCGACCGCCCTCGTGGCCCGGCGCCCGGCCGGCTTCGGGGCCGCCTTCGCCGCCAGCCTGGCCCTGAAGCCCTTCGCCCTCATCCTCGTGCCCTGGCTGGTCCTCACCCGGCGCTTCCGGGAGCTGCTCGCCGGGGCGATCGCCGCCGTGGCGCTGGCGGCCCTGCCCCTCGCCCTCTACGCGCCGGCGGCGCTCGCCGGCCAGTACCGCGGCTGGTGGGAGAAGATCGGGGAGGAGCTGGCCAAGAAGACCGACCTGCTCGCCCCCGCCAACCACACCCTGGCCTCGATCCTGGCCCGCTACACCCCGCTCCGCCTCGCCGCCCACCTGCCCGCCGGGGCGCGCGCCATCCAGCTCGCAACCCTGCTCGCCCTGGCGCTCCTGGTCCTCTGGTTCGTGCGGCGCGGGCGTGGGCTCCCGCGCCCGGCGCCGGCGGAGCTGGCGCTGCTCGTCGCGCTCGTGCCCCTCCTCGCCTTCACCAACTACAACGCCTTCGGGGCGGTGATGCCCGCGGCGGCGATCCTCCTCGCCCGCTGGGCCGCAGCGCCGCCCGGCTGGCGCGCGGTGGTGGTGGCCGGGCTGGTGCTGGTGGGCGGGAACGTCCACGACCTCTGGGGACGCCGCCTGCACAAGCTCCTCGACGGGCTCTCGCTGGTGGCGGTGGGCGCCGCCCTGCTGGTCGTGGCGCTGGCCCGCGACCGGGCGGCGGAGGCGCGGGTCGCCGCGGAGGGCGCGGCCGCGGCTCAGCGCTTCCCGCCGGCCGGCGCCGGGACCTCGCCGAGCCGGGTGGGGTAGAGGGGCAGGCTCTCCGCGCCCTTGGCGTCCACCGTGGCCACCGCCAGGACCCAGCTGTCCGCCACCACCCCGGGGAGCACGATCCGGTCGGCCGGCGCGAGCCGGATCGCCCGCTCCCAGGCCACCTGGTCGGCGCGGCGCCGGTAGACCACCAGCCCGGCGATCCGCGCGTCGGCGGGGAGGACGACGCCGAGCTGGGCGTCGGGCGAGAGCGCCCCGCCCAGGACCAGCTCCCTGGGCGGCGCGGGGGCGGCGGCCAGGGTGGCCACCGAGGCGAGCACGGCGCGGCCGAGCTTGGCGGCGTAGGGGGCGTCGAAGAAGGCGGGCTCGTCGCCGTAGCGGCGGCCCCCCTCGGTGCGCGGGAGCTGGTGCTGGCGATCCCAGTCCTCGTGGGTGTCGGTCACCCGGATCCCGGGGAAGCCCTCGTGCGTGAAGGCCATGTGGTCGCTCCCCCGGGCGATCCGGTCCTGCCGGAGCATCACCCAGAGGTCGAGCCCCTCGACGTACCGCTCCCCGACGCGCTTCAGGTAGCGGGCCCACTCCCGCGAGGCGCCGTCGTTCTCCCCGCCGAGCGCCTCGCGGAGCTTCCGCTGGGCGTCGGTCTCCTTCGGGCTCACGCCCTCGCTGAAGAGGCGGGCGGTGACGTCCTCGTGCACGCCGTCCTGGCCCGCGGTGTTCCCCACGATGTCGAAGGCCACCATCGCCAGGACCCGGATCCCCTCCTCCTTGAGCCGCCTCGCCAGGTGGGCCGAGCCGATCAGCCCCTGCTCCTCGCCCGCCACCGCCACGTAGTAGACGCTCACCGCCGGGCGCTCCCGGGCCATCACCCGGGCGAGCTCGAGCACCAGGGCGGTGCCGCTGGCGTCGTCCACCGCGCCAGGCGCGTCGCCGGTGGCGTCCAGGATGTCGTTGGCCCGGCTGTCGTAGTGGCCGGTGAGGACGATCGCCTCCTTGGCGCGGGCCGGGTCGGTCCCGGGCAGGATCGCCCCCACGTTCGCGATCTCGACCGGGCGCGGGATCCGCGGGCCGGGCTCGGCGGTGAACTCGTCCTCGAAGGGACGGAGGCGGGAGCCCGGCGCGGCGGCGAGGCCGGCCACCTCGGCGGCCAGCCAGCGGCGGGCGGCGCCGATGCCGCGGGTCTGGGAGACCGTGTCGGAGAGGGTGTGGCGCGTGCCGAAGGCGGCCAGCCGCTCCACGCTCGCCCGGAGCCGCGCCGCGTCGACCGCCGCCACCAGCCCGGCCACGCCCGGATCGAGGACCTCGGGGGCGGGGGCGGCCAGGGCGAGGAGCAGGAAGGGGAGGGCGGTCATGGCGGATCTCCTGGCCCGGGCCGGGCGGTCAGTCGTGCGCCGCCGGCACGGGGCGGCGGTCGAGCTCCTCGTCCTCGAAGGAGCTCGGATCGTCGAGCGCCTCGAGGTGGGTGAGGACGGTGACGTTGGGGACGGCGGCGCGGATGTCGCGCTCGATCTCCTCGACCCGCTCGTGCCCCGCCCGCACCGTCCAGTCCCCGGGGACGAGCACGTGGAGGGTGACGAAGCGGCGGGCCCCCGCCTGGCGCGTCCGCAGGGCGTGGAACCGGAGGGCCGGCCCCTGGTGGCGGTCGAGCACCGCCTGGAGGGCGCGCCGCTCCCCCTCGGCCAGGGCGCTGTCGAGGAGCCCCAGGGCGGAGCGGCGGACCAGCTGCACGCCGGTCCAGACGATGTTGACCGCCACGCCGAGCGCCACCAGCGGGTCGAGGCGCTGCCACCCGCTCGCCGCCACCAGCCCGACGCCTGCCAGGACCGCGGCCGAGGTCCAGACGTCGGTCATCAGGTGGTGCGCGTCCGCCTCGAGGGCGATCGAGTGGTGGCGCCGGCCGGCGCGGTAGAGGACCCGGGCCACCGCCCAGTTCACCCCCGCGGCCAGGGTGGAGATGGCGAGGCCGAGGCCGGCCTGCTCGATGGGGCGCGGCCCGCGCAGCCGCTCCACCGCCGTCCAGCCGATGAGCACCGCGGCGAGGAGGATGAGCGCCCCCTCGACGCCGCTCGCGAAGTACTCGGCCTTGGTGTGGCCGTGCGGGTGCTCCTCGTCCGGCGGCCGGGCCGCCAGGGCGAGCATCGCCAGGGTCATCGCCGCGGCGGCCAGGTTCACCACGGACTCGAGGGCGTCGGAGAGGAGGCCGACCGAGCCGGTCAGGGCGTAGGCGGTCACCTTGAGGCCGATGGTGGCCACGGCGGCGGCGATCGAGAGCCAGGCGAAGCGGGTGAGCGACCGGGCGGCGGGGTCCATAGGCGTCGGGTGGCGGGAGGCGGCCATTCTCGCCTGCCCCGGCGGCGGGAGGAAGCGGAAGCGAAGGGGGCCGGTTCCCTTTCGAGCCCCGACCCGTGTAAGCTGCGCGGCCCCCCGGAGCCCGGGGGCCCGCGGACCATGAGCCAACACGAGATCGGCCGGCGCCGGACCTTCGCGATCATCTCGCACCCGGACGCCGGGAAGACCACCCTCACCGAGAAGCTCCTCCTCTACGGCGGGGTGATCCAGCTCGCCGGCGCCGTGAAGGCGAAGCGGGGGCGGGCGAGCGCCGTCTCCGACTGGATGGAGATGGAGCGCGAGCGCGGCATCTCCATCACCACCAGCGTCCTCGCCTTCCCCTACCGCGGCCTCCAGCTCAACCTGCTCGACACCCCGGGCCACGCCGACTTCAGCGAGGATACCTACCGGACCCTCCACGCGGTGGACGGGGCGGTGATGCTCCTCGACTGCGCCAAGGGCGTCGAGGCCCAGACGCGCAAGCTCTTCCGGGTCTGCCGGCAGCGCGCCATCCCCATCTTCACCTTCGTCAACAAGCTCGACCGGCCGGGGCGCGACGCCTTCGAGCTGATCGGGGAGGTGGAGAGCGTCCTGGGGATCGGCGTCTACCCGGTCACCTGGCCCATCTTCCGCGACGGCGTCTTCCGCGGGGTCTGGCACCGGCTCGCCCGCCGCGTCTACCTGTTCGACGCCGGCCACGCCAACTCCTCCTCCACCACCGGGGCGGAGCGGCCGCCGGTGGAGGTGACCGGCCTCGAAGACCCCCTCCTCCGCGAGGAGCTGGACGAGGCGGGCTACGCCCGGCTCCGCTCCGAGGCGGAGCTCCTCGAGGCGGCCGGGGACGGCTTCGACCGGGCGCGCTTCGAGGCGGGCGAGCTCTCCCCCATGTTCTTCGGGAGCGCGGTCAACAACTTCGGCCTGGAGGCCTTCCTCGAGACCTTCTGCGACCTCATGCCCCCGCCGGCGGCCCGCCCCTCCGACCAGGGGCCCATCGCCCCCACCCACGGCGAGTTCTCCGGCTTCGTCTTCAAGATCCAGGCGAACATGGACAAGGCCCACCGCGACCGGGTGGCCTTCGTCCGGATCTGCTCCGGGAAGCTCACCCGGGGGATGAAGGTCCACCACGTCCGCACCGGCAAGGAGGTGCGGCTCGCCAACCCCACCCAGTTCCTGGCCCGCGACCGCAGCGTGGTGGACGAGTCGTTCGCCGGGGACGTGGTCGGGATCCACGACCCGGGCGCCTTCGAGATCGGGGACACGCTGACCGGCGGCTCCCGCTTCAGCTTCGAGGGGATCCCGAGCTTCGCCCCGGAGCACTTCCGCCGCCTGGCCCTGGTCGACCCGCTGCGCCGCAAGCAGTTCGCCACCGGGATCGAGCAGCTCGCCCAGGAGGGGACGGTGCAGCTCTACCGCCCGCCCGCCGGCCGGGCCGGCGACCTGGTGCTCGGGGCGCTCGGCCAGCTCCAGTTCGAGGTGGTGAAGTACCGGCTGGAGGCGGAGTACGGGGTGGAGGTCCGGGTGGAGGCGGTCCCCTACGTCCTGGCGCGCTGGGTCTCGCGGGCCGACGGCGCGCCGCTCGATCTGGACGCGGTGGGCTCGGGCGTGGACGGCCTGGTGGTGCTCGACGTCCGCGACCGGCCGGTGGTCCTCTTCGACCGGGAGTGGGCGCTGCGGAGCGCGGAGCGGCTCCACCCGGAGCTCCGCTTCGCCGAGACCGCCAGCGGCGTGGTGGTGCGCGCCGCCTGATCCCTCCGGCCCGGCAGATCCGGCCGGGTCGCCGCCGGGCCCACGTCCTCCCACCCCCCCGGCTCGCGGGCTTTACCTGGGGCGGCTCCGCGCCGATGATGCGGCCGTGGCTTCCTCGGAGCTGGTCCTCGGGATCGACCTCGGCACCACCTACTCGACCGCGGCCGCCGTCATCGACGGCAAGCTGTACTACGCCCTCGACGCCCGCGGCGAGGCGTGCATCCCGAGCGTGGTGCACTTCCCGAAGAGCGGCCCGCCGCTGGTCGGCGCCGAGGCGGACAGGCACCGCGCCAGCGATCCGCAGAACACCGTCTTCGGGGTGAAGCGCCTCATCGGCCGCGCCGCCGACTCGCCCGCCGCCCGCCTCCTCGACGCCTGCTCGGCGGTCCGCATCAAGGGGCAGCCGGGGAGCGAGGCCTCCCTGGTGGTCCGGGCCGGGGAGCTCGCCGCCAGCGAGGTGGCCGCCATCCTCCTGCGCCACCTGAAGGAGCGCGCCGAGGCCCGCTTCGGGAAGCGGGTGGGGAAGACGGTCCTCACCGTCCCGGTGACCGCCACCCCCGAGGTCCTGGAGGCGATGCAGCGCTGCGGGAAGATGGCCGGGCTGGAGGTGCTCCGGATCGTCACCGAGCCGGCCGCCGGGGCGCTGGCCCGCGGGGCGGACCCGGCCTCCCTCAAGGCGCCGCTCCTGGTCTACGACTTCGGGGGCGGCACCTTCGACGCCACCGTGGTGCGCGGGGAGGGCGGGCGGCTGGCGGCGATCGCCAGCGCCGGCGACGACTGCCTGGGCGGCGACGACCTCGACCTCGCCTTCGCCCGCTGGGTGGCGAGCGGGATCTTCCGCGCCCACGGCCTCGACATCACCAAGGACGCGGTGGCCTGGAGCCGGATCCAGCGCCAGTGCGAGCTGGTGAAGCGCGCCCTCTCCTCGGCGCCCGAGGCCCGCTACGTCCTGCGCGACGTGCTCTCCATGGGCGGGAAGCCCCAGCACCTCGACGTGCCGGTGCGGCGCGAGCACCTGGCGCCGCTCTGGCAGGAGCTGGTGGACCGCTCGCTCGCCACGGCGAAGGAGGCGGTCGGCTCCGCCGGCGTGGGCCCCGCGGACCTCTGCGGGGTGCTCCTCATCGGCGGGACCACCTACGTCCCGCAGGTCCGCGCCGCGGTGGCCGCCGCCTTCCCCCGCCCCTGCGTGATCGAGGACGACCCGCAGACCGCGGTGGCCCGCGGCGCGGCGGTCCTCGGGGTGCGGGGCGCGCTGCTGGCGGCTTAGAGTCCGGCTCGCCACACGCGGCCCCCTCCCCATCGGCGACGGCACCCCGGCCGACCGAACCGCCACCGGGACGGTCCAGCGGGAGCTGCTGCCATCGCGCCTCGCGGTTCGTCGAGGACCGAACCCGGCTCTAGGACCTCGCCCGCGCCGGCCGGGCGGGTCCGCCGGCGTCGAGCCCGAACGCGGCGCTCACGCGCTGGGCGGCGTCGCGCAGCTCGGCGTCGAGGGAGCGGACGGCGAACGGCGAGAGCGAGAGCACCGAGGCGCTCTGGGCGATCTCCCCCGCGGCGCGGCGGGCGAGGGCCGGCTCGCGCAGCTCGAGCAGCGCCGAGGCGATCCGGACCGCGTGCAGGTCGGCGAAGTCGGCGTCGCCGGGGACGGCCGGGTCGTGGTGGCGGACCGCGATCACCGTCAGGTACTGGGGGAGCTGCCACTCCTGGTGGCACTCGGCGCCGATCTCCACGTGCACGCGGTCGAGGACCCGGTCGATCCGGTCCGGGGGCGGGGGCGCGCCCCCGTCCGCCGAGGCGAGGGCGGCGAGCGATCGGAGCGCGATCGAGCGCCCCACGTCGTGGAGCATCCCGCCGAGGAAGGCCCGGTCGGCGCGCCCGCTCCGGAGCTGCATGGCCTGGAAGGCGGCGCCGTTGGCCACCGTGAGGGCGCGGTGGTAGAGGGCGGCGAAGCGGGCCTGGTGGGCGGCGATCTCCAGCTTGAGCTTGGGGTTGAAGAGGCTCTTGGCGCTGAGCGCGCCCGCCACCCGGGCCACCTCCTCGAGCCCGAGGCGGACCACCGCCGCCCGGACGGTCTCGACCTCCTCGCGGCCGCGGTAGTAGGCGGAGTTGGCCACCGTCAGGACCCCGGCGGAGAGGGCCGGATCGGCCGAGACCAGCCGCACCATCTCGCCCACGTCGGCCTCGGGCGAGGCCACCAGGTTCAGGACCTTGAGGGAGAGGGAGGGGGCGGAGGCCGGCCCGGGCCGGTTCTTGCGGAAGTGCTCGAGCACCCGCCCGGCGAGCAGCAGCTCCTCGGCGTCCTCCTCGGTCGCCTCGGGCGGGGCGGGCGGGCGCTCGGCGCCGAGGGCGCGGGCGAAGGGGAGGAAGGGATCGGCGCCGGCGGCCGCGTCCGCCGGGTCGCCGGCGGGCGTGGCCGGCGCGGGGCCGGCGGGCGGGCGCGGCCCGGCGGGCGGGGCAGGGGAGCGAGGCGGGCGCCGGCGGAACCAGCCGAACATTCCCCACGAGCGAACCACGGCCGCGGGCGGCGGGCAAGCGCGCGGCCGGCGGCGAGCCGGCGGGCGGAGCTACCCGCGGCCGCGGCGCCGGCCGGGGAGGATCCCGCGCAGCACCTCGCGCGCCCCGCGCAGCATCTCGACGGTGGTGTCCCAGCCGACGCAGGCGTCGGTGACCGAGCAGCCGTAGCGGAGCTTGGAGAGGTCGGGGGGGATGGGCTGGTTCCCCGGCTCGATGAAGCTCTCCACCATCAGGCCGACCAGCGACTGGTTCCCCTCCCGCACCTGGTGGACCACGTCCCGCATGACGAGCGGCTGCAGCTCCGGCCTCTTCCAGGAGTTGGCGTGCGAGCAGTCCACCACCACGTTCGCCGGGAGCCCGGCCCGGGCCAGGGCCTGCTCGGCGAGCGAGACCGACACGGTGTCGAAGTTCGGGCGCCCGCCGCCCCCGCGGAGCACCAGGTGGCCGTACCGGTTGCCGCGGGTGCGCACGATCGCCGAGCGTCCCTGGCCGTTCACGCCCAGGAAAGCGTGCGGCTGGCTGGCGGAGAGGATCCCGTTCACCGCCGCCTCGACGTCGCCGTCGGTGGCGTTCTTGAAGCCGACGGGCGTGGAGAGGCCCGACGACATCTCGCGGTGGGTCTGGGACTCGGCGGTGCGCGCGCCGATGGCGGTCCAGGTCACCAGGTCGCCGTAGTACTGGGGGCCGATGGGGTCGAGGGCCTCGGTGCCGGCGGGGAGCCCGAGCTCGCTCAGGTCGAGGAGGAAGCGGCGGGCCCGCTCCATCCCCTCGTCGATCCGGAACGAGTCGTCCATGTGGGGATCGTTGATGAACCCCTTCCAGCCGAGCGAGGTCCGGGGCTTCTCGAAGTAGACCCGCATCACCAGGACCAGGGTGTCCGCGAGCTCGGCGGCCAGCCCCCGGAGGCGCCGGGCGTAGTCGAGCCCCGCGACCGGGTCGTGGATCGAGCACGGGCCGACCACCACGAAGAGCCGCGGATCGCGCCCGTCCAGGATCGCCGTCAGGGCGCGGCGGCCGTCGACCACCGCCTGGGCGGCCTTCTCCGAGAGGGGCAAGCGCGCCTTCACCTCGTCGGGGGAGGGCATGAGCTCGAATGCTGCGACGTTCAGGTCCTCGGTCCTCTGCACGGGTCCTCCAGGGTGAGCGGAAATTGATAGCCGATCCCTGGGCCTGGCACCACCCACCCCGGCCGGCGCGCACGACCCGGCCCGGCGGCGCGGTGGGGTGGCCGGAACCATTTGATCGGGGTCACGTGTTGGGAGTAGTCTCTGGCCCCGTTCGGACCGGAAAGGTCCACGTTGTCGACTGTTGCATGGCTGCGTGGAGCGCCGGGCCCCGGCCACCGCCGCCAGCGGGTGGGCGAACTGCCCGCCAGGAGAGGAACAGGAAACCCTCGATGCCAGACGCCGAATCCGGGAAGGCCGGGGGGCCGCCCGCTGCAGGGCCCCGTCCGAAGCTCCTGCTCTGCGGCCTCGCAGCCGCCGCCGCCCTGGCGGGCTGCCAGCGGGACGAGGTCGCGCACTTCCGCGTCCCCAAGGCGCCGGCCGCGCCCGCGGGGATGGCCGCCATGGCCCCGGGCGGCATGGGCGGCGGAGACGTCGCGCCGCCGCCGACCCCGACCGGAGCCGGCGCGCTGCGCTGGACCCTGCCCCAGGGGTGGAGCGAGAGCCGCGGGAGCGGGGGGATGCGCTACGCCACCCTGACCGCGCCGGGGGCGGGGAAGCTGGACGTCTCGGTGGTGGTCCTCCCCGGCCCGGCGGGCGGCGAGCTGGCCAACGTGAACCGCTGGCGGAACCAGATCGGGCTCGCGCCGCTCGGCGAGGGCGACCTGGCCGGTGCCCGCACCGCGGTGAAGAGCAAGGCCGGGACCATCGCCCTCTACGACTTCACCTCCGAGGGGACGAAGCGGACCCGCGTGGTGGCGGGCTACACCTTCGCCGACGGCAACACCTGGTTCGTGAAGATGACCGGCGACGCCGAGGCGGTGAAGACCGCCCGGCCCGCCTTCCTCTCGCTCGTGGAGAGCCTGCGCTTCGATGCCTCGAATCCCTGAGAAGCTGTGGGACGCGCTCACGTCCCTGAAGCTGACGATCGTCTGCCTGGCCGCCCTGATGGTGCTCGTGGTGGCCTGCACCCTGGCGCAGGTCCACCTCGGCACGCTGGGCGCGGTCAACGCCTACATGCGCTCCTGGCTGGTCTGGTGGGACGTGCCTGGGACGGTCTTCTCGCTCCCCATCTTCCCGGGCGGCGCGCTCGTCGGGATGGTGCTGGCGGTGAACCTGCTCACCGCCCAGTTCCGGCGGCTCGAGCTCACCTGGAGCAAGGCCGGCCTCTGGATCGTGCACGCCGGCCTGATCCTCCTGGTGGTGGGCGAGTTCATCACCGGCATGTTCCAGATCGACACCCAGATGCCGATCGAGCTCGGCCAGACGCTCAACTACACCGAGAGCACGCGCGACGCCGAGCTGGCGGTGATCGACGTGACCGACCCCGATCACGACGACGTCTACGCCGTCTCGGAGAAGCGCCTGGCGCGGGGCGGCGACATCGCCATCCCCGGGACGCCCATCACCCTGCGGGTGAAGGCCTTCTACGAGAACGCCAACCTGGGCATGCGCCGTGAGGGCGACCCGCCGGCGATCGCCACCGCGGGGGTGGGGACCGGCATCACGGTGGAGCCGCTCCCGCGGGTGACCACCGACGATCGGATGAACGCCACCTCCGCCTACGTGGAGCCGAGGGGGGACGGGCGGAGCTACGGCACGTGGCTGGTCTCCAACCTGCTCGGGGCCCCGCAGCAGTTCGTCCACGAGGGGCGGACCTACGTGCTGCAGATGCGCTCGCCGCATCTACCTGCCCTACGCCATCACCCTGAAGGAGTTCCACCACGACGTCTATCCGGGGACCGACATCCCCAAGAACTTCTCGTCGCTGGTGCACCTCTCCAACCCGGCCCGCCGCGACGAGCGCGACGTCCTCATCTACATGAACCAGCCGCTCCGCTACGACGGCAAGGCGTTCTACCAGGCCAGCTTCGGCAAGGGCGACACCCTCTCGGTCCTGCAGGTGGTGTCGAACCCGGGCTGGCTCCTCCCCTACATCTCCTGCGTGCTCGTGACCCTGGGGCTCCTCGTCCACTTCGGGATCACCCTGCGCAAGTCGATCAAGCGGCGGGCCCAGACCGCCCCCGCGCTGGAGGCCGCATGAAGCTCACCCGGTACGCCGCCTGGATCGCCGCCGGCCTGGCGCTGGTGGGGGCGGGGATGATGGTCATGCCCCAGGGGAAGGCGCGGGGCTTCGACGTCGAGGCCTTCGGCCGCCTGCCCGTCCTGGAGGGCGGGCGGGTGAAGCCCATCGACACCACCGCCCGCAACGCCCTCCTCATGATCCGGAGCCAGCAGAGCTTCCGGTACGAGGACCGGACCGTCGGCGCCGACGAGTGGCTCCTCGACGTGCTCTTCCGGCCCGACCTGGCCGACCAGCAGCCCATCTTCGTGATCAACGATCCCGAGGTGCTCGGCCTGATGGGGCTGCAGCAGGGGGCGAACCGCTACTACCCGTACACGGTGATCGCCCCGCACGTGGAGGAGATCCAGCGGCAGGCGATGGCGGCCCAGCAGGTCGACGCCAAGCAGCGGACCCGCTTCCAGGGCGCGGTGGAGAACCTCTTCCAGCGGGTGGTCCTCTACTACAAGCTCAAGAACACCCTGCAGCTCCCGGGGAGCCCGCTCACCGCCGAGATCGCGTACGCCACCAACCCGGCCGCCGCCCAGCGCCACGCGGCCCTCATCGACCTGGCCGAGTTCCGGCCCATCCCGCCCCCGGCCGGCAGCGCCGGCGACGGCGGCTGGCGCAGCATCGGGCAGGCGCTGGCCGGCGTCTCCTCCGGCCAGACCGATCCGGCGCTCCTCGAGTGGGCCCGGCTGGCGGCCGCCTACGAGGGGCGGGACCCGGACAGCTTCGGCCGGGCGGTGGGGGCGCTGGAGGCGCAGGTCAAGGGCGTACGCCCCGACGCCGTCGGCGAGGCCTCCGCCGAGATGGTCTTCAACCGCGCCGAGCCCTTCTACGTGGGGATGGTGATCTACGTCCTGGCGCTGCTGGCGCTCTTCGCCTCCTGGCTCTGGCGCCCGCAGCTCCTCCAGTCCACCGCCTTCGGGCTCCTGGTGGCGGGGGCGGTCGTCCACACCGCCGGCCTCGTCTCCCGGGTGATCCTCCAGGGGCGCCCGCCGGTCACCAACCTCTACTCCTCGGCGGTGTTCGTCGGGTGGGGGGCGGTCGTGCTCGGGGTGGTGGTGGAGCGGCTCTACCGCAAGGGCTTCGGCACCGCGGTGGCGGCCGCCTCCGGCTTCGCCTCCCTGATCGTCGCCCACCACCTCACCGGCGACGGCGACACGATGGAGATGATGCGGGCGGTGCTGGACTCGAACTTCTGGCTCGCCACCCACGTGGTCACCATCACCATCGGCTACAGCGGCACCTTCCTCGCCGGGGCGATCGCCATCGGCTACACGCTCCGCCAGCACCTCGCCCGCCAGATCGACCCGGCGGTGAGCAAGGTGCTGGTGGGGATGGCGTACGGCGTCATCTGCTTCGCCCTCTTCTTCAGCTTCCTGGGGACGGTGCTGGGCGGGATCTGGGCCGACCAGTCGTGGGGCCGGTTCTGGGGCTGGGACCCGAAGGAGAACGGCGCCCTCATCATCGTCATCTGGAACGCCGTCATCCTGCACGCCCGCTGGGGCGGCCTGGTCCGG
>Ga0335076_10005481_pt1 | contig 12820 bp, 12 predicted proteins | sample Lox_Sample_25_FD_206717 | JGI IMG/M metagenome (GOLD analysis project Ga0335076, IMG submission 206717) | Soil microbial communities from Loxahatchee National Wildlife Refuge, Florida, United States - Lox_Sample_2.5 | ecosystem: Environmental > Terrestrial > Soil > Wetlands | place: USA...
CGGTCCACCCGGCACGGCAGCTCGTCCTGATCGAACGGGTCCTCGACCGGCACCGGCAGCTCGGCGTCGGGCCCGGCGACGGGGCTCTTGCCGTGCGCCTCGAAGCGGTGGCAGGCGCCCTGCCTCGCCATCAGGAACTCGCTGACGCGCAGGAAGCCGCGCTCGAGGCGGCTCTCGAACGCGCGCAGCGGACCCTCGCCGAGCGCCAGGCCGCGGATCGTGAAGTCCTCGCCGAGGGAGGCGAAGACCACCACCACCGGCCGCTCGCGCACCACCGCCGAGAGCTCGGAGAGGAAGAGCCGCGGGTTCCGGCGCGCGCGCCGCCAGGCCGCGATCGCCTCCGACTTGGCGTAGGCGAGCGACTGGTCGCGCAGGAACGTCTCGAGCGTCGGCTTCGGGATTCCGGTCGGCCGGCCCGCCCGCGACTCGGGCGGCGGCGGCAGCGGCGCCCGCGCCGGCCAGAACGGGAAGCGCAGAGCGCTCGCGAGCTGGACCTGGTCCTCGCCGGTGGCGGTGAGCGTCAGGCTCTGCACGTCGACCAGCCGGTGCGAGAGCGCGAGCCGCTGGAAGAAGCGGTCGACCTCCTTGTAGTCGCCGAGCGCCGTGAGCTCGAGCGTCTGCTCGCCGTGCGTGCCGGACTCGACCGGCGGGCGCGTCTGGATCTCCACCTTCGCGAGGTGCGCCGCCTCGGCCACGTCGCGCACCACGAGCAGGTCGGCCGCCGCGGTCGGGCCGTCCGGCAGGATGCGGCGCAGCGTCTCGAGGCGGCGGTCGAGCAGCACGCGCTCGTCGGCGAAGGGCCGGGCCGCGGGCGCCGCGGCCAGCAGGCCGAGGAGCAGCGCCGCGGACACGCTAGCCCCGCCTCGGCTCGCGCCGCCAGCCCGAAACGTGTTCCGGCAGCGGCGTCCCGGCGGGCAGCCGGGGGTCGGCGACCGGGGGCTGCGCCACCACGCGTAGCGGCAGCTCGCCCGCCCAGACGGCGAGCGCGTAGTCCTCCTCGTCGTCCTTCGGCGGCCCGGTCCGCAGCTTGGCGGAGGACTCGTGGAGCGGCAGGAAGAACGCGCGCGTCGCGCGCAACTCGGTCTCGGAGGGCGCCCGCACCGCGGCGAGGCGGCCGGGCACGATGCTCTCGACGATCGCGTCGAGCGCCTGCCGTTTCTCGGCGGGGTCCGTGAGCTCGGTGGCCGTGCCGACGACCACGACGCTCCGGTAGTTGATCGAGTGGTGGAAGGCCGAGCGCGCGAGCACGAGGCCGTCGACGAGCGTGACCGTCAGGCACGCCGGCGCGCCCGCCGCGAGCGCCTTCAGCATCCGGCTCGCTGCCGAGCCGTGGATCACCACGCGGTCGCCCATGCGCGCGAACGCCGTCGGGATCACGAACGGCTGGCCCGCGTCGACGAAGCCGACGTGGCAGATGAAGGCGGCGTCGAGGATCGCGTGGATCGTGGCCGCGTCGTAGTGCCCGCGCTCCGGCAGACGCCGGACCGTCGTGCGCGGCGTGGGCCCGGCCAGCGGCCTAGTAATCGGCGTCGTCGTCGTCGACGATGTCGTCGCGCCGACGCCTGGGGCTCGTCTTGCGCGCGGGCTTCGACTCGGGCTTCTGCTTGAAGCGGCGCCCGCGGTTGTCGCTCATCTCCTCGGGCGTAGGGAAGCCGCCGCCGCCGCCCGAGCCCGGACGGCCGCCCGGCCTCGAGAAGCCTCCGCCCGGGCGCGATCCGCCGCCGGGACGCGAGAACCCGCCGCCTCCCGGACGCGAAAACCCGCCGCCGCCCCCCGGCCGCGAGAAGCCGCCGCCCCCGCCCGGCCTCGAGAAGCCGCCGCCCGCGCCGGCTGGGCGCGGCGGCCGGTCCTCGGCCGCGTTCACGCGAATCGCGCGGCCCTTGAGGTCACGCCCGTTCATCTGCTGGATGCACTTCTCGGCGACCTCGTCGCTCTCGAACTCCACGAACGCGAAGCCGCGCGGACGCCCCGTCTCGCGGTCCGTCGGTACCTTCGCGTCGACGACCCGACCGACCGCACCGAAGGCCTCCATGAGCTCTTCTTTCGTCACGTCGAAGCTCAGGTTGCCCACGAAAACCTTGTTCGAAATCGCTCCGTCTCCTTTGTCGACTGTCTCGGCGAGACCTTCGCGACTGTAGCAGAATGGCTGGCCGTTTCCAACGACGCGGGGCGGTGTATAAGAGGGCCCGAGCGCCATGGGCGACGTCTCGATCACCCCCGTCTCGGGACGCCGTGAGCTCGCCGAGCGCGAGCTCTCCCTGGGGCGTCGGGACGGCCGCGCGCGTCGGCCGCGTCGCCCTCCGTCGTGATGATGCCGCACAACCCCGCCCACCATCCGGCGCTCGTCGAGGGCTCGGGCTTCGCGAAGGCGAAGGACCTCGTGGCGGTCTTGCCCGAGTGGCGTGGGCGGGCGGTCGACGCGCTGCTCTACCGGCGCCTCTGGGAGAACGGGCGCGCGCGGGGCTACGACTGGGCCGAGGCCGGCTGGGTGCTGGAGGACAATCACGCGATGCGGAACAGGCTGGAGCACATGGGCTTCCGCGTCTACAAGACGTACCGCATCTACGAGAGTGCGATTTGAAGGTCGCGGTCACCGGCGGCACCGGCTTCATCGGCACGCACCTCGCGCGGCTGCTCGTCGAGCGGGGCCACGAAGTGAGCGCGCTCGTTCGCACGCCGGCGAAGGCCGGCGTGCTGCGCGAGCTCGGCTGCCGCATCGTCCCCGGCGGGCTCGACGATGCTGCGGCGCGCCGGACGCTCGTCGCGGGCGCCGAGGTCGTCTACCACCTGGCAGGCCTCATCTCCGCGCCGAGCCTCGAGACTCTGCGTCGCGTCAACCGGGAGGCGGCTGCGCTCGTCGCCCGGGACGCGGCCTTTGCCTCCGTCTCGCGCTTCGTGCTCGTCTCCTCGCTCGCCGTGACCGGCCCCTCGCCGCGCGGCCAGTCGCTCGACGAGCGCTCGGGGCCGGGGCCGGTCACCGACTACGGCCGCAGCAAGCAAGAAGGCGAGGAAGCGGTTCGCGCCGTCGGCGTGCCGCTCACGATCGTGAGGCCGCCCGCCGTCTACGGGCCCGGCGATCGCGCCTTCCTCACGCTGTTCCGGCTCGCCGCGAAGGGCGTGTTCCCGCTGCTCGGCGACGGGCGCCAGGAGCTGAGCCTCGTCTTCGCGCCCGATCTCGCGCAGGCGCTCGTGGCGGCGGCCGAGAGCCGCGCCACGCTCGGCGGGACCTATCACGCCGCGCACTCCGAGGTGGTGACGGCGCGCGGGCTCGGGGAGCTGCTGGGCCGCACGCTCGAAAGGCGCGTGCGCTTCCCGAGGCTGCCGGGCCCGCTCGTTCGAGCGCTGCTCGGCGCGGCGGACCTCGCCCGCATCCCGGGCCTTCCCGCGCCCGACAAGGCGCACGAGCTGCTCGCGCCGGCCTGGCGCGCTTCGAGCGAGGCGCTCCGGCGCGACGCCGGCTGGTCCGCCGCGACCGGGATCGAGCGGGGAATCCCGGAGACCGCGGCCGTCTATCGAAGCGCGGGATGGCTCTAGCGCCGATCGAAGCGAGCGACGATCGGGGCGGCGGGCAGGGTATGATTCGGCCTCCAAGTTGCGACCCCCGAACCACACCCAGGGAGCCCTCCGATGACGACCCGCCGTTTCTCGATCCCGCTCTCGGCGCTCGCTCTGCTCGCCACGACGACTTCTCACGCCGGCGAGAACATCGACTGGGCGGCGATCGGCAAGATCCGCGACGAAGGCTTCCGCCGCTCGCAGGTGATGGAGACGGCCGCACAGCTCACCGACGTCCACGGCCCGCGCCTGAGCGGCTCGCCGCAGTACAAGGAAGCCGCCGAGTGGGCGAGGCAGCAGCTCGAGAGCTGGGGGCTCGCGAACGCGCACCTCGAAGCCTTCGAGTTCGGCCGCGGCTGGAGCTTCGAGCGCAGCTCGGCGCACGTCGTGGCTCCGGTGACGTTCCCGCTGGTCGCGATCCCGAAGGCCTGGACCGCCGGGACCGGCGGCAGCGTGCGCGGCAAGGTCGTGCGCGTGAAGGCGGACAGCGAGGCGGACCTCGACCAGTGGAAGGGCAAGCTCGCGGGCATGGTGGTCTGGGCCGGAGAGTCCCGCGAGCTGCGCTCGCCCGAGGACAAGGGGCCCTTCCAGCGCTACAGCGAGAAGGAGCTCGACGAGCTCGAGCAGTACCAGGTCCCGGGCGTGCGGGGCGCGCGTGGGCCGGGCGGCGGGCCGCCCTTCGACCGCGAGGCGTACCTGAAGCGCCGCCGGATGAACGCGGCGCTCGACAAGCTCTACGCCGCCGAGAGGCCGCTCGCCGTCGTCGAGCCCTCGTCCCGCGACGCGAACGTGCTGCTGCTCGGCAGCGGCGGCTCCCGCAAGAAGGGCGACCCGCAGGCGGTCACGCAGCTCGTCGTCTCGGCCGTGCAGTGGTCGCGCGTGGCGCGGCTCCTCGACCGCAAGCTCGACGTGGAGGTCGAGCTCGACGTGAGGACCCGCTTCTACGAGGACGACACGAACTGCTACAACGTGGTGGCCGAGCTGCCGGGCGGCGACAAGAAGGGCGAGCTCGTGATGGTGGGCGCCCACTTCGACTCGTGGCACCCGGGCACGGGCGCGACCGACAACGGCGCGGGCTCGGCCGTGATGATGGAGGTGATGCGGATCCTGAAGGCGACCTCTGTGAAGCCCCGGCGCACGATCCGCATCGGGCTCTGGGGTGGGGAGGAGCAGGGCCTGCTCGGCTCGCGCGCCTACGTCTCGGACCACTTCGCCTCGCGGCCGCCGCAGCCCGAGCCGGGGCCCGACGAGCTGCCGAGCTTCCTGCGCACCGACCCGCCGGCGCCGATGACGCTCAAGCCCGAGCACGCGAAGCTCGCGGCCTACTTCAACCTCGACAACGGCACGGGCAAGATCCGCGGCATCTACCTGCAGGAGAACTCGGCGGTGAAGCCGGTGTTCGAGAGCTGGATGGCCGCGGTCGAGGACCTCGGCGCGAAGCGCATCACGATGCGCAACACCGGCGGCACCGACCACCTGGCCTTCGACGCGGTCGGCCTGCCGGGCTTCCAGTTCATCCAGGACCCGATCGAGTACGAGGGCAGCTTCTTTTCCACGCACCACACCGACATGGACGTCTACGACCGGCTGCAGCGCGAGGACCTGATGCAGGCCGCGGTCGTGATCGCGACCTTCGCTCTCGAGGCCGCGAACCGCGACGAGCTGCTGCCGCGGAAGCCCCTGCCGCCCTTGGCCGCTCCCTCGCCCGCAGCCGCTCCGGCGAAGGTGAAGGCCGACACGAAGGCGTCGCGCAAGCCGGCCGAGGCAGCCCCCGGAGCGCGTTGAGCGGAGGCGTGTCGAGGCTTTGAACCTCTTCACCTACGGGTCCCTGATGGCCGCCGACGGTCTGCGTGAAGCGCTCGGCGACCGCGCTGCGGCGCTCACGCTGCGGCCAGCGCGGCTGCCGGGCTGGCGCCGGATCTGGAACGTCTTCCGCCCGGAGTGGAACGGCGGCGTCCTGAACCTCGAGCCGAGCCCCAACGACGTGGTGGTCGGGATGCTCATCGAGGGGCTGACCGACGAGGACCTCCAGCTCCTCGATGCGCAGGAGTCGACGCACCTGCCGCGAGACACCGTCTACGTCGAGCCCTTCAACGGCGAAGTCGTGCCGGCCCAGGTCTACCGCCGCCGCAAGGGCAACCACGCCGGCAAGCCTTCGGGCCGCTACCGGACGGTCGTTCTCGAGCGCGCCTATCGCGCAGGCTGGGAAGTCTACGAAAGCCTCTGCCGCGGCACGGTCGACTCCGCCGGCAACCCCTTGACGTTCGGCTAGCGCAACCCGCGGACTAGCCGAAGGCAGCCCAGGGGGGTATGGGGGGAGGGAGTCCCCCCATCTCGAGGAAGGAGGCCGCCAGCCAGGCCATTCGCCCCTCTCCGAAGAGGGTCATTGGAGAGCGGTGAGCCCCGCACGCTGCCCCTCGGCTTCGTAGTCCATCATCCCTAGGACTGCGGCCTAAGCGGGCTAGCAGCTCGTCACCGGCTTTCCTTGTTCTGGGGGGTGCTGCGCACCCCCCAGACCCCCCGTGATCGGCTCTGAGCCTCCGGCCTCCGGAGAACGTCGGCCTCTTGTTATGCTGGTGCATGCCCGAGCGCGTGCCGGCGATCAAGGTGATCGTCCTCCCCAAGGACACGAACGCGCTCGGCACGATCTTCGGAGGGGTGATCCTCTCCTACATCGACCTCGCCTCGGCGGTCGAGGCGCGCAAGGCGGCGCCGCACCGCTACGTCACGAAGTCGATGCACGAGGTCGAGTTTCACGCCCCCGTCTTCGTGGGCGACATCGTGAGCTTCTTCACGGAGACGGTGCGGATCGGCCGCACCTCGATCACCGTCAGGGTGGCGGTCGAGGCCGAGCGCTGGGGCAGCGGCCAGGGCGAGCGCGTCACGGTCACGGAAGCCGAGGTCGTCCTGGTCGCAGTGGACGAGGTCGGCCGCCCGATCCCGGTCCTGGGCGAGAAGGTGACGACCGCATGACTGCGCCGATCGAGTTCACGACCGCCGCCACTGCACCCGGGGGAGCTCGAGGGGGCGGAGCCCGAGGAGTCACGAGCGAATGCTCATCGCTGTGGGTTTGACGTCGAGACCTGTTGCTGACAGTCACCGACCGTCGGAAGCCCTTCTCTCATGAACGCCCCGATCTCCCGCCGCCACCTGAAGGTCGTCTGCCCTCACGACTGCCCGGACACCTGCGTGATGACCGTGGACGTGGAGGACGGGCGAGCGGTCGCGATCGGCGGCGACCCGGACCATCGCTTCACGCAGGGCTTCCTCTGCGCCAAGGTCAACCAGTACCTCGACCGCGTCTACAGCCCCGAGCGGCTGATGCACCCGATGCGACGCGTGGGCAGGAAGGGCGAGGGCCGCTTCGAGCGCATCGGCTGGGACGAGGCGCTCGACATCGCCGCCAGGCGGCTCGGCGAGATCGCCGCGGAGTTCGGTCCCCAGTCGATCCTGCCGTACTCCTATGCCGGCAACATGGGCATGCTGGGCAACGCCAGCATGGATCGCCGCTTCTTCAACCTGCTGGGCGCGAGCCTGCTCGACCGCACCATCTGCTCGAGCGCCGGGGGCGCGGGCTACAAGGTCACGTGCGGCAAGACGATCGGCTTCGACCCCGAGGCGGTGAAGGACTGCCGCCTGATCGTCGCCTGGGGCGCGAACATCGTGAGCTCGAACGTGCACCTGTGGCCGTTCGTCGAGGAGGCGCGGAGGAAGGGCGCCCGCCTCGTGACGATCGACCCCTTCCGCTCGAAGACCGCCGAGAAGTCCGACCAGTTCCTCGCGCTCTACCCCGGCACCGACGCGGCGCTCGCGCTCGGGATGATGCACGTGATCTTCCGCGAGGGGCTCGAGGACCAGGACTGGCTCGAGCGCTACAGCCTGGGCCACGCGGAGCTCAGGCAACGGGCGCGCGAGTGGACGCCTGCACGAACCGCTCAGACGACGGGTCTGAGCGTCGCCGAGATCGAAGGCTTCGCGCGCGAGTACGCGACGACGCGGCCCTCCGCGATCCGCCTCAACTACGGCCTCAACCGCCACGCGGGCGGCGGCATGGCCGTGCGCACGATCGCCTGCCTGCCGGCGGTGGTGGGCGCGTGGCGCGACGCGGGCGGCGGCGTGCTGCTCTCGTCGTCCGGCACCTTCCCGGTGAACGAGCCGGCGCTGCAGCGGACCGACCTCGTTCCGCCGGGCACCCGCACGCTCAACATGAGCCAGCTCGGCCGAATCCTGCTGAACGACCCGAAGCTCGACCCGCCCGTGAAGGCGCTCTTCGTCTACAACTGCAATCCGGCGGCGGTGGCGCCCGAGCAGGAGGCCGTCCGCCGCGGGCTCGAGCGCGAGGACCTGTTCACGATCGTCCACGAGCAGTTCCAGACGGACACGGCCGACTTCGCCGACCTCCTGCTGCCGGCCACGACCACGCTCGAGCACTACGACATCCACAAGGCGTACGGGCACCTCTACATCAGCCTCAGCAAGCCGGCGATCGCGCCCGTGGGAGAGTCGCTCTCGAACACCGAGCTCTTCCGGCGCCTCGGCGCGCGCATGGGGCTCGACCACCCCTGTTTGCGCGAGTCGGACGCGGAGATGGCGCGCCAGGCGTTCGACTGGAGCCACCCGCGCATGGCGGGGATCGACTTCGAGCGGCTCGAGCGCGAGACCTCGGTGCGGCTCAACGTGCCGGATCCATTCCGGCCCTTCGCGGAGGGCGGCTTCCCGACCGCCTCGGGGAAGTGCGAGCTCCTGTCCGACAAGCTCGAGGCGGAAGGGCTCGACCCGCTCGCGGGTTATACGCCGCCCCGCGAGGGCCCGACGAGTTCGCCGGAGCTCGCGGCGCGCTACCCGCTCGCGTTCATCTCGCCGCCCGCGCACCACTTCCTGAACTCGACCTTCTCGGCGCAGCCGGTCTTCGTCCGGCGCGAGGGCGAAGCCAGCATCACGATCCACCCGGAGGACGCCGCTCCCCGCGGCATCGCCGACGGCCAGATGGTGCGGACCTTCAACGACCGCGGCTCGTTCCTGGCGAAAGCGCGCGTCTCGGACGCGGCGCGCGCGGGCGTCGTCGTGGGCCTCTCGATCTGGTGGGCCAAGATGTGCCCTGGCGGCCGGAACGCCAACGCCGTGACGGGCCAGGAGCTCACCGACATGGGCGGCGGTGCGACCTTCTACGACGTGCTGGTGGAGGTGGAGCGCGCATGACGAGCCACCCAGGCGGATTCGAGCACCCCCGAGCTGCTTCGTGGCAACTGCCGTTCCGCGGGAGGCCGTGGTGGTAGGCCTTTTCGTGGCCGGCACCGTCGTCGCGCTGTTGCAGTTCTCGCGCGTGCGGGATCGGCGGCTGCTGCTCGTCGCGGCGATGTTCGCTTGCCAGAGCCAGGCGCTGGCCCGCGAGTGGTACGACGTCTGGCGCGACGTGTTCCAGGTCGGCGTATGCGTCGCCGGGCTCGCGCTGGTGCTGGGCCTCTCGCCGCGCTTCGCTCACCCGCAGCCGAAGCGGCCGGCGCTTCCGGAGCCGGCGCCCGAAGGCGCTCCCGCAGACGACCGCGCCGTGTCGGCCTGACGCCGGCGCCGCTCGCCTCGCCTTCCGCGACAACGCGGCGCCGGAAGTACAATCCCTCGGCGTATGAAGATCACCGCGCTCAAGGCCACTCCCGTCAGCGTCCCGCTCGAGGCGCCGCTGCGGCACGCGAACGGCTGCCACTGGGGCCGCTTCGTGCGCACGATCGTCGAGGTCGAGACGGACGAAGGGCTCACCGGCCTCGGCGAGATGGGCGGCGGTGGCGAGAGCGCCACGGCTGCCTTCAAGGGCCTGGAGCGCTACCTGCTCGGCCACGACCCGGCGCGGCTCGAGGAGATGCGCTTCAGGATCGCCAACCCGACCGCCTCGCTCTACAACAACCGCACGCAGCTGCTCGCGGCGCTCGAGTTCGCCTGCCTCGACATCCTGGGCCAGAAGTGGGGCGTCCCGGTCTCCGAGATCCTGGGGGGGCGGCTGCGCGACAGCGTGCCGTTCGCGTCGTACCTCTTCTTTCGCTACCCGAGCCCGAAGGGCAGCAAGGGCGAGGTGCGCAGCGCCGACCAGCTCGTGTCCCAGGCCAAGACGCTCAAGGCGCGCCACGGCTTCACGAGCCACAAGCTGAAGGGCGGCGTCTTCCCGCCGGAGTACGAGCTCGAGTGCTACCGCGCCGTCGCCGCGGCGCTGCCCGGCGATCGCTTCCGCTTCGACCCGAACGGCGCCTGGTCCACCGAGCAGGCGATCTGGTTCGGCCAGGCGATCGAGGGCATCCGGAACGACTACCTCGAGGACCCGGTCTTCGGCCTGCACGGCATGCGGCGCGTGCGCGAGAAGGTCAGGATGCCGCTCGCGACCAACACGGTCGTCGTGGGCTTCGAGCAGCTCGCGGCGAACGTGCTCGACACCGCGGTCGACGTGATCCTGCTCGACACCACGTTCTGGGGCGGGATCCGGCCGTGCGTGAAGGCAGCCGGGATCTGCGAGACGTTCCAGCTCGGCGTGGCGGTCCACTCCTCGGGCGAGCTCGGGATCCAGCTCGCGACGATGCTGCACATGGGAGCCGTGCTCCCGAACCTGAGCTTCGCCGCCGACGCGCACTACCACCACGTCACGGACGACGTCATCGCGGGGGGCAAGCTCGCGTACTCGGGCGGCGCGATCGCGGTCCCGACGGGACCGGGGCTCGGAGTGAAGCTCGACCCCGAGCGGCTCGGCCGCTACCACGAGGAGTTCCAGCGGCTCGGGACCTATCCCTACGACCAGGATCCGCTGCGGCCCGGTTGGTCGCCGCTCATCCCGAACGACCGCTGGGCCGATCCCCGGGACGGCCGGACGCCGGAGGTGCCGGCGTGAAAGGACGAAGCGAACGCCATGGCTGTTGACTTCGGACTCGAGGACCGCGTCGCCGTCGTCACCGGCGGCTACGGCGTGCTCGGCGGGAGCCTGGCCGACGCGCTCGTCGCGGCCGGCGCGCGCGTGGCCGTGCTCGGCCGCAACCGCGAGGCCGGCGAGGCGAAGGCCGACGCGCTCCGCAGGGCGGGAGGCCAGGCGATGGCGGTCGTGGCGAGCGCGCTCGAGGAGGCCGAGCTCAAGGCGGCGCGCGACGCGGTCGTGAAGGCCTGGGGCGGCATCGACATCCTCGTGAACGCGGCCGGCGGCAACGTGGCGCGGGCCCGCACCGACAACGTCACGCCCTTCAAGCTGCCCCTAGACGCCTTCGACGAGGTGCTCCGCCTGAACCTGCACGGCACCGTCTACCCGACGCTGGTCTTCGCCGAGGCGATGGCCGAGCGCAAGAAGGGCAGCGTCGTCAACATCTCCTCGATGGCCGCGCAGCGCCCGTTGAAGGGCGTGTCCGGCTACTCGGCGGCCAAGGCTGGCGTCGACAGCTTCACGCGCTGGCTCGCCGTCGAGCTCGCGCGCCACCACGGGCCCGGCCTGCGCGTCAACGCGATCGCGCCGGGGTTCTTCGTCACCAAGCAGAACAAGGCCGTGCTCGTGCAGCCCGACGGCTCGCCGACCGACCGCGGCCGCTCGATCCTCGCGCGCACCCCCATGGGCCGTTTCGGGGACCCCGCGGAGCTGCAGGGCTGCCTGCTCTGGCTCTGCAGCGACGCCGCTTCGTTCGTGACCGGCGTCGTCATCCCGGTCGACGGCGGCTTCAGCGCCGACGGCGGGATCTGACGGTGGCGAAGCCGCCCGCCGGCCGCCTGATCTACGCGGCGTCCGAGACCGACGCGGACATCCTCTACCCGACGGGCTTCTTCGCGCCCGACCCGTTCCTGTTCGTGCAGAAGGGCCGCACGCGGATCCTGGTGATGAGCGACCTCGAGCTGGACCGGGCGAAGAGCCAGGCCACGGTCGACCGCGTGCTGTCCTGGTCCGAGTTCGCGCGAGCGATCGAGCGGAACGGCCGGCGCGCCACGGCGGCGGACGTGATCGCGCGCGTCCTGGCAAGACTCGGCCTGCGCCGCGTCAGCGTGCCGCGCAGTTTCCCGCTCGGGCTCGCGATGGAGCTGGACGAGCGCGGGATCCGCCTCGAGCTCGGGCCCGATCCGTTCTGGCCGGAGCGGGAGCTCAAGCAGCCGCGCGAGGTGCGCGCGATCGAGGCGTCGCTGCGGGCGGCCGAGGCCGGCCTGCTCGCGGGGATCGAGGGGCTCAAGGCGTGCCGGATCAAGCGCGGCTGGCTCGTGCGCGACGGGCGCCGCTTCACCGCCGAGGACCTGCGCTCGGTCGTCAACACGAAGATGATGGCGGCCGGCTTCATCCCCGCGCACACGATCTGCGCGCCGGGCGACCAGGCGGTCGACCCGCACGAGGGCGGGCACGGCCCGATCCGCGCGAACGAGCCGATCGTGATGGACATCTTCCCGCGCTCGGAGGCGACGGGCTACTTCGGCGATCTGACGCGCACCGTCGTGCGCGGCCGAGCCAGCTTCGCGCTCCACGAGCTCTACGCGATCGTGCACGAAGGCGTACGGCTCGGGCACGGCATGCTTCGTCCCGGAGTCGAAGGGATGGAGATCCACCGCGCGATCCAGGACCTGTTCGAACGCCAGGGCCACCGCACCGGCGTCGCGGACGGCCGCATGCAGGGCTTCTTCCACGGCACCGGCCACGGTCTCGGGCTCGAGATCCACGAGGCGCCCTCGATCGGCAAGCGGCCGTGCCGGATGCGCGCAGGCCACGTCGTGACCGTCGAGCCGGGCCTCTACTATCTCGGGCTAGGCGGCGTGCGCATCGAGGACGTCGCGCTCGTCACGCGGACGGGATCGCGCTGCCTAACGCGGGTAGAGAAGCAGCTCGAGATCTAGAGGAGGCGGCCTGGCCGACGGCAGCGAACCCGTCCTCGCCACGCTCCGGTTCACGGCCTTCGCTCTCCTCGCGATCGTCGGCCCTGGAATCGCGCTCCAGCGTCTCGCCCGGGTCCGCGTCGATCCCGCGCTCGTCATCCCCTCGGGCCTGCTCTTCTGCGCGGGCGCCTACTGGCTGAGCCTGGTCTGCGGCTTTCCGCCGCTCTTCCCCTCGCTCGTCGTGGCGGGGCTCGCCCCGCTGCTGCTTCGCCGGAACAGCCCCGGGCTGGCGCCGGACCGGCCGGCGCTCGCCGGCGCGCTGCCGGCGATCGCGGCGCTCGTCGCCGTGCTGGCCGCGACCGAGTACCGCGCCAACCGCGTGGACGCGGACGGCGCCTTTCGTCTCGACGTGGGCGAGCACGTCGACACGGCCCTGCACGTCGGTGTGACGTGGGAG
>Ga0335076_10005482_pt1 | contig 12819 bp, 12 predicted proteins | sample Lox_Sample_25_FD_206717 | JGI IMG/M metagenome (GOLD analysis project Ga0335076, IMG submission 206717) | Soil microbial communities from Loxahatchee National Wildlife Refuge, Florida, United States - Lox_Sample_2.5 | ecosystem: Environmental > Terrestrial > Soil > Wetlands | place: USA...
GTTGTGCGGAAGGCGGAGAGGAAAGGGAGACCGGAGATGAACCACAAGCTCGATACCACCCTCGTCCGCTTTGTCGAAGAGGCGAAGCGCTTCCCCATGCTCAGCCCCGAGCGCGAGCAGGAGCTGGCGCGCGGCTGGCGCGATGGCGACCGCGAAGCGCTGAAGCAGCTCGTCGGCAGCCATTTGCGCCTGGTCGTGAAGATTGCGCGCGGCTTTACCGGCTATGGCCTGCCGCTCGCCGATCTCGTCGCCGAGGGCAATGTCGGCTTGATGCAGGCGGCCGAGAAGTTCGATCCCGATCGCGGCTTCCGCTTCGCGACTTACGCGATGTGGTGGATCCGCGCCTCGATCCAGGAATACATCCTGCACTCCTGGTCGCTGGTGAAGATGGGCACCACCGCGGCGCAGAAGAAGCTGTTCTTCAATCTGCGCAAGCTGAAGGGCCAGATGGCCGAGCTCGATCAGGGCGATCTGCCGCCCGAGGCGGTGACCAAGATTGCGACCGAGCTCGACGTGCCGGAAGCGGAAGTGATCGAGATGAATCGCCGGCTCGCCGGCGGCGACAACTCGCTCAACGCGCTGATGGGCGGCAGCGGTGCCGACAGCGACAGCGAATGGCTCGACATGCTGCCCGACGATGCGCCGAGCCAGGAGACCATCATCGGCGACCGCAAGGAGCTGCAGCAGCGTCGCGAGATGCTCGATGTCGCGCTGAAGAAGCTCAATCCGCGCGAACGCGACATCATCTTCGAGCGCCGGCTCAAGGATCAGCCCTCGACCTTGGATGAGCTCTCGCACCGCTACGCCGTGTCGCGCGAGCGCATCCGCCAGATCGAGATGCGCGCCTTCGAGAAGCTGCAGCGCGCCATGCGCGAGCAGACCTGGCTCACCCGACAGGACAACCGCGTGCTGGCGGTGGCGTAAGAAAGAGTTGTCAGTTATCAGTTATCAGTGATCAGTCGTCAGTTGAGTCCGGCTGGCGACCGACAACTGACAACTGAAGACTGACGACTCACCATAGGTGCAGGCGTCCCTCCCTCACCGCAGCCCCGGCATGTCGAAGTTGACGGCGGCGAAATCGCGATGTGTGATAAGCGCCTAACGAAGGGTTGCGTCGTCGCGACCCCGCAGGGAGGGGCCAGAATGTCGATGCCGAGAGAGGCGGCGCCCCAGGGGGCAGCCGCCCTATACGCCAGGCTTGAGGATCGAATTCTCGCGCGCGACCAGATCGGCGCCAGCGAGATCTACCTCGATCTGCTCCGCCGAGGCCGACCGCTCAAGGAGATGATCGCCGAAGTGACGCGGATCCATGCGCCCTACACGCACGTCCCCTATCACGAGCGGATCGACGACGGGTTCGTCAATTTCGTCAACAACGACCACTGCCTCCTCAGCTCGCGCGCCACCCTTCACCTGACGCGGCTCCTCGGCGGCAAACACGCCGGGCTGCCGATGGCGCAGACGATCTGGTACGTGCCGACGGCCCTCGACATCTGGAATCAGAAGATCGCCAAGGCGCCCGGCCACTATGCGCGTGGCTTCAAGATGCCGGCCGGAGCGCCGCCCGCCCCGGTCGTCTACTGGCCCGATCAGGAACCGGTGAAAGAGACCGGGACCTTGCGCGAGCGGCTCGGCCACTGGCTGACGCTCGTCCATCGTGGCCAAGTGATCAATGCCTATCGCGTCTTTCTCGGCCTCGTCGACGACGCGGCCAACCGCCGCGAGGTTCTGGCGGAACTGGCCTTCGCCGGCCTCATCGACCTGCAGGACCGCAGCCTCAACAATCGGTCCTATACGACCGGGCACAAGGCCTTTCGCGCGCGAGCCACGGTGGAGCTCGGCAACGCGATCGGCTGGGAAGCGGCGCACGACGTCATCTATGCCGGCGCGCTCGACATTGCGGTCGGACCGCGCTGGTACTCGACCTACGAGATGGCGTGCAACGCGATCACCCTCTACATCGAGGGCGACCGGATCTCGGCGATCCCCTACAGCGGCACGACCGCGCGCGAGCGTCAGCTTCTCGCGAATACCGGAAAACTCGACCCGAGCGAGAGCGCCGAGCTCATCGACATCCTCCTCCACCAGCCCGAGCCCGCCAATGTCGAGCGCGTCAGCGCCCTCCTCAAATCGGGCAAGAATCCGCGCCACATCCTCGACGTCATCCAGATCGCTGCGGCGGAGATTATCATTGCGACCGACAACGACCTCAATTTCTCCCTGCCGCAACATTGCTACGAGTATTGCAGCACGCTCGGTTGGTTCTATGACAATTTCGAGCATCCGCAGCGCTTGAAGCTGCTCTACGTTGCCGCTGCCTACGTCAATCAAGCCGCTTTCCACCAGGCCCGTACCGGCGATCTCCGCGACGCGCCGGTGACGGCGCCAGAGGGTGCGCGCGCGATGACGGGGGAACAGATCCTCGAGCGGCTCGAGACGGCCATTCTGGCGCTCGACGGCAGAGAAAGCGTCGCCTGGACCAAGGCCTATCTCGAGAGCGGCGCCGCGTGCTCGCGTCTGGTCGAGCGCCTCGCACTGGTGGCCGCCAGCATCGGCAACGATCCGCACAACCAAGAGATTGCGCAGTGTCTCCTCGAGGATTACGGCAAGAACCCCGAGCCGGGCCGCGAGCGTCTCCTCCTTGCCTGCGCCCAGCATACGGCGCGGCACCGCAAATACGGCGACTTCCTCGACGTCCGCCGCCGCTTCGATGCGACGATGGGGCTGAATTAGGCATTTCGAAGGGTGGTGCTTACCAGGTGTTGCACAGCAACCAACCCCTGCTATCGCTCACTCTCGGCTCGCACGGCATTGTTGCCAGAAGTTCGTCATCGGAACCGGCGTCAGCTCCCCTCGTTTAGCTTTTGATGATGTGGTGCAAGGAGAAACAGCGTGAGACATAGAATTGAAGCGGCTCTTGTTGCTTTTGCCTTGCTCGGAGCGCCGGTGGCGACAGTCGCGCCGGCCGCGGCTCAGGTTCAAATCTCAATCAATCCTGGCAGCATCGCCTATGGCTACAGCGACGGCTATTGGGATCGCAACCATCACTGGCACCCCTGGGCAAATGAGAATGATCGTAACTGGTACCGGTCGCACTATGCCGGGCACTACTACGATCGCCGACATGATCGCGAACCCGAGCAGGGTTGGCGCAATTCGGACCGCTGGTGGGAACACCACTGACATCACGTTGCCGGCCTCGGCGCTGAGCGGCGGCTCACCGAAGGCTTTGGCACGGCGGATTTGCGCGCCGCCCGCGGCATGCTCGAGGCGCTTCCAACCTAACGTTCGCAGCGAAAGCCCTCAGCGCAAGGGGTGCAGTGGTACCATGTCCGCACGACCGCGCTCTTTGACATCGTGCACCCACGTTTCACGTGTAACGCCCCGGGAGCGTGGCCGCAAAAAAATGTCGCCGGTGTACACCGGAGGCGTAGGCCCCTCCCGGCGCTTTTTGCTTGACCGAGGTCGCGGCGCGCGCGGCTAACTCGCCCTGCCGCCGCGCAGCAACCGGCCCGGCAGCTTGCCGTCCGCCGCCACCGCGTCCTTGCCGTTGCGGCGCAGGATCGTGCCGTTGACGATGACGGCGTCGATGCCGGCGGCTTCCGCGATGAGGCGGTTGGCGCCGCCGGGGAAATCCCAGACGCGCTTCAAGGGGCCGGCGGCGATGGTGGCGGGGTCGAAGACGACGACATCGGCGGGCCAGCCTTCGGCCAGCCGGCCGCGATCGGCGATGCCGAAAATCTCGGCCGGGCGCGCGGTGATCATGCGGACCGCCTGCTCCAGGCTCAGCGTGCCCTTCTCGCGCACCCAATGGCCGAGGAGATAGGTGGCCTGGCAGGCGTCGCAGAGCTGGCTCGCATGCGCGCCGGCATCGGACAGCCCGATGACGAAATCGGGGTTGAGCAGCAGCTCCGCCACATCCGCTTCATTGTCGTTGGCGATCGGCATGCGGAAGCGCGCTTCGAGATCGCTGGCAAGGCCGAGATCGAGCATGAGATCGACCCAATGGAGGCCGCGCTCTGCGGCGATCTCGATGAGACGCCGCTCTTCGAGTGCCGGCTCCGGCGCATATTCCGAAACCACCATCTGGCGGAAGCCGAGCAGCAGCTCGTCCGGTGCGCGATCCATCTTGTCGCGGAAGGCGCGGCGGAATTCGGCATCGGCATAGAGCTGCTTCTTGCCGGCGGCATCCGCGGCGGCGACCGGGCGGAACAGCGCCATGCTCTCGAAGATGAATGGCTGCTTCAGCTGGAACTCGAAGACGAGCGGCCGCGGGCTCACCTGAGGATAGACCCGGAGGCCGCGGCGGATCAGTTCCATCGAGCGGGCGATCTGCTCGCGATGATCGACGCCGATGCGGATGCGTCCGGCGAGGAGGGCGGTCCAGCTCACCGCGGCGCCGGTCTCGCGCGCCAGCTCGGCGAACTCGTCGAACATCAGCCCTTTGCCGGTGGTCGCCTGCATGACGCCGCGCTTCACCTCGCCGAGCGCGCCGGCGAGCGCGCGGATCTCGGCGAAATCGGCGAAGCGGCTCGGCACGGGCTTGCCGCCATAGCCGACATGGGTTGCCGATTTCGAGGTGGCGAAGCCGACCGCGCCGGCCTCGAGCGCTTCGCGCACCAGGGTGCGCATGCGCTGCACCTCTTCGGTGGTGGCGGCGCGCTCGGTTGCGTCCTCGCCCATGACGAAGAGGCGGAGCGGCGTGTGGCCGATCAGGGCGCCGACATTGATGGCGCTGCCGCGCTTCTCGACGGCATCGAGATATTCGGGGAAGGTCTCGAAGCCCCAATCGGGCCCGAGCCCGGCCTCGAGCGCGGCGACGCTCATGCCTTCGACCTTCTCGAGCGTGCGGATCATGAGATCGCGATGCGCCGCGCGCGTCGGCGCGACGCTGAAGCCGCAATTCCCCATCACCACCGTGGTGACGCCGTGCCAGGGCGAGATCGTCAACATGCGGTCCCAGGCGATCTGCGCGTCGTAATGGGTATGGATGTCGACGAAGCCGGGCGAGACGATGCGGCCCGTCGCGTCGATCGTTTCGCGCGCTTCGCCTGGCGCCGCGCCCAGTGCCACGATCTTGCCGCCGCTGATGCCGACATCGCCGGCATAACGCGGCTTGCCGCTGCCATCGACGATGCTACCGCCGGCGATCTTGAGGTCGTACTGCATGGGCGCTCCCTCGGGTCGGTTTTATCCAATTAAGCGGCCGGAGGGCGGCTCGGGTCAAGCCGGGGGACCCGGCTATCACAGTTCCGTAACTCACCCCACCTCACCCTCCCCCCGCTAACGCGGCGGGTCCCTCCCTCTCCGCCCCTTAGGGGCGGAGAGGGGTGGGTGAGGTGGGGTGCCGACGACTTCACACGCTATCTCGGGCAATTCTGCCCTCGGGCGTCTTGACGACCGAGCGTGATCCACGCTCTTCTCCGGCCGTCGCCGCCGAATGCAGCGCGCAGCCCGAGCCTTGGCGCGACCCAACCGGAGGAAGCGATGATGAGACGGTCCGGCGCGCTCGCGCTGCTGCTTCTGTTGCTCGTTTTGTCACCCGATGTCCGGGCCCAGACGCCGGTGCCCGCGAACCGGCTGTCTCCCGTATTGACGACAATCGCGCAGGGAAGGGACCCGGCCTTCGGCACCGCCGTGGCGCCGGCGCTCGGCCTCAATGCCGGAGCGCCTGCGGAGGCGCGCGCTGCCGCCGTCATCGCGCGGATCACGCAAGAGATCGAGCAGGTGACCTCGGCCTTCGCCAATGCCGCGCCGGCCGACAAGATCAAGGCGACGCGCGATGCGGTCGCGCGCGTCAGTCCCGAGACGGCGCGCGACGGCGCCTCGCGCAGCTTCGAGGGGAACGGCCCCAGCCTCTCGGTCATGCGCCAGCTGCTGTTCGTGCCGGCGGTGAATGCCGGCGCCGATCCGACCGCGCGCGTGATCGAGATCATCGGCCAGTTCGAGCGCTCGCCCAAGCCCGACGACATCTACTACGAATATGCCGATCCCCGGGATCTGAGGCGGGCGGTGAACGAGCTGAAGGGCAGCGATACCTCCTGGACGACAGGGGCGCGGCCGGCGATGCAGCCCGGCAAGGTCTATCTCTTGAAGAAATGCCGCCACATCCCCGTGCTCGGCTGGTACTGCAACACGCAGCTCTACCAGATCCGCGATCTGCCGGGCGCGGCCCCCGGCGTGAAGCTGCTGCTGACCTTTCTGCGGCCGCTGCCCAAGGGCGCCGACAATGCTCGCTTCTCCGGCGGCAGAGCCGAGAACATCGTCGACGGCTACACCGCCGCTTATGTCGTTCTAAGGTCGGACGATCTCGTGCTGGTCTACAATCTTGGCGTCCAGTCGCGGCCGGATACGGCGAGCCAGCAATCCCGCCTCAACGAAGGACAGAAACAAGAGTACCGGCAGCTCGTCAGGCGCATCGAAGCGGTGCTCAACATCCCCAAGCTGCCGTTCTGACCGCTGGTGAAAGCTTTACGTCAGCTTGCGAGCACGCGACGGGAGATTTCCTTGAGATCGCAGACCAGGGAAAGCGCATCGTCGCGGGGAAGCCGGTCGTGCTCGAAGACATGCCCCACCAGCGCCATGTCGACGGCGATGCCATCCGGCGACAGCGGCAGGCTCACGCGCCGGGTCAGCATGGGAACGGTCTGCCCATCGAGCATGAAGATATTCTCTGTGTAGAGCGCGCAGCGGCGCGTCGCCATCTCGCGATAGATGCCGAGGATGTAGGCGCGGTAGCCGGCGGTCTCCGGCAAGACCTCGTCGATGAAGCGGCCGGTCGGCTCTTGCCCCAGGGCGCGCGCGACGACCTCGCCGACCCGCCGATACCGAAAGCGCGGTAGCCCATCCTGCCACAGCACGTCGAGCAGCATCGTGTGCGGCCAGATCTCGCCCGGAATGTCGAGCGGATCGATGTCGGCGCGGGAAGGCATGGCGCGGCCCTTCCGCTGGCCCGACCAGTAGCGGTAGAGCCTGTTCAGGCGAGGGTGGGGAAGGATGTCGGGCATGACGGAACGGCGCGCGCGCTCATCGCAGCAATGCCAGCGCGGCAAAGCCGAGGATGCCGACCGCGAGCACGACGATCATGCCGAGGGCGATCTGCGCATAGTAGAACCATGCGCTTCGGCGACGCCGCTTTGGTGCGCCTGTGTCCGCCATGCTGTTTGCCGGGTTCCGCGCCGCTGTCGCTTGCGTATCGGAACGGAGCTGAACCGTCTTCGATAGGGCCGGCTCATCGTCGACGATCGACTGTCGAAAAACCGTCGCTTCGCGGAACTCGCCATGTTCCTCGGTGACCGCGACGACCCAGACCGCAGGAACCGATTTGAAGCGCTCCTTGAGCGACTTGGCTTCTTCGATCGCGTAGGCCTTGTCGTCGAACACGGAGTCGAGGAGCCATCGGCCGCCGACATATTTGCGCAGCTCGAACGTCACCGCACGGCCAAGTTGATCTCGCGTCACGGCGGCACGCCCTCGTCGCTCGCGGGAGCGATGCGGTAGTTCGCCGCTCCGAAGATCGCGTCGATCGTGGTGCCGTCGTCGGAGAGCGGCGTCAGGATGCTGCGGTAGAGAACCGGCACCCCCGCGTTCAGCGTGGTGCCGCCGAGGCTCACGGGCACGCGCCTGTTGATCACGGCCGATACATAGGAGGTCGCTTGCGCCAGGACGGTTTGCTGCGGGCAGTCCTTGAGGCATCGCCCTTCGAACGGCGAGCCCGTCGGTACGCAGAGCCGGCGTCCCACATGCAAAAAGCGCGAGCGCTCGAGCGGCGTCGCGAGGCGGAGGAGAAGGCAATAGTCCCAGTCGTCGCCCAGCCTCGCCGGATCGATGTCGGTGAGGCACGGAAACGGCCGCTCGCCTTGCGCGTCTCGCCAATGGCCGAGAGCGCGCATCGTGAGCCGCTTCTCGCGTATAGGCGCGTGCATTCGATCTCCCGACGCCGGATCGGACCAAGTCTACCGGGCTATGCTTAACGATCCCTTTGTGGCGGCGCGCCGCTGTGTGGCATCGGAAGGGCACGGCGTTTCCGTCCTGCCGCGCTTGACCCCTATCCACGCCGCCGCTTTACTTTCACGCCGTTTTCATGGGAGAGGCTTCGTTGGCTAACGCGTCTTATCGCCTCTATCTGCGCCGGTCGGGCGAGATTGCGTGCCGTCATGAGTTCACCGCCGAAGACGACGCCAGGGCGCGAGAGTTCGCGGCGCTGCTGGCCGACGCCGCGGCCGACGTCTGCGACACCGTCGAGGTCTGGCAAGGCGGACGCGTCGTCCTCGGCCCGGAGCGGGTGAAACGAGACGGCGAACGCAAGGCATACGCGTCTGTGTCAGGGGCGATCGTCGCGGCGGTGGAAAGCGTTCTGGAGAGCGGCTGGGCGGTGGCGCAAAGCAAGCTGCTGGTGTCGCGGCTCGAAGCCTGGAGGAAGCGTCCTCACGCGCAGCTCGAACGCGTGATACGCAATGCCGTTGCTGCCACCGGCGCGCATACCGGCAACATCCAGCTCGACGACGACGCCGGCAATCTCCGCATCGCGGCGCAGCATGGTCATGACCGCGACTTTCTCGACTTCTTCGCCGTCGTCCAGGGCAGAGAGACGTCGTGCGGTTGCGCCTTCGGCAGCGCCGAACGCGTGATCGTCAAAGACATCGCCACGAGCCCGATCTTTCAGGGCAAGCCATCGGGCGCGATGCTGTTGCGGGCCGGGTTGCGGTCAACCTACTCAACGCCGTTTGTCGTTCAGGGCGCCGTTCGCGGCGTGATCTCGACCCATCGCACCATCGCCTGGAGCCCCGACGCCGGCGAGCTGCGCCTGATCGATGGTTTCGTGGCCGATGCCGCGTCGGTCCTCGAGCAATGACGGGCTGCGACAGACCCGTCCTCTCCGTCACGTCGAGATAGCCTCGCTCGCCGACACACGCCGCTGATGCTCGGCGATGCTGGTCTTATTCATGGAAACCGGGCAAGATCGGCCAGTCGCCCAGCCGGCCCGCACAAAAATGAATCCGCGAAACGCCTATAAGGGCCGATTTCCGTGGAATTTTGAGGGAGGAGACGGTCATGAAGCTGTTGTGGTTCCATCTCATGCCCTATACGCGCTTGCCGGAGGATTTCCGCGAGCGTCACAATTCGGTCTGGGTGGATATCGACCGCCGGCTCTTCGATCCCGCCGTCGCGCACCGCCTCTACAACGAGTTCATGGACGAGCTCGAATTCGCCGCTGCCGTCGGCTTCGACGGGATCTGCGTCAACGAGCATCACGCCAATGGCTATGGGCTGATGCCGTCGCCCAACCTCATCGCCGCGGCGCTGGCGCGGCGCACCTCCGATGCGATGCTTTGCGTCCTCGGCAATTCGCTCGCCCTTTACAACCCGCCGACGCGGGTCGCCGAAGAGATGGCGATGATCGACTGCATCTCCGGCGGCAGGCTCATCGCCGGATTTCCCGTCGGCACGCCAATGGACACCTGCTATGCCTATGGCCAGAATCCGAGCATGCTGCGCGCGCGCTATCTCGAGGCGCACGACCTCATCGTCGAAGCCTGGACGCGGCCCGAGACCTTCGCCTTCAACGGCCGCTTCAACCAGCTGCGCTACGTCAATATCTGGCCGCATCCGCTGCAGAAGCCGCGCCCGCCGATCTGGATTCCAGGCGGCGGCTCGGTCGAGACCTGGCAGTGGTGCGCGAAGATGGACTACGTCTACTGCTACCTCTCCTATTTCGGCTACAAGGCCGGGCGCGAGACCATGATGGGCTTCTGGCGCGAGATGGAGCGGCTCGGCAAGGACCGCAACCCCTATCGCGCCGGCTTCCTGCAATTCGTCGGCGTCGCCGAAAGCCGCGAGGAAGCGCTCCGGCTCTACAAGGAGCCGGCCGAATATTTCTACGGCCGCTGCCTCCATGTCGATTCCCGCTATGTCAATCCGCCTGGCTACAACAGCGAGGCGACGCAGCGTGCCAAGGTCACGTCGCAGGTGGCGCTCGCCTCGCAGCGCGCGGCGACCTTCGGCGGCGGCGCGACCTGGGATGAGATTCTCGCCAAGGGCTTCGTCATCATCGGCTCGCCCGACGAAGTGGCCGAGCAGCTGAAGACAGTGGCGACCGATCTCAATGTCGGCCATCTCATGCTGCTGCTGCAATTCGGCAATATGAGCCGCGAGCTCGCCGGCTATAACACCAAGCTCTTCGCCGAGCGCGTCATGCCGCAAATGAGCCCCCTCTTCGACGATGCCTGGGAGAATCGCTGGTGGCCGAAGCCGTTGCCGAAGCCGGCGCGGGTTGCGCCGCAGCCGGTCGAGACGCGGGAAGCAGCGGAATGAGCGCGCCCGCCGAGCGGCAGGTCGAAGTCAATGGCCTGCCCTGCCGCGTTTGGGAGAAAGGCAGCGGCAGCCCCGTCTTCTATCTCGCCGGTCTCGCCGGCCTGCCGCGCTGGACGCCGTTCCTCGACCGGCTTGCCGAGCGCCATCGCGTGGTGGCGCCCTCGATCCCGGGATTTCCTGGCGCTACCGGGCATGACCGGCTCGACCAGCCGCTCGACTGGGTCGCGGCGGTACTCGATCTCCTCGAAGGCGCCGGGCTGGCCGGCGGCGACCTCATCGGCGCTTCGATCGGCGGCGCGCTCGCCGCCGAAGCGGCGGCGATGGCGCCGGGGCTGGTGCGGCGCCTCGTCCTCATCGCGCCCTTCGGCCTTTACGACAAGAGCGTCCCGCCGACCGATCTCTGGGGGCAAAAGCCCGGCTCCTGGCCGACCCTGCTTTCGGTCCGGCCCGAGGCCTATAAGGAGCTCGTGGCCGCGCCGGAAGGCGTCGCCGAAGCCGAATGGTCGATCATCATGACCCGGGCGGCCGAGACCGCGGCGCGGCTCCTCTGGCCGCTCGCCGATACGCGGCTCGCGCGCCGGCTGCATCGCATCCGCTGTCCCACGCTGGTGTTGTGGGGCGCCGAGGACAAGGTGCTGGCGCCGGCCTATGCCGAGCGCTTCGCCGCGGGCATCGCCGGTAAGTGCACGACCCGCATCGTCGCCAACGCCGGCCACCTCGCCGATCTCGACGCGCCCGGCGCCGTCGCCGAAGCGGTGTTCGAAGCGCTGGGTTAGGGCAGGGGAGCGCCGCGCTGCGCTAAGCCTTCTTCCGCAGCTCCCCCAGAATCTCCTCCGTGTGCTCGCCAAGGGCGGGGGCGGCGCGGCGGAGGTGGCCGGGTGTCGCTGACAGCTTGACCGGGATGCCGAGCGTGCGCACGCGGCCGGCGACGGGGTGGTCGATCTCGGCGACCATCGCGCGCGCCTTGGCCTGCGGGTCGGCGTAGACCTCGTCATAGGTCTTGACCGGGCCGACGGGAATGCCAGTGCGGTTGAGAAGTTCGACCCAATGCCCGGTGCTCTCGGCGACCAGCACGGCTTCGAGCAGCGCCACCAGCGCTTGGCGGTTGGCGACGCGCGACGCCTTGTCCTTGAAGCGCGGATCCTCGGCCAGCTCGGGCCGGCCGATCACCTCGCAGAATTTGCGCCAGAGCCGCGGCGTGTTCGGTCCGATCGTGACCCACCCGTCGCGGCTGCGGAAGACCTGATAGGGCGCGCCGCCGCGATGCTGCTGGCCGAGCCGCGCCGGCCGCTCGCCGGTGGCGAAGACATGCGCCGCCTCGTACACGCCGAAGGCGATGCCGGCTTCATAGAGCGAGGTGTCGACATGCTGGCCGCGTCCGGTGCGCGTGCGCGCTTGCAGCGCCGCGAGAATGCCGAAAGCCGCGAACATGCCGGCGCCGATATCGCAGATCGCGAGCGGCAGGCGATGCGGCGGGCCGTCCTCGGGACCGTTCACCGACATGATGCCGGTCTGGGCCTGCATCATCAGATCGAAGCCGGGCCGCTCGGCGTAAGGGCCGGTCTGGCCATAGCCTGAGATCGAGGCGTAGATGAGCCGCGGATTGAGCGCGGCGAGATCGTCATAGCCGAGGCCCAGCCGTGCCGCCGTGCCGGGTTTGAAATTCTCGAGGAAGACGTCGGCGCTTTGCGCCAGCTCGCGGCAGAGAGCGCGGTCGCGCTCTTCCTTGAGGTCGAGGGCGATGCTGCGCTTGTTGCGGTTCCACAGCAGGAAGGGCGAGCTCTCGCCGGCGATGAAAGGCGGCATGTGCCGGGCATCGTCGCCTTCGCCGGGGCGCTCGACCTTGATCACGTCGGCGCCGTGATCGGCGAGCAGCATCGAGCAATAAGGTCCTGAAAGATGCGAGGTGAGATCGATGACGCGAATCCCAGCCAATGCCGGCTCCGCCATGGCGCTTTGCTCCTTCTTTTCTGCGCTCGCGCCAGCCTAACAGCCGAAGGGCGCCCGTTGCCAGCCGGCAGGGAGGAACTCGTCGCGGCGTAGCTTCCGTTTATCGGGGCTAGGTCACGAGATTGGCATGTGCCTTGCACATGTGGGGTTGAATGGAGGTGCCATCATGCAGATCGCAAAATATGTCGCCGCGGCCATGATGATCGCGGGACCGGCGCATGCCAATTGGCTGGATCGCGCCTGGGATGCGCAAGCGGTCGAAGCCAATCTCGCACCGGCGATCACCTTGGGCGCGGCGGGCGTGCTGCTCGTGCTGCCGCAGGAGACGCTCGATGCCGCCCATGCCGAGGGGCTGAGCACACCGGACGCCGTGCAGCAGCTGGTGCAGCGCTACGGTCAGCATTGCTCCGCCGTCATCGATCTCGACCAGCCGCATCAGCATCTGCGCGTGCAGCTCTTCATCGAGAAGCGTGTCGCTTTCCCCGCGGCGCCCGCGAGCGTGCAAGGCGAAGTGCGCGACGCGCAGAAATCGCGGCAATCGGCACCGCCGCCCGA
>Ga0335076_10005483_pt1 | contig 12818 bp, 10 predicted proteins | sample Lox_Sample_25_FD_206717 | JGI IMG/M metagenome (GOLD analysis project Ga0335076, IMG submission 206717) | Soil microbial communities from Loxahatchee National Wildlife Refuge, Florida, United States - Lox_Sample_2.5 | ecosystem: Environmental > Terrestrial > Soil > Wetlands | place: USA...
CCGAGTTCGACCCCGAGTACCCGAGCGCGTTGAACTCAGCCCACGCATGGTCGATCGTCTGATGGCAGTACTGCTGGCAGGCCCCGATGTAGTAGCCCGAGTCGTTGAAGTTGCTGGCGTAGCTCTGATCCCAGCTGCCGCCGGTCCAGTTGCTCGAGAAGATTCCGTACGCCGCCGCGCTCTTCTCGCCGCCGAAGAACGTGCTGGTCGCGGTCAGGTACGAACCGACGTATCCCCACCCGCCGATCTTGCCGCTGCCGTCGCCGCCGTTCCACCAGACCTCGTTGCCGGCATCACCGGAACCGCCGAGGAAGTTGCACACGGTCACGTTCTGGACCGACACGTTGTCGGCCTTCCAAACCATGATCCCGTTGAGCCCGAGCGCGCCCTTCTTCCCGTTAGGTCCGAAGTTCTGCGCCGCCGTCGACTTACTGCAACGGGAGGAGCCGGGCTTAGTGCCGTCGACGATCACCGTGTTCCGGTTCATGCCCCGCAGGTGGATGCGCGGCGTGGTGATCAGGATGCCGGCGGGCGTGTCGGTCGCCCCCTTGGGCGCCCTGATCGAACTCGTCTTGTAGTCGCCTGGGGCGATCAGAATCCAGTCTCCTGGCGCGGCAGCGTCGACCGCGGCCTGGATCGACGTGTACTGGCCGCGTATGCCGTGGAACGTGCCAACGCGCAGTACGCGCGCGCCGGCCGCCGACGCGGCAACCAACGAAAGCGTCACGACGAGCGCGGCGACGATGCCCACCAAGGGCGGCTTGTGCTGCTTGAGCATCCCTGCAGACCTCCTCAATCTCTCCCGGAACCGATTCTCAGCAGCGGTGATAAACCCCCGGCGAACCGGATAGTTTCGGCGCGCGATCGTACCTTGATCGGCTCGGTGGCGCGCGACGCTACTCGGGATCGAGGTCAAACGCGATCCCGGCGATCTCTACCTCGTCGCCCGGCTCGAAGCCTTCGGCCTCGAGCGCGCGGATCACACCGATCCCGCGGAGCCTCCGCTCGAGGTACGCGAGCGCGTCCTCGTTGTCGATGTCGTAGCGGGCCACCAGCCGCTCGATCCCCTTGCCGGTGACGCGGAAACTGCCGTCGCCCACTTTCACGACCCGGTACGCCCGGTCCGCCGCCGGCCGGAACACGCGGTGCTCGGCAATGTCGCCGTCCGGCGGTGCGTCGGCGCCATCCGGCGCGGCCTCAGCCGTCTCCTCGGGCACGAGCCGCGTCAACTCGCCGGCGAGTGCCGCGAGCCCGAGCCCGGTGACGGATGAGGTCACGACCACCGGCGTGTCCGGACCGAGCCGCTCCACCCATGCGACCCGCGGCGCCTCTCGCGCCGCCTCGTCGACCAGGTCCGCCTTCGACAGCGCGAGCACGCGCGGCAGCACGGCGAGCCGCGGGTTGTGCAGCTCGAGCTCACGCTCGACGGTCGCGTAGTTCGCCTCTGGATCGGAGCCGTCGAGCGGCGCGAGGTCGAGCACGTGCACGAGCACCCGAGTCCGCTCGATGTGAGCGAGGAAGTCGTGCCCGAGTCCAGCGCCGGCGCTGGCGCCCTCGATCAGGCCGGGGATGTCGGCGATCACGAGCTGGCGGTCGTCGGTCTCGAGTGTCCCTAGCGCCGGCTCGAGCGTCGTGAACGGATAGTCCGCGACCTTGGGGAGCGCGCGTGTGAGCCGTCCGAGCAGCGACGACTTGCCGGCGTTGGGAAGCCCCACCAGGCCGACGTCGGCGAGCAGCTTCAGCTTCAGCGTGATCCACGTCTCATCGCCTGGGAGCCCGCGTTCGGCAAACCTTGGCGTCTGGTGGGTGGGGCCGGCGAAGCGCTTGTTGCCGCGGCCGCCCGGGCCGCCGCGCGCCACCAGCGCCCGGTGTCCGGGGCGGACCATGTCATGGACGGTGCCGTCGGCCTCGACAAACGCCTCCGTTCCCGGCGGCACCGCGATCATCAGGTCGGCGCCGTCCTTACCGTGACGCAGGGAGCCCTCCCCATGGCCGCCACGGCGCGCCTTGAAGTGAGACTTGCGCCGGAAGCTCTCGAGATCGCGGAGCGAGTCGTCGCAAACGAGCACGACATCGCCGCCGCGGCCGCCGTCGCCGCCGTTCGGCCCACCCTTGGGCACATGTGCCTCGCGGCGGAAGCTCAGGCATCCGTCGCCACCGCCACCGGCCTGGACATGGATTCGCGCGTGGTCCTGCATGGGTAATCATCCTGGCATGTCCGATCCAGTGTTTCTGATCACCGGCGCTTCCAGTGGGATCGGCGCCGCCACCGCGCGCGCAGCCGCCGGCGCCGGGTATCGCGTCGTGCTGGCGGCACGATCCGTCGACCGCCTCGACCGGCTCGCCACCGAGCTCGGTGGCTCCGAGCGTGCGCTCGCGCTCGAATGCGACGTGACCGACTGGGACCAGCAGCAGGCGATGGTTCAGATCGCGCTCGAGCGGTACGGCCGCCTCGACGTGGCGTTCGCGAACGCCGGCTTCGGCGCGGCCCGCGGGTTCCTCAACGAGACGCCCGAGTTCTGGCGCTCGATGGTGCTGACCAACGTGTACGGAGTCGCGTTGACGATCCGGGCCACGATCACGGCTTTGAAGGAGGCCCGCGGCCATCTACTGCTCACCGGTTCGCTGGCGGGCCGGCGGGGGGTGTCGGGCTCGCTGTACTCGGCGACCAAATGGGCCGTGACCGCGATGGGCGAGGCCGCGAGGCTCGAGCTCAACGACACCGGCGTGCGCGTCACGCTGATCGAGCCCGGGCAGGTGGACACGCCGTTCTTCGACAATCCCGGGGAAGGCAGGCTCCACCCCGAGGATATCGCGCGCACGGTTATGTTCGCGGTCTCGCAGCCGCCGCACGTGGACATCAACGAGATCCTGGTCAGGCCGACCGCGCAGTCGAACTGAGCCGGGCGAGGAGATCCCGCGCCACCGGCTCGGGCTCCTCCTCGAACTGCACGGTGCCGTACCGGTGCACATCGAAGCCAGCGGCGCGCACGCGCAACTCGTTGCTCCGGTCGCGCTGGATCTGCGCCCACGAGCTGTGGTTGTCTTTCCCATCGAGCTCGACCACCAGCCGCTGTTGCCACCACACCGCGTCGACCAGCACGCCGGCGACTCGGACGTTGACGTCGTCGGGCAGCGGTATCCCGTGTGACTCGCAGAAGGGCAAAAAGACGCGCTCGAGCGGGCTGCGAGTGCGGGCCAGCTTGGGCTCATGCCGTTCGAGAGCGTTTCGCAGCTTGGCACTCCCGGCGCGACCGCTACCGGCGATCACCTGGAGCGCGGGGAGATCGAGCACCTTCAGGTGGTCGGCATTCGCCAGCGCGTAGCGGACGCGTTCTATGGGCGCCCGCACCGCGAAATCCAGCAGTGCCTGTTCGATCGTGGTCATCGGCAGGTCCCTGTGCCAGACGCGCCGGCAATTCCGCCGGCCGTGCACCTTGATCCCGTGCAGCGATCGGCAGCGCCGCGGGGTACTCACCTGGATCGGCCAGGGCGGGTGGTCGAGCAGCCCGCGCCACCACAGCGCGGTGGCGTGGCTGAGCATCGCGCCCGGGCCGGCGTAGAGCACCGCAGCGGTCACGTCCGCCTCGACGCTGGGCGCGCGGTGGCCGACGGCGTAGACCCGGGGAAGAACGTGGTGGAGGTAGCCGTCGCTCACCCACCGCGCCACCAGCACGCTCGGGACGCCCAGCGCTTCGACCTGCGCCCAGCTCACGCGTCCTGATTGGCGACCGGCAACGCTCGCGACAAGGCGTTTGGCGCTGCGACTACGCATTTGTTAGTTGGATCGCCATCGACCGGAGGATCGACCCCCACGTGTGACGAAACAAGACACCGTCCGTGCCAAAACTGCTCACAGACTTCAAGAAGTTCCTTCTATGCGGCAACGTCGTCGACCTCGCGGTGGCGGTCGTGATCGGCACCGCGTTTACCGCGGTGGTCAAGGCGCTGGTCACCGACCTCATCACGCCTCTGGTGGCCCAAGGAGGACCCGGACGAGCGCGAGTGCCCCGAGTGCACGCTCGCGATTCCGGTGAAGGCCAAGCGCTGCCCCGAGTGCACGGCCGAGATCACGCCCGCTACGGCTTAGCTTGGGCCTCGCTCCGCTCGGCGTCCATGGGGCCGCTCCGCTGGGCGTCCGTGCCCAGCGGCCGCGAGCGACGGTTGTCGCGCGGCCCTAAGAGTCTGAGTCGCCGGGAACGATCGAGATCACGCGACCGCGCCGGCCGCGCGTGAACTGCACGGTCCCGGCGGACTCGGCGTAGATCGTGTCGTCCTTCCCGATCCCGACGCCGTCGCCCGGCTTGAATTTGGTGCCGCGCTGGCGCACGATGATCTCGCCACCGGTGACGGCCTCGCCGGCGAACACCTTCACGCCGAGACGCTTGGCGTGCGAGTCGCGCCCGTTCCGCGAGGACCCGAGGCCTTTCTTATGAGCCATCTGTCGCCTCCTCGGCGGGGGTGGGGTCGGCCACCGAGGTGGGGTCGGCTGCCACCGGCGCCGGCTCGCGAGATGCGCGACCGCCGGACGACGCCAGCCCGAGCGACGTCACCTCGATCCGGGTCAGCTCCTGGCGGTGGCCGGTGCGGCGCTTGTAGCCGCGCTTGGGCTTGAACTTGACCACGCGGAGCTTCGGTCCGCGCTCGTGGCCGACGACACGAGCCGTGACCGACACGCGCGAGATCTCCTCGCCGTCGACGACCGAGGAACCGTCCACGTACAGCAGCGGCTGCAAATCAACGGACTCGCCATCGCCGGCGGGCAGCCGCTCGATGAGCAGGGACTGTCCTTGCTCGACGCGGTACTGCTTCCCGCCTGTCTTGATGATCGCGTAGGTCATTCGGATGGGCTCACGGACTCGGCCTTAGCGCCGGAACGGCGTCGTCCGCCTCTGCGGCCACGACGCCGAGGCTTCGATTCTAGTTCATCGTCCGAGTCATCCCCGTCACCGTCGCCGTTCGGCGACACCGTCACCGAGGCCGGCACGTCCAGCAGCGACGCGACCGCCTCGGTGCGCCCCGCGTCCTCGATCCGCACGAGGTGCTTCTCGCCGACGTAGTCGCCGCCGCCCTTGATCGAGATTATGTAACCGTCGACCTTCGCCACCGCGTCGCCGGGGCTGTACATGTGCGGCTCGACGATCTCGACGTGCACCTCCTCGCCGGCGCGGAACGGTACCGCCCGTTCGACCACACGCTTGAGATCGTCTTCCAAAACGACCGCGAAGTGATCCAGGGGCAGCCCCTCCGAGCCCTCGAAGTGGAACCACTTGCCGGTCTCCTCCTCGATCTGCTTGAGCACCCGCGCGTCGTCGCGGGTGAACTCGGCGCTGACCCGCGGATTCATCTGGAGCAGCAGGGCCTCGTCCTTGGTCTCCTTGGCGAGGTCGCGCATCCGGCGCTCGAACTCGATCGCGAGCGTCTCCTCGGACTTGATCACGCCCTCGCCGCCACACGTCGGGCAGGGCCGGGTCATGATCTCGCGCACGCCGTCGGTGACGTTCTGGCGGGTCATCTCGACCAGCCCGAGCGGGGAGATCTCGACCACGAACGTCTTCGTCCGGTCTTCGTCGAGCGCGGCCCGCAGCGCCTTCAGCACCGCGTCCCGGTTCCGGGCCCGCGCCATATCGATGAAGTCGATGACGATGATCCCGCCGATGTCTCGCAACCGCAGCTGCCGGACCACCTCATCGGCGGCCTCCAAATTCGTCTTGGTGATCGTGTCCTCGAGACGCGCCGCCTTGCCCCTGCCCACGAAAGAGCCGGAGTTCACGTCGATAACGGTCAGCGCCTCGGCGTAGTCGATCATCAAATAGCCGCCGCTGGGCAGATCCACCCGGCGGGACATCGTCGAGTCGAGCACCTGCTCGACCCCGAACGCCTCGAACAGAGGCTGGTCCTCCTCCCACAGCTCGACGTGATCGACGAGCTCGGGCGCGGTCCGCGAGAAGAACGACACCAGCCGGTGGTGCTGCTTGGGGTCGTCCACGATCGCCCGCTCGAACGCGGACGAGAAGATGTCGCGCACGACACGCACGGACAGGTCGGCCTCCTGGAACACGAGCGCCGGCGCTGGCGTCTCGGCGACCCGCTTCTGCAACACCTCGTTCAGCTTGAACAGGTACTGCAGCTCGCGCTCGAGATCGGCGCGCGTGGCGCCCTGGGCGGCGGTGCGCACGATCGCGCCGGACCCCTTGAGATCCAACTTCGCGGCTTCCTTGCGGAGCCGCTCGCGCTCGCCGTCGTCCAACCGGCGCGAGACCCCCACGCCCTCGCCGTATGGGGCGAAGACCATGTAGCGGCCGGCGATCGTGAGGTCCATCGTCAGCCGGGCCCCCTTGGTCTTCAGCGGGTCCTTGACGACCTGGACGACGATCTCCTGGCCGGGCTTCAGCATGTCGGTGATCTGGCGGCTGTCCCGCCCGGAGCCGCGGCCGCGGCGGGGCGCCTCGACCCCCGGCAGCACGATCTCGTCAACGTGCAGGAAGCCGTTCTTCTCGAGGCCGATGTCGACGAACGCCGCCTCCAGCCCGCCGAGCACGTTGTCGACGCGCCCCTTGTAGATGTTTCCGACGATCGAGCGCGCGCCGCGACGCTCGAGGTACAGCTCGGCTACGCGATAGCCGGCGGCCGGCTTGGACGTCTTGCGACGCCGGCGCGTTGTGCTGGTCTTTGCCGCACTCTTACGGGCGCCGACGGTTCCGGACGCCTCCAGCAGCGCGACCCGGGTCTCGCCCCGGTCGACGCTGACCAATACTTGCTTCTTCAATGCTCATTCAGTCCTTTATGTAAGTTTGTGTACGTTCGCGGAGGGAGCGCGAGCTTTGAGAGCTCGATCCTCCGGGCGAACACGTGCCGCGCGCCCTCGTAAGCGGGGCAGCGGTCATGACGAAACCAACCCTCGGGTCTTCGTCGCGGCAGTCATGCGTGCTTGCACACATATTGACTGTAGAAGGCCGATGGCGATGAACGTCACCAAAACGGATGACCCGCCGTAACTCAGGAGCGGTAACGGGACTCCGGTGATCGGCATGATGCCGATCGTCATGCCCGTGTTGACGAACACCTGAAACATCAGCATGGCCAGGACGCCACCCGCGATCAGCGTCCCGTACAGGTTCTTCGACATCGTCAGGATCCTGAGCCCGCGCCAGATCATCAACGCGTACAGCGACAGCACGACGGCAGCGCCGACGAAGCCGTACGTCTCGCCGACAACGGCGAAGATGAAGTCGGTGCTCGGAGCCGGCAGGAAGTGCAGGTTCACCTGCGATGCGCCCGCGGTCCCCAGTCCGGTCTTTCCGCCGGAGCCGATCGCGGTCAACGACTCCGTGATGTTGTACGTCTGATTGCTCGGATCGTGAGAGGGATGCAGGAAGCCGGTGAGGCGCTGCATCTGGTAAGGCTTCAAGAGGTGGTGGCCGGTCGCCGGGGCGACCACGAGCACCAGCACGATCGCCGCGACGAACAGCAGCGCCAATCCGGTGAGCTGCTTCCACGACGTGCCGGCGAAGAACAGGATCGTGAACCCCACGGCGACGTACACGAGCGCCGTGCCGAGGTCCGGCTGCGGAATCACGATCATCGCCGGGATCAGCGCGAGCAGCATGATCCGCGCCGTGGTCCGCCGTTCGTGCAGCCGGCGCGACCGATCCACCGCGAAAGCGGAGACCGACACGATCAGCAGCACCTTGCCGAACTCCGACGGCTGCAACTGGAAGAACGGCAGCGGTATCCACCGCGCGGCGCCCTGCACCTTGGGCATCCCGAGCACGACCAGGTTCAGCGCGATCATCACGCCGTACAGGCCGTACTTGTACTCGCGAAGCCGCGTGTAGTCGACCTGCGCCAGCAGCACCGCGAACACGAGCCCGATCCCGAAGTAAACGCCCTGGCGCTCGACGAAGTACATGTGGTTGGCCGGGTCGAGCGAGGCCCCCTCGCCCTTCAGCATGATCAGCGAGCACGCGGCCAGCCCGAGCGCCGCCAGCAGCAGGAGCGGATCCATCCGCAACCACGCGCGGGGACGAGGAGTCGCCGTCACCTCGTCGGCCGGCCGGATCGCTTGGGCGCCGACCGCGCTCACAGCGTCTGCGAGCTTCCCGGCACGTACTGGCCCTTGCTGCCGAAGAACCACTGCGAGAGGATCTGGCGCGCCACCGGTGCCGCGCCGACCGCGCCGAACCCGCCCTGCTCGACCGTCACCACGACCACGATCGGCTTGCTGGTCGCGCTGGGCGGGACGAAGCAGGCGTACCAGGCGTAATCCTGCTGGCCGTTGTACTGCGCCGTGCCGGTCTTGCCGTATACCTGCTCGGGGAACGTGCCGAACACGTCGGCCGACGTTCCGCCGGGCTGCGAGGCCCCGGCGCGCAGGCCGGCAAGGATCGTCTCGCGATACAGCGGGTCGATGTTGATGTGCCGCTTGGGCGCCGGGTTGAACGAACGCAGAACGAACCCGTCGGCGGTCTGCACGTCGGCCCCGATGTGCGGAATGACGATCGTCCCGTCATTGGCCAGCGCCGAGTACGCGACCGCGAGCTGGAGCGGCGTGACCTGCACGTCGCCCTGGCCGACCGCGAGGTTCTCGTTGTCGCCCGCCGACCATGGCCGGTCCGTCCCGTCGGCGATCCCGCACCCGCCCGGCGGATGCGTCTGGCTGCGGTGCCAGCCCTTGAGCTTCTTCGACCCGGTCGTGACGCCGTTGGTGTATTTGAACGGGCCGGTGGCGCTGTCGCACTCGGCCTCGAGCTCGTTGCGGTTCGAGCGCCACGCCGCATCCGGGAGGGTTCCCGAGCTCTCGTCGGGCAGATCGACGCCGCTCTTCTGCCCGATCCCGTACGCGCGCGCCCACTTCTGAAGCGGACCGCCGTTGGGGGCGGGCGAGTTCGTCAGCACGCCCAAGTTGTAGAAGAAGTCGTCGGAGGAGACCTTGATCGCGTTCACGAGGTCGAGCGAGCCGTCGACCGCATTGCCTGCGTTGTGCCGGCACTGGCCGCTGAAGCAGTACTGGCCGGTGTCATCAAACACGCTATTGACCCCCCACGCGCCGCTCTCGAGCGCCGCGGTGGCGGTGATCGGCTTGAACGCGGAGCCGGTCGGCCCCGCGCTCTGGTAGGCACGGTTGACCTGCGGGTCGCCGGAGTTCGGGCCGAACAGCGAGTTGTAGGTCGAGTACGGCACCGGCTTGGTGAACACGTTCGCGTTGTAGGTGGGCAGCGATCCCATCGCGTAGATCTGGCCGTTGGTTGGATCCATCGCCACGAACGCGCCACCGTTGGCCGGATAGTTCGTGTCGATCGACTGCTGGAGCGCCTGCTGGCCGACCGCCTCGAGCTTCGCGTTGAGCGTCAGCTTGAGGTTGTCGCCTGCCGTCGGGGCGGTCTCCGACTGCACGCCGACGAAGTTGCCGAACGCGTCGACCTTCACCTTCTGGGCGCCGTCGATGCCGCGCAGGTAGCGGTCATACGAGGCCTCCAGGCCGGACTGGCCGACCGAGTCGTTCGGGTTGACCCCCTTGTAGAACGGGTCCTTGGTCTCGGGGCCGGTGATCCGGCTGACGATCCCGAGCACCTGGGAGGCAAGATCGCCGAACGGATACGTCCGTTGGTAGATCTGCTGGACGGTCACGCCGGGGAACGACTGCTGGCGCTCGGAGATGTACCAGAGCTGCTGGCTGGTGATGTCGCTGGCGACCGTGGCCTCGCCGTAGGACAGCTGCACGTATCCCTGCACGACCCGGCAGGCGATCACGGACATGTGCAGCAGCCCGTGTCCGTTCACCGGACACGGCTCACGCTTCGTCGGCAGCCCGAGCACGCCGGCCAGGCGGTCGTACAGGAGCGCATCCTCCTGCGGCGGGTGGGCGAGGTTCTGATCGGTGATCGGTACCGGCAGGCTCGGCGGCGAGATCTCGACCGCGTAGGCGCGGCGGCTCGAGGCCATGATCTGGCCGCTCGAGTCGAGGATCTGGCCCCGCGGCGCCGGGATCTCGACGTCGCGCACGAAGTTCACGCTCGCGGCGTGCGCGTACTGGCTGCTCGAGAGCACCTGGAGGAACCACAGGCGGAAGTACAGGATCGCGAAGATCGCGAGCGCGAACGTCCCGACGATCGCGACCCGCCGCGCGAGCTGAGGGCTCATCGAGGGCCGCTCCTCCTGCTTGACGAACCGCAGGCGCTTGTCTTCGGGCAGTGGGCTCATCGCGACTGCGGGCGGGGGACCTGACCGCGGCGGGCGGCGCCTTGCTGAAGTGGGCTGAGACCGCCGGTCGTGTACGCCCGCCGCCGGCGGCGGCGGGGATCCTCGGGCAGGACCGGCCGGACGATCCGCCGCACGAGCGCGTACACCGGCAGCGCCAGCAGCGTGTCGACCAGCACCACGATGAAGATCTGCTGGAGCAGCAGCAGGCTCACCGGCGCGTCGACGCCGAGCAGGAACTGGATCACCGCCATCCCGAGGCCGGCGAATGCGGCCGCCACGGCGCCGGCAGCGAGCGGCACGAGCTCATGCGAGGGGTCGCGCAGCTCGTGCAGGCGACCGGCCCAGTAGCCGATCACGATGTACAGCAGCGAGGTCACACCGAGCGTCTGGACCAGCACGAGGTCGATCAGGAGGCCGGTGGCGAACCCGAACACCGCGCCGGTGAGCGACCCGCACAAGAGGCCAACCGACATCACGACCAGCGGCGTCAGGTCGGCGCTCACCCCGAAGATCGAGATCTGGGAGACCGCCGACTCCTGGATCACCACGGCGAAGAACCCGAGCAGGACGAGGCGAAGGACGAGCTTGGCCGTGTTGCTGCTCACGATCACGGCACCTGGGCTCGCTCGGTGCCGGCCTGCGGCCGTGTGAGGATCTGGACGACGTCGAGGCCGCGGAGGTCGGCCTGCGGCGAGACCGAGACCGTCCCGTTGTTGAGCAGCTGGTTCTCGTCGACGGGCAGGACGTTCCCGATCGGGATGTTTGGCGGGAAGTACGACTCGAGCGGGCCCGACTTGAATCCGGCGGTGACCACCAGCTGTCCCTGCTGCGGGCCGTTCTGAACCTGCCCCGGGTTCGGGGGCTGGAGGTACTGGAGCACGAGCTCGTCGGGGTTGCCGACCGCCGGCACGAGCTCGCCGGTGTCGCCGTTGGCGTCGAGCACGCGGGCGGTCACCGACAGCGTGTGGTCCGTGATCAGCGTCACGAACGAGACCGTCGCCGACACCTCGGTGACCTCGCCGACGAGCGCGCCGTCCCCGGTGACGGGATCGTGCAGGGCGACCCCGTCGTCGGTGCCCTTGTCGACGCTGATCGTCTGGTACCAGAGCGTCGGATCGCGGAGGATCACCTGCGCGCTCACCGGGTGGTACGAGCTCAGGTCGAGGCTCGTGTCGAGGTGGAGCTGCGCGGTCAGCTGAGCGTTCTCGAGCTGAGCGCCCTTGGCCTGCGCGAGCTCGTTGTTCAGCCGCGCCACCGTCTGCTGGAGCTGCTTGACCTGGGTCTTGGCGTGGAATGTGCTCGAGAACCAGCCCGCGACCGATCGGACCGGCGCCAGCACCTGGCTCGCGCCGTCCTCGACGGGCGAGAGGACCTCGACCACGCCCCGCTGGACGTTGTGCAGCGGGCTGTTCGGCGTCTCGCCGAAGTAGGCCGTGAGCAGGATCAGGGAGACAGCGACGAGCAGTGCCAGAACCGCCCGCCGTCGCCGAACTTGCTTGTCATGCACGGATTTCGTGTCTCCAAGATCTTGCTTGGCGCCACGTCAGCACTCCTTCCAACCTAGTACCGACGTCGCCGGTTGCGTGAATTCTTGCTCGAACGGTGGATCGCTTCGAACTCCTCCAACGATCTCCCCGAGCCAACCGCGACGCACGTCAACGGCGACTCGGCCAGATGCGCCGGCATCTGCGTCTCGTGACGCAGTCGCTCATCGAGCCCCTGTAGCAGCGAGCCACCTCCGGCCAGCATGATGCCACGATCCATGATGTCCGAGGCGAGCTCGGGTGGAGTGCGGTCGAGCGTCTCCTTGACCGCGTCGATGATCTGGACCACCGGCTCCTCTAGCGCCCCCCGGATCTCCTCGCTGGTCAGCACCACGGTCTTGGGCAGCCCCGAGACCATGTCGCGGCCGCGAATTTCCGCCTGGACCTCTTCCCCGAGCGGGTACGCCGAGCCAATCTCGAGCTTGACCTCCTCGGCCGTCTGCTGGCCGATCAGCAGCTTGTACTCCCGCTTTACGTAATTCATGATCGATTCGTCGAGCTCGTCGCCGCCGACCCGGATCGACTGCGAAACGACGATCCCACCAAGCGAGATCACCGCGACCTCGCTGGTGCCGCCGCCGATGTCCACGACCATAGATCCGGTGGGCTCACCGACCGGAAGGCCCGCGCCGATCGCCGCGGCCATCGGCTCCTCGATCAGGTAGGCCTGTCGCGCGCCCGCCGAGAGACAGGCCTCCTCGACCGCGCGCTTCTCGACCCCGGTAACGCCTGACGGCACGCACACCACGACCCGCGGGTGCGCCCAGCGGTTCTGGTGGACCTTCTGGATGAAGTGCCGGAGCATCTCCTCGGTGACCTCGAAGTCGGCGATCACGCCGTCCTTGAGCGGCCGAATCGCCTGGATCGTGCCCGGCGTCCTCCCCAGCATCCGCTTGGCCTCGATCCCAACCGCGTGCACCTCCCCGGTCCGGGAGTCGACCGCGACCACGCTCGGTTCCGACAGCACGATGCCTCGCCCGCGGACGTATACGAGCGTGTTCGCGGTGCCCAGATCGACCGCCATGTCGCGACCGCCGAAACCGGTCAGGTACGTGAAAAAGCCCATCGGTC
>Ga0335076_10005485_pt1 | contig 12816 bp, 10 predicted proteins | sample Lox_Sample_25_FD_206717 | JGI IMG/M metagenome (GOLD analysis project Ga0335076, IMG submission 206717) | Soil microbial communities from Loxahatchee National Wildlife Refuge, Florida, United States - Lox_Sample_2.5 | ecosystem: Environmental > Terrestrial > Soil > Wetlands | place: USA...
AATGGCTGCGCCGCCAGCGCCGCCGCCGCGACGCGCGCGAGCGGCTGCGCACCGCGCATGACATGTTCACCTCGATGGGCGCCGAAGCTTTCGCCGAACGGGCCCGCATCGAGCTGCGGGCTACCGGCGAACGCGCCCGTCAGCGGACCGCCGAAACCGAAACCGAGCTCACGCCACAGGAGGCGCAGATCGCCCGGCTGGTCAGCCGCGGCGACAGCAATCGCGACGTCGCCGCGCAGCTGTTCCTCAGCCCCGCCACCGTCGACTACCACCTGCGGAAGGTGTTCCGGAAGGTCGGTGTGGCATCCCGCACGCAACTCGCCCACACCATGGCCGCCAATCCCCATGAACCACAGCACACGCCAGCCCATGACCGGGCCGCAAAACGTCCAGCAGAACGCCATGTGCCAGAGGCCTCCGGCAAGGGTGGTACTGGCCGGGCGTAGTGCTCTCGCCGGGCGGCGCGGACCGGGTGTCCGGCGCGCTCGCCAGAGTGAGCGGGTTCACGAAGGCCGCCCCGGACGACGGTCACAGAGCCGCGTTCAGGGGCACCGTGAACCGGCCGTGTATCACCTAACTTGGCTCACGATTCTGGGTTCGCGCGGGCCGCGTAGCGGTGACCTGCGGGTTCCCGGCTTCCGCGAGGCGGTTTTGCGCACTAACGATGGCCCGGCGAGCACCGAGTTTGGCCCGGTCGCCGGTGATGCCTGCTGACCGCGGACCGGCACGGACCCGGCAGCGCCGTGCTGATGGCCGGGCCTGGAGCAAGGCGTATCACCTCGCGAGACGGGCCTCACCATAGACCCAGCGGCTGCTGACCCGGCGGATCACGCAATCCCAGCCCATCCGGCGCAGCCGGGGTTCCAGCTCCTCTGGGTCCACGAAGTTCTTGATCACGCGGAACGTGCTGCCGTCACCCAGCCGCCGCTCAACGACCTCTTCCTGGCCCGCGGCATAGGCCTCTTTCCCGCGTTCATCGACGTGCTCGTCGATGAACAGCACCCGGCCGCCCCCGGCCAGCAGTCCCCGCAGCAACTGCCAGAACCGCCCGAACCGGCTCGCCGGCACATGCGAGAGCCACGCCGAGAAGGAGATCACGTCGAACCGGGTCGCCGGGTCCCCACGAGAACACGTCAGCAACCTCAAAGCTGACATGTGCCGACCGCACGCGGTCCCGGGCGATCGCCACCATCTCCGGCGCCGCGTCAATGGCCGTCACCGTGTCGGCCCACCCCGCCAGCGCCTCGGTCCACAACCCAGTCCCGCACGCGATCTCCAGCACGCTCCCGGCCGGCCGCATCCCCGCGGCCAGCCGCGCGATAAGCGCACGAGCCGCCGCGACGTCCTCGCCGTACGCCGTCACGTGTGGCGAGAGCGGATGCGCAGGTCAGGGCGGTCCTCGGTGAGGTGATGGCGCAGTGCCGCAGCACCATCGTGGCATCCGGTTACGTGGCGGCGCTGTCGCCGGAAACCAGGGCGAACTGCTGGTCGTTGGCGGAATCCGCTGGTCATGAAGGGTGGGGCCGGATGCAGGCGCTGCTCGGCTCGTACCGGTGGGACTGGGCGGAACTGCGGGCCAAGCTGCCCGCGCTGGCGGCGGCGTGGATTCCGGACGCCGAGGATGACCTGATCGGCCCGGGCATCGCGATCGACGAGACCGCGCAGCTCAAGCACGGGGACGCCGGCGTGCGTGGCGCCGCAGCACGCCGGGTGCGCCGGGCAGGTGGAGAACTGCGTGACCACCGAACCGATGACCTACGCGTTACGAGGGGCACGCGCCCCGGCCGCGCACGCGCTAGCTGCACCGATAGCACGGGCAATCGCACCGGCGGCACTCGCAGCGCTGGGATTACCCGGCGACCCGGTCCACGAACCGGTCCACGTCTGACGCCCTTACGGGCCGGTCATCTTGCTACCGTGCGTTACTTCCCTGAGTGCTACCGTGCCCGCAGGAGCGGGAGCCGGGAAGAACGTCAACGATACCGCCTGGGCCGATCGCGCCGCCGCAGAGGCGGAGATCGAGACTTCCCGGCGGCGGCTGCACGAGCAGGAGAACCGGCCCGGCTAGCAGAGGCGGGGGCTATCGCCCTATTGCCGGTAGCAGGTGGCCAGGCCCGTTCGGCTTCGCCTTGACTGAGGATCATGCCGCGCACCGACGCCCGGCCGCAGCCGCGACCGCGAGTCCCGGATCGCACCGGGACGGCGGACCTGCGCGTGGCCGTCTGCCCCGGTTCCGCGCTGGTTATCGAAATCTGCGGGGAGATCGACATCCAGTCCGCCCCCGAGCTGCGCGATGAGCTGCTGCGGGTGATACGCCGTTACGGTCCGCGGCTCGCTCTCGACCTCGCGGGCGTGAGGTTCATGGACTGCGCCGGGCTCAACGTGCTGCTGGCGACCCGTCGCCGTGCCCGGCTGGAGCAGGGTTCGGTCCGGGTCGTCCGGGCGTCGCCGCAGGTGCTGCGGATAATCTCGCTGCTCGGCCTGGCGAAGGAATTCGCGCTCGGAGGACAACATGTCGGATAACCAGCGCGGGCATTCACGAAAGGTTGCGTGAAATGGGCCAGCGATCCGAGACCGGCCGCTCGCGGTGGGGCCAGAAGTTGCGGGGAGGGTCTCCGGTTGCCGGGCGCGACGAGCTGGTCGCCGACGCAGGCCCGGAGGCGCAGGCCGGAGATAGCATGGGGCTGCCAGCTGGTTCCGCGATGGCCGAGTATCCGGGTATGGCGGGCCAGCCTGCGACCAGTCCGGTAGCGGCCGGTCAGCTGGCCGTCACCGGTGTTCCCGCGCGTGGAGTGGTTGCGGTGGCCGGCCATCCAGGGCATGGGAGACGCCGCAAGCTGTGGTACGTCACGCTGCCCGGCTGCTGGGGCGCCCTGATTCTGGCGTGCTTGTCCTTCGCCCCGTCGCTGCTGCCGCGCGGCGGTCTTCTTCAGGGAGTTGTTACCGGCATCACCGCGGCGATCGGGTACGGGCTGGGTGTGTGGGCCGCGTCGATCTGGCGCGCGTTCGCCGACCGGGGCCCTCGGCGCCCGCGGCGCTGGGCCTGGACCGCCTTCGCCGTCAGCGCGGGCGTCCTGCTGGCCGTCTCGTTCGGGTTCGGGCAGTACTGGCAATACGACATCCGCAAGCTGATGGGCGTGACGACGTACAATATCCCGCTCGTTATCGTCTCGCCCGTCATCGCAGTGGCGGTGTTCTGCCTGATCGTGGCGATCGGGCGCGGCCTTCGCGGCCTGTACCGCTGGGTGGCGGGCCGGCTCGGCCGCTGGATGGGACCGCGGGCGGCACGCGGGGTCGGCTGGGCCCTGGTCGTCGGGCTCACCTACCTGGTGGTCAGCGGCCTGCTGCTGCAGGGCCTGGTCAACGTCGCCAACAGCGCGTACTCGCTGAAGGACCACAAGACCGCGCCGGGCGTGCGCCAGCCCGCCACCAGCCTGCGCTCGGGCGGGCCGGGATCTCTCATCGGCTGGGACTCACTGGGGTACCAGGGCCGCAGTTTCATCGGCACGGGCCCCACGGCGGCAGGCATCGAGAGGGTCACCGGCCACCTGGCCATGGAGCCGATCCGGATCTACGCCGGGCTGAGGTCCGCCAGCGGCCTGCAGGCGCAAGCCTCGCTGGCGGTCAGGGACCTCGAGCGTGCGGGCGGTTTCGGCCGCAAGGACCTGCTCGTGGTGACCACGACGGGCAGTGGCTGGGTCGTCCCGCCGCTGGCGGACAGCTTCGAGTACCTCAGCGACGGGGACAGCGCGACCGTGGCGATCCAGTACTCATACCTGCCGTCCTGGATTTCCTATCTGGTCGATAAATCCAAGGCCCTGGAGGCGGGCCAGGCGCTATTCGACGCGGTCTACGGCACGTGGGCCAAGCTGCCGCCCGCTCACCGCCCCCGGCTGTTCGTCGGCGGCGACAGTCTGGGGTCGTTCGGCGGCGAGGCAGCCTTCACCGACGCGCAGGACATGGCCAACCTCACCTCCGGGGTGCTGTTCTCCGGGCCGCCCAGTTTCAACACCCTGTTCGGTGACTTCCGCGACCACCGGCAGCCCGGCAGCCCGGAGGTCCAGCCCGTCTACCAGGACGGGCGGATCGTCCGGTTCGCCAACGATCCGGCGACAGGCATCCCCCCGAAGAGCCCGCCCTGGAACGGTACCCGGGTCTTGTACCTGCTGCACCCGTCCGATCCGGTGGTGTGGTGGAGCCCGGACCTGATCTTCAGCGAGCCGGACTGGATCAGCCAGCCCCCCGGCAGGGACGCGCTCAGCGCGATGTTCTGGGTGCCTTTCGTTACCTTCTGGCTGGTCACCGCGGACCTTCCATTCGCAGCCAGCGCTCCAGCCGGCCACGGCCACGGCCACGTATACACCAGCGAGTTCGTGGACGGATGGAATGCCGTCCTGCGGCCGGCCGGCCGACAGGACGCGATCGAGGCCGGGCTGGCCCGCCGCCACCTGGGCCCGGAGCCGAACCCGGCGCGGATGGTGCTGTTCGACCTGTCCAGCTCCTGGCTGGAGGGCCGGTGCTGCCCGCTGGCCGCCCGCGGCTACTCCCGGGACGGCAAGAAAGGCCGGCTTCAGATCGAGTACGGGCTGCTCACCGACCCGTACGGCCGCCCGGTCGCAGTGCGCGTCTTCCCCGGCAACACCGGCGACCCGGCCGCGTTCACCGGCATCGCACAGGTGGTGCGGGACAAGTTCGGGCTGGCCAGCATGGTCATGGTCGGCGACCGCGGCATGATCACCAGCGCCCGGATCGCCGCGCTGAACCAGCAGGAGGACGGCACGCCGCCGCCAGATCCCTACGGGTGGATCACCACGCTGCGCGCCCCGGCCATCCGCAAGCTGATGGAAGGCGACGGGCCGCTCCAGCTGTCCCAGTTCGACCAGCAAGATCTCGCCGAGATCAGCTCGCCGGACTTCCCCGGCGAGCGGCTGGTCGCCTGCCGCAACCCGGTGCTGGCCGCCGACCGCGCCCGCAAGCGGGAGGACCTGCTGGCCGCCACCGAGAAGCTGCTCGCCCCCCTCACCGCCCGCGTCCAGGCTGGCCGGCTGGCCGGCGCCGCGGCGATCGGCGTCGAGGTCGGCAAGGTGATCAGCAGGTACAAGACCGGCAAGCACTTCACCGTCACCATCACCGGCGACAGCCTCACCACGGCACGGCGGCAGGACCAGATCGACGCCGAGGCCGCCCTGGACGGGTTCTACGTGCTGCGCACCCCCGTCCCCGCCGCCGAACTGGACACCCCCGCCGTGGTGGCCGCCTACAAGAACCTCAAGTACGTCGAGCGGGACTTCCGCTCGATCAAATCCGACGACCTGGACCTGCGCCCGGTGTTCCACCGGCTCGAAGAACGCGTCCGGGCCCACGTGCTGATCTGCATGCTCGCCTGCTACCTCACCTGGCACCTCCGCCGGGCCTGGGCCCCGCTGACCTGCACCGACGAGCACCCGCCCGCCCCGGGCAACCCGGTCGCCCCGGCCCGCCGCTCCGCCGCCGCCCAGGCCAAAGCCTCCGCACAGCACGACCCAGCCAGCCAGCCCTACCGCAGCTTCCGCGGCCTGCACGGCCACCTGGCCACCCTGCCCCGCAACCAGGTCCGGTTCACCGGCGCCACCGCCAACGTGCCGATGCTCACCGAGCCGACCAGCACCCAGCGCCAGGCCTTCGACCTGATCGGCGTCCCCATCGCGCTCACCCTGAAGTAGTCAGAACAAAACCAGCCAGGCCGGCAAAACGCCACGTCAAATTCAGAAACGCTAACCCAAGCCGCCGTAACTTCGGGCTAGCCCAGCGGCCTGATGGCGAGGGTATGGCCGAAGGCCAGGCCCCATGCGCACGAGGCGAACCTCCCGCCATCTCCGCAAGCTGCGGACTGGGACCTTTGCCTCTACTGGCTGATTCCGCGAACGGATCTGATGGGAACATATGTAAAGCGGGTGAGCGGTATGGCGAAGATCAAGGGCGAGATCATCATCGACCGGCCCGTAGACGTGGTGTTCGACTACGTCGCTGACCAGGGCAACGAACCGCAGTACAACCCGCAGATGGTACGGGCGGACAAGATCACGCCAGGTCCGGTCAGGAAGGGAACGCAGTTCCGTTCGGCGGTGGCATCCAGGGGGCACACGGCCGAGATGCTGATCGAGTGCACCGGATACGACAGACCGAGGCTGTTTGCCTCCTCCACCACCATGCAGCAGGCCGACATCAGCTACACGCTGACCCTCGAGCCCGCGGCCGGAGGCACTCGGATGCGGTGGTCGGGGCAGGTACGGCCCAAGGGTGCCCTCCGATTGCTCGGCCCCATGATCACCTGGATGGGAGTACGCCAGGAGCAGCGGATATGGGCGAGCCTGAAAAGGCACCTGGAGGCAGCATCAGCGGGAGCGCGCAGAAGCTGAGCAAGCTCGGATCGGCCTGGACGGGGCGGAAACGGCGGTCCGGAGCGGTTCACCCGCGGACAGAGCGGACGACATTCGACCTGGACGCACGCAGGTTGGCCCCTTCCGCGAAGTAACCATCTGAGCAGGATGCCTGACGTTAACCTCCATAACGACCGGATCCGGCCGCCTGCTGACCATGGGCGATTCAGCACACGGATCAGCCGGTTCGGCAGGGCACCGGGTGGCCATCTTGACAACCAGGTTTCCGGCCATATCGGCGGGTCATTCCGCATTTGACCGGAACCTGATAAGGCCCTTCGAGATCTCAGCCGCAGATGCCGGTATTCCACTGCGGCATTCTGTGCTCAGGATTGCCAGGCACGATCGGGCTGGCCACTCACGGGCCGCCGCTATTGCGGAACCATGAGGTATTCCTCGATGAGGAACCATGGCCCATCACCGGTCGTCATCTCGTTGCGCCAGGTGATGACATCCGGATCGGAGGCGTCCCAGGTGAAGCGCAGGCGGATCGGGGCATCCTCGAGGGATTCGAATACCAGGCGGTCGCCGTCAATATGCCCGCGGTACACGGCGGCGTGACCGTAGTTGTCCGTCATCACGGCCCGGTACTCGCCCTGCTCGGGGGCCCAGCCGGACACCCAGTGCAGCTGCCACTTCAGCACGAAAGTGCCATCTTCGAGGAACTGGTCCTGCTCGCAGTCAAGGACGATCCAGCGGCCGTCCTGGATGGCGCGGGCTCTGCAGCGGCCTACCGCGGTCATCGCAGGCGTGCCTGGGCCCATCCCGCCTTCGTGAATCACGCCTTTCCAGGTGAAATCCCGATAGAAGCGGTCCAGTGCCTCCATCTCCGGCCCGGCCGCGATGGGCCGGGGGACTGTCGCCGTATCCCTACCGGCACCTGTGCCGTCTGGTCCTTGGCCGTTTGCGGTCATGTCCTGAACCTCCCCACATGGCCCTGCGTGCCGCGCTCGCGGTCGGCACCTGTCCCGTGCACTGAGGGCCACGGCCAGGCGATCATGCCCGGCCCGCTGCTCCCCTGCCCGCAACGGCCGGCCGCGTGCGCCCGGACCTTGGTGTCAGGCTGGGCCGAAGCCGCGGGGCATGAGTGCCCAGGTGACCGGGTCATGGCTGCGGCCGCGGCAAACGCCAGGCGAGCACCGTGACCGTCCCTCCCACGATCGCGAATACCGCCTCCAGCGGCTGGAAGCCGAGCCAGGCCAGTTCGGCGGCCTCGAAGCAGACCAGCCCCGCCCCGGCGGCCATCGACAGCTCGCGGGCATGCCAGCCGCCGCGCCACTGCCACCATCCGGCCGGCAGGAAGCCCCCGCCGACCAGCCCGGCCAGCAGCACGCCCGGTACCCGCCAGTCATTGAACGGAGTCCCGGCCAGCGCGGCCGGATCCGCGCGCAGCAGTGACCCGTCCGGGGCAGCCGCCAGCAGCACGCCGCCAGCCAGGCCCGTGGCCCCGGTCGCCAGCTCCAGCGTGACCAGGGCACGGTTGGCCGCACCGGCCCGCCGCATCGCGTGCGGCCGAGCCGCCGTGCCGTGGCTTCCGGTCGGCGCGGCTGTCCTCATGCCCCGACCGTGCAGGATCCTGATGAGCCCGATCAGGGCCGAAAGTCCCGATCGGGGTCCTGCGTGCATTAACGGGCAGCAGACGAGCGCCACCAGACGGCTGGACACCAGCGGCACCGATCACCTCCATCACGATCACGTCCGGAAAACGACCCAGCGCCAGACGGGCTCGGCAATCAGGCCGTGATGCAGACCCTTGGGATTGCTCCTCCGGCGGCTCGGTGACCTTGGCTTTCCGCCAGGACCTTTGCCATGGCCAGCGGGACATCCGGCCCTGCCTGGCCGGCTGGCCAGTGCGGAGGCTGGTATCGCAAGCGTCATCAGGGAGTGAAAGAGGTGGTCACGATGGCTGCCGCGCAGGCCTACCCGGTCCGGGTGGACGCGTCGCTGGACGTGCCGTTGTCCCGCTGGCTGTGGCTGGTCAAATGGGTGCTGGTGATCCCGCACTACATCGTGCTGGCCTTCCTCTGGGTCGCGTTCGTGGTGCTGAGCGTGGTGGCGATGGTGGCGATCGTGGTCACCAGCCGGTACCCGCGGGCCATCTTCGAGTTCAACGTGGGCGTGCTGCGGTGGACCTGGCGGGTGCAGTACTACGCGATCGGCGCGTTCGGCACGGACCGGTACCCGCCGTTCACCCTGGCCGACGACCCGTCCTATCCGGCGCACCTGGAGGTGGAGTACCCGGAGCGGCTGTCCCGGGGGCTGGCGCTGGTGAAGTGGTGGCTGCTGGCCATCCCGCAGTACATCATCGTCGGCGTGTTCACCGGGTCGGGACTGTGGGCCGCGTGGCAGCTCGGCGGCCACGACAGCGGGTGGGGCGGTTCCGGGCTGATCGGCCTGCTGGCCGTGATCGCCGCGGTGGTGCTGCTGGTGACCGGCCGGTACCCGGAACAGATCTACGACTTCGTCCTCGGCCTGAACCGGTGGGTGCTGCGGGTGGCGGGCTACGCCGGGCTGATGACCGACAAGTACCCGCCCTTCCGACTGGACATGGGCGGCCACGACCCCGGCACGCTGACCCTGCCGCCGGCTCCCGGCTCGGCGGCCGGGGACGCGCCCGGGGTGACGGACCTGCGGCAGGCGCACCCCGGGGGGCCGGGCGGGTGGACGGGCGGCCGGATCGTCGCCGCGGTCGCCGGCGCGGTGCTCGTGCTGTGCTCGGTGGGGCTGCTCGGCGGGGGCGGCTGGGCGCTGTGGGCGCAGGCGAACCGGCACGGCGGCTACGCCGACCTCGCCACCGCCAGCTACAGCGTGCCCGGTTATGCGCTCGCCAGTGACACGATCGGGCTGCACCTGGCCACCGGCGCTGCCTCCGACCTGCTCGGCACGGTGCGCATCCGCGTTACCCCGGTCAGCGGGACCGGCCTGGCCTTCGTCGGCATCGCCCCGGCCGGCGCGGCGGCCCGCTACTTGGCCGGCGTGGACTACGCGACGGTCCGCGGCTCGGCCGGCCATCGCGGCACCTACACCGAGCACGCCGGGTCCGCGCCCGCGGTCCCGCCCGGACAGGCGGGTATCTGGACCGCGCACGCGGCCGGGCCGGGCACCCAGACCCTGACCTGGGCGGTCCGCAGCGGCGACTGGACGGTGATCGCCATGAACGCCGACGCGTCACGGCCAGTGGCCATGACAGTCAACGTCGCCGCCACGCTGCCCGCGCTGCCCTGGATCGCTACCGGCCTGCTGATCGGCGGCATCATCGTCCTGGCCGGCGGTGTCCTGCTGATCGTGGTTCCGCTGCGGCGGGCGTCCACCCACTGACGCCGCCGCCGGCGCGGGCGCATGGTGAGCCTTGGGAAGTGAGCGATGATGACGGTCCAGGATGCGGATGTGCTCCCGCCGCGAGGTGAAAACACCCTGTCACGGCGCCGGTCACCGGTGCTGCTGCCGGCTGTAGTGGCTACCGGCGGGGTAGCATCCGCGATGCTGGCCGGGCTGGACGGCTCTCCTGGGTGGCGGGTGGCGCGGGTCCTGGCCGTGGTCGCGGTGACCGCCCTGGCCGTCTGGCTCATCCGCTTGACCGGGCGGGTGACCCAGGCCACGACGGCCATTCTGCTCGGAACCGCGGGTACCGTAACGGGCGCGGGTATCGCCAGCGCGCACCTGGCCAAAGCCGGCCTGGACGCGGCCGCGATCCTGGCGGCCATCGTCCTGGTCACCGGCCTGTTCCTGCTCGGCTGGGGCGCCGCCGCGCTGGTCCGGGCGATCCCGGGCGGGTGGCGGCTGCTGGCCGTGCCGGTGGCGCTGGCGCTGCTGGAGTTCGTGCTGCTGCCGCTGACCGTGGCGGTGAACGCGGCCAGCCGCCCGCCCGGCCCGCTGGGAGCCGCCACCCCGGCCCGCTACGGATTGGTCTACCAGGATGTGGCGTTCCGCACCGCTGATGGCGTGCGGCTGTCGGCCTGGTTGATCCCGGCCCGTAACGGCGCCGCCGTGGTGCAGCTGCCCGGCGCCGGGTGCACCCGCACCGCGGTGCTGCCGCAGGCCGCGGTGCTGGCCCGGCACGGATACGGCGCGCTGCTGGTCGATACCCGCGGTCACGGCCGCTCGGCCGGGCACGCGATGGACTTCGGCTGGTGGGGTGAGCCGGACCTGGCCGCGGCGGTGTCGTTCCTGGCCCGGCAGCCCGGCATCCAGGCCGGCCAGATCGCCGTGCTCGGGGAATCCATGGGCGCTGAGCAGGCCCTCGCCGCCATGGGCAGCGACCCGCGGATCCGCGCCGTGGTCGCCGAGGGCGCCACCGGCCAGCAGCTCGCCGACCACGGCTGGCGGCCGCACGACGTCACCGGGATAATCGACCGCGGCATGGAATGGGTGCAGTACACCACGGCCGGGCTGCTCAGCGGCGCCCCCAGGCCGGCGAGCATCCGCGATGCCATCGGCGCCGCCGCCCCCCGCCCAGTACTGATCATCGCCGGCGGCGCAGTCGCCAGCGAGCCGGTCGCAGCCCGGTGGTTCCAGGCCGCCTCGCCCGCCACTGTCCAGGTCTGGGTCGTGCCGTACGCCGGGCACACCCAGGGCCTGGCCACCGCGCCCCGGGCCTGGGAAGCCCACGTGACCGGCTTCCTCAACGCTGCGCTTGAGCCCCATCGCTGATCCCGGTCACAGCTCAGGCGCAGCTCCGGACACCAAAGACTGGCATGCCAGGAGGTGACGGTGGTAATCGCTATCTCACCGCAGCCGGTCGCGGAGCCTAGCCACTGCTCGAGCTTCGCCTGATGCCGATAGCGGCCCGCGGGGCATCGCATGCGATAGGCTGCGCCGACCGTTGACCCGGGCCGCCCGCATGGGCAGGCAGTGAGGAGGAAGAGGGAGACAGCGGGACCAGCAAGGTCAGCGCGAGCGGGTGATCTGCTCGACTCGCTCGCGGAAGATCCGCCATCGGCGCTCATCCTCGTGGGTGAGCACGGAACTCGCGGCCGACAGGTCAGCGGCGTGGTTGATCAGCTCGGCCGCCGCGTACATGTAGGCCGCCGCCGACCGCGCGCCGGAAAGGTCTTTGCGCAGCGCGGCTGGGGAGAAGTCGATCCGTTCCATTACCGTGACGGCCCGGCGCAGGTACTGCGCGATGAGCTGGGCGGTACAGGCGTTCTGCCAGTTGTTGCCGATGATCCGGTGCCGTTCTCCCAGGAGATCGGCGAGTTGCGGATAAGCCAGCAGCGCTTCCGCCATGGCCCAGGAGGCCTCCATCGCGGCGGCCAGCCAGGAGCCGGTCTGGTCGCTGCTGGCGGCGATGGTCTCGAGCTCGGACTTGATCCGGCGGATCTCCGCGGGCTCGCTCTCGCCTTCCATGAACAAGACGCCGCTGGTCTCGATCGCGCGGTCGTCGTTCAGATCAGGTGCCCCGGCATACGGGCTCGGCACGGGTTCCGCGGAAGGCTCGGCGGCGGTCCACCGTTCCGCAAGGGCGATGAGCGGGCGGGCGGTTCGCTGGAGTGAGAGGGCGTCGGTGAGAGGCGCCTCGGAGTAGTACTTCTCGTGCTCGCGATGGTAGTGCGAGAGGTTCTTCACCACCGCCAGCAGCCCGTCGCCACCGATGCTGGACTGATGCTGCTCTGGGGCGTCGTAGGCTGGATCAGTCATGCCAATCACCTTCTGATGCCTGGCGGCTGGAGCCGGGCCGGCCACAGGCGACACACGGCCGGGTGCTGACGAAGTCACGGACGGCAGCATCGGTGTGCAGGTCTCTCCACCCGAGGACCGAGGCAAGCAAGCGCACCCGGTATGGGTGCCGGCGCTGGAAGCCCGCCATGACGGCCGCGCTCTCCTCAGCGGACAGGAAGCGCTGGTCTGGCGTGAACGATGCTCGCCCGATCTGGACCTTCAGCGCTGGATGAGCCTGGATGTTGCGGATCCAGTCGGTGTCCTTGCCCCAGGCCGAGCAGATGACTGCCCGGTGGGTGTGCGGGTCGTAGCTCAAGACCATGGCGACGGTGGAATGGGGCTTGCCGGTTTTCCGCCCGGCGTGGACCAGTAGCAGGAATGTGTCACCCAGCAGCCAGCCCCAGCCCCAGCCCCGGCGATACATCGGCAGCGGCAGCCGGAAGACGGCCAGAGCCAGACGGCCTGGCCGCCGCCGAAGCCCAAGGAGCGGTGTTGCCTGGCGGCCGGGTCGGTGTGATGCGACAGAGCTTTCCACGGTCACCACCTCCGGCGAATTACCAACCGGCTGACTCTCCTACCCAGCGAATGCGGGCTTCGGTACCGGGCTAGAGGCAAAGGTCCTGCGGGGATTCCCGCAGTGAAGCCGGGAGCTGCTTAGTTCGTATCTCTACCAGCCAGCTCTAATCTGCCGATGCGAACTCCGTGAGCCATGCGAGAGTGGTGTGTTCGTCAAGCCCGG
>Ga0335076_10005486_pt1 | contig 12815 bp, 13 predicted proteins | sample Lox_Sample_25_FD_206717 | JGI IMG/M metagenome (GOLD analysis project Ga0335076, IMG submission 206717) | Soil microbial communities from Loxahatchee National Wildlife Refuge, Florida, United States - Lox_Sample_2.5 | ecosystem: Environmental > Terrestrial > Soil > Wetlands | place: USA...
CGAACTTCACCCCCGCCATCGCGCCGGACAACTCGTCGCACACCGCCTTCTGGCCCGCGTAGCGTCCGCCCTCGCGCGGCCCGAACACGACGCGCTGGAAATCGCTGAAATGCAGGATCTCGCCCTCTGGCGAGAGCGTCGAGGAGATATAGGCCACCCCGCCCAGCACCTTCTCTTCGCCGAACTTCGCGCCCAGCGCCGCAAGATGCGACATGCCGTTCAGGAGCGGCCAGACCAGCGCGCGGCCGGCCATCGCGGGCGCAATCGCAGCCATCGCCTGGCCGAGGTCGTAGGCCTTGGCCGTCAGCATGACCACGTCGTAGCCGGGCTGCGCCTGCGCGTCGATTGCGAGTTTCGGCGCGAGCTTCACGTCGCCGACCTTGCTCTTGATGCGCAGGCCGTTCTTCTCCAGCAGCGCCTTGCGCGGCGGCCGCACCAGGAAAGTGACGTCCGCGCCGGCTTCCGCCATGCGCCCGCCGAAGTAGCCGCCGACCGCGCCGGCGCCCAATACGAGGATCTTCATGTGTTCTTCGCTCCCAGGCGGGGCTCGACGCCGCGCGCGATGCGCAGGATGTTCTCGCGATGGCGCCAGATGACGAGCAGCGCGATCGCGCCGACGACGAAGGTCACCGGCGCGAGGCCGAACAGGAACCAGGACCAATAGACCGCGAACACGGCGGCAATCATCGAGGCAAGCGACACCATGCGGAAGAACGCGACGAAGATGGCGAAGGTCGCGAGCGCGCCGACACCGAGCAGCCAGTGGATCGCCAGCAGCACGCCAACGCCGGTCGCCACGCCCTTGCCGCCGCGAAAACCGTGGAATACCGGGTAGAGGTGCCCGAGCAGCGCCATCGCGCCGGCCATCGGCGCCTCGAAGCCCGCGGCGGCGGGCTCGCCCGTGTAGAGCGCCGCCAGCAAGACGGCCAGCACGCCCTTCAGCGCATCCCCCGCAAGCGTCAGCGCCGCGGCCGTCTTGCTGCCCGAGCGCAGCACATTGGTCGCGCCAGCGCTCTTCGAGCCGTAGCCGCGCGGATCAGGCAGGCCCATCGCCTTGCTCACGACGACGGCGAAGGAGATCGAGCCGAGGCAGTAGGCGGCTGCAGCTATCAGGATCGACTCGATCAGGGGCGTGTGCATAGGAGCGGGATTCTATAATCCAGCGCCATGGACTCCATCCTGGTTCGCGACCTGCGCGTGGAAGTGCTGATCGGCATCCACAAGCGCGAGCGCCACGTGCCGCAGACCGTGTCGATCGACCTGGAGATCGGCATTCCCGGCACCACCGTGTTCGCGAGCGACAAGGTCGCCGACACCATCGACTACGAGCAGGTTGCGCTCAAGATCAAGGCGCTCGGCGCCTCGCGGCATTTCCGCCTGGTCGAGACGTTCGCGGACCGCATTGCGAAACTGCTGCTGGACGAGTTCAAGGCGCCCTGGGTGAAGGTGACCGCGTCGAAAATTGGCATCTTGCCCAACGCGAAATTCGTGGGTGTATCAATCCAGCGCGGCGTCGACAAGAAGCGGCCCTAGCTTCCCGAGCTCCTTCGGGTCGATCCCGACCAGGAACCCGCGCCGCCCGCCGTTGATGTAGATCCTGGGCAAGCCAAGGATCGAGCGCTCGACGTAGACCGGCATCTTCTTCTTGGTGCCGAAGGGCGAAGTCCCGCCCACCTGGTACCCGGAGTGCCGCTGCGCCACCTCCGGCTTGCAGGGCTCGATGCGCTTGCGGCCCGCCTGGCGCGCAAGGTTCTTGGTCGAGACCTTGCGGTCCCCGTGCATGAGCACGATGAGCGGCTTGGCCGCCTCGTCCTGCATCACGAGCGTCTTGACCACGTGGTGCTCGTCCACCCCCAGCGAGCCCGCCGAAACCTCGGTGCCGCCGTGCTCGACGTACGCGTACTCGTGCTCCGTGTAGGCGACCTTGTTCGCCTTGAGGAACACAGTCGCCGGCGTGTCAGCCACGCGGATGATGCTTCGCGTGCAGGGCCTTCATGCGCTCCCTCGCCACGTGCGTGTAGATCTGCGTGGTCGAGATGTCGGCGTGGCCGAGCAGCATCTGCACCACGCGCAGGTCGGCGCCATGGTTGATCAGGTGCGTGGCGAAGGCGTGGCGCAGCACGTGCGGCGACAGCGGCTTGCCCGGAATCGCGCGCCGCCCGTAGCGCTTGATGTTCTGCCAGAACGCCTGGCGCGTCATGCCGGCGCCGCGCGCGGTCGCGAAGAGGAAGTCGCTCTGCTTCCTTCCCAGGATGTCCTTCCTCGCTTCCTGCAGGTATTTCTTCACCCAATGCACCGCCTCCTCGCCGAGCGGCACGAGGCGCTCCTTGGAGCCCTTGCCGAGGACGCGCACCACGCCCGCCTCGAGGTTCAGCTCGAAGACCTTGAGGCCGACCAGCTCGGACACTCGCAGTCCCGCCGCATAGAGCACCTCGAACATGGTCCGGTCGCGCAGGCCGAGCGGAGTGGCCGTGTCCGGCGCCGCAAGCAGCGCCTCAACGTCGGCCTCCGACAGCGTCTTCGGGAATCGCGGCGCGCGCTTGGGCGCGTCGAGCTTTAGCGTCGGGTCGGCCTTGATGTGCCGCTCGCGCAGGCACCAGCCGTAGAAGCGCTTCAAGCTCGACAGGCGGCGCGCGGCGGACGAGCTCCTGCCGCGCTGGACGGACAGGAACCTCGAGAGGTTCTCATCGGTGGCCTGCACGAGCGGCACTGCCTTCAGGAAAGCCTGCAGCTTCTCAAGGTCGGCGCGGTAGGCGTTCAAGGTGTTCTTCGCCAGGCCGCCCTCCATCCACAGCGCGTCGGTGAACGCGTCGAGCAGCGCGGCGGAAGGCTGGCTCAAGGCCGCAGCTGGAAGGCGTCCGCGCGGGCCTCGTGCATGAGCAGCCAGCGCTTGGCCTCGAGCAGGAAGCCGCCGGTCGCGTGGCCGAAGCCGCCCAGGCCGTCGGCGGCGACCACGCGATGGCAGGGAATCACGATCGGCAACCGGTTGTCGCCGCAGGCCTGGCCCACGTTGCGCGCGGCCTCGAAATCGGCGCCGCCGAGCTTGCGCGCCATCTCGCCGTAGGTCAGCGTGCGGCCACGCGGGATCTCGCGCAACGCGTCCCAGAGCCGGCGCTGGAACTCGCTGCCTTCGATGAGCAGGGGCAGTTCGAATTTCGTATCCGGGTCCTCGCGATAGCGCTCCAGCTGGCGCACCGCGCGCTCGGCAAGGGCGTTCGCCGGCGACTGCTCCACGGCTTCGAGCGGCAGGTACTTGATGCCGCAGACCTGCTCGCCCCGCGTCGCCACCGCGACCTTCATCTTCGGAAACCCGATGACCGCGTCCCAGCGCATGTCAGGCAAGTGCCTCGATCTTCTTCAGCAGTTCGTCCGCGACCTCGATGCCCTCGGCTCGAGCCCTCTTCTCGGACGCGAAGCGCCGCGCGCCCGGCAGGCGCACGCCCTCGTCCTCGAGCATGGTAGCCACGACCGCTTCGACGCGCTCGAAGTATTTGTCGTGCCCGGCGAGCGCGCCCGGGTCGATGGCGAGGAAGGCGTGGCCGATCTTCGGCTTGTTGCCCTTGTCGGAGAAGAAGGAATCCGCCTCCGTGCCGATGGCCGCGCCGGTAAGCGCGGCGCATACGAGCTCGAAAGCGAGCGCCAGCATCGCGCCCTTCGCGCCGCCAATGGGAAAGAGGCTGCCGTGCTCGATCGCCTCCTTCGGATCCGTGGTCGGTTTGCCGTCGCGGTCGAGCGCCCAGCCCTCGGGAATCTTCTCGTTCTTCTGCATCGCCAACATGATCTTGCCGCGCACCACGGTGGTGAGCGCGAGGTCGATCACGAGCGGATCCTTCCCCTTCCGCGGAAACGCGAATGCGACCGGGTCCGTGCCGAACAGCGCCTTCTTCCCGCCCCAGGCCGGGATCGCCGCGGGCGAGTTGGTGAACGCGACGCCGACCATGCCCTGCCGCGCCACCGGCAGCAGGTGGATGCCCAGCACGCCGACATGCGCACTGTTGGTGACGCCGGCGAAGCCGATGCCATTGCGCCGCGCCCGCTCGATGACTTCGCTGATCGCCCATTCGGCGGACTCGTAGGGCAGGCCGTCGCGGTTGTCGATCAGGCAGACGCCCGCCCGGTCGGCGACCATCCTCGGCCGGGCCGCGCCGTCGGCGCGGGCGTTCCTGAGGAAACCGCAGTAGAAGGGCACGCGCGACATGCCGTGCGTGGGCAGGCCGTGCTCCTCCGCGTGCACCAGGTGCTTGGCCGCGGCCGCGGCCATCGCCGGGTTGGCGCCCGCCTTCTCGAGCGCGTTTCGCGCCAGTTGCAGCAATTGGTCCGGCTTTTTCTTCATAATACAAATTCTAAAGGAGGACTTCGCATGGGCAAGTTCATCGAGCTTTCCGCTTCCGACGGCCACAAGTTTTCCGCGTACCTCGCCGAGCCCTCGGGCAAGGCGCGCGGCGGCGTGGTGGTGATCCCCGAGATCTTCGGCGTCAACAGCCATATCCAGCAGGTCACCGACGGCTTCGCGGCGGACGGCTATCGCGCGGTTGCGCCCGCGATGTTCGACCGCGTGCAACGCAAGTACGACACCGGCTATTCGCAGCCGGAGATCCAGGCCGGCGTGGCGATCATGCAGAAGCTCGACTGGAAGCAGAGCATGCTGGACGTGCAGGCGGCGATCGGAGAAGCGGCCAAGGCCGGCAAGGTCGGCATCGTCGGCTACTGCTACGGCGGCACGGTGTCCTGGATGGCGGCCGCGCGCTCGTCCGGCCTCGCCTGCTCGGTGCCCTACTACGGCGGCGGGATGCACGGCCTTATCAAGGAGCAGCCCAAGGTTCCCGTGATGGCCAACTTCGGCGAGACCGATCATTCGCCCACGCTCGCGCAGGCGAAGGAAATCGTCGCCGCGCACCCGGAAATCACCGCGCACTTCTACCCGAACGCCGGCCACGGCTTCAACTGCGACCAGCGCGGTTCCTGGAACGCCGACGCCGCGAAGCTCGCGCGCGGCCGCACGATCGAGTTCTTCCGCAAGCACGTGGGCTGATCCAAGCCCGTGCAGAACCGCCAGTTCCGCCTCGCCGCGCGGCCGGTCGGCCTCGCGAAGGAGAGCGACTGGAAGTTGACCTCGGATCCCGTCGCCGCGCCCGGCGACGGCGAGGTGCTCGTCAAGGTGCTGCAGCTCTCGCTTGATCCGGCGATGCGCGGCTGGATGAACGAGGGCCGCAGCTACATCCAGCCGGTCGGGCTCGGGGAAGTCATGCGCGCGACCGGCATCGGCAAGGTGTCCGCGTCGAAGAACCCGGCGTTCAAGGAGGGTGACCTCGTCGCCGGCGGCTTCGGCATCCAGGAATACTGCCTCGTCGCCGATCCGAAGAAGTTCAACCTGCACAAGATCGACCCGCGCCTGGGCACGCCCGCGCAGTGGCTGAACGCGCTCGGGATGCCAGGCATGACCGCCTACTTCGGCCTGCTGGACGTCGGGCAGCCGAAGGAAGGCGACACGGTCGTCGTCTCGGGCGCCGCGGGCGCGGTCGGACAGACCGTGGGCCAGATCGCGCGCATCAAGGGCTGCCGCGTGGTCGGCGTCGCGGGCGGCAAGGCGAAGTGCGACTTCGTCGTCAACGATCTCAAGTTCGACGCCTGCATCGACTACAAGGCCGGCAAGGTAAAAGAGGGCCTCCGGCAGCACTGCCCCAATGGCGTCGACGTCTACTTCGACAACGTCGGCGGCGACATCCTCGAGGTCGTGCTGACGCACATCAACCGCGGGGCGCGCATCGTCATCTGCGGCGCGATCTCCCAGTACAACAACACCACGCCCGTCAAGGGACCGAGCACCTACATGATGCTGCTCGTCGCCCGCGCGCGCATGCAGGGCATGGTCGTATTCGACTACGCCGACCGCTATGGCGAGGCCATCAAGCAGATCGCGCAGTGGATCAAGGAAGGGAAACTCATTTCGCGCGAGGACATCGTCGACGGCATCGAGACCTTTCCGGCCACGCTGAACAAGCTCTTCAGCGGCGGGAACTTCGGCAAGCTCGTGCTAAGGGTGGCGCGCGAGTAGCGATTCGCCGGGCCGGACGCGCGAGAAGGCGACCGGTTTCATGCGGATCTCCAGCTTGTTGCCAGCTTGCGTCAGGCTGGTGAAGGCCGAGCTCGCCAGCGGCCCCGTGTTCGGGAAATCCTCCCGGAAATGCGCGCCGCGCGAGTCGGTGCGCGCGAGCGCGGCCTCGGCGATCGCGCGGCTCACCTGCACCAGGCTCTTCAGGTTCAGCCAGTCGTGCCAGGTCAGGCTGAAGGCGCGGTCCGTGTCCGGGATGCCGGTTTCGAGCAGTTCCCTTTCCATGGCATCCAGGTCGGACAGCGCAGACCCGAGACCGGCTGCATCGCGGATGATGCCGACCTTCCGCCACATGGTCTCGTAGAGCTTCTCGCGCAAGGGCTCGAGGGAGCCGTGCGACTTTGAAATCCTGGGCTCGCACGCAGCGATGGCGCGCTCCACCGCCGCCGTATCGGATTCACGAAGGCCCTCCTTCGAGACCCATTCCGCCATGACATCCCCGGCCACAGCGCCGAATACCGTGGAGTTGGCGACGCCGTTGCCGCCGAGACGATTGGCCCCGTGCACGCCGCCCGCGTCCTCGCCCGCGACGAAGAGGCCTTTCAGCATCGTCGAGCAGTCGGCGGCGAACTCCACGCCGCCCATCATGTAGTGCGCCGTGGGCACGACTTCCACCAGGCCGCCCGCGAGGTCGAAGCCGCAGTCGGCGCAGCGTTCGACCATGCCGCGAAATTGTCCTTCAACGAGCTTCCTGTCCAGGTGACGCATCGAAATATAAAGACCACCGTTGGGACTCGTGCGCCCCGCGCGCATCTCCGCGTACATCGCGCGCGACACGAAGTCGCGCGTCGCCCGCTCGGCCTTGGAATCGTACTTCGGCATGAAGCGCTCCTTGGCGCCGTTCAGCAGGTGGCCGCCCGCGCCGCGCAGGCCCTCTTCCAGCACGGTGCCCGTCATGCGCGTATGCGTGCCCGCGTAGAGGCCCGTGGGGTGGAACTGCACCATCTCCATGTCGCGCAGCGGCAAGCCCGCGCGCAGCGCCATCGCCAGGCCGTCGCAGGTCTTGTCACCCGAGGGCGTGTGGTACTTGTACATGGTCGGCCCGCCGCCGGTGGCGAGCAGCACCGCCTTCGCGCGCACGAGCGCGTACTCGCCCGTGCGCATGTCGATGAAGAGCACGCCCGCGACAGCGGCGCCGCTCCTGTCCTTGATGAGCTCGACCGCCCTGAATTCCTCCAGGCGATCGATTTTCCTGGCCCAGACCTGCTCGGCCAGGCGGTTGATGATCTCGATCCCGGTGAGGTCGCCCTTGTGCACCGTGCGATCGAAGGTCTGCCCCGCGAAAGCCTTCTGGTGCACCGTGCCGTCCGGGTTGCGGTCAAAGAAGCAGCCCAGCTCGTTTTCCAGCTCGTGGATGCGCTCGACCGCGAGCGTGACGAGCTTCCACGCCAGATCCTGGTCGGGCAGCCACTTGCCGCCCTCGATCGTGTCCATGAAGTGGCGCTCGATCGAGTCTTCCTGCGCGAGCGCCACGTTGTAGCCGCCTTGCACCATGCGCGTACAGCCGCACTTGCCGAGCAGGCCCTTCACCGCAACCGCGATGCGCAGCGCGGGATCGGCTTTGTGCGCGTGCAGCGCGGCAAAGAGCCCTGCGCCGCCGGCGCCGAGGATCAGGATGTCGGTGGAGAGCTCGCGCAGCTTCATTTCGTGAGCAGCAGGCTGGCGAAGAACGCTTCCGCCTCCGCCTGCGTCGCCTCGCTCCAGCGTTCGGGACCGCTGCGTTCGGAGTAGTTGAGATCGATGTTGTAGATCCGCTCCCTGGGCTCCACGCAGTGCACGCCGGCGATCAGGAAGTTCTGCGGAACGCCTTCCCGGCCCTTCACTGCCTGGTCGGTCGCCTTGAACCAGAATCGCACGCAGGCGTCGGGGTACTTCTCGAACGGCTTGATGTCGGATTCGAGGATGGTGTGCCGCCCGGGCGGCAGCCGGCGCTCCAGCTCGGGGCGGATGGCCGCGAGGTACGCGGGCAAGTCCTCGACTTTCTCCGCTCGCCGCTTCGCGACCGCCCAGGCAAGCAGCGTATGCCCCGGCTCCCGCGGCGGCTTTCCGAACAGCACGCCCTCCGGCGTCACGGGCTGGACAAAGAACCAATTCGGCCCGGACGGAGGCTTGATCGAGAACAGCTCGAACCGCAGCGGAATGTCCGGCTGCGTGACCGGCACCGGGCGGAATTGCGCGGCGACCTGCGTCGACAGGAGAACCAGAAGTCCCGCCAGCCACCTCATGCGGATCTCAGGCCGGCGCCGGCGTCGTCTTGCGCAGCCATTGCATGGCGAGGACCACGACGACGAGCCCGAGCCCGACCACGTCCGCCGTGGCCGTGGGATAGACGAGCGCGAAGCCGGCCGCGACCAGCATGAGGCGCTCGACCAGGTTGGTGCGCTTGAGCGCCCATCCCTGCACGCCGCCGGCGAGTGCGGCGATGCCGATGAGCGCCGTGACGCAGACCTCGGCGATCGACCACCAGTTCGCGGCGGCCAGCGCCTTGGTCGAGCCCATGAGCAGCAGGCCCTGGCCGCTCGGGTCGAGCACGAACATGAACGGCACGAGGAACGCGGGCAGCGTGTATTTCCAGCACTGCATGGTCGTCTTGTACGGATCGCCGCCCGTGATCGCGGCGGCGGCGAACGGCGAGAGCGCGGTCGGCGGGGAGACTTCCGACAGCACCGCGTAGTAGAAGATGAACATGTGCGCGGCGTAGTCCGGCACGCCGAGCTTGATGAGCGCGGGCGCCGCGATCACCGCGCTGATGATGTAGGAGGCCGTCACCGGCACGGCGAGGCCCACGATCCACACGATGAGCGAGGTGTAGATCGCCGTGAGCAGCAGGGAGCCGCCCGCGTAGTCTAGGATGATGGAGCTGAACTTGAGGCCGAGGCCCGTCAGCGTCACCACGCCGACGATGATGCCGGCGCCCGCGCAGGTGGCCGCGACCGACAGCACGCCGATCGAGCCGCCTTCCATGGCCTTCACGAAGCCCGAATGGAAAATCTTGGGCGCGAGCGGGCGCTCGCCGCGGAAGAGGCTGTAAGGCAGCAGCGCGCAGTCACGGTGGAAGAAGCTGGTGATGAAAGTGACGACCGTGGCCCAGAACACCGAGAGCACGGGCGAATAGCCGTACATCATGAAGGCGATGATGGAAACGAGCGACAGGAAGTGGAACCAGTATTCCTTGGTGAGCTTCCACACCGACTCGACCTTGTCGAACTTGACCTGCTTCATGCCGAAGCGGCGCGCGTCCAGCTCCACCATGAGGAACAGGGCGAAGTAGAAGAGCAGCGTGGGAATGCACGCCATCAGCAGCACGTCGAGGTAGGAGATCTTGAGGAACTCGGCGATCAGGAAGGCGGCCGCGCCCAGCACCGGCGGCGAGATGATGGCGCCGAGGCCCCCGGCCGAAAGCAGGCCGCCCGCCGCCTCCTTGCCGTAGCCCACCTTGGCGAGCATCGGGTAGGCCACCGAGCCCAGCGTCACGGTGGTGGCGACGCCGGAGCCCGAGGGCCCGCCGAGCAGGAAGGACGCCAGCACCACGGTACGGCCCGCGCCCGTCGAGGTGCCGCCCATCGCCGAGAACGAGAAGTCGATGTAGAACTTGCCCGCGCCCGAATACTGCAGGAAGGCGCCGAAGATCGTGAACAGGATGATGAGCGAGGAGGCCACGTCCACGGCGGTGCCGAAGATGCCTTCCAGCGTCATGTAGAGGTGGCCGACCAGCCTGCCCACCTCGTAGCCCTTGTGCGTCCAGGGCTGCGGCAGCCAGGGCCCGGCCAGCGCATACAGAATGAACAGGCTCGTCACGACCGGCATGATCCAGCCGTTGGTGCGCCGCATCGCCTCCATGACGAGGAACACCAGCGCGACGCCGAACACGATGTCCCAGGTGTCGGGTAGCGTGTTGCGATCCATGAAATCGTCGCCGCCCTGGATCATGTACACCACGATCGCGATCGACAGCAGCGCCGCGAGCCAGTCCCACCACATGACGCGGTGCCGGAAGCGCCTGGCGACCGGGAACACGAGGAAGCACAGGAACAGCACGAACGCGACGTGCACCGGGCGCAGCGTCTGCGTGGGCACGATCTCGTAGGCCGCGTACAGGTGGAACACCGACATCACCACGGCGACAGCGGTGATGAAGGCGCCGAGCCAGCCCTTGAGCCGGTTGGCGGCGCCCTCTTCCTCCTCGATGAACTCCTCGGCCTTCTTGAGCGCCTCGTCGCTGATCTCGACGTCGGTGCCGGCCGCCGGCGCTGATGCTTCGCTCAAGGGGCACTCAATTCAGCTTGACGCCCTTCTCGGCGAAGTACTTCACCGCGCCGGGATGCCAGGGCAGCGGCGAGGCGTCCTTCTTCTGGTTCTCGACCTTGAAGTTCTCGCACTCCTTGTGCACGGCCACGAGGTCCGCCTTGCGGTCGAAGATCGTCTTCAGGATGTTGTAGACCTCCTGGTCCGGCATGCTCTGGTGCGCGACCAGGATGTTCGCCACCGAGGCCATGTGGTTGTCCGCGTCCATGCCCTTGTAGACCGACTTCTCGATCACGTCCGCGTAGTAGAGGTTGCCGTACTTCTTGTTCATGGCCGGCACGAGGTTGGCGTGGTCAATCATCCTGACCTTCATGCCCGGCGTGTTGGCGAGGTCCGTGACGCCGGCCGTGGGCAGCCCGCCCACCCAGAAGAAGGCGTCGATCTTGCGGTCCTTGATCGCGTTGACCGACTCGGCGACGCCAAGCCTCTCGCGCTTCAGATCCCTGTCCTTGTCCAGGCCCGCCGCCTCGATCAGGCGGAACGCCATCACCTCGGTTGCGCTGCCCGGCGAGCCGGTGGAGACGCGCTTGCCCTTGAGATCCGCGAACTTGGCGATGCCCGTGCCCTCGACCGTCACCACGTGCATGCGGTTCGGGTAGAGGACCATGAGCGTGCGCACCGGCACCGGGCTGCCCTTGAACTTGTCCTCGCCCTTGAGCGCGTCCTGCGCCGCATCGGCCATCGTGAACGCGAGATAGGGCTTGCCGCTGCCGACGAGCTTCAGGTTGTCCACCGAGCCGCCGGTGACTTCGGCCGTCGCCTGCATGCCCGGTACATACTTCGAAAGCGCCGCCGCGAGGCCGCCGCCGATCGGGTAATACACGCCGCCGGTGCCGCCGGTCGCGATGGAAAGGTTCTGGGCCTGGGCCGCGAGCGACAACGCGCAAGCGGCAGCCAACACGAAACGCGCGAGAAACTCCATGGACCCTCCTCAGGGTTTTCTTGTGATTGGATTCTACTTCACGCCCAGTCGCGCCAAGGCCGCGGCCCGGCGCTCCTGGCTGGCGTTCCTGACCTGCGTGTAGAGGCTCTGCCCGTGGCTGTCCATCGCGACCAGCAGCGGGCCGAAGCCGCGCACGCGAAACTTCCACAGCGACTCCGGATTGAGGTCGTCCAGATCCACGTCCTCGATCGCCTCGATCCAGGTTGTCTCGAGCGCCGCCGCGCCGCCGACGATCGCAAGGTAGGCGCCGCCCAGCTCCTTGAACGCGTCGAGCGAGCCCGCGCGCAGCCCGCCCTTGCCGATCACGATTCGCACGCCATATTGCTGCATCAGGGGACGGGTAAAGCGCTCCATGCGGTCGCTGGTCGTGGTGCCGACGCACACCGGCACGTATGCCGAGCCGACTTTCTTCACGTTGGGCGCGGTATGGATCACCGCGTGGCCCGCGAGGTCGAAGCGCGTCCGGCGGCCGCGGTCGAACATGTGAATCTGCGTCGCGTCGCGGATGCCGAACAGCGCACCCTGCAGCGTCACCGTGTCGTTCACGCGCAGCGCGCGCGCCTGCGCCTCGGTGATCGGCGTGCGCAGGTCATGGTGCGCCATCAGGATTTCTCCCCGAGCAGGGCCTCGATGAGGAAGGAAAGCAGGACCCTAGAAACCATATTCGACGCCTGAGGGCCCGAAGGTCGCGCGCGCGCGGCGCGCCGAATGGCACTGCATGCTGACCGCCACGGGGTTCATGGTGATGTGCGTGGCCGCCATCTCCACGTGCACCGCGAACGCGGTCGAGTCGCCGCCCAGCCCCTGCGGTCCCACGCCCAGCATGTTGACCGCGGCGCTGAGCGCTTCCTCGAGCTTCGCGCCCTCCGGGTCCCCGCAGCGCGTGCCCAGGGCGCGCGTCGCAGCGAGCTTCGCGAGGTGCATGCACAGGTCCGAGGTGCCGCCCACGCCCACGCCCACGATGGTGGGCGGGCAGGTCTTGCCGCCCGCCTCAAGCACGCAGTCCACGACGAAGGTCTTGATCGCGTCCACGCCCTCGGCCGGGATCGCCATCTTGAGCCACGAGTTGTTCTCCGACCCCGAGCCCTTGGGGATCATCTCGATCTCGAGCGTGTCCTTCCGGTCCGTGTAGTCGAAATTGATGATGGGCACGCCGCGCCCCGAGGAGGTCTGCTCGTTCACGCGCGTGGTCGGGTGCACGACCGAGGAGCGGAACGGGTGCTCGCGCGTCGAGCGCGCGCAGCCGCGCTGGATGGCCTGCTTGAGGTCCACGCCATCCACCTCGACGCCGCGCCCGATGCTCACGTTGTAGATCGGGATGCCCGTATCCTGGCAGAGCAGGTTCTGGTTCTGCTCGGCCACCTTGATGTTGGTCACCATGGTGCCCAGCATGCGCTTGGCAGCGGCATCCGACTCGCCCGCCATCAGCCGGTCGAAGCCCTGCTTGACGTCGGG